>Ga0101944_10000522_pt1 | contig 109858 bp, 94 predicted proteins | sample DewCreD2012metaG_FD_75245 | JGI IMG/M metagenome (GOLD analysis project Ga0101944, IMG submission 75245) | Hot spring sediment bacterial and archeal communities from British Columbia, Canada, to study Microbial Dark Matter (Phase II) - Dewar... ... | reverse complement strand
GTGCGCTCGCTGATGCGAACCAGAGACTGGAGCAGGCTTTTGGAGGCGGCGGGGGCGCAGCCGCCGGCGCGGATAAGGTCGGTGAGGCGTTAAAAAAGCTCGGGATTGACATGGAAGAGTTCAACAAGCTTCCATTTGACCAACAGTTCGCAAAAATCAGGGACGGACTGGCAAGCATACAAGACCCAGCGGAGCGTGTGCGCATTTTGTCCGATCTGTTCGGGCCGCGTCGGGCGGCGGAACTAATTGACTACTTCGACTCGTGGGCGCGCGCGAAGGAATTAGGCGTCCCATTCACTGATGAAGACATCGCTCTGATGGAAAACACCCAGCGCGACCTGAACGCCATCGGGCTTCAGTTTGAAATCATGGGCGCGCAAATCGGCAAAGAGTTAACGCCGGTGCTGCTTGAGCTGATTAATCAGCTCAAAATCATCTGGGAAAAGCACGGCCCGGAAATTACCGCGCTGTTGCTGGCGATTGCGCGCGATGTCGTCCCGGTGATAGTCCAGGCGATTGCTGATTTCGGGCGCGTTGTTTCTGTTGAATTCAACAGAATCAAAGCAGCCATTGCGCTGCTGCGGCAGTTGTGGGACTGGTTGCGCATGACCGTGGAGGGAGTTGCGCAATCAATCAGCGCGGCTGCGTCCGCGTTGGCGCAATCAGTGAGCACGGCGTTCCAGAATCTCAAGACGCGCGTCGAGTCGATCACTCAATCGCTCTTTCAGTACCCTCGTGCGGGTCAATTGGCTTGAAACTGGCTGCTTTCTTCATCTCCCACCGGTCGTTCGAGCGAGACCGGCTCCTCGGCTGATTGCAATATCCGCTGCACCTTGGCGGTCGCCATGTTCCAACGGCGCTGGACTTCGGGGTCAACCGCGATATTTTCGACCTTTGAGCGCAGGATCAACTGCAAGTCTTCATCGGATAACAACCCGGCTTCGAGCGCCAGCTCTTCGGGAGTGGGTTCTCGCCCATAGCGCTGAACCAGGGTGCGCTGTACCCGCAGCAGGCGGGTGATGGCTTCGAACAGGTGAACCGGTATGCGGATGGTGCGCGCCTGTTCGGCAATGTAGCGGCTGATCGACTGGCGAATCCACCAGGTGGCGTAGGTGCTGAACTTAAACCCGCGCGTTGGGTCAAACTTGTTGACCGCCCGCAGCAAACCCAGGTTGCCCTCCTGGATCAAATCCAGGAACGAGATACCCCGTCCCAGGTAGCGCTTGGCGATGCTGACCACCAGGCGCAAATTGGCGCGCAAAAGGGTCTGGTTGGCTTCTTCGGCGCAGTTCGCAATGGCATTCATTTCGTTGGCAAGTTGAAAATCGCCGGGCAGCATCCTGGCAAATTCATCCACGTTGGGCAGGTCATTGTGCTTCTGAATATAGGTCATTAATTGAGCGGCAGTTTCCGCGGGGAGCAGGTACATGCAGAGATACACCCGGAAAGCGTCTGCCACAACGCGATCCCAATCGGTATCGCGCCCCCACTGCCCGTTATTGTCCAGGTAATGGCGCAGCACAGAAGGCAGCTCGGTTTGCCATTGCTCGCGCAGGTTTTGGGCTTCGGAGAGAATCAGGCTCAAGTCTGGGATATCACCCGGCTGGTTGGCGCTTTTTTGGCGCGCTTCAAAAACCCGGTGATCCTCTTGCCAGCGCTGCCAGGCGGTGATCATCTCTTCAGCAATCAGCAGGAAAAGCGAGCGATAATTTTTGCCGCGCGGTTTGTTCTCTGCCAGTTTCTCGTATTGTTCCCGTATCCAGCGGTCGCCCTCAATACGTGTCGCCAGGCGAAACTCGCTGTCGGCTGAGAGCAGATTGATTTGCCCAATTTCTTTGAGGTAGAGTCTGACCGGGTCTTCGGTCAGTTCCATGCTGATCGCAGAGGTGTCGAGGATATCGATCGGCTCTTCCAGGTTGATTTCCTGCAAGTCTTCTCCGCGTTCGAGGATCGGTTCTTCGATGTCGATGGGATCAGGGATGTTATCAACGGCGCTGATAACCGCGCCGCCGTCGGCGCCGCCATCGGCGCCGCCCTCGGCGAACGCATCGATCAATTCATCCCCAATGGGAGGTGGAGTGCGATCAGCCCTTGGCGAAGGACTAATCTTCGATCGAGAAGCCTGGGAGGAGCGCGCGGCGTTTTCAGCTCTCCCGGCTGGTTTTGAACCAGAATTGGCGGTATTCTGGCTGGTCCTGGCGGGTTTTTCCGCAGGATTGTTCAGGGGGGCGGTCTTCTTTCTTGGCATGGGTTAATCATACCATAAATGTCTACTCTGTCTGTCCAGGGGAACGTATGGCTTTATCCAGGCGCTGGCGTATAAGCGTTAACTGCATTACCATCTCTGAATACGCCTCGCGCGGCAGGTCACCGGCGTCGCGCATTTCTTCCTGTAAAAACCGGATTTGAGACAGGCTGTCTTTAACCCGTTCCAGGCGCAGGCGCAACAGGGTGAATGCCAGGTCTTCCACCAGCTTTTCGGCAGTCGGCTCACCCTTAGGAAGCGGCTCAAGGAAATGCTGCACCCGCTCGCGCAGGGGTTCGGGCGTATGTTCCTGGATAAAAAGCAGCGGTTCCATGTCTTCCTGCTCGAGCGATTGCTGCACCAGGCGCGCTAACAATTGGTGGTCGGTGGATTCAAAATCATGGTGCGAAAAACGTCCTAAACCGGCGCGCTGCAACCAACGGTCGAGTTTGTAGATGTTTTCGGGATTGCGCAGCAGCAAACGCAGGCAATGAGACTCCAGGAGGTGAGCCGGGCGCACGGTTTGCAAGATCGGCGCCTGCCGTTTCGCAGCGCCGGGCTGGCTGCTCGCAGGATAACGGCGGCGGGGCTGGCGGGGGGCTGGCGCTGCGCCGCTGCCCAGCAGAGAGCGCTCGTCCACGCGCAGCAGGCGCGCCAGCCGCTGGCGGTAATCCTCGCGCTCCACCGCGTTTGGCACATCCTCAATCAGCGGCAGCACCTGAGATGCAATGGAACTTTTCACTTTTGGATCGTCCAGGTTCTGCCCGGCTGCCAGGGTTTGCATGACATGAATGACCACCGGCTGGGCAGCCTCCAGAATTTTCGTCCATTCCTGCAGGTCGCGCCGCACAATTTCATCCGGGTCCTGACCTTCAGGCAGGGTCGTTACGCGCAGGTCGGCTTCCAGGCGGGCTTCATGGCGCAGCAATCCGCGCGGGTCAAACGCCAGCTCCTCGCTATGGTCCAGCGCCTGACGCGCTGTTTCCAGCCCACGCAAGGTAGCTTTTTGTCCGGCAGCGTCGGCATCCAGCGCCAGTACCATGCGGCGGGTGTAACGTTTCAACAGCCTTAATTGTTCTTCCGTCAGGGCAGTGCCCATCGGCGAGACGGTGTTGGTAAAACCGCCCTGATGGAGCATAATCACGTCCAGGTAACCTTCGACGATTACCACCTGGTCTTTGGCGCGGATGGCGCGGCGCGCCTGGTCGAGTCCATATAACAGGCTGCCTTTATCAAACAGCGCGGTCTGCGGAGAGTTGATGAACTTCGGTTGATCCTGGGGGTTGAGGATGCGCGCGCCGAACCCTGCCATGCGCCCGGCGGGGTCGCGGATGGGAAACATAATGCGGTTGCGGAAGCGGTCATAGACGCCCTTGCCCTCGGCGCGCTCGGTGACCAGCCCGGCTTCCAGCAGTTCTGCCTGGCTGTATCCTTTCGCGCTGAAATAGCGCAGACCACTTTCCCAGCTATCCGGCGCGTAACCCAGCCCGAAGGTCTCGATGGTGACTTGTGTCAATCCGCGCCGCAGCAGATAATCCAACGCAGGCTTGCCAGCCAGGCTTTGCAGCAGGTTATGGCGATAGAAGGTAACCGCTTCTTCGAGCAGGGTGCGCAGGCGCCCGGTTTTTTCATCTTCGACTTCCCGCTCTGGGGTTTGCGGTTCTAATTGCACCCCGGCTTTTTCCGCCAGATACTTCAGGGCGGTGGGAAAATCCCAGCCCTCTTTTTTCATCACGAAATTGAAGATATCGCCGCCTTCGTTGCATTCACCAAAGCAGCGCCAGTTGTTCGATTCGGGGAATACAACAAACGCCGGGGTGCGGGTGTTGTGATGAAACGGGCAGAACCCAATGTAATTTTTGCCGGTGCGCCGCAGTTGGACCGATTCTGAGACCAGGTCAACCAGTTCAATGCGCGCCTTGATCTCATCTATCGCCGTCATCACAGCCTCCTGGGGTTAATCCGCGCGGTACACCAGCCGCCCGGCGATATACGTGGCAGACACTGTGCATTGCTCATCGAGCAGGACGAAATCCGCATCCGCACCGGGGATAAGCGCGCCTTTTTCCCCGAATATACCCAGCGCTTCCGCCGGGACGCGGGTTGCCATATCGATTGCCTGATGCAAGGACAGCCCGCAGAACGCCGCGATGTTGCGCACGGCTGCTTCCATCGTCAGGATGCTGCCCGCCAGCGCGCCGCCGGGGATGCGGGCTTCGCCGCCCCGCACAAGAATGCGGACGCCGAACAGGTCATAATCGCCGTCTGGAAGCCCCGCGCCGCAAATGGCATCGGTAATCAGTGCCGTGCGGTCAGGGGTCTTGGCGCGCACCACCACCTTGACCGCTGCCGGGTGGAGGTGAACTCCATCCGCGATCACCTGGGCGGTGATCCGGTCATCCGCCAGCACGCCGCCCAATGTGCCGGGCGAGCGGTGATTGAACGCGCCCATCGCGTTGCAGGTGTGGGTTGCCTGGCGCGCGCCCAACTCCACCGCCTGCTGCACCTGCTCAAAGGTGGCGCCGCTGTGCCCAACGGCAAATTCGATGCCGCGCTGCCTGCCCCATTGGATAAACTCCAGCACGCCGTCCATTTCAGGCGCCACCGTCACCAGGCGCACCACCCCGCTCTCCGCCCAGGCGGAATACTCTGCGCGGTCGGGCAGGCGGATGTGCTCCAGCGGCTGCGCGCCGCAGTATGCCGGATTCAAGTACGGTCCCTCCACGTGCACCCCCAGGTGCCGGGCGCCGTCTTCGGGCTGCGGGCAATCCGCCACGTTGCGGATGGCAGCGATCAGCGATTCTTTTGAGGCGCTCCAGGTGGTTGCCAGATAAGCGGTTACACCATGGCGGGCATAGAAACGCGCCATGCGGCGCAGGGCAGACGGCGCGGCTTGCATGGTATCGCAGCCGTCGCCGCCGTGCACGTGCAGGTCGATAAACCCAGGCGAAACGATCTTGCCCTGAGCGTCGATCCAGGCATCGCCGGGTTTGGCAGGCGGGCGCTCGGCTGTAATCTGCACTACCTTGCCGTCCTCGATGATCAGCGCGTGTCCCGGCAGCGCTTCGCCTGGCGCAATAATCGTCCCGCCAAAAACGATCGAACGCATTTTTAAAATCCTTCCAGCAGAGATAAATCCGCAGCGCCCGCTGAAAGCGCTGCGATGCGCTGCAAGGTGCCCAATCGGTTGGCGCGCAGGCGGTCGTCATCCACCATGACCATCACGCCTTCAAAATAGCGGTTGATGACAGGAATAAGCGGGATGAAATTCGTCAGGAAATCATCCACCGAACCAGGTTGGCGGGGAGAATTTTCAGCGGCGATCAACCCCTGGTAAAGCTCTCTTTCGATTGCTTCGACAAAATCCGCCTCCTGCACCGGGTAAGTCTCTTTTTGATCGCGGGTGATGCGCACACAGCGCGCGTAAGCGGGCAGGATGCTGTTCCAATCCGCGCGCGCCACCCAGGCAGAGAGTTGTTTCACCGCGCGGGCTGCGCCAGCCGGGTTGTGGCGCTGCGCCGCCAGCACCGCATCGACCACGTCGTAGCGGTAGCCGAGGTCCATCAAGTAGCTGCGCAATCTGCCAGCAATGAATTCGAGACAGGCAGCCTGGGTATCAGCCGGGGCAGGGATATCCAGCCCTTCGGCTGCCCAGGCGATGCCGCGCCGCAGGTCAAAGTCGAGATCCCATTCGATTAACGATTGCACCATGCCCAGGGCAGCCCGGCGCTGGGCAAAGGGGTCTTTCGTCCCGCTGGGGGCTAACCCCGCGGCAAACAAACCACCCAGCGTATCCAGCCGGTCTGCCAGCCCCACCAGCAAACCCGGTCGCCCGGCAGGGACGGAATCGCCGGTGAAGCGGGGCAGGTAATGCTCATATAATACCTGCGCCACTTCCGGCGTTTCACCGGAATGCAGCGCGTAATAACGACCCATGATGCCCTGTAGGGAAGTCATTTCGACCACCATCTTGGTCACCAGGTCGGCTTTACAGAGATGAGCCGCGCGCAGGGCTGTTCTTTGTTCGTTCTCATCCATCACGCCAAAGTGATTCAACAGGCGCTCCACCAGGTGCTCGATGCGGCGGGTTTTATCGAGCATCGACCCCAGCCTGACCTGGAAGGTCAGGGTGCCCAATCGCGGCAGGAACGCTTCGAGCGGTTGGCGCAGGTCTTCGCGGATGAAAAAGGCGGCGTCGGCAAAGCGCGCCCGGATCACCTGCTCGTTGCCATCTGCCACCACGTCCAGATGCTGATGATCACCGTTGCGCACCACGATAAAATAGGGCAGCAGGCTGCCATCGGCATCTTGCACGGGAAAATAGCGTTGATGTTTCTTCATCACCGATATCAACACTTCTGACGGCAGTTTTAAATGTCCCGCGTCGAAAGAGCCCAAGAAGGCTGTCGGCGCTTCCACCAGATTATTCACCTCTTCCAAGAGCGCCTGGTCGAGTTTTCCGCTGCCACCCACCTGGCGCGCGAGCGCTTCGGCTTGCTGGATGATGACGGCTTTGCGCCGCGCGGGGTCGACCTGAATGCCCTGCTGTTCCAGCATGGCAAAATATGCGCCGAGCGAATGAACTTCAATCTCTTCTGGCTGATAAAAGCGCAAGCCGCGCGTGAGGCTGCCAGACTGCAAACCAGCATATTCAAACGGCAGCACCGTGCCGCCCAGCAAGGCGAACAGCCAGCGGATAGGGCGCGAGAACGCAGCGCCGCTGGCGTTCCAGCGCATGGTTTTGTCAAATTTCAGGCTGGCGATCAGCCCCGGCAATGCGGCAGGCAGGACTTCTGACGCTGGCTTGCCTTTTTCCTGAATGACTGCTGCGGCGTATTGCCCACCGTCGATCTCGCGGATCTGCAGATCGCTCACCTCCAACCCCTTGCTGCGGGCAAATCCTTCGGCGGCGCGCGTGGGCTGCCCCTGGCTGTCGAAGGCGCGGGCTGCTGGCGGTCCTTTGACCACCACCGCGCGCTCCGGCTGCGCCGCTGCCAGCGCCGCCACCTGCGCCACCAACCGCCGCGGTGTGCCCAGGATGCGGATTTCGCCATGCTCCAGGCGCAGTTCTTCAAACAGCGCAGGGACTCGCTCATTGAGTTGGCTCAATGCGCTCTCCAGGTCGGCAGCGGGCAGCTCTTCTACCCCAATCTCAAGGATAAAATCAGCCGGTTGTTGAGGAAAATCTTCCGAATGGGCGGCTTTAGGCGCGGGCTTCACCGCTCCGCGCAGGCGAGAGATGGCAGCGCCCTCGTTCAACCAGGGATATTCCAAAGACTGGCGCTGGTTGAGATAAGCCTCTGAGACGCGGTGCGCCAGTTCGCGCATCCTGCCAAACAGCGCCTGGCGTTCGGTCACCCCCACCGCGCCGCGCGTGTCGAGCACATTGAAGGTGTGCGAACATTTCAAGACATAATCATGCGCTGGCAGCACCAGTCCCGCCGCCAGGGCAGCTTCGGCTTCTGCCTCAAAGAGCGCGTACATCTGGCGCAGGCGTTCCACATCTGCCACTTCAAAATAATAGCGGCTGTGCTCCTGCTCGGCTGCCAGGTTCACATCGCCGTAAGTGCGCTCGTCGTTCCAGCGGAGGTCGCGAAAATTGCGCACGCCCTGCAGCGCCATTGCGATGCGCTCCAGCCCATAGGTGATTTCCACCGAAACCGGGTTCAACACATAGCCGCCCGCCTGCTGGAAATAGGTGAACTGGGTGATCTCCTGACCGTCCAGCCAGACTTCCCACCCTAACCCCCAGGCGCCCAGGGCGGGCGATTCCCAGTTGTCCTCGACAAAACGGATGTCGTGCTGGCGCGGGTCGATGCCCAACGCTTCAAGCGATTGTAGATATAACTCCTGCGGGTTGCCCGGATCCGGTTTGAGGATCACCTGAAACTGGTAGTGCTGCTGCAGGCGGTTGGGGTTCTCGCCATAACGCCCATCATCCGGGCGCACCGAAGGTTCCACATACGCCACATTCCAGGGTTCCGGTCCTAAGACGCGCAAAAACGTGGCGGGATTCATAGTGCCAGCGCCGACCTGGGAATAATAAGGCTGCCAGATCAGGCAGCCCTGGTCTGCCCAGAAACGCTGTAATGTTAACATAATCGATTGAAAATCTAATGGCTGGCTCATCCAGACTCCAAATATAATAAAGATAGCCCGTATTATAAATGATCCTGATGAAACCGATCCCTTTTCCAGCCGGTAAACTCCCCCCCGATTTTCTCGCCGCTTTGCTGGCGCGTTATTCTCCGCGCGACCAGCGTGTGCTGCTCGGTCCCGGCGAGGGGTTGGATTGCGCGGTGATCGACGTGGGCGACCGCCTGCTGGTGCTAAAATCCGACCCCATCACCTTTGTCTCCGACCAGGCGGGCTGGTATGCGGTGCAAGTCAACGCCAATGACATCGCCACCACCGGCGCATCGCCACGCTGGATGCTGGTCACCCTGCTCCTTCCGCAGGGGAATGCCTTCCCTGACCAGGTGGAAGCCCTGTTTGAGCAGGTGAACCGGGCTGCCAGCGCGCTGGGCATCAGCGTGGTAGGCGGGCACACCGAAGTAACACACGGCATCGACCGCCCGATCTTGAGCGCTGCCATGTTGGGCGAGGTGGCGCACGAACGATTGGTGACGCCCAGAGGCGCTGCGCCGGGAGACGCGGTGCTGCTCACGAAAGAGGTTCCAATCGAAGCCGTGTCCATCCTGGCGCGCGAGTTCCCCCGGCGCCTGGCAGGTGCGCTTCACCCCGCCGAGCTGCGCCAGGCGCAGGATTACCTGACCCAGCCGGGCATCAGCGTGGTACGAGACGCCAGCCTGGCAGCCGCCGCCGGGCGGGTAACCGCCATGCACGATCCCACGGAAGGGGGAATCCTGGCGGCGTTGTGGGAGCTTTCGGTCGCCTGCGGCTGCCCGCTCGAAATCGACCCGGCGCTCATCCCGGTATCACCGCTGGCGCAGAAAGTGTGCGCTGCCTGCGGGGTCGATCCACTGGCGGCGATTGCCTCAGGCGCGCTGCTGCTGACCTGCGCAACCGCCGATGCGCAGACGATTCAGGCGGCTTTACGGCAGGCGGGCATTGCCTGCGCGCAGATCGGCGTGGTGCGCTGCGGTGTACCAGCGGTTAAATCAACGGCGGGCAACCTGCTGCCGCGCCCTGCCCGCGACGAGATCGCCCGCTTATTCGATGAAATGCAATCCTAAGCCTGTTGGGCTGGTAATGCCGTCCGGAACTGCTGTTCTAAATCGGGCAGCGAAACCCGCGAGGTCATATCCAGGCTTAAAGGGGTAACAGAGACAATTTTCTGATAGCGCACCGCGTACACATCTGAGTCGGGGCTGACCTCCTCAGGGCGCACCACGATGCGCGCGCTGATACGTCCTTTGTCCTCCCAACTGCCATGGCGCACAACATGCGGGATGAAATAGCGATGATTTGCCTGCCGGGTGATGCGCCAGGGCGTCTCCGGCGTGGCTGTTGCCGGCACTTCCACCTTCAGCAGATCTACATCGTCTGGCAGCGGCGTTTCGAGGATCAACCTGGCAAAGTATTGGGTGAAATGAGCGGCAGCCGTAAATTCGATATCACCGTAACTGTACCAATGCTCTGGATCGACCTCCAGCGAGACCGCCAGCGCCGGGATGCCCATCGCTGCGCCTTCGAGCGCCGCGCCCACCGTGCCAGATACAGTGACACCGGTGCCAACGTTTTCCCCATAATTAATGCCAGACACGACCAGGTCGGGCTTAACCGGCATGATCTCCAGCAGGGCGTGCAGCACCGCCTGGGCAGGGGTGCCGCCCACCGCATAGACCTGCCAGTCCTGCTGGTTGATTTGCAAGGTACTGACTTCAATTCTGCCGTCTGAAGAAGCAGGCGAACTGCGCCCTGTGCCAGACGCCTGTTCGCGCGGCGCTACGACGGTTACAAACCCCAGTTTGGAGAGCGCTGCTGCTGCCGCCCATAATCCTGGCGATTGAATGCCGTCGTCGTTGGTCAATAAAATTTGTTTTCTCATCTTGTTTTCATTATAAGGCGGGTTGGCTCCTGCCCATTTTAAGAGTTTGTTAGCGCTTGATTAAAAAAACCAGCCTTAACAGCTGGTGGAGGTGGTGCCCCCGGCGTGACTCGAACACGCAACCTTTTGCTCCGCAAGCAGACGCTCTATCCAATTGAGCTACGAGGGCATAATGCGAACCAAATATACCTCTGGATGGATAAAACGTCAAGACCGAAATTCTGAAGTTCAGCCATGAGTTTGGGGTATTGTCGTGGTGGAGGCTGCATCCCTGCATTCACAACGACAAATAGCGGGCGGCAGAGGACAATCGCTGCCCGAACTACTGCCGTTTGTCTGAACTTCAGCCAAAATTATTACAGTTCGCCAAAAACTACCATCTATTTCGATATTCGAGTAAAATCAAAACGGTGCAAAGGAGACAAAACTCTCATTATGAGCCACATCTGGTCCCCCTGGCGGATGGCATACATTATGAACCATGAAAAAACGGCTGACTGCATTTTTTGCAAAGCGCTCCTTGAAGAAGATTCCCCGCAAAACCTGGTTGTTTACCGCGGAAATACGGCTTTTGTCATCTTGAATCGCTTTCCATACACCAGCGGGCATCTGATGATCGTCCCGAATGAGCACCTCGCCACCCTGGAACAACTTTCTGATGCGACTCTGCTCGAAATGATGCAATTAACCACCCGCGCCATGCGCATTTTGCGCGAGCTTTACCACCCGGAAGCATTTAACATCGGCGCGAATATCGGGGAAGCGGCGGGCGCGGGCATTGCCAGCCACGTCCATTTGCATGTAGTGCCACGCTGGAAAGGAGACACCAATTTTATGTCCACCACCGCCAACACGCGCGTGCTGCCAGAAGACCTGGCAGAGACGTTTGTGCGGATCAGAGAATCCTGGCGGTAATCCTTTCTGCCCGAATTGCGTTTTATTTTCCGACCAACTGCGCAAAAAATTGCTGGATTTTGGCGCGCACTGCATTGACTTCAGCGCGCTCGCGGATCAATTGAAGATTCAGCCGGGCTGCCGAACGCCGCAGTTGGGGATTCTCCAGCGCCAGGATAATGCCTTCAGCCAGGCTTTGCGGTTTGCCCGGCTCGACCAGCAAGCCATTTACGCCGGGCGTGATCCACTCGCGCAGCGATTCGATATCTCCTACCACCGGGAAACAACTGCAAGCCATCGCTTCCAGCAGCGTGTTGGGCGTGCCATCGTGTTCGCTGACCGAGACGGTCACTTCTGAGCGGATGAACAAATCCCAGAGGTGCGTCTGCGGAAGATGTTGCAAGAGGCGCACGCTCTTCTCCAGCTTCAAGCGTTGAATCCAGCGCAGCGCATCTTCCTGCCCCGCCATCGCCGGGCAGATAAACAACGCATTCGGACAACGTTCCAGCACCAGCGGCAGCGATTGGAAGAACACATCATTGCGCACATAAGCCGGACGAATGCCGCGCGGGTTTACCACCAGCGGTCCCCCAGCGGGCAGGATGTTGGCAAACAAATCAAAGGGGTTTGAACGGATGCGCTCCATCTCCGCCAGGTCAATGCCCCCGCCGCCTGGCACCAGCAGCGCTGGCTTGTGCGGCGCAAATCCCCACACCCGCGCCAGCCGCAGATCGCGCTGCGCATCTGCCAGCAGAGCGTCGGCTCTGCGCAAAGCTGCCTGGGTGCTGGCGCGCATCAGAACCGAGCCATTGGCGTGCAGGGTCAGATCGTTGCCCCAAATGGAAAGGGCGAACGGCAGCGAAGCAGGAGTAACCGCTGCCAGCATCCCCTCATAGGGAATACGCAGCGCCTGCACCATGTCCGGCGCGGTTTCTTTGATAATCTTATGAAAGCGGCGTTTATAAAAGGAGATGCTCAACGGGCCGAGCCAATAGCGCGCCCAGAGGAATGCCAACCGCGAGCGAGATAAGACGCCGCGGATCGCCGAGCGCCGGGCAGGCGCTGCCCCCGCATTGGACGATCCGGAAGAACTGCCAAAAGCAACTGGCAGGGTGTACAGCGTATCAACTCCTGCCACCGCGGAGGTGGGATAGGTTGAAACCAGCGAAACGCGTTCGCCATTTGCCAGCAGCGCCTGAATCCAGCGGCGCGCTGTGGCGCTTCGCCCGTCAGCAACCAGCAGAATGTGCATCAGCGATCACCCCCGCCTGGAACCATAATCTAAAATTGGCGTTCATCCTTCCTCAATTGCCTGATTATATCGCAACCCTGTCGATCCACAGGGATGGATATCAATTATTCGCGGTTGACAGGTTGATTTATCAAGGGTAGATTCAAGGTATAGATCACATGGACCTGTTTGCAACCCAAATTTACACCGTAACCGAAATCAACCGCGCCGTGCGGCTGCTGCTTGAGTCCGAAGCCAGGCTGCAGGATGCCTGGGTGGCGGGTGAAATTTCGAATCTTTCGCGCCCGGTTTCAGGGCATGTATATTTCACCTTAAAAGACGCGGCTGCTTCGCTGCGCTGCGTCATCTGGAAATCGAACGCCTGGCGGGTGCGCTTTAACCTGCAGAATGGGCTGGCGGTCGAAGCGCATGGCGCAGTGAGCGTGTACGAGCGGGACGGTATGTACCAGTTATATGTCGATACCCTGCGCCCAGCCGGTGAGGGACGCCTGTTCCAGGAATTCCTGCGCTTAAAAGCCCAATTAGAAGCCGACGGATTGTTCGATGAGCAGCGAAAACGGCACCCCCCCGCCTTTCCACGCCGGATTGGGGTGGTAACCTCTGCCACCGGCGCTGCCCTGCAAGACATTCTGAATACCCTGGGCGGGCGTTTCCCGCTGGCTGAGGTGATCCTGGCGCCTACTGCGGTGCAGGGCAGCGAAGCGCCGCCGCAGATTGTGGCAGCGCTGGCGGCTTTGAACCGCGTTAAGGCTGCCGATGTCATTATCCTGGCGCGCGGCGGAGGATCGCTGGAAGACCTGTGGTGCTTCAATGATGAACGGGTGGTGCGGGCGGTGGTCGCCTCGCAGATCCCGGTCATCACCGGCATTGGACATGAAACCGATTTCACCCTGGCAGATTTTGCGGCAGATGTGCGCGCGCCGACCCCCACCGCCGCAGCCGTGGCAGCCACGCCGCACCGGGACGCGGTGCGCCAGGGGCTGCTCGAATTACGCGCGCGGCTGGAAAATGCCTGGAATCTGCAGCACCAGACGCGCCAGGTTCAACTGAGTGGGCTGAATTCCCGACTGGAACGCAGTTCTCCCGCCTGGCGCATTCGCAACGATATGCAGCGGGTGGATCAACTGGCGCAGCGCTGTCAGTCCGCCGTGGAACATTTCTTTCAGGTACGAAAACTGCACCTGGAGGGGGTACAGCATCGCCTGACCGCCCTCAACCCGCTGGCGGTATTACAGCGCGGATATGCTGTGGTGCGGCTGCCAGAGGGAGGGGTGGTGCGCAGCGCGCGCAGCCTGCAGCCGGGTCAGGCGGTTGATGTGCGCCTGGCTGAGGGCGGGTTCACGGCGCGGGTAGAACAGGTTAAAATGAGCCAACAGGATACCAATCATGCAGACGAATGAGCTTCCAATCGAACAAATGACATACGAGCAGGCATTTAATCAACTGGAAACGCTGGTGCAAAGGTTAGAAAATAACCAGCTCAATCTGGAAGAAGCAGCCGCTCTCTATGAGACAGCGCAGGCTTTGCTGAAACACTGCGCGCGCTTGCTGGAACAGGCAGAACTGCGCGTGCGCACCCTGCAAGAAAATGGCAGCAACTCCCTGGCTCAAGCAGAGGGATAAACCATGTTGTCGCAGTTGCTTCAGAACCCCGTCTTGATTACGGCGTTAATTGCCTGGTTTTTGGCGCAATTTATTAAGCCATTTATCGAGTACTTTCGGTCGCGCGCCTGGAACTGGGGATTGTGGTTTTCAAGCGGCGGCATGCCCAGTTCGCACTCCTCGACGATCATCTCCGCGATGGTGAGCATTGGGTTGAATGAAGGTTTCGACAGCTCTTTGTTTGCCCTTTCTGCGGCAATTGCGATGATTGTAATTTACGACGCCGCCGGTGTGCGCCGCCAGGCTGGAATCCACGCCCAAAGAATCAACGAGATGATTAACCTGCTGCTGCAAGGACACCCCATTTCGGAGAAAGAATTAAAAGAGGTCATCGGTCACACCCCGCGTGAAGTGGTCGGCGGGGTGATTTTGGGGACGGTGATCGCCTGGCTGGTATGGGTTTTGTGGTAATCAGCCTTGCCCGGCGATGTCCTCTGGCAGAGTTTCCAACCGCTGAGATTTCCCAATCATGAGAATTAGGGTTGGATCTGGATGGTACTATTCTCCAGATCAAACTTTTTCACACCAACGCGGGAGGGCTGCGCCAGGGGAGCGCGCACCAGACCGCCTTGCAGGTTGCGACCCCACAACACCGAATAATCGGGAATGCGGTCGTGGTTGAACTCCGCGCGCTCAAACAGGCGGAACATGCCGTTGGCGGCTTTGAGCGGGAAATACCACTCCGGCGGACACGGCTGCTCGCCGTCGGCATCGCCTGCGGCATGCCAGGTGATCATTAAACCATCGATCACCAGGTTGTAGATGTTCTCCGCCACCACAGCGCCACGCGCCACACAGGCTGCCGGGTTTGCCAGCGCGTACTGACCGCTGGTCATCTCTCTGCCCACCGGGTCGGGGTCATCGACGGTGGGGTAGATCAGGTGTACATCGCGCAGGGTGATGTTCTCCAGCATGGCGCCGGGTTGAGCGGTCAGCAAGATGCGACCATCGGTGCGGGCGATGAAATTGGAAATCGACACATTGCGGATCGCGCCTACCGGGTTGTCCTTTCTTTGCACCACGTAGAGTTGAATGGGGCGGTTGACCATCAAGGGGCTACGCGTATCGCACACAATATTCGAGATGGTCACATCTTCAACAATTGCTCCTGAATGCGAATAAAGCGCAATCGCCCGCGAACATTCATAGATGACGCAGTTGCTGATGGCGATCTGGCGCATAGGTCCAGTATAAGACTCACCCGTCTTTATGGCAGCGCAGCGCGTACGGATGACGCAGTTGGTTACCGTGATGCGTTCAGTGCCGCGGCTGTCGGGCGTGTTCTTCAGGCAGATCGCGTCGTCGCAGCACGAGATGTTGCAGTTGCTGATAATCACATCGCGGCAGCCGGTGATGTCGAATCCGTCGTTGTTGGGACCCATGAGGTTGGTAGTCAGGCGCACACCGCGCACCTGGCAGCGGTCGCAGTCGTGCAGATGCAGGCACCACCCGGCGCTGTTGGTGATATGGATATTCTCGATGCGCACGTCCTGGCAGTTGGTGATCTCGATCATTGGGCTGGGGCGCTGGTTCTGCAGGTGCTTGATCCAACTGACTGCGCCGCGCGCGGGGTCTGGCTCGCGCGCTGGAATGACTGTCAGCGGAGAGCCGTCGCCGCCAGGCAGGGGAATGGTCGGCTCCCAGAAAGCCGGACCGTTGCCGTCGATTGTCCCCATGCCCTCAATGCAAACATGGTGAACATCCTTTGCCACCACCAGATGCCAGGGCGTGCGGTCGCCAACAGCGCCCCAGGTCATCGCGGCATAATCGCTTAAGCGGGGAGAACCAAGCAAGGTTGCCCCGGCTTCAAGGCGCAGGGTGGTGTTGGCGCGTAAAAAGATTGTACCGAGCAGGTAAACACCTGGCGGCACCACCACCACGCCGCCGCCCGCTTCGCCCGCCGCATCGAGCGCTTTTTGGATGGGGAGGGTGTTCAGGGTTACGCCGTCGGCTACTGCGCCAAAATCCAGGATGTTGATTTGTCTTGTGTTTGTCATGTGACTTAATGTCTCCTTCGTTTCTTTTTGCGATCAACCGCAGCCCCTGCTTGCAGGTTGGTGTCTGTTGAATTTGAATTCGAGGCATCTGATTTCCCCGCTTCCTCGCCGCGATCCAGCGCGGTGGGCGCGACAAGCTGCGGGCGATAAAGGAACATGCGGCTGATTACACCCATACGGATATCCGCCAACAGTTCGCGGAACATTTCAGACGCTTTGCTCTTATATTGCACCAGCGGGTCGCGCTGGGCATACGACTCCAATCCAATCGACACGCGCAAGGCTTCGACGCGCGTCAGGTAATCTACCCACAGGTCTGAGATTGCGCCAAGCAGCGTTCGACGGTACACCTCATTTTGCATTTGCCAGCCCAATCCCTCATACAGGTCGACCCGATCCTCTTCCGGCAGGTCTTCAAAAGGAATATCTTGAAGGGCGGTGAACCGATCCTCGCCCAGTTGATCCGTCAGCCGCCGCCTGATCCGCTCCTCCAGGTTTCGCAAAGTCAACCCGCCCATCTGCGCCAGGTGGGAATATTCGAGCCTGCCGCTTACCATCTGCAGGGTCTTTCTTGCGCCGTCGAGGTGCGCCAAAATATCCTCGGTCACCTCGCGCGCAGAGCGGTCTTGCAGCAGCCTGCTGGCAAAAAAGATGTAATTGAGGCGGGTAGTGCGCTGCACCATCTGGCGGTGAGAGCGCCGGTCAAAGCTCATCTTCAGACCTTGCGCCATTGTCACCAGCCAGGCGACCAGGTTGCGGTCTTCAAACGAAACATCAGACGCCCGATCAAGTGCAGACTCGAGATCGCGGCGAATCTGTCCATTGCTGCCCAGCAAGCGTTCATATTGACGGTCGAGCAAGGCATTCAGAGCGTCCTCGATCTCCCGACAGGCGGTTTCCCAATCCTTGCCCTGGAAATGCGACGGCTTAAAGCCCAACTCCTCGCCAACCCGGCGTTCCAACGCGCCGACAACCCGGTTGGCAGAGATCTGCACCAGTATCGACTCAACCGCCGGTTTCAATTCTGCCGCCAGGCTGCGGGGATCTTCCAGCAGCAGGCGCATTTGATCGGGATTGAGGCGCAATTGAGAAATGCGCATAAACCCCGCCAGTTCTTCAACCATCTGCTGCGGGCGGCGCGGTTGTCCGTTTTCATCGGTGGGGTTTTCTTCCAGCCCTTCCAGATAGGTATCGATCGCCTCGAAACGTTCCTGTTTTTGCTCATCGAGGCTTTCGCCGCTCTTATCTGCCAGTTCATGGAAATTGTTCAGGATGTATGCCCGTTCTTCCTGCCAGGCGCGCTCCGCGATATCCAGCAGCGCTGTCAGCACGGCAGCGCGCAGTTCTGAGACTTGACCATGCTCTTGCGGAAGCTGGCGGCGCAGTTCATCAATCACCAGCCTTAAGGTGTACGAAGGATAGACAAACGGATCGTATTCCAGTATTGACGGCTGGATCTGTTCCATAAACGCCAGCAGTTTCCACAATCCATCCTGGTCTTTCAGCGCTGCGGGGATCCGCTCTTGCAACTCAACGCGCAGCATCTCTTCGACGTCTTCGGTCAGGTCTTCTTTGGTGAAAACCCGGTCACGCTGTTCATAAATACGTTTGCGCTGACTGTTAAGCACATCATCATATTCTAGCAGGTGCTTGCGGATATCAAAGTTGCTGCCTTCCACGCGCTCCTGCGACTGTTCGACCAGCCGACCGACCATGCCGCTCTCAATCGGATAGGATTCATCGATATTCAGGCGTTTAAGCAGCCCTTCCATTTGCTGCCCGCCAAACAGGCGCATCAGCTCATCATCCAATGAGAGGTAAAAGCGGGAAGAACCCGGGTCTCCCTGGCGCGCGGCGCGACCACGCAGCTGGTTGTCGATACGGCGCGCTTCATGGCGTTCGGAGCCGATGACATGCAAACCGCCCAGTTCGCGCACCCGTTCCATCTCGCGCATGTATTGCAGGAAGGCATTGACGGCGTCTTCATAGATGCCATAATCTTCGGATGATAATTGAAGCAGCGCTTTGCGGCGCTCTTCGTTGTTCATGTTGTAGGCATCGTAACCAGCGCGCACCAACACCCGGTTGGCGTCTCCGAGAATCTCCTCATCCAGCTCGCCGCCCAGCTTGATATCGACGCCGCGCCCCGCCATGTTGGTGGCAATCGTAACCGCCCCCAGCGCGCCAGCGCGGGCGATGATTTGCGCCTCTTCATCGTGCTTGCGAGCATTTAAGACCTGGTTTGGCACACCCGCCTGCAGCACTTTTATCAGGCGCGGCTTATCGGTTTCCTCCAGCTCAAGAATCTTGAGCAGGCGTTCCAGGTTGGCAGGCTCTTCGGGATTCAAAGAGATGCCCGATTCGCGCGCTAACCCGCGCAGCACCCCAATTTCGAGTTCGTCCAGCGGCGCGTACAGGTTTTTCAAACCGGGAATGGCGGTCTCGCCGGGGGTGATTTTGTTCTTCTCACAATAGGCATCCTTGATGAGCAGGGTTTGCATCAACCGCCGCACCGGCTCAGCGCTCAAACGGCGCGCCAGCCTTTCGGAATGCTCTACCGAAGTGGTGCCAACCAGTTGGGGTTGACCGCGCACGTGGTATTGGATAATTTCCTGGCTGATTGCGCGCAATTTGGCTTCTTCGGAGCGGTACACCAGGTCGGGGTAATCTTTGCGTTTCCAAAAAACCGGCGTTTTCTGCGGGTCGCCGCGCCGGGCGTAGTAGGTAAATTTATACCCATTTTCATCTTTCGCGGTCACTTCCACCAGGGCAGAATTGGGGCGTGAGGCAAGATACTCCAGGTTGGTGGGGATCGGCAGGACTTCAAGTTTGTAAATCTTATAAAACTCCTCCGACTCGGTCAAAGCCGTGCCGCTCATTCCTGCCAGTTTTTCATACATGCGGAAATAATTTTGGATGGTAATGGTAGCATAGGTGACGTTTTCCGGCTCGACCTTCACCCCCTCTTTTGCCTCAACCGCCTGGTGCAATCCATCCGACCAGCGCCGACCCGGCATCAGACGCCCGGTAAACTCATCGACGATGATCACTTTTCCCGCCTGAACCAGGTAATCTTTGTTGCGCCGGAACAAGAATTGGGCGCGCAAAGCCTGCTCCAGGTAGCCCATGACCCGCGCCTGTTCGGGCGTCACGTCCTCCGGGCGGTCGGGATCTCGCAGCGGCATATCCAGCAATTCTTCAACATGAACCTCACCGACTTCGGTGAGGGAAACGTTGCGGTCTTTTTCGTTTACCTCATAATCTTCAGGTCGCAGCGCCCGTACCACCTGCGCCATGCGGTAATACCATTCCGCCTCATCCTGGGCAGGACCAGAAATGATCAGCGGGGTGCGCGCTTCATCGATTAAGATATTGTCCACTTCGTCAACGATCGCGTAATAATGCCCCCGCTGCGAGCGGTCGCTGAGGTTCATCGTCAGGTTATCGCGCAGGTAATCAAAACCAAATTCGCTGTTCGTACCGTAAGTGATATCCGCCAGGTAGGCTTCGCGGCGCGGGACAAGCGCTAACTGATGCTGGTCTTCGTGGGGAGAGGATTTGCTCAAATCCACCAGAAACCCGCTGCGCCCATTCTCGGTGCGCGAAGCCATCTGCAGCACACCCACCGTCATGCCCAGCATCTGGTAGATCGGCGCCATCCAGCGCGCGTCGCGGCGCGCCAGGTAATCATTGACTGTTACCAGGTGCGCGCCTTTACCGAGCAGGGCGTTGAGATAAAGCGGCAGGGTGGCAACCAGTGTTTTTCCCTCACCAGTGCGCATTTCTGCAATCTTGCGCTGGTGCAATGCGATGCCGCCTACCATTTGTACATCATAGTGGCGCAGACCAAGGGTGCGCTTGCTGGCTTCGCGGACGGCTGCAAAAGCCTCCACCAGCAGATCGTCCAAGGTCTCACCATTTGTCAGCCGCTGGCGAAATTCGCTGGTTTTCGCGCGCAGCGCTTCGTCGCTCAATTTTTCATAAGCCGCTTCGAGCGCGTTGATTTGCTCAACCAACACGCTGTAACGGTCAATCGTGCGTTTATGGGGATCGCCTCCCAGAATTTGAATAATTTTCTGAAACATAAATCACCTTTCCGGGAGGCATTATAGCATATTGAGTCAAGAAACATCAGCGGCTGATGCGCCCAGAGACATCGCCTTTCATTAATGTTTCCACCTCCGAGACGCTGACCAGGTTGAAATCTCCGATGATCGAGTGCTTGAGGCAGGAGGCAGCAATGGCAAAATTCAACGCCTTTTGGGGATCGCCATAGGTGCGCAGCCCGTAGATCAACCCTGCGCCAAAGGAATCGCCGCCGCCTACCCGATCCACAATAAAAGCAATATCGTAGGTCGGACCGGTGTAGAAAGCGCCTGCATCCCACAGCACACCCGACCAGGTGTTATGCGTGGCAGAAAGCGAACCGCGCAGGGTGATTGCGATCCGTTTCAAGTTCGGGAAACGGCTTGCCAATTGCTCGCATACCGAAAGGTACTGGCTGGCGCTGACCTTGCCGCTGGTCACATCCACTTCAGCGGCTTTAATGCCGAAGACTTTCTCGGCGTCTTCTTCATTACCAATTGCCAGGTCGCTCAATGCCACCAGGTCTGGCATCACCTCACCGGCTTTTTTACCCCATTTCCACAAGTTTTTGCGGTAATTCAAGTCGCAGGAGACGTAAATTCCCATCTCGCGCGCAGTCTGCAACGCTTCGAGCAGCGCATCAGCCGCCCCGGCTGAAATCGCCGGAGTGATTCCCGTCCAGTGGAACCAATCTGCATCGGCAAATACCGTTTTCCAATCCACCATGCCGCGCGTGATCGTCGCAATTGAAGAATTGGCGCGGTCATAGATCACTTTGCTGGCGCGTTGAGCGGCGCCATATTCCATGAAATAAATACCCAGCCGCTCTCCTCCGCGAATGATATGGCGGGTGCTGACGCCGTACTGCCGCAGGAAGTTGACACACGCATCGCCCACATCGTTGGCGGGCAGGCGGGTGACAAATTCGGCTGCCATTCCCATGTTTGCCAGGTTAGTTGCCACATTGGCTTCTCCCCCGCCGTAAATCACATCAAAACTGCGCGCCTGAACGAAGCGCTGAAAACCGGGCGGCGACAGCCGCATCATGATTTCTCCAAATGTTACAACATGTTTCATTCTGTTCCAGCTCCTTGTTTCTTAGATTTATCGGTATTGGCTGCAATGACGCGGTTGCGCCCTTTGGCTTTTGCCTGTGAAAGCGCGTGATCCGCCGCATGCAGCACCTCATCACCGTTTGTGCCATTTTTGGGATACGCCGCAACACCCAGCGAGAGGAATATCGGCTCAACAGAGGTGCAGCGGGCGCCTCCAACCAGCGAGGTCGCCCCCTCACTGGCATAGCGGGATAGGATGCTGGAATAAGAGGGGGCGCTGTTCAAATGATCCTCTGGCGAATCCGCTGGGTTTTCACCTTCAACAGATGCACAGAAGACCTCACCCAACGATATTCCACTGGCGCCGATCCGCAATTCTTCTGCCCGCCGCAGGGAGTCCTCCAGGGTCGCGCCTGGCATAAGCACCATAAATTTTTCACCGCCATAGCGGCATACCACATCGTCACCACGCACACTGCTCATCAGGTATCGTCCCAATTCGCGCAGCAACAAATCACCCACGTCGTGTCCGTAGCGCTGGTTGAAGCGCGTAAAGTCATCAATATCCAGCATGATCACACCCACCGAATACTTGTGGCGGTCAGCGCGGAGAATCTCGCGGTGCAGGGTTTCTTTCATATACCCCAGGTTGTATAACCCCGTCAAGGGATCCCGCACGGATTGCTGCCGGATGGTCTCGCGCAAAAGGATATTGGCGGCGGAAAGTGCCAGACGTTCTGCCAACACGCTGCCAAGCCGCCTCCATACATCCAGCGGGAGAGGGCTAATACCTTCTGATGACAGGTTTTGTTCTTGGGGGGCTGCCTGCAAAAACAATGTCCCAATCATCTGCCCCTGAGCTAATAAAGGAATACAGGCATAGGCTGACGCCTCGATGATATTTTTATCATAAATGATATGCACGCAGCGCAGGCGGCTGTTAGTCTCATTGACATGGTGAACTCTGGCGCGCCTTAATGCCCAGCATTCCTCCTGCTTGAATTGCAGGCGGGTTTGAGGCGCGCCCCAGGCGGCAACTGCTGTCACTTCTGCCCCGCTTGAATCCAACATAAATAACGCCCCCGCCTGGTGGCTAAAAATTCGTGGCGCGTAATCCGCCGCCACCGCAAATGCTTCATCCATCGCCTGGCAGCCTTGCAGGATTTCTCCCATCTCATTAATTGTCAAAAGCTGCCTGAAGGTGCGCTCAATATGTTCTGAAAGGTGCGCCAGCCTGGCATGGACTGCTTCCAGTTCCGCAGCAGAGCGCCCGCGTTCGGAATGATCGACCAGATGCTGCTGCATGGCAGCCTGAATCTGGAAGTGCCGCACGGCAAGCCCAATCTGACTGGCAATGAAGCGGAACAGCTCTTGTTGGGCAGTCGTATAGGACATGGAAAGCCTGTTTGTTGCCGCCAGGATCACGCCAGTCCATTGACCTTGAGTGGTCAACAGTGGTTCTGCCATCCAGACCCAGTCCGACGGATCACTCTTTTTTGATGCGCTTTCCGTGATGAAAGATACCCACTGATCTTTCGTCAGCGGATCCCCAATCGTTTTGCCAAAAATCAGGTCAAGCTCAGCGGGCGCTGTGTCAGCGGGCGCTTGAGCCTGCGGCTCTTGACCTTCCAGTTCTTGATCTTGCAGGGTAAACGCTTGCGCTGCCAATCTGTTTCGATAGACAAATGAAACCCGTTCCTCATCCAGGTTGATTACTACAGCCATAAACCAGTCGGCAGGCAAGCAGGATTGAAGGATTTGGTGGATACCGGCGCAAAAATCTTCGAGAGTCGGCGCGGTAAGCTGCAACTTGCCGAGTTCGTCCAAGCGGCGCAGCAATTGCTCCCGCCACAAAGCGGTTTTTTCATCTAATGGCGGACTGGATGTTGGCGAAGAGGTCAGGTCAATATCTCCTGTCATAGCCAGGCGCAATCCGAAACCCGGTTGTGAACAGCGCAATCGATTCTATCCATACGCTGATAATCCAGCTCCGTTGGCGGCGATCAGATCGCGGTACCAGTAAGCCGAGTCCTTCCAGAGGCGTTTTTGGGTCTCAAAATTATTATAAATTAACCCGTAGCGGTACTTCGTTCCGTCACTCCATTCGACGCCGTCAATGAAACTCCAATGAAAATACCCGCGCACATCGACGCCAGCCTGGATGGCGCGCTCCAACTGCGCCAGGTGTTTTGCCAAAAAGTCGATGCGCTGCGCATCGTGCACTTTGCCATCGTGGACAGGCCAATCGGTGCAGGCTATTCCATTTTCGGTGATGACGATCGGCAGTTTATATTGCTCGTAGAAAAATTTTGCTCCCCAATACAAAGCGGAAGGCATAACCGCCCAGCCAGCAGCAGTAACCGGGGTGTTCAAGGAATTTTGAATCAATTGGGGGCGGTTGTCTTCGCCAATGCGTACGCGGGATGCGGTGTAAATATTCAAGCCGAGAAAATCGAGCGGTTGATAAATGGCTTCTAATTCACTGGGGCGCACGACCGGCATCATCGATTCGAACAAACGTGCACCATCCATCGGGTAACGCCCGGTCGTCATCGGCTCCAGCCACCAGACGTTATTCCAAAGGCTGCGCTCCTGAATGCGGAACATCACCTGCCGGGCAGCCTCGACATCCTGCGGCAAATCCGATTCGGGCACATACACAATACCCATCACCGCCGCGCCCACCTTACAATCGACTTTGCTGCCAGCGCGGATCGCCTGCACCGCGCGACCGTGCGCCTGCAAGAGTTCATGCGCCACGATTAACGCCTGTTGAAAAGGCAGCCGTTCGCCCGGCGCCATAGAGCCCAGTTGATGTCCAAACACGACAAATCGCTGCGGGTCATTGATCGTGATCCAGATGCGCACGCGGTCGCCCAGCTTCAACACCATTTGCGACACATACTCCGCAAACCAGCGCGGGGCATCGGTGCTGACAAAGCCGGTCTTTTTGTACAATTCGTTGGGCAAATCCCAATGAAAGAGCGTAACCACCGGGTCAACCCCGGCTTCGAGCAACTGGTCAACCAGCTTATCGTAAAAAGCCACCCCAGCCGGGTTCAAATTGCCCCGACCCTGAGGAATGACCCTCGACCATGAAATGGAAAACCGATAAGCCTTCAAACCCATCTCTTTCATCATCATAACATCTTCTTTGTAGAGATGGTAATGATCGGCAGCGACATCCCCATTATGTCCTGACCAGGTCGATCCTGGCTTATGAGCAAACATATCCCAGATCGATAAACCTTTTCCTTCATCTCGATATGCGCCCTCAATTGGGTATGCGGCAGAGGACGCGCCCCATATAAATTTATCCGGAAAACCCATCTGGTTGTCTCCTAAGCCAGCCTCGGTCGTTTGAGTCAGTCATCATAAAACGCGCTTGCGCTGTATTTTATGCGCGGATTACTTGCCGCGAGCCTGTTTCACCCATTCCAGCACCTGGGCAGTGGTGTCGCGCATGGCGTCAAAATTCGCCGCGCTGATCCAATCGCGGCGCACAAGGTTGCTGCCCATGCCCACGCAGCATGCGCCAGCTTTGATCCATTTTTGCACAGACTCCTGGGTGGCTTCCACCCCGCCGGTCGGCATAATGCGCGACCAGGGCATCGGTCCTAAAATCGCTTTGACGAAATCCGGTCCGCCGACCGTTTCGCCAGGGAATACTTTAACGATTTCAACGCCGGCTTCTTCCGCCGTTGAAATCTCGGTGGCAGTGGCGCAGCCAGGCATATAGGCAATTTTGCGGCGGTTGCACAGGCGGGCTACTTCGGGGTTGAAGGATGGGCTGACGATAAAATTCGCGCCATACGCGATATACAGCGCCGCCGTCGGCGCATCTTGCACCGAGCCCACACCCAGAACCACCGGCACTTTTTGGGATTCAATAAAATCATTGAGGGCAATAAACACAGGTAAGGCTTTTTCACCGCGATTGGTAAATTCCATCACCCGTGAACCACCGGCGGCGCAGGCATGCACCACCTCTTGCGCCACGCTGGCATCTGCGTGATAAAACAGAGGCACCAGCCCGGTTGACAGGATCGATTGATATACTTCGAGACGTTGATACTTTGCCATAATTCCTCTCAGGTGTTTTGTGTGTTTCGCAGATTTTCAAACTGACGGATCGTTTCGCGAATGCCGTCGGCAAGCGGGGTAAAAAAGCGCTGAGAGGCGAATCGCTCCAGCGCCTGTCCATCGTATTCATAAGGAAAAGGCAAGCCATTTTCGGCATGCGTGATTTGCGCATCTGGCTTGACCTGGCGGATCAAGTCGATCAATTGATCTACCGATACCGGCGGGTCGCCAAAATTAAAACCCAATGCGCCTTCCACCGGCGTTTCGGCTGCCTGGATAAAATGCTGAGCGACATCGGCAGCGTAATTTAATTGCAGCATTCCACCAAAATTAATGTGGTAGGGCTTTCCCGCCGCTGCTGCCTGCATGGCTTTGGTTGGGTCGCTGCTTACGCCCTGGTCGCGACCCAATCCATAGATCGCGTAGGGGCGCAAGGTAACGCTGGCAATGCCATGATCCTGCCAGTATATGCGCGCAATGCCTTCATCCGCCGCTTTATACACGCCGTACAACGTGCGCGGATAAAAAGGAGCGTCGGCTGGCAGTGGACCGGGCGGGTAATCGGCAGGCGGACCATACGCCGCCACCGATGAGGCATATACCACCTGCTTTAAACCTGCTTTGCGGGCAGCCTCGAATACATTGACGGTTCCGACCACATTGACCTGGGCTCCTGTCACAGGCTGCGCCCTGCAGAAGGGCACCTGAAGCGCTGCCAGGTGGATGATATGGGTTACCTGGTGCTGATCCACAACGGCTTGAACTTGCTGCGTGTCGGTCAGATCGCCGCGCACGAAGGTAATCGCTTCCTGCTCTGCGCGGCTGAGCAGCAGATCCAGGCGGTGGCGTGATTCGCCCAGGTCGAAACTGACAGCAGTCTTTGCCTGGCGCACCAAAAAATGCAGTACCCACGCGCCCAGACAGCCCAGCGCGCCAGTGACCAGATATACCGATCGGACAGGGGAGGTGTTCACGACCCGGTCTCCGCAACCAACGGATTGGTCAACTTGCCGAGCGGTCCAATCTCGACGGTCATAACATCACCGGGCTTCATCCACACTTTTTCCTTCCGACCGAAAATCACCCCTTCGGGTGTGCCGGTGGAGATGATATCACCCGGTTCAAGCGGCATGTAGCGGCTGGCAAAGCTGATTAACTGGGCAACCGAAAAGATCATATCGGAAGTGTTGCTGTTTTGCCTGAGCTCCCCATTTAACCAGCAGCGCACCGGGTAATTTTGCGGATCGCCCGCTTCATCGACAGTGAGCAGGTAAGGTCCCAGCGGCAGGAATTTATCCAATGTTTTGCCAAGCAGCCATTGACCGGTTAGCATTTGCAGCTCACGCGCGCTGACATCGTTGGCATTGCAATACCCCAGCACATAATCCAGCGCACGGGCTTCTGCGACGTACCGCGCCCGCCTGCCAATCACCACGCACAGTTCGGCTTCGTAATCATACTGATTGACACCGGCTGGCAGCGGCACCGGTTCACCAGGAGCAGCCACCGCGTTGTTAAACTTGGAAAATAGCACCGGCGCGGGCGGAATTGCCATGTTGGACTCTTTGGCGTGATTGCGGTAATTTAACCCGACGCAAATAATTTTGCCCGGCGCAGGAACACAGGCGCCCAACACTACCCTGTCGGCTGGCAGCAGCCACCGAGAGTTTTGCGGACCGCCCAATTCCAACGCCAGGGCAACAAATCGGTTCAAGGCTGGTAAGGCAGGTACGCCTCGCTGATAAAAGGCGGCTGGTGTTAATGGCGCATTCAAAGCGGGAACCAATGCGGCGGGCAACACCCCAGCCTGGGCAGCCGCCCGCACATCCAGCACACCTTGTTCGGTTAATACCCCCAGGCGCAGTCTGGCAGATTTTCGGCTGCCTTTTGGGCGAAAAGTTACGATTCTCATTTCGGTAAAAAATCCTCCCGAATCGGGGTAAAGACATCCACCGCCCGCACATGCGGTGTGATGAGTTGAACACAATGCGGAACATTGCCAGGAATGGTAATGATATCCCCCGCTTTTACGCGAGTGGGCACGCCATCCATATAGAAATACATCTCCCCTTCCACCACATAGGTCACCTGCTCGTGAGGATGGGCATGCGGCGGATCGGGCTGCAAATGGGGTCCGTCATTAAAATCGATGACCACCATCATCAGCCGCTCCGTGTGAGCGAGATAGCGAAAACGGTTGGGCAGAATTTCGGTGAATTTTGCGTCCGATAGATGAACGTAAGCCATGGAGATTGTTTCCTTATATCGATCAACGCGCCAGCCAGCCGCCATCCACTGGCACAATGGCAGCGTTCATATAGTCTGAAGCGGACGAAGCCAGGAAGACCACAATGCCGCGCAAATCCTGCGGCTCGCCCCAGCGTCCTGCCGGGATGCGGTCGAGAATCGAAGTGCTGCGGTTTGGATCAGCGCGCAGGGCGGCGGTGTTATCGGTCGCCATATAGCCTGGGGCGATGGCATTGGTGTTAATGCCAAATTTTGCCCATTCGTTTGCCATCAGCCGGGTTAAACCCGCCACAGCGCTCTTGGAAGCGGTGTAAGAAGGCACCAGAATACCGCCCTGGAAAGACAGCATCGAGGCGATGTTGATGATTTTTCCCCCCCCTTGTTTGACCATCTGGCGCGCGGCTGCCTGTGATAGAAAAAAGACCGTCTTTTGGTTGATGTTGATCACATCGTCCCAATCTTTCTCGCTAAACTCTAAAGCTGGCGCGCGCCGGATAATCCCGGCGTTGTTCACCAGGATATCCAAACGCCCCAGTTTTTCGACAATTTCTGCCACGTAGCGGTTCAAATCCGCTGGCGTCGCGCGGATCAGGTCGGCTTGAATGTGGAGGTAACGGCGTCCCATCCCCTGCACCAGCGATTGAGTGGCGTCGGATTGCGGGTTATAGTCGATGCAGGCGATATCCGCGCCCGCTTCTGCCAGCGCCACCGCCATCGCCTGACCAAGTCCTTGATATGCCCCCGTTACCAGGGCAACTTTTCCGTCCAGTCGAAACGAATCGATGATATTCATGGTTAATGTCCTAACGCTTTCAACATCGGAACTGTTTTATTGACCCATCCCAGGTCAGGATCGGCGCTTACGCCCTGGTTGCGGTGTTCCCCTGCCAGGAACCACAAATAGTAGCCGGTATAACCCGGTGCGCAGACAAAGGTATGGTAGCCTTTCGGCGCCATGAGAATGGTATTGTTGCGCACGGTGTAATTCTCCTCAAAGGTTGCGCGGTCGTAATGGCGCAAAATGCCAAATCCTTCGGGGGTGTTGATTTTGAAGAAATACATCTCCTCGTGGAACGCCTCGCCGCCGCCGTCATGTTCGTGCTTGTGGGGTGGATAGGTACTCCAGTTGCCACTGGGGGTAAAGGTCTCCCCGACGATCAACCGCTGGGCAGGCAAGTCGGGCTGCATGGTGGCGGTGAGTATCTCGTGGAAATTGCGGCTGAAGTTCGCAGCGCCCCACACCCCGGCATTGACCTTGCTGGGCGGGATCACATACATATCGATATCGGTTTTCACAGCAGGTGCGCTGCATAAGCCCACTTCCAGAGCGGTGTCAGCCGTGATCGTGTATGAAACGCCCGCAGGGAGATAGATGGTATGGGGCTTCCCTGAAAACACATTGGCGCGCCCGCCAACTTTTTCCAGGCGTTTGTTTCCTGATTCAAACGTGCCCAAGCCGCCAAGGATAACCGCAGCCACTTCACGTTCGCCGGTCTGAGCCGTATATGTTTGCCCGGCAGACAGCACCAGCAATTCAAAATTAAGGTATTTGCATGGATTTTGAGCGAGCTTGTTGATCCCAGGCTTGCTCTCAACATTGATAAAGTATTGGGACATAGATACTCTCCTTTTCTCTTGGCTTTTATTGTGGTACACGGCTTGATGCATAGCTGCTTGTGGTTGGATCACCACTACATTTTGCCGTTGTAATTATTGCGGATCATCACGGATAAATCCATTATACCCACATGATCGTCCTTTTTCCTGGAAGATGATCAAAAATTCTATATCAAATTTTATTACAGAATTGATCAAGATGGGAGAATAGAGACAATTAAAAAGACAATCAAAAAAGCCGATGTTGCTTTTCAGCAAAACCGGCTTTTTTTCGTTGTAAGGAATGATTCAAGTCCCCCCTTCTTGACCGCGTGTCCGTAAGATTTAGTCGCCACCCCGTTTGCCGAGTTGATGGTCGAGCTGGTACAGGCTGCCCACATGATCTCCGATTTTCTTAAGCATATCGAGGATGGTGGAGGCATTTTTCTCTTCTTCGACCTGCTCGGTGATAAACCACTGTAAGAACACCTGGCTGGCAGTGTCCTTTTCGGCGGTGGCAACATCATAAATGGCATTGATCAACCCCGTCACTTTCTGCTCATGGGCGTACACCTGTTCAAAAATAGCCAGGGGAGATGCAAAATCCACCGGCGGCTGTGGAATCGCCTGCAGAACAATTTTCGCGCCGCGATCCTGCAGATATTCGTAGAATTTCATGGCGTGTTCCTGTTCTTCTTGTGCCTGAACTTTGAGCCAGGCAGCGAAACCTGGCAGATTTTCTCTCTCGCAGTGGGCTGACATCGACAGGTAAAAATAGGCGGAATACAGTTCGTGCATGATTTGATTATTCATGCTGTCAACTACAGATTGCTTGATCATATTTTAATCTCCTAACGTAAGAATTTGTTTCGCAGCGAAAACCGGTGTTCCTCTTAACCACCAGGGCAGCTTGAATTATTACGATAATTATAATCAAAATCTGTATAAAATCAAACTCTGCGCTGTAGAGGGTTCAAAGGTATATAACCGATAAGAATGCCCGTGTCGTCGCGAACAAAGTGAAGCGACCTCCTCGATCATCTTGGAGACTGCAGCGCCGCAGGCATACGCAATGACACGGATGTGTGTCGCCGCGATAGTTATGAGGCAATAATAAAAAAATTAGATATTGACTTAACATTTGTTCTATTATATAATTTCAATAGTAGAACATAAGTTCTTATTCGGGCAGGAATAACATGAAATGGAATGATCGACATAAAACCATGCTGGCTAATTTTTTGGGCAGGAGAGAAAGAGGTTCCTTCTCAATTGCAACAATGGAATACCCATCCGAACCCACCCAATCGGCAGATACACCGGAAACCCTAATCTCTGAGAGGATGAACTCAAGCGATCAGAAAATAAAGGTTCTTCCGTTTGACCGCAAGAGGGATAATCCGCCGCACTTAAAATCTATATTAAAACAAAGCCCAGGTATACCGGCGCACAATGCAATTCTGGGTGTATGTGAGGATACATTACCCGTGTTGCTCGATTTGAAAGAGCAGACCATCCGCTCCATCCTGGCTGTTGCAGAAAATCCTCAAACATCTTTTAATCTCTTGACCTGCCTGGCTTTCTCAAGCGCAGCGCTAAACCCAGCCCGTAACCTGCAAGTGATAGTGATCAGTTCACGAGCAGATGATTGGCGCGAACACCCTGCGATGCAATGGGCTGGTCGCAGCTTTTTAAATATTTATAGCGTATATAGCCGTGAATCTGAAATTGCCATTCTGCAGGCAGCCGAATGGGCGCGCGATTGCCAGCTCGGGCAGCGGCGCGGCGCACAAGTGCTTCTTATCCTGGATAATCTGGCTGCCTGCGCAGAAATGGATTTCGATGCGCGATTAAATCTTGAATGGTTATTGCGAGAAGGCTCTCCCTTGGGGATAAACCCTGTTGCGGTTGTGACAGGAAACGATGTATTGGATGTTTCCACCTGGATTCGCAGTTTTTCGATCGTCCTGATGGGAGAGATACCGGATCGACGCCCTTATTACACATTGAATTTATTAGATGCTGGAGAAGAATTCCCGGTTTTAGAACCTGATGGTTTTGCATCCAGGATCGAAAATGGATGGTTCGTGTTTCACACCGTCAATACCGATTAAATCTTTTATCTGATATCTCCAAGGGAGGTTGCCATGAAAACTGGAATGCTATGGTTCGATAATGATCCCCGCGCTGATCTGACCACCAAAATCGCCAGAGCAGCGGAATATTACCAAAAAAAATATGGAACAAACCCCAACCTTTGTTTTGTCCATCCCAGCATGTCCAAAAACGGCAGTTTCCGCGCTGGTTCGATTGAGGTGCGGCTCAGCCGGCAGGTATTACCCAATCATTTGTGGATTGGCGCCAACGATTTATCGATTGGAGCATGATCAGGTTTTTTGGGAGTGCCGAAATACGGACCTGGATGCAGGCACATTCAACTCGATTACCCGATACCCATAGGCATTGATCACGCGGGTTGCCAGATAGCGCGTTTCCATGACAACACCCGGTCGATAAACATGAATATGCCCATGCAGGTGCACCTGCGGCTTAAACATTTCAATCAACCAGCGGAAGGCTTTAATACCATGATGGGGTAAGTCTATATCATCGTGGATTTGCCAGGGCGGCGCATGGCTGATGAACACATCAAGATACCTTCCATAGCGGATTCTATTGAGCAACAGCCACGGCGCCATTCGATAGACTTTTTCCCACATTTCGCTTTGGGTATATTGGTAAGGACCCTCGTTATAACGGACGCTCCCTTCTATGCCCGCGATCAACAAGCCTGATTCATCACGCACCGTGCGGCGGTGGACATTCACGGCTCCCCACGGACCTGTTTTATCACCGCTTTCTGTGGATTCGGTTGGGTAGGCATGATTGCCGTGGACGTAATACGTGCGCCGGTTCAACATGCTCACCACATATTCAAGGTAATAAAACGGCAAGTCGCCACAACCGATGACCAAATCGCAATCATGAAAGCGGGCAACCACTGTCGGGTTGTATATAAAATTTAATTCTACATCGCTGAGCGCCAGCAGTTTCATCCTGTTATCCGGGTTTCGTTTTCCTAATCCGTGTGAGGTAGTTTTTCTCCTATACCGACTGCCACCGCAACTGCATATATCCGCGCGTGGCTGATACTGATCGACCATTGAGTGATACCCAAACCGGTTGATAATCTTAACGCATTTCCCGCCAGGATCAATACGGGTTCACCCAATTTGCCACGTAAAATTTCGATATCCTTCCAGCCCACTACGCCGATTCCGCACCCCAGAGCTTTCGCCACTGCTTCCTTGGCAGCAAAACGCCCCGCCAGGAATACCGTCGATTCACCTGCCAGTTCTTGTTCTGCTGGCGTAAATACACGGTCTAAAAACCGCCTTTTCACACCCGGCTCCAGAGTATCCAGCCGCTCCATTTCAATCAGGTCAATACCAGTGCGCAATACCAGCATAGCCCATCACGCAAGCGCCGGTCCAGCACTGACGATCACCAGTTTGTCAGGATTGAGGTAACGGCGCGCCGCTTCCAGGATGCTTTCAGGCGTAACCGCGCGCACCATATCGGCATAACGGCGGTAATAATCCAACCCCAATTGGAACCGTTCCAGGGTTAACAATGCGTTGGCAACCCCCGCGTTTGATTCCAGGGAGATGGGCAGTCTGCCAATGTAGTTTGCCTGGCTGTCCGACAGCTCTTCAACCGATACAGGCTCCTGCACAAAGCGGCGCAGCTCGGATACGATCAGGTCGATCGCCTTCTGCAGGTTGGCAGGATTGACACCCGCCGAGACGTCCCACGAACCGGCTTCCATCCAGGCGTTCAAACTGGTGCTGGCATAGTACGCCAGACCTTCTTTCTCACGCACTACATCGCCAATACGCCCCATCATGCCAAACTGCCCCAGGATGTTGTTGCCCAGCGAGAGCGGCAGGTAATCAGGAGAGTTGCGGCGCGGCGCCAGGGTGCCCATCACCAGATCTGCCTGCGTTTTTCCCGGCAGGGTAATGTGCTTGCGATAGGTTTGATCCAGTGGTTTGACAGCAGGCAGAACAGGCACAGCCTGCTGATCAGGGTTGACCCAGTCGCCCAGGTATCGCTGCGCGGTATCCACTACCTGCTGGCTGGAGACCGCGCCAACCACCACGATGACCATGCCTGCTGGTCCGTAGTGATGGCGGTGAAACTCAGGCAAGTCCACCAACTGGATGGCTTGAATGGTCTCCGGATGCCCATCTTCCGGTCTGCCGTAAGGATGACCGGCAAAGATGATGTCATCGAATGCCAGTTCCGCCCGATCGCCGGTATCCTGATTGCGGATTGCCAAACCGGTCAGAATTTGAGCGCGCAGGCGTTCGATCTGTTCGCCTGGAAAAACCGGGCGGCGCAGGCAGTCAGAAATAACATCAAACAGCAGCGGCAGGTCTTCCGCCAGGGCGCGGCTGCCAAAACTGGTATTATGAACGCTGGCGCCAAAGCCGAGCGTCGCGCCGGAAGATTCAAGCAGGTTGAAAATCTCTTGAAAACTGCGGCGCTGCGTGCCGCGCATCAGCGATTGGGCGGTGAAATACGCCAGTCCCAGCTTTTCAGGTGGATCAAACAGGCTGCCGCTGACCAGGTAGCCGTTGACCACCACCGAAGGGCTGTTGAAATTGCTGCGGGTCAAGAGGGTGATGCCATTGGGCAACACCACGCGATGGACATCATCGGGACCGGGCAGAGATCGAGGGGAAGTTGGGCTCATTCTGTGATATCTCCTGTTTCGCCAGTGGCAAGATAAACGCCGACCACACGGTTTTCGGGCAACAGGCAGGCGCTGGCAATGCGCTGCACATCCGCCGCGCTGACCTGCGCCAGGTGGTCAAGGTAGCCGGTAAACCAATCATAAGAAGCGAACATCTCCGCATATCCAAGCCAAAATGCCTGGTTGGTGATGTTCTCGCTGCCATAAGCGAACATGGCGCGTGCCTGCTTGATCGCGCGCTGTATTTCTGCCTCATCTACCAAAGCGGCTTGCAGCCGGTAAATTTCCTCGTCCAGGGCTTTTAACACGGCTTCGGGGGTCTGACGCGGGTGAACGGTGGCAGTGATCTCATAGAGAAACGGGTCGATGGTGGCTTGCAGTCCGCCGCTGACGCTGATCGCCAGTTCGCGTTCGACCAGCGCGCGGTAGAGTCGGCTGGTCTTATTCGAGATTCCCCCGCCGCCGAACATGTTCAGGCTGGTCGGTCCCGCCAACAGACTGTCAACTACCGATAGCGCAAAGAAATCGGGGTGATTGGCTGCCGGGGAGCGGTAAGATACTTTCAGGTAGGTAGTCTGCCCGGGACCTTTGATCTCCAGGCGCTTCTCTCCGCCCAGGGGGGGTTCAGGCTCGGGCAGATTCACCCGGGTTGTCCCGCCGGGTAAGACGCCGTAGGCTTCTTCCAAACGGCGCAACATGTCAAGCATGTTAAAATCGCCGGCAACTGCCACCACTGCATTGCCCGGCTGGTAATAATTGCGGTAATGCTGGTAGAGGTCGTCGCGCTGGATGCGCCGCAGGTCGTCTTTTTCGCCAATAATTTCGGTATGGTAGGCATGGCGGTTAAAAGCCGCTGCCTGCACCGCCTCGCCCAGCCGGAACAGCGGTTCGTTTTCTCCGCCTTCGCGCTCCGAAATGATCACCGTGCGCTCCGACTCAACTTCCCCTGGGTCAAAGAGACTGTTGTACATGCGGTCGGATTCGAGGCGGATAGCCAGATCAATTTTATCGGCAGGCAGCGTCTCGAAATAGGTAGTCCAATCCAGGTAGGTGAAAGCGTTCCAGATGCCGCCTTCGCGCGAGATTGCTTTATCCAGCACGGATGGTGGGAAAGTAGGAGTACCCTTAAACTGCATGTGCTCCACCCAGTGCGAAATGCCAGTCAAACCAGGCAGCTCGTTGCGCGACCCCACCCGGTACCATACCCAGTGGCTGATCAAAGGAGCGGTATGGATTTCTTTCAGATGAAGGGTGAGTCCATTCGACAGTGACGTTTTGAGAATCGAATCTGACATTTTACCTCGATAATGAGTTATGGAAACAACAAGGCGCATACCCCATCCCGCGCCGGACCACAAAGCGCATCACCCAGCGTGGCGGGGGTCTCGCTCAACATCGAACGATACGGTTGTACCACGTTTTGCAAACCAACGAAAGGGATATGAAGATCGGTCTGATTTAGTGGAATATCGACCTTCACCAGCAGGTTGACCGGGATCATCTGGTCAACTGGCACATTCAGATCTAACAAGACCGGCAGATCAGTGCCAGCCGGTAAAATGATGTCGGTCGGCGCGCGGCGGATCGTCAACCCGCCTGTATTCAACGTGACCGACGCGCTGCGAATCAGCGTGTCTTTGGTCAGACGCACGGTTGTCTCCTGGCGCAGAGGCAGGTTGAATTTAGCAGGCACCTGGGCGCTAACCGGGATGGTGGTGCGGATGTGCGCCTGGTCCATCGCCGCGAAGTTCTGGTACAGCCCTTCGATCAACTGCTGGTTAATGACATTCTTCAGCGTGAAAATGTGCTCGCTGAGCGCAATCACCACGACCAATAAGATCAGGTTCACGCTGAGCGAGAGAATGCTGGAGATCGTCCAAAACGCAGGAGCGATGCCCTCGCGCCGAATCCAGCGGCGGCGCGCGCGCGCTGGCTGCTCGCGGCTGGATTCTCCAGGAAGTTCGGTTTGCCCGCCTGCCGGCTCAGAGATGACTTGAGATGGACGATGGGTACCGGGCATGAACGGTCTATTGCGATCACGCGGCATTGGCGGTCGCTGACGGTTGTTGGGATCAGGAGTAACAGGAATTCCGGGTTCTACTGCCATTCACATATCCTTATAAGATTCTACAACGGTAGTACTATAGCACAGAGTGAGTTTTTTTGAAAACCATTATCGGATATAATCCTTCCAAATAAGATATAGATTGCATAGTATTAACCCTGGCAGAGGCAGAGACCCATCCATGAACATCGAACCCGCCGCACATCCAAATGATCTCACTCAGCAGCAACGCTATACCCATTACAGCGCAGTGATCGGCGCTGGACCCGCCGGGCTATTTGCCGCGCGTGAATTAGCCAGCCGCGGGGTTTTCACCGTGCTGTTTAACCGCGACATCAAACCGGGCGGTCTGGCAGAGTACGGCATCTTTCGAGACAAGAGCAAAATGAAAGAAGGCTTGCGCGCCCAATTCCGCCAGATCCTCGCCACGCCGGGGATACGGTATTACGGCAATTTGCGGGTGGGTAAAAATGGCGACCTGAGCCTGGATGACCTGCGTGCGCTGGGTTTTCAGGCAATCCTGATCGCCAGCGGAGCGCAGGGCACCAAGTGGCTGGGCATTCCCGGCGAACATTTGCGCGGGGTGTATCATGCCAAAGACCTGGTGTATCACTATAACTGGCTGCCACCCTACAGTGAATGGCAGTTTGAAATTGGCAGGCGGGTGGCAGTAATTGGCGCGGGCAATGCCATGCTCGATATTGCCCATTACATGGCGGAAGAGGAGCAGGTGGATGAAGTGATTGCCCTGGCGCGCCGCGGACCGGCTGAAGTGAAATTCGAGCGCAAGGAACTGCAAACCGTGGTGGGTTACCTGGATTTGCGCGCGATGGAAATCGAGATCGAGCGCATCATGCCGTTGATGGACGCGCTGGGGCAGGATCCCGGCGAGTTGAAACGAATGATCGAAGGCTTGCTGCCCAAAGCGCCACCGGTGAAATCGGGCACACACCTGCAGCTTCATTTTCTGGCGTCGCCGGTGCGCATCTTGGGAGATCAACAAGGCAGGGTATGCGGGCTGGAGATCGAGGAAAACACCCTGACGCGCAATGAACAGGGCGAAGTAATCGCGCTGGGATCTGGCAGACGGCACACGCTGGATGTAGATACAGTGATCTTCGCCATCGGTGATGTGGTTGACCGCGATTTGGGGCTGCCGGTGAACGGCAATGAATACGCCAAAAACCCCAATCCCCGGTATCCGGTGGAAGGGCTTTCGTATGAAACATTTGACCCCCAAAAAGGGGTGATCATCGAAGACCTGTTTGTGGCGGGCTGGTCGCGCAAAGCCAGCATGGGGTTGGTGGGGCTGGCACGCCGCGATGGGGTTAATGGGGCGGCGGTGGTGCTGCAATACCTGCAGAGCAAACCCATCTTGGCTGAGATCCCCCTCGCGCGGTTAGAGCAGCGCCTCAATTCGCTTCAAAAACCGGTGGTGGATAAGGAACACCTCAACCGCCTGACAGAAGCCGAACATCAGCGCGCCCTCGAACGGGGGTTGGAGGAGTTCAAGTTCGCGACCAATGCTGAGATGTTGGCGGCGATGGGATTAGACCATTCCTCACCCATCTGACAACAGCGGGAATTCGGTAATACGCAAATTGGTGCAGCCGTACGGGATGAGCGAGATGGTTTCCAGCGGCGCAGTGGAAGAGACAGGCGGGAGCGGTACATCAGCAGCCGAATAATCCTGCATCCCCCATTCCGGCAGCCGCCGCGCCTGCACCTGGGCGGTCAACGGCGCGCCCCGGGGTGAAAAGGGCAGGTCTGCGATAGGCTGCTCAATGAATTTGACCGCAGGCGCCAGGTTTTCCGAAGAGATTTGCAACGCATAGTTCCAGGGCGTGGTGGGATAGACCTCCCAATCGGCGTGCGGCAGTTCGCGCCCGGCAATATCGGCATGAACCCGGCGCCACTCCTCACCAACCGGCAGCGCAAACACCAGCGCGCCGCGCCTCAACGCCGCTGCGCCGTTATAGCCCGGCAGCAATTCCGGCTGAGCAGGCAGGCTGAGCGTAAAGCGGGTCTCGCCGCTCCAGGCGCGCGTCAGGGAGAAGAACGCGCCAGGCGCGGGATACTCAGGGGGTTCGCCCTGCACCTGCAACCGCGCATTTTTTGCCCAGGCGGGAATGCGCAACATGAGCGGAAAACGCACGGTTTGCGCGGTGCGAATAGTGAAGTTCAACTCATCGCGAAAAGGATAGCCGGTCTCTAACACGGCGGAGACAGCAACCCCATTGATCTCCAGGTTGACTTCGCTGGGGGCGTAAGCAACCGCTGCCAGCCCGCCCTGCGGGTGTTTCATCCAAAGATGCGCGGCAAATTTCGCCCAGCCCTGGCTGAAATTCGCCGTGCAGCAGCCGTAATGCGGTTCCAGCCCAAAAATATTTGAATCCGGTCCGTTGGTCGTCCAGGCACGCGGGTGAATGCTGCATTGCACCTGGTTGACCTGCTGGTCATACTGGTGGCTCCACATATCCGGGGCAAAGGCGGCTGGCAGGGCATTGAAGATGATTTTCTCCAGCCGGTCGCCAAACTGCGGGTCGCCCAGGGTGGAGAGCAACACTTCCAGCGAATACGCCAGTTCGACCACTGCGCACAGTTCAACCCCCTGGGTGGGTCGCCTGCCAGCCAGGCATTCGTCGCCGCTGAACACGCCGGTGACCATGCCATGATAGCGATCGAGCTTTTGGAGCATATCATACACCATCGCGCGGTCGCGCTCTTCTGCGCTGATGCGCCACCACAGGGCATGCGCTTTGACTGCCATCGCGTTGTTGACCACGTGTCCCATGTAATTCCAGCGCTGCATGGGGGTGGGCTGGGTGATCGGGAAGCGCTGGAAGAAATCAGCCCAGTGGAAACCCTGCGCCTGGAATTTGACCGCCAGGTCCCACAGCCACTGCTGCGGCTGATGTTCATACAGCCAAAACAGCCCAATCAACGCCTCGAACCAGCGGAATTGCCCCCAGTTGAACAGCGGGGCAAAATCGATATGCCGGTCGAGCTTGCGCAGGCTGCGCTCAATCGCTTGCAGCGCGCGGTCCTCGCCAGTTGCGCTGTGGTATTGCGCCAACACCTTCAGGGCGAGCTGTTGTCCCCACAGGTCGTAGCGATCATCGATCGGTTTGCCGCCGGCTTGCACCATTTTACGCGGACCGAGCCAGCCGTCGTCCTCCTGGTGGTCAAGGATATACCCCACATATTTTTTCACTTTGGCGATCAGCGCCGGGTCTTGCAGGGCATATGCCAGCGGGATCAATCCATCCAGCCAGTAGGGAGCGCGTTCCCAACCTTCGGTCATTCCGCCAAACCAGCGGCTGTCGCGCACATCCTGCCAGACCTCGTCTAAATGTCCGCTCAGGCTGTCTGCCTGCAAGCGGAGTTGATGTTTCAACCAGCCCAAGGGGCGAATAGCGCCAGGCGGCAGAGGGATGAAGGCGAGGGGTTGAAGTTCGGGTTGTGTCATGACTTTCTCCAAGGTGAGAATCCCAGGCGAGAATCGCAAGCGAAGATCGCAGGCGAGGATCGTACACGGTGGTACCCCAATATTTTAACCTGGATTCGGGAAAAAAACCCTTCTCCACAATCCCGCATGGATGAAGATTTAATCAAATCCGCTGGCAGGAATGCAAAGATATTCTTTATCCCCAACCTTAACGGACAAAGCGCGATACATCGGTTTGACCAGGGGGTATTGGCTCCATTCCGCCTGGTTTTGGGTTAGCAGGCGGGCGGCGGCATCCTCACTGAAATGGAAAGACTGCCAGGGCAATGGTTTGCGCATCCGCCTCATCTCCGTCTGGCACGCCAGCGCGCCGCCCAACAGGTCGCGCACGGCAGCAGGTCGAGCCGGATTGCGGTATTCTGCAAGCAAGATGGGCGTTGAATCGGCAGAGAGTGACGCCAGGTACGAAAGATCCAGCGGGCTGCCCGCCGCCGCGCGCTGCACGTTCTGGCGGACGATAAAGCCGTCGATATTCAGGAAGCCTATCGTCAGTCCAAAGCCAAACGAAACAACCAGCAGCGCCAGGGCGAAATAACCCGGCCGGCGGATGATCTCAAGGACGATGACGGCAGCCAGCAGCAACGCCAGCCAAAAAATGAAGACATGGGTGTAGGTGCGCAGGCGCGAGAACCCGAAGGCGTTTTCATAGAGCAGCAGGCGTTGGAAGGCTGAAGCCAGGATGACCAGCACCAGCGCAATTAAAACAGCGGAAAGCCCGCTGAACCAGCCCTGCTGGCGAGTGGTTTCGCGGCGTGTAACCGTGTTGAGCGCCAGGTAAAGCACCAGGGTTAAAACCGCCACCGATACCAGTTCGAAGAATCCGCGCCGGGCGTAATCTGAGTAGGTAAAGCCCGCCTCAGAGATGTTGGCTTCACCGCCGAACAGGTAGCGGAACTGGAGAGCAACGAAAAAGATAAACAGAGCGATTACCGAACCCAACACCACACTGCTCTCGGTCATTCCCAAGAAACGCGGGAACCAGCTTTTCTGCGGGTTGGGGCGCGGTTCACTCTTCAATGGCAGCAGCGCGTGCAGGTACACCCCCACCAGCAGGTAAGCAAAAATGAGGATGTAGCAAAACCGAAAGAGATATTCCGGCAGTTTTTTCAGGTCAAAAAACTGGAGAAATTCGTTCAACCGCGACGCAAACACCAGGTCGGCTGCCGCCAGCAGCGCAGCCAGCACCGCCACCACCGGCAGGGCGATGATCACGCCGCGCAGCACGGGCATTACGGAAGATCGGAAGCCTCTTGTGGCAGAGGCTGGTCCTGCGCCTGGTTGAGCTGGCTCGCTGGTGGGACTACCCTCCTCCGCGCCAGGATCGACCGGCGCTTTCCCGCTTTTTCCAGACACAATTGGGCGCGACAGGGCTTCGATGACCAACCGAACAAACGAAAGAAGATAATCGACCAGGCGGAAACTCAGCCAGTTGGCGTGGAGATAGGTTTCCGCCAGCAAAATCAGCGCGCCAAGCGCGAGCAAAGCGGAGAGGAAGCGGGTGAACGGCTCAGCGCGCAAAGTAAACAGCGCCGCCAGCGTTAGCGCCAGCATGGTTACAGCCAGGTTGGGCAGCGCGGGGCGGCTTTTTTCATACCAACCCAGCCCAAAGCCAGCCGCCAGGGCAATGACAACCCAAATGAGAAACGAAATGCCCGGCGGTTTTTGCCAAAATAGAAAGTCAAACCCCCAGCCGACAACCAGGGCTGCCAGCCAATACCAACCGATATTACGGGGTATTCTCATGGATTCCCTTAGAATTTAATCAGGGAGATCACCAGCGACACAATCATCATTAAGGAAATAACCGCAAGGATGATCTGATTGCGCCGCAAGCGGCGCAGGTCTTGCGACGATTGATCTTTCGGTCTCCCCGTCTTTGGGGTAGATTTTGCCCGGTTTGCCATAATCCTGTCCTTCTTTCTCGTAACCATCCCATCCAGCAGGAAGGGACGCCTGCCCTATTTTAATCCAGAAAGCCCCAGGCAACCAAAGATGTTTTGGTTGTAGCACGCTTTTGGGCGCAAAATCTCTACAATCCCTGTCTTTCTCTTGCAAATTCTATCAAAATCTCGCTGGATTGCGGGTTTACTCTCTGGCTGGAGCAGGGTTTTGACCCAGCCATTCTGCCATCAGCAAGAAGCAGGCAGCCGTCCAGGTATAGCCGGGGCAGTCGAGTCCTTTCCCGCTGAGGGCATCGTAATTTTCCCAAAAACCCGGCGATTGGACACACATGTCGCAAAACTGGCGGGCAACCGTACGCGCCAGATCGGTCTCGCCGCCGTCTGCCAGTCCGTCGAAGATCAGCATGGTAGAAGGTCCCCAGATCGGTCCGCGCCAGTAGCCGTTGGGCTCATATTTGGGGCTGGAAGGCGCTTCGGTCGCCAACCCGTAATTGGTCAACCAGCGCCCGCCGGGCTTCAAATCCGCAGCATGGTCAGCAAACACCGCGCGCGGTAGGCGTCTGCCCAGTTCCAGCGGGATGTAGTTAAGCAGAGAGAGGCTGGGGGTATAGGCGTGGCTGCTATCCCGCAAGGTGACAAAACGACCTTCGCGCAGGCTGTGCTGCAGCAGTCTGTCGAGCTGCAAGCGGGCGCGCCTGTTCCAGGCGCTGGCGTCATCTTCTCGACCCAAAATTGCTGCCATGTTTGCCAGCCCTTCACACTGTAAGACCAGATGGGCTGCCAGGTCTGGGCTTTCTGCCGGATAGCCGCCGTCAAAGGCGGTGCTGTTGTCCCAACCCGAATCGTTGCCGTGGTGATACTGGCACACCCCATCGCCGTCAAAATCGCGCATGGTGTACCACCATTCGGTCAGGCGCACCATTGGCGCAAAAAGCTGTTCGAGATAAGGACGGCACGCCTCCACACCCAGCAGGTCGATCATTTTCATCACCGTCCAACCCTGGATGGGCGGTTTGGTGAAGCAGTAATGCTCGTAGAGGTCATTGATCTGATCCGGCGCGATGCCGTTCGGGTCGAGATGCTCGAAAAACAACAGCAACTGCGACCATGCCAGCTCCGGGTTGGCGCGCGCAATCGAAAGCGCGTTGAAGCAGTTATCCCACGACCAGATCGAATTCATCCAGTATTTGCTCATTAACACTGCCGGGCGGGTCAGCACGCCGGAGGGGGCGACTTCGCTGTTCCACATCAGGTACCAGGCTTGTTCGGCGGCGGCGTGGTAGGCAGCCGGAACTGCGGGAATCTTCGCCAGCCAGTTGTCCCAATGGGTTTTCCATTGCTGCGCCGCCTTTTGAAAGACGGGCAGGGTATCATCAAACCGCGATTCATAGAAGCTGACGCGCAGCGCGCCGAGATTTCCGCTGAAATCCACCTGGTAATACAGCCCCTTGCGGTGCGTCTGCCCCAGGTCAACCCCTGGCGCGCTGACCGAAACCCGTTCGCCGGATGCGGCGCGGAACAGGTGATGGCAGCGCGCAAAACCATCCACGATATTCGCCGCGCCGGAGTGGCAGGCATAGGTGGTGGACATGGGCTTATGGGCGATCAAGCGCACCTGCACCCCTTCTGATTCAAAGAGCAGCGTATCCAGGTCCATAAAAGTAAATGAAGCCCGCCCGCCGCCCGCCGCCAGCAGGTCGAGGCGCTCCGCGCGCTCCACCCAGCGGTATGGCACTTCGACCCCGTCTTTCAACAGGGCAATTGCGAAGAAATCGCGCGGGAAGTATTCGGCATTGCGGGTGGAAGTCGGTCTCGTGCTGCAGGTGCGGTAGATCAGGCGGGGACCTGCCTCGCGGTCTTTGCCAATTGTCAGGTAAGAACCAGGGACAGAGAAGGGAATGGAATGGATTTCATAAAGCGACATGGTTAACCCTCGAATGATAAGGATGAATGGAATTGCCCGAAAGCAATCAGGTTACAAACAAAGCCAGAGGCAATGATATTATCAAAAATCAACATGGTTGTCCACCACTTGAACGGCGTCGTAATCACGGATATCAAATACACGATCGAGTAGAGGGTTCATATGTTTTTTACCTTTCTGTGCGGATAAATTGAATGGGAGGCAAATCACGGCATAAAGGCAGGGCAGCCGTGTGGATATGCTCATCCCCGACAAATTCGACATCCATTTCCAGCAGGTTATCGGCATCAAACAAAGCAAAGGCATCGCCGCCGTAGGGCAAAGCGCGGGCATCAAACGAATAATAGCGCACCTGCAGGTCCGCGCCAATGCGCTCAACAAACAATTCGCCAAAAGCCGGGTGGGTATAACGCCCCGCATAATCCGCCAGGGGACGCGCGCTGGCGGATACCAGGCGGGCGCGTTTTTGAGCCAGGCGCACTTCGGCAGCCGCGCGGAAAGCGCGTTTCTGATCGATGAAACGGCGCGCCCAGGGCAGCAGCTCGAAGCCGGCGGCGCGGTCGAGCGCCTCTAACGCCAGCATCTGCGCCAGGCAGGCAGAGGTGCGGTTGCACAACGCCGCTGCAGCCACCCCGCGCCCTGGCAGCACATAGATGTGGCTGGTGTAGCCGTCCATCCCCCCCGCGCCTGACCAGCAAATCTCGCCGCGATAGACCTGCGTGAGCCAGCCTAACCCTTGCCCATAAAAGAGGATCTCAGGAAAAACCTGCGCTTCCAGCACCACCTGAGGACGGGTGCATTCGGCTATTGCCGCCGGGGGGATACACCCTGCGCCCTGGTTGAGCATCATTTGCCCATAACGCGCCAGGTCGCGCACCGAGCCGCAGACCGCCCCAGCGGCTGCGAGGGCATACATTTCCATAAAGGGCAGCTCGCGGTAGGGTGTGAAACCATTCGGTCCGCAGGGACGGGCATACTGGTCATCCCGCGCCAGACCGGCGGTCGTGGTATCCATACTGGAAAGACCGAGCGGTGTGAACAGAATCTCGCGGATCAAGGTGTGCCAGTCTTTGCCGGTAGCAGCCTGCAGCATCAGCGCGATCAAGCCAAAATGCAGGTTTTGATAGCGGTAAGCGGTTCGGAACTCAAACGCGGTGGGGGTCGCCGCGACTATTTTCAGCACGTCTGCGGATGCAATTTCACGCCGCCAGAAGATTAAGTCGCAGGCGGGTAGCCCGCTGCGGTGGAGAAAAAGGTCGCGCAGGGTGCAGCGTTCGCCAGCCCAATGGTCGACCATCTGAAAAGCGGGCAGCAGGTCGCGCACACGCGTCTGCCATTGCAGCGCGCCTTGCTGCACGAGGGTTGCGGCGACCAGGGCGGTCATCGTTTTGCTAATCGAGGCATAGGCAAAGCGGGTGTCGCCATCGACGGGCAGAGTATGGGCTGCGTCGCGCCAGCCGAAGCCCTGGCAGAATAACTCACCCTCACGGTCGTACGCTGCCACGGCTGCGCCCGGCGTTACATTTTCCGCCAGCACCGCAGGGACGAGAGCCGCAAGATCGTCAAACCGGTTAGCGTTCATTTTTAGTTCTCCTGAAATTAAATGGATAGCACGCCAATATAATCGTTTCGTCTAATCGATTAAATTATAACATAATTGACCCTTCAGCGCAGCCATCAAGCCACGACGAATTTTTTGATCATCTCAAAGTGAACTTAATAACGGCTGCTTTCCAGAGAAAAACGGACACCCTGCCTGTTTTTGATTGCCCATTTCTTCCCCTGCGCCGCCCGGCTGCGTGTTCGATCGCCTGGGAGGATCGGCGTAAAAGGGTTTATAATTCAACCCATATTATGAGGTACCATGAAATCCGCCAACGAACAAGTGAAGACGTTATCTGTATCACCCGTAGAATTGAAACAAGCGAAAACTCAAGAAGATGAATTCCGAACAGCGGAAGTCATCACGGTCGCTGCCGCGCATGGCGCGCACGACACGTATTTTTCTTACCTGCCAACCATTTTGCCGCTGCTCATCAAAAACCTGGGACTAAACACCACCCAGGCGGGTCTGCTTTCGGCTTTCACTCAGTTTCCGAACCTGGTCCAGCCATTGATTGGGCATCTGGCAGATCGCAAAAACTTGAAGATGCTGGTAATCCTTGCTCCTACTCTTTCCGGATTTTTAATCACAATGGTTGGGATCGCGCCAACCTTTGGAGTGGCTGCCATGCTGCTCTTGCTGGCAGGATTCAGCACCGCCGGGTTTCACTCGATCGCTCCGGCAATGATCGGCAATCGCTCCGGAAAAAAGGTTGGGCGGGGCATGGGGTTCTTCATGGTCGGCGGAGAGCTGGGCTTCGGCATCGGTCCGCTGGTGGTGGTGGGGGTGATTGGCACGCTGGGCTTAAGCGGACTGCCCTGGTTGATGACTTTCGGCATGCTTTCTTCGGTCATCCTCTATCTGCGCCTGAAAAATGTCTCGACGGTGCGCCCAACACAGACCGAAGCCAGCCTGCCGCTGCGCCAGGCTCTGGTTGAGATGCGCAGCCTGATGCTGCCCATCGGCGCCATCATTTTCACTACCGGATTCTTAAATGCCCATGTGGTCAATTACCTGCCAACTTTTATGTCGCTCGAAGGGTCGGCTTTTGCAGTGGCAGGCGCCTCGCTGGCAATTGTGGAACTGTCTGGCACCATTGGCGTTTTTCTGATGAGCATGTACAGCGACCGCCTGGGACACCGCAACATCGCCTGGATTGGCACGCTGGCATCGGGATTTTTCGCGCTGGGATTTCTGAGCGCGCGGGGCTGGCTGCAAATGCTCATGCTGGTCGGCATTGGCATGACGGCATTCGTCGCCAACCCGGCTTACCTGGCGTTGATCCAAACCCATTTCAGCAAAAACCGCGCCCTGGCAAACGGCGTCTATATGGCGAGCAGCTTTATCCTGCGCTCGATCGTGGTGGTTTTGGTCGGCTTTCTATCGGATCAGTTTGGGATGCGGACGGTCTTCGCCGCCAGCGCGGTGCTGGCGCTGATCTCGGTCCCCTTGAACTTTCTGCTGCCGCGCAGGCAGGTATTCTAGGATATCAGAAATTCAGGCGCAGATTCAACACCCGGTATTGCCACGCGCCCAATTGAATTTCCTCCAGCGAGGAGAACTCCTCGCCGTTGACCAGGTCAACGGCTTTGGCGGCTGGCTGGTTGTACAGGCTGGCAGATTGCGGAACTGGCGAGGCGTTCACCAGGTAGATCAGGTGTTCTGCCCCCGCGCGATGATAGGCAGCGTGGATATCGGCTCCCTTGGGCGCAAAAGGGGTCTGGGGAGCGCGTCCCAGCACCGTTTCGCGCAGGAGATCGAGCACGGCGTGGGGTAGTTCCTGCAGCAAGGTGAATCCCATGAACGAGGTGAAATAAAGCGTACGACCTTTGCCAAATTCGTGGCTCACCACGGCAGGTTCTCCGCCCGGCAGGCTGGCAAGCGCTCTGGCATTATCGAACAGGCGCACCAATTGAGTCATAAATGGCGCGCGCACCCGTTCACCCTTCAGGTCAAAGCTGCTTTCGCTGGCGACATCTTCTTCCACCAGACCCAGCGCTTGAGATAACGGCTCACCGGGCACTTTTTCCGCTGGGCAAACGCCCCACTCATCCACTACACCCAGGCGGGCGTCCGCTATCAGGCAGCCGCCCTGGCGGACGTATTCCCTCAACCATTCAGCCTCTTTGCGCGCCAGCGAGACCGCAGTCGGCACAACCAACACCGGCGTCTGCCAATCGTCTTCTGCCAGGTCTTCCAGGTTACTGATCTGGGTCGGGATGCCCAGTTCCCAAAAGGCGCGGTACCAGCCGCGAATGCAATCGGGATAATCGGTTTTTGCCCAGCGGAAGAAGGCATCGTGAAACAGGCGTGCGCGGTAACTGACCAGGATCTTCACCGCTGGCGGCGCGGGTCTGGCGCTGGCAAACAGAGGCTCATGGCGGCGCAGCACGCGCACCAGCTCTTTCACCGCCGCCGCGCGCGCGTTGGGCATCCCATCCAGGTCGGTTAAGCCGCGCCCGCTGGCTTGATAACCGTGCATAAAGGGGCGATAGCGGAAGAGTTGGAAGCTCTGAGCGCCGCTGGCAATGCCCATCATAATCCAGGCTGCCAGCTCGCCCGGCTGCACCTCGCTGCCAGGAGTGAGCGCGGATTGCGTATGGGTTTGCAATTCATTCAAGACGTAGGGTTTGCCCGCTTTCCGCGCCGCCGCAGCCGGCAGTTCGTAGTGCAGCGCCAACCCCCAGATTTTGCCGGTGAAATTTCGCCCCCAGCTCTTCGGGTAAAACGTACCGCCGTAGATGTCGCAGACCTGAGCTGAGCCAAATTCATCGTTGTTGCGCTGGGTGATGTCCTCCGCCAGCAGTTGGGCAGAGGTGCCATCGAGCATCACCGGATGGCTGGTATCAACTTCTTTGATATATTCCACCCACCGCTTGCAAATAGCAGTCAGGGTATCAGCGCGAAAACGCTCATAATCCACCGAGGGCAGCAGGCTGGACCAGGCGGAATAACCTGCGCGGCGTTCGCGCGGGTTGATCTGCTCGAACTGGTTAAATCGGCGGAACCAGCGCCGGTTCAACACCTCAATCGTCCCGTACTTTTCTTTCAGCCAGGTATGGTAGCGGCTGACCGTCCAGGGATCATCGGTGCGCAGGTGAGCCTCGTTGTATACATCCCAGGCATACACCGCGGGGTGGTTCTTGAGCGCCCGCACGCAGGTTTGCAGATACGCCTTTGCCAGCGCATCGACCGCGGGGTGATTGGGGTTTGCCCAGGTGCCGCCGCCGGTAATGCGCCCCTCTTCCGGCTGGACATACATTTCAGGCATCAGCAGGGCATCCGGCAGGTATTCTTGAGAGGGGTTTTGACCGATAAGCTGGATCACGGCACGCATGTTGCGGCGATGCAGCAAGTCCAGCACGCGCAGGGTCGCATCAAAGGCAAAATCGGCAGGGTTCTTTGCCAGCCAGGAATTTGCGGCGGGCCAAAGCGTGATCAGGTCAAAACCCAGATCAGCCATGTTGGCAACATCGCGCACTAATTCAGCGGGCGGGTAGTCATCCTCAAAGAAATACACAACCCCAAAGGGGTAGTTTGAAATCATGGCATCCTCTGGTGAATGGATTGATAACTCGATTCAGAAGCACGCCCAAGCAAACGGATTATGAATCAGCGGGGAAAAAGCTGATGCCCAAGGCGCCCGGACCGGCATGCACCAGGATGGCAGGGGGCAGAAAATGCACCGGCACGTTTTCAATTCCCAGTTCCTGGCTGAGCTGCTGCGCCAGCAGGTTGGCTTCGGGTTCGGCGTCCCCCTGCATAATCGCCAGGAAGGATTGGTCGCCGCGCGGGCACTCCTTCTTGACAAGTTCTTCCAGGCGCGCCAGGGCGCGTTTCTTGGTGCGCTGGGTTTCCAGCGGCTGAATCGCGCCTTCTTTCAAGCTCAACAGGGGTTTGGTTTGTAACAGGCTGCCCAACAGCATCTTTGCCCCTCCGATGCGCCCGCCTTTGTACAGGTATTCGAGGGTATCAACCAGTATGAGAAGCCTCTCTTTCGCCGCCATGCTGCTTACCTTGCGGACGATGGTATCGGCGTCGCAGCCTTCATCGCGCCATTTGAGCGCCTGATACACCAGGGTTCCCAGACCCGCGCCGATCGTCAAGGTATCAACCACCCGGATATCCGCGTTGGGAAAATCTTGGGCGGCGACGGTCGCGCTGCGGTAGGTGCCGCTCAGTTTGGAGGTCGGCGAGAGGACAATCACCGTGTTGCCAGGGGCAGCATATTGCTCGTAGATTGGCGTATATAGGGCAGGCGGCGGCGCGGCGGTTTTTGGCAGCTCACTCGAAGCGCGCAATTTCGCCAGGAAGGTGGTCGAATCGATTTCGGTATCATCTCGGAATGTTTCTTCCCCAAAGATGATGATTTGCGGCAGCAGCGGCACCTGGAGACGAGCGGCAGTTTCAACCGAGATACAAGACAGGGTATCAGCAACAATTGTAATCATACGGTTCCATCCTGAAGACAGATTTTTGTGCGGGTGGAGCAGTTCTTCTCATTTTATCTTAATTCAGTCTGAACAGACAGGAAAAGCCGCCTTTTCTTGATCCAAAACCGCGTTCTTCTGACTGAGAAACGTCTGCCGGGCTGTCTGGTATCCCAATTCGATCCACTCGCGGGTGTGGCTGAAGTCCCACAAGGGGTAATCGCCAGGGGGGATCAGACGGATGCGCAGAACCGGGACGCCGCATGCCTGCGCCAGCTTCAATTCCATCTCCCGCTGGCGGCTGATGACCGCCTGAATCGTGCGCGAAAAGAAGGGACGCCGAATAGCGCCGAGAAAAGCCTCCTCCAGCGAAAAGGCGAGGATGCGGGTGGCTCCCAGGCGCATGGCGGGTTCAAGCGGCAGGTTGCTGACAAATCCGCCATCGACCAGGAATTTTTCCTGGTCAATCTGCGGGCTGATCCAAGGCGGCAAGGCGCAGGATGCCATGACACCATCCACCACCGATTGATCGGGGTCAACGCCAAACACCTCAGGCTCGCATGAATTTAACTCGGCTGCCACGGCATAGAACGGAATTTCTTTCAGATCGCGGAATTTCAACTGCGGCGTTAAGCCATAATTGGAAAAGAAATGTTGAATACGCTGCTGGTTTGCCGACATGGTACGCTCCATCAAAGCATTAACGCTTAGCCAGACCAGATTGCCCGGCAGAAAGTCGGATACAGAGGCTTCCAGCCAGGCTTGTTCCAGCAGATTGAGCGCGCTGACATTAAATCCATGCAGCGCCAGGAAAGCGGAATTAATCGAGCCGATTGAGGTGCCGACCAAAAAATCTGGATAAAAATTGGCTTCTAGGGCTGCGCGCAGCGCGCCAACCTGCAGCGCGCCATGCGACCCGCCGCCCCCTAAGACGAAAGCGAGTTTTTCTTCCATGTTGTTCTCCTGCGTTTTGTTCTTTATCCATTACGTTAATATCCAATTCGCAGCCCAGCGACGAACACCTTCACAGCTTCGCGCGCCCAAAGGTGTTCGGAAATGGGCTGGATAAATTTTCCTCCGAGCAATTCCTGCGAGAGCACATAGCTGGCGAGCATGCCCAGAAAGGTGCGGGCGGTCAGGAAGGGGTCATCCAGCGCGCGGATCGCGCGCCGCTGCGCCTGATGATCAAGGTAGCCCGCCAGCAGCTCAACCGCCTTTAAAATCACCTCCTGGTACATCAGCCGCGCATGTTCCGGAAAGCGCACCGCATCGGTCATCATCAAGCGGGTCAATGACAGGTTTTTTTGAATGTAATCAAGATACCCAAAGGCAATTTCTTTCAAGACCTCCTCCAGGGGGCGCTCGCGGTCTGCCACATAGCTGGATAACTGGGGGATAAACGAGCGCTCAGCCAGGATGGCGGCAAAAATATCATCCTTGCTGGGGAAGTAGAGGTAGATCGTGCCTTTGGCGACCTTTGCCGCCTCTGCAATTCCTGCCACGCTGGCGGCGGAAAAACCTTTCTCGCCAAACACCTGGATCGCCGCATCCAGGATGCGCTCCCGCCGGATTTTGAAATAAGTCTCGCGGTTTGACGCTGCAACTTTTGGAGACATAGCCCTCCCAATAAATGACTGTCTGGTCAGTCATTTATATTATCGGGGTTTCCCGCTGGAAATCAAGTGACATTTTTCAACAGGAATTTCGAGTAAAATCATATAGAGCTGGCAGCCGCTGATTCAGGTCAAAGGGTGTTGACGCAGTCCATAAAGGCGAAACTGCAAGGTGATACTGAACCAGCCTGCAACCCCAATTATCCATTTTTATGGAGGAAGATCGATGCCACGCATTGGAATTGATGACCCACAAGGTGTCAAAGCAGGTCCCTACTCTCACGCAGTGCGCAGCGGAGACCTGGTGTATCTCTCTGGTCAGGCTGGTGTTGATCCACAAACCGGCAAGATTGTAGAAGGCGGCATTGCCCGCCAGGTGGAACAGACGTTTGCCAACATTCACAGCAGTTTGCAGGCTGCCGGGCTGAGTTTTGAGCAGGTGGTCAAGGTGAATGTTTACCTGACCGACATGAACCATTTTGCAGTCATGAACGAAGTCTATGCGCGTATGTTCACTCAGCCATACCCAGCGCGCACCACCGTGGGGGTGGCTTCGCTGCCGCTTGGCGCGTTGGTTGAAATCGAGATGATTGCCCGCGCATGAAGATTACGACGATTGCCTTTGACGCCGATGACACCCTCTGGGAAAACGAGGTGTATTACCGCCGGATGCGGGCGCGTTTCGTTGACCTGCTGGCGCCTTATGTAGACCCGCAAACCGCCGGTCGCCGTTTAGACGCGCTGGAAATAGACAACGTTCACTGGTACGGTTACGGGATCAAGAGCTTTACGCTTTCCATGATCGAGACGGCGCTGGAACTGAGTGATGGCAAAATCGGCGGGGAGGTCATTCGCGCCATCCTGGGTTTTGGCAGGGAGATGCATGCGCACCCGGTTGAGGTGTTCGATGGCGTAGAACCCGTATTGGCTGAATTGAAGCAGGGCTATACCCTGGCGCTGGTCACGAAAGGCGACCTGCTGGAGCAAGGGCGCAAGGTACAGCGTTCTGGTCTGGCGCGTTATTTCGACCGGGTAGAAATCGTCCATGAGAAAAACGCGCAGGGCTACCGCGAACTGATGGAACGCCACCGCATCCCTCCCGCTGCTTTCCTGATGGTCGGCAACTCGCTGCGATCGGACATCCTGCCGGTGATCGAGATTGGCGCGCAGGCGGTGTACGTGCCGTATGAACACACTTGGTCGCTCGAATCCGCCGAGATCGACCCTCACCAGCACCATTTTTACGAGATTGAAACGCTGCGGCAGTTGCCCAGCCTGCTGGCAGAACTGGAACGCCGACGCTCGACTGATTGAGCAGGCTGAGACTTTACACAAAACATGACACAAAATCCAAAGGATGCCCATGCCTGAACTGCCTGAAATCACCAATTTGGCGCGCCAGATCAACACCCACCTGACCGGAAAGCTCATCCAGGCGGTGGATGTGAGCCAGCCCAAGAGCCTGAACCTGCCGGTTGAAGAATTTCGCGCGGCGCTGCAAGGCGCACAGATCACCGGCGCACATAACCGCGGCAAGTGGATCTTCACCGCTACCACGCGCGGTTGGTTATTGCTGAATCTGGGCATGGGCGGTGAATTGCTGCTGGTTACGCCCGATTCGCTGCCTGCCAAACGCCGATTGGTTTTCACTTTCGGCGATTCTACCTGCCTGAGCGTCAATTTCTGGTGGTTCGGCTATGCCCACCATGCAGCGGAGGGCGCTCTGGCTTCGCACACCATGAGCGCCAGGCTGGGACCCAACCCCCTGGAACTGACGTCAGATCAGTTGAAAGAGCGCATGAAAGGCAAACGCGGCGGACTGAAAGCCTTTCTGCTCGACCAGGAGAACCTGGCAGGCATTGGCAACTTCTATATCCACGACATTCTGTTCCTGGCTCGCCTGCACCCGCTACGCCGGTTGGAAAGTCTGACAGACGCTGAGATCGAAGGTCTGCAGCGCGCCATTTGGAGCGGGCTGCAGCCCAGCCTCGACAAAGGCGGCGCCTTCTATGAGGTGGATTTGTTCGGCAAAAAAGGCGGTTTTCTGATGGAGGATATACTCGTGGGCTACCGCGAAGGGCAGCCCTGTCCCACCTGCGCCGCCCCCATCGAAAAGCTCAAAACCGGCGGCACCGCCAGCTTCCTCTGCCCGCAGTGCCAAAAAATGACTCCATCATCACGCTGACATAACCCTGCGCGATAGGGTGATCTCCCTACTCAATTACAGTGCCTTTTCCTGCCAGCGCACTATAGACAGGATGATCAATGCGACCGTCGGCGAAGACGACTTTTTTGACCCCCAGGTCGAGCGCTTCGCTGGCACCCAGCACCTTTTTCTTCATCCGCCCCTCGGCAAACGCCAGCGCTTGCTCCAAACCATTTTTGGGGATATGCGGCATGAGCGTGCTTTCATCGGGGAACTTGCGCATCAACCCCGGCACGTTGGTGAGCAGCAAGAGCTGCTCGGCTTTGACCGCTCCCGCCACCATCGCCGCCGCCCGGTCGGCGTCGACATTGACCACGTCGCCTTCCAGTGAGATCGCCAGCGGCGCGATGACCGGCATCAACCCGGCGTTCATCAGCAGTTCCAGCAGCCCGGCGTTGACCTGCTCGATTTTGCCGGTGTAATCGTCGCGCAGGATGCGCTTGCGCCCGTTTTCAACAATGCGGATGGCGTCTTTGCGCTTCGCCAGCATCAGCCTGCCGTCCACACCGGATAACCCAAAAGCGTTCACCCCGCCTTTTTGCAGGCGCTCGACCAGCAAGGTGTTGATCCTGCCAGCGGTGACCATGGCGAAGATCTCCAGCGTCTCGCGGTCGGTGTAGCGGCTGGTGAAGCCCGATTCGTTGGTCACAAAGCGCGGCGGGCGTCCCAGTTTTTCGGAGATTTCGTTGGTCTCGGCTGAGCCGCCGTGCACCAGGATGACCCGCTGCCCTTCTTTGAGCAGCGCCGCGACATCCTGGCAGATGGCATCGAAGTTGACGCCCGCAGCGCCGCCAATTTTAATCACGATCATGGGTTACTCTCCCCAGTCCTCTTCTTCCATCGGCGCCAGTTCAAGGGTCAGTGGATCAATAGCGGTCACCTCCAGGTCAACTCCGCAGTCAGAACAAACCACAATCTCACCCTGCAGGGGATCGGTCAGGGTAATCTCGGCGTCACATTCGGGGCAATGCGCAGTAAAATCAGCCATCATTCACCTCACAAATTATTATTTTCGTATTCAAAAGTTCTTCCTCAGGGCTTTGCGGTTGGCATCGCTGCCTGGGGGTTATCGCTTTCCTTGCTCTATCACATAGTCTACCATTTTTTCAGGGATATTGACTCCTGTGGTATGGATGCTGTTGCGAAATTCCATGGTATGGTTGGCTTCGTTGACCAGCAAACCGCGTTCGGTCTCGAAGAGGTCGATCGCCAGCAGCCCGCCGCCCACCACTTGAGAGGTGCGCTGGCACAATTCATCTATCTCCACAGTCACCGGGCAGTTGCTGGCTTGCCCGCCACGCGCGGTGTTGGTAATCCAGTTCTCAGAACTGCGGTAAATGGCGCAGATGGTTTTGCCGCCCACGGAGAAGGCGCGGATATCGCGCCCGGGTTTGTTGATAAACTCCTGGATGTAAAAAATCTGGTGGTTGTAACCGCCCAGGGTGGATTTATGCTCCAGGATGGTCTCCGCTGATGAGCGGTCATTGACCTTGGCTAACAGCCTGCCCCACGATCCAACCACGGGTTTTAGCACACAGGGATAGCCCATTTCTTCAATCGCTTTGAGCGCTGATTCTTCGGAAAACGCCATCATCACCCGTGGACTGGGGATGCCGTTTTGGAACAGCAGCTGGCTGGTGAGGTATTTATCACCGCAGCGGTCGGCGACAATCGAAGGATTGATCACCTTGACCCCGTTGGCTTCAAAAATTTTCGAGATGTACAACCCCCGTGAATAAGACACCGAGCGCTCGAAGACAATATCCACATCGCACGGCTTTTTGGCGATGTCGAAATAGGCGGTATCGTCGTTGATAGGCACCACCTCGACCCCCGCCCGCTTGTTCAGCTCCTCCATCAGCAATTTTTCTTCAATACGCACGCGTGTGTACAGGAAACCGACTTTCATTCTTTTCTCCTACTCTCCCCGACGGCTATAAATATCGGATAATGCTTTCAACCGCCTGGCTGGTGTTGAGATTTCCGCCCAGGTCTTCGGTTACCTGTCCGCTGCGGATTGCATGCAGCACGGCGTTTTCAACTCGCCGGGCGGCTTCTATCTCGCCCAGGTATTCGAGCATCATCTTTACCGCCAGGATGGTGGCAATGGGATTCGCCTTTTTCAACCCCGCCAGCTTCGGCGCGCTGCCATGCACCGGTTCGAACACTGCGGCGTTCACGCCAATATTGCCCGAACTGGCGATGCCCAGCCCGCCGACCAACATGGAGGCTTCATCGCTGAGGATATCGCCAAACATATTGGTAGTAACAATCACCTGGAATTGAGACGGCTGGCGGATCAATTCCATTGCGCAGGTATCCACCAGCATTTCTTCCATCTGCAAGTTGGGATATTCTTTTGCCACTTCGAACGCCACCGAGCGAAATAAACCACAGGTAGCGCGCAGCACGTTGGCTTTATGCACCACGCACACTTTGTTAAATCCCAATTTCCCCGCCAGATCAAACGCGAATCGCAGCACGCGCTCGGAGCCTGCGCGGGTGATGACGCGCTCGGTCACTGCCCGCGCGCCGTTATCTTCCACCCGCTCGATGCCGGAGTAGAGATCCTCGGTGTTTTCGCGCACCACCATCAGGTTGACATCCTGCCGCGAACCGGCATGCGGCAGAGATTTGCAGGGGCGCAGGTTGGCATACAGGTCAAAGGTCTTGCGCAGGCGGATGATCGGCGAGCGGTAGTTGGGAATATCGGGCGGGGTGGTTACCGCGCCGAACAAGGTGGCGTCTGCCGCGCGGACTTTGTCAATCGTCTCAGGCGGCAGCGGGTCACCGCTGCGCTGGTAGGTCTCGTACCCGATATCGCCGTATTCAAATTGAAAATCGAGCGGCAGGGCTTGCAGCACCGCCACCCCGCCAGCCACCACCTCAGGTCCGATTCCCTCTCCGGGCAGCACGCAAATTTTGTAGGTCGTCATCTACATCAAGTCCTCGATGTCGTTATTTTTTAAGAAATTGACAATACCGCCTGCCTGGACGATCTGGAGGACAAATTTTGGCAGAGGTTTTGCCAGATACGTCTTGCCCTGGGTCAGATTGCGGATTTCACCGGTAGCCAGATCGACATCGATCTCATCGCCGTCCTGGATTTCGCGCGAGGCTTCGACGCTCTCCAGAATCGGCAAGCCAATGTTGATGGCGTTGCGGTAAAAGATGCGCGCGTAAGAACCCGCAATGACACATTTGACCTGCGATCCTTTGATGGCGATGGGGGCGTGTTCGCGCGAAGAGCCGCAGCCAAAATTCATGCCGCCTACCACCACGTCGCCCGCTTTGACATTAGGAGCAAACTCCGGATAGACTTCGCAGAACACGTGTTCCGCCAGCTCTTTCTCGACAATGGTGATATTGTAGCGCGCCGGGATGATCTCATCCGTATTCAGGTTATCGCCAAATTTCCAGGCTCGGTTTTTTGTAGCCGCTTTTTCCATCTTAACCCTCCAGGTACTTTCTCGGATCGGCAATCTTGCCCTCAATGGCGGTGGCTGCCGCAGCCGCCGGGCTGCCAAGATAAATCTCTGCTTCGGGGCTGCCCATGCGCCCGATGAAGTTGCGGTTCATAGTGGTGAAAGCGCGCTCTTTGGGCGCCAGCAAGCCGCCATGCCGCCCGATGCAGGCGCCGCAGCCCACCACGCCGATGGTCGCGCCAGCATCCATAAACACCTGGATTAAACCGTTCGCCAGCGCTTTCTGATAAATGGTAGTGCTGGCTGGGGTGACGATCAGGCGGGTAAAACGGCTGACCTTGCGCCCCTTGAGCAGGCTGGCGGCAATTTCAAGATCTTCGTAGCGTCCGTTGGTGCAGGTGCCGATGAACACCTCATCGATCGGCAACCCCGCGACCTCCGCCAGCGGTTTGACGTTATCCACATCCGGATGGCAGGCGACCTGCGGCTCAAGGCTGCTGGCGTCGATCTCGATCAGCCGTTCGTAGCGCGGATTCACCGGTTTGATCCAGTCGAACGGACCTTGCGCGCGGGTATGGTTCTGCAGATAATCGATGGTGGTCTGGTCAGGGGCGATCAGACCGCATTTTGCGCCGATCTCGGTGGACATATTCGAGAAGATGATGCGCTCGACCATCGGCAGCGCGTCGATATAAGGACCAGCAAATTCGACCGACCGATAAGTTGCGCCGTCCATCCCCATGACACCGGCAATGTGGATCATCACATCTTTGGCATACACGCCGGGTTTGGTCGCGCCGATGATATGCACCAGGATGGTCTCTGGGACGCGGAACCAGGTTTTGCCTGCCACCCAGGCGACGCCAATCTCGGTGGAGCCAAAACCGGTGCCAAACGCGCCAAACGCGCCGTAAGTGTTGGAGTGGGAGTCGCCGCCGATGATGACATAGCCCGGTTTGACATAGCCCTCTTCAATCATCACCTGGTGGCAAACCCCCTGGTGATAGAAGTTCTGAATATCCTGGGCTTTCATAAAATCAACGATGCGCTTTTGGGCTTCCGCCGCCGCCAGGTTGGGCGCAGGGTAGGCGTGATCAAAATGGATCACGATTTTATTTTTATCTTTGATCGGCTTGCCGATCTCCCGCCAGGCTTTGATCGCCAGGGGGGTGGTATTATCGTGGCTCATGATGTAGTCCACATCTGAAAGGACAATCTCACCAGCTTGGACGGTACGCCCTAATTTTCGCGAGAATATTTCCTCAATCAGTGTTCCCATGATCGTTTAACCTTCTTTCAATATTTCAAATTATCTCTCGTCGCCATTCGAATCAATGTTTGCGCCAAACTTTTTCAGCACGATTTTGGTCTCGGTGTTTTTCACGCCGGGCATGGTGCGGATTTCTTCGATCAGGTTGTTCAGCTCGGCGGTATTTTTCACCTTTACATAGACCGAGATGTCATGCGCGCCGGTGATTTCGAAGACGTGCGAGATATTCTTGAAGTTGCGCAGCCGCCGCACAACCGCGCTGGTATAGACATGCGACTCGACCGAGATAAGCACCATCGCATTGAGATCGCGGGGGATAATATCGGTCGCGCGCCCGGTCACCATCTCGGCAATTTCGAGAATGTCGCTGTCGTGCAGTATTTTACGCCGGTCGCCGACGTTCTTGATCTCGGTTACGATGTCGGTCAATTCTTGATCCGAAACCAGGATGCCATACTCCTTGAGACGGGCTGCAACGGCTGCCTTGCCGGTGTATTTGTCGATGATGATCTGCCGCTCGCGACCGAGAATGGCGGGGTCGAAATTTTCGTAGGTTTGCGGGTTCTTCAACACGCCGTTGGTATGCACCCCCGACTTGTGAGAGAAGGCATTTTGACCGGTGATGGGCTTGTTGGGCGCCAGGAAAAAGCCGGAGACTCGTTCGAGGTAGTTGGAAAGCTGCATAAGGTAGGTTATATCATATTTTTGCACGCCTTCCAGCACGCGAAATGCCATGATGACCTCGCTCAGGTCGGGAATGCCGGTGCGCTCGCCCAAGCCGTTGACTGTGGTGTGGATGCAGTCTGCACCAGCGCGGATGCCAACCAAACCGTTGGCAACCGCCAGCCCAAAATCGTTATGAAAGTGCATATCGATCTTGCAAGGCAGCAGCTCTTTGCGCAAAATCCGAATGCGCTCATCGACAATGGCAGGGTGCATGATGCCCAGCGTATCCGCAAAGCTGATGCGGTCGGCTCCGGCTTCGATGGCGCGGTTGCAGGCGCGGATCAGGTATGCCAGGTCGGTGCGCGAGGCATCTTCTGGACTGAAGCGCACCTTCAACCCCAGGCTGCGGGCGTAGCGCACATGTTCGCAGATGATGTCGATTGCCTGGTCTTCGGATTTTTTGACCTTCGACTCCAGGTGGATGCGCGAGGTGGGATAGAAGACCACCACCCGGTCAACGTTGCATTCTTTGGCGCGGTCGATATTGGCTTTAATCGCCAGGGAATGTGCCACAATTTCGGCTTTCAATTTGAGTGCAGAAATGCGTTTGGTCGCTTCGTAAACCGCAGGGGAAACGCTGGGGTCGCCAGCCTCGATCATATCCACGCCAACCCGATCCAATAATTTCGCGATTTCAAGCTTTTCCTCGATGGTGAAGTTCACGTAAGGAGTTTGCTCGCCTTCGCGCAGCGTGCTGTCTAAAATTTCAAGCATTTTACACTCTCCTCAGAGCAGAAACCTTCCTGCCCAGCCGATAAAAAGGTGAATTAAGCGAAGCATTATAACTCAATTCCAGGAAAATTCAGCTTTTTTCTGGATATTTGGGGCAAATTCAATGTTAACATTTGATAATATTAGAAAGATATCCATGCATTGAGGAGAGCTGTCTTGCAAACGATGGATACAATATACCTCTCAGTTGTGCACCAAAGCCATTGAAAAGATGAAAACAGCCCGCCGTCGCCGGGGTGAATCCAGGAAAAAGCGCACAGGTGATATCCTTAATGAAACCTTAAGTTGCTACACATCTTTGATCGCCAGGATACATTCCTATCAGACTTGATATAATGAGGATATGTTGATGAAAATTGTGATATTTTGTCTGGTCATTCCACTGGTTTTCGCCGGGTGCAGCCCGGCAGGCAGCGCAGGAAATACTGCCGCAGTCAACACCTTAACCACGTATCTTCAGGCGTTTGTGGATAAAAACGAAGCCCGCATGTCCAGTCTAATCTGCAAAGACTGGACGAACGACGCCCTGCTGGAATACGATGCCTTTCAAGGCGTGAAAACCCGGCTGGAAGGTCTTTCGTGCCAGGTTTCTGGAAATGAAAATGAAACCGTGCTGGTCAACTGCCAGGGCAAAATTCTCGCCACCTATCAGAACGAAGTGCAGCAATTCGACCTGAGTAAACGCATCTATCGGTTACAAAAAGCCGGGGCGGATTACCAGGTGTGCGGGTATAGGGATAAACCATGAGAGAAACCGGCAGGGTAAATTCTCTTCTGGATTGGACAATTGATTATGAAACGACATACACTCTTACAGGTAGGCTTTTTTGGGGTTCTGGGCATCATCTTGTTGATCATCTGGCTGGCAGGCAAAGCGCGGGAAACACCCGCTGAGAGCCAAACCCTCGTTCCCAACCCCCCAGACATCATTCAGACTGCGGTCGGAAATATCGCTTTACCCACCCGGGCTTCGACCATCGCCCCCAGAGGCACACCCACGGCGGTCCCTTCGCCGCGTGTTCAACGGACTGCCGTTCCGTTAGGCACACGGGCAGCGCAAGCCGTGCGCATCTCCCCCACACTGCCAGCCACGCCGGTCATCTTAAACCCAACCCAATGGAAAGAGTGGTCGATCATCCCCACCGTTTCACCCAGGCTGCGCGACATTTACCAGAAAGGCATTGCCCAAGGCAATAACCCGCATGCCTTTTCATTTCTTGGCGACTGCCAGAGTCAGCCGGATGTTTTTATGGGCATTTTTGATGAAGACCCCGACGCGGTCAGGCTCCTGCCAGCCCACCTGCAGGAAACCGTCGCCTATTTTGCTGGTTCATTCAACCGCTACAGCCCCACCGTCAAAGACGGCACAACCGAAGGCGCGCTGCTGTGGATTCAATGGAACGACAACCTGGAAAAGAAGTGCGCCAACAACGAAACTCCTCTGGATTGCGAGCTTCGCGTTCACAAGCCCAGCCTGGTTTTCATCCACGTCGGCACCCACTATGAAGACCGCAACCGGCGTTACCTGGTAACCATCCTGGATAAAATTCTGGAGCGCAACGCCATCCCGGTCTTTGTTACCAAAGCGGATAATATCGAAAAAGACGAGCGCATCAACGAAATGCTTGCCACCCTGGCAGCAGAATATGGGCTGCCACTGTGGAACTTCTGGGCATCGGTGCAGCACTTGCCCAATAAAGGATTAAAGGTCGAAGATCCCATCTACCTGACCGATGATGGTATCGAAGTGCACCGCATGGGCGGTTTGGAAGCCCTGGACGCCGTCTGGCGCGCGCTGAGATAACCGTTTGGATTGGCGCGTCCGCCAATTGACCCGCGGCAAAAAAGGCTACGCCCTCCTCAATCAATGGAGAAAGTGCCTGATCCTGATCGCGGCGGCAGGCGAAGCATGAAAATTCTTGATGAATCAGGGTTCAATGATCAACGCCGGGACGAAATATGGGATGCCAAAATACTGGCAGGCTGCTGATCGAAGGTCGATCGATGCGCTGTTAAAAGTACCCACATCATAAAGCTGGTAATCGATGACTCGCAGCTTCCACGCGCCGTTGGCAAACGAGCCATATAGCGGCAATAACGACTCCTCGGGCTTGTAGCGACCGGTGAAGGGGGCTTTTCCATTGAATATCCAAAGATCCGCCTCCTCGTCGAATATGGTATCGGTATAATGATCGCCCGAACCTCCGTTACCAACCGAAAGAGCAATCTCGCGCCCTCCTGGCGAAATCAGTGAAATGCCAAGGTCGCTGGTAAAGGGATGAGAAATGTTCACGCGGACATCGATATCGCGCACGAAGGCTGCCTCCGGAATGTCGAACACCACTTTTAGCCCCTCGAAATCCCTGTCGGGAATTGCCTTGGGCAATCCACCGGCGGTATAGGTGGTGGTCGTCTGCAAGCCAGTGACAAACGGACCGACCAGCAAATTCGCCTTTTGCGCGCCGTTATAGGTTACCTCCTGCAGCAGCCAAAACTCCCCCCCGCACGGCTGGGTCAACAACACCTGCACGTCATAAGGCGGCGAAGAAGTGGCAGAAGTTAATCCGCCTGCTGGAAGATCGGGATAAGCTGCCTGGGTTGCAGCGCCCATCAAAATCTTTCCGCTCAATGGGCTGGCGGTGGTGGTGATGTTCACCGCAGCCTCCACACCGATATTTTTCAATTCCACCTGGACAGTGATCGATTCGCCCATATCAATCACGCCGTTGTTGTTGCCCAGGCTGTCGCTAAAACTGACACCGGTATTGAGCAGCAGCACCGGCGCGCTGGTTGTCTCAACGCCATTGTAGATCACCAGCGCGAAGTCCTGGTCGAGGGGAGAGGCGTTGCCCGGCAAACCGTCGCCCGCGATGTTGGCGGCAATCACACGCACGCGGAAACTACCGCTCGCTCCTGCTGGCACAAAGACATTCTCGATGTTGTTGCGCTCATCAAAAGAACCGCCCGGTTTTGAGACTGCTCCCGAAAAGACGTTTCCCTTATAGATTTGTCCACCTGCAATAACCTCCAGGTTTAGATTGTTCACATAGGCAGCGCCAGTGGGCGCGCCGGGCGCGTCTGTCCAGACCAGTGAGACGTGGAAAGGACGGCTGGGATCAGGGATATCCCCATAGATCACATATTCCTGCCCGGATTCAGTAAAGAGATGGGTCTGGTCTTTGAGAATTCGGGCGGTGTTGTCGAACATCAGCCCCATGTTCGGATCGCCCCATCCCTGCTGCGGACCTGGCAGGTTGCCGCCGGTGCCAGCGCCATCCAGGTAACGGGGGGTGTTCACCATCAGCGCTTTGATCATTGCCGGGCTGGGCGGCACACCCGGTTTGAACACCCGCTGAAAATATTCATACGTCAGTTGGGCAACGCCTGCAATTGCCGGGGTCGAATGACTGGTGCCGGAAGACCAGGTGTAGAGCGTCTGGTTGGCTGGATAGTAGCGGCTATTCACGCCTCCACACACGCCAGAGCCGTTGTAATTGGGGTCTTGCGATGCAGCGCCTTGGATATGCACACCCGGCGCCATGATATCCGGCTTGATGCGCCCGTCGGCGGTCGGTCCACGCGAAGAAAAACTGGCAAGATCGTCCGCATTATCTGCCGAGACCAAACCGCAGCCGTCTTGTGTGCCGTTATCGCGCACGTTTTCAGTCGCGCCAACCGAGAGAATATTTTTTGCAGTTCCGGGGGTGTTAATGGTGCGCATACCCAGTTGTCCGCTGTTGCCCGCCGCAAAAATATGGAGCATTTCCTGGTTGCCCGCCGCTGCCGAGGCATCGCGGGTCAATAGGTCAAATTCGAATGCATCGATGGTGTACTGTCCAAACCCCGAGTTGTCCCCCCAACTGTTGGAGGTAATGCGCGCGCCATTGGTATAAGCAGTTTGCACAAAGGCAGCATAACTGTTGCTGCACTTCGAGAGGTTAAATGAGCCGCCATTTTTAAAGATCTTGGTCGCCGCGAAACGCCCGAAAGGAGAGATGCCCAAACCGAGTTGGTAGCCCGCCGGGTCGGCATACGGGAAACCGCTCAGGTAGTTATACCCTCCCGCGATGCTGACGTTGATATTGCCATGCCCATCCAGGCTGTTGCCAGAAGGGTCAGAGGTGCAGTTGTTGATGTACGAGATTCGGTCGGGGTTTTGCAGGCGACCAAAAAGGTGAAAATCTGGGTGCAGCACATTGTTTTCGTCGCCTATATCCAAGCCATCATCCACCACGTCAACCAGCGGATAGGCGTTCGGGTTGGTGGGGAAGTTGTGGTCAACCAGGAAGGTCAGGTATCCGGGGGAGGATGGTGCGGCTTTTCCCTCGCTGCGGGTAATATTTCCCGCGAGGATTTGTCCCTGCACTTCGTCCAGCTTTACAGGCGGATTCCAGGGTTCGATATTGAACACATCCGGGAAAGCAGCCGCCTCCTGCAGTTTTCCACGCGGGAGCTGCAGACTAACGGCGGTAAAAGTGCCTGCCGGGTAGGGCGGGCGGTGCACCGCAAGCGCCAGCTTGAGCAGCCGTTCCAGCGATTCTTCAACCGCCGGTGTGGTAAACAACTGAACGGTGACCGAAACGCTTTCGGTCAGCGGCGATGGCGCATCGGAAGCGTCCGGTTTAACCTGTTTCAGCAGGGCGGGCGCCAGGCGATATGCCGGGTGATACGCGCCCGTCCATTGCACCAGCTCCGCCACGCTGGCGGGCAAGGAACGAAGCGCCTGGACTGGCTGCCTGCCCCAGACGACATAAGCGTTGTCCGGGATATACGCCACAATTTGCAGCCCCTCCGCTGTCAGCGCATTGACCCATTCGGTCTTGACTGGTCCGATGAACTGCACCATCCAGAACTGGAAACCATCCGATCCAGGCTGGCTCAGGGCTGGTTCGAGAGCTGGCTCAACCCTCTGATTGCCGAAGGTCGAGAGGGTGTACTGGCGCAGACGGATGGTCGAGGGCATGTCTTGTAAACCAGCGCGCACCAGGCTGTTGGCTGGCATCCGTTCTACCCCCTGCCGGACGCGTTCGGATGGAAATTCCCACAGCGAAAAAACGCCGTAATCCACCCGTTTGATTCCTGCCGCCTCCTGCGCCCACTGGACCGACTGGGGATAACGGTGATCGACCAGCATTCGCCGGACGGCAGGTTCAGCGGATCGAACCGTCTGGTCGATGCGGCGCGGGAGGCTGTCTGGTGAAAAGGCAGATGGGGCGGAGGTAAAAAACGGTGTACCCGCCAGCAGCGCCAAGGAGATCAACAGGCGGAAAAAGAAGTGGGGAAATTTTGATGTCATGTGTCGGGAGAATCGATCCTTTGCGATCCGAATTACCAGATTTCTTTATTTTACTCCACTCAATGGAAGCGCGGGGAATGAAAAATCAAAGTACAGACATGAGGCATGAGACTGGATATAGACATTCCTGCCGGTCCTTGCACAATTATAGCAGCCCGCCATCCTGCCGCCGCCCTCATGTCGCCGCGAGCGCAGCGAAGCGACCTCCACAATCATATGGGGGGCTGCCGCGCCGCATCCCGACTCGCCCCCTGTCTTTGTGCGATAGATTTCCCCCTGGCACAGGAATTGCTACACAATTGACTGAAATCATTGTATCATGTCAGTAATACGTTTTCGCACGAGGAGCAGGGTATGAAACGAATTGCAGCGGCGGCAGCCGTCATCTTATTGGTACTCTCCATCTGGATCATCACCGCCGCACAGCGTTTTTCCGTCGCCGCCCCTGATCTCTCCCCCACTCCCCTGCCGGGCAGCTCTCAACCGCTTAGTGCTGCCCAGATTGCGCAGCAAAAAGCGCTGCTCTCAGACGTCGTTAAAAAATCGATCAGCGGACGCCCTGAAATCATGCCTTTTCAGAACCGGGATGTGGTCGTTGACCAGATCGATTACTCCGAAGACGGCGCAACCGCCCTCATCCGCCTGGCGCTGGTCGACAAGAAAACCGGTCAGGTCATTCCCTCCGAACCTGCCCTGGTGATCGCCAAACGCACCAATCCCAAAGACAGCCCCGACCCGCAATGGAAGATTGCCATCCCCAGCGACAGCGACTGGAACAACCAGCTCTCCACCCTGCCCGCCAGCCTGATCGCGGAGAGAGAACGCCAGCGCTATCTGGTCTCCAGCGCTGTCCAAAAACAATCTGCGCAATCCTTTGGCGGATACAAGCTGCCCTGGGCGTACGGCTTGAGCAAAACCCTCACCCAGAGCGTGGATCATGTCAACTTTTCCTGCGCCACCTGTCTCTACGCCTTCGATTTCGCCGACGGCACCATGTTCCCGCTGCTGGCTGCCAAGGGCGGGGTTGTTAAAGCCGCTGTCTGGCAGTACAGCAACGGCGACCCCTCCAACACCAATTACTTGATCCTTGAAGACCAGTCCACTACGCCCACCACCTACCAGGTCTATTACCACCTGGCGTATGACAGCATCCCCGCCGCGCTGCGCACGCCTGGCGCGCGTGTATTGCAAGGGCAATATATCGGAGATGTGGATGACACCGGCTTTTCCACCGGTCACCACCTGCATTTTCATGTAACCACCAATTACCCATACATTTTCGCCAATATCGTTGACATCACCTTCGATGACGTGACCGTCAACGGCGGCAGACCGCGCCAATGCTGGGAAGCGCAAGCTTACCCGCAATACGGCACTCAGTGCATGCCCGGCGATAAATACGTCTCCGGCAATATCGGCGCCAACCCTCCCACGGGCGACCTCACCCTGCCCGCCTGGGGCGCGCAGATCAACGAGCGCAACCTCACCCTCAGCGGCTGGGCGAAAGATGATATCGCGGTGACCAAGATTCAGGCAATTGCCAATTTCAACGGCTCGTGGGTGGAACTGGGACCTTCCTTTAGCGGGACGAATTTCTCCACCAGCATCGATTTATGCGCCGCCGGAGTCCCGGATGGTCCGTTCGGTCTGGCGCTGCGCATCTGGGACCGCGAAGGCAACATGGCGCCTGGGTACCCCGGCAACCGCCAGGTGATCAAAAACTACGCCTGCCCACCGCCCCCGCCCGCCTGCAGCCCCAACGCCAACCAGGTCTCGATTTTCGCCAACCCCGATTACAGCGGAACCTGTAAAACATTCGATATCGGCAGCCACGACACCGGCGCTATGAGTCCGGTCGGGCTGGATAACCTCGAATCGCTGCTGGTGGGCAGCAATGTGCGCGCCATCCTCTACTCGCTTGGCACGTTCACCGGTCGACGCGAGACCTTCGAAATTTCTGACGCCAACACCGCCGACAACCGCATCTACGCCAACAATGTGTATTCCATCCGCGTTCAAAGCAAAACTGCCTTGCCCAGCGCTCCCCTGCTGCTGGCGCCGCAAAATCACGCCGGAGCGGCGCCGACCGCCGCCGATTCGGTGTTGTTGGTGTGGGAGAACGGCGACGGCGCGACCAGTTTCAAGGTGGAACTGAGCGGTCCAGGCGGCTTCTCGCGCGTTATGGACTGGAGCAACACCATGCACTGGGCGGTTGGCGGGCTCGCCCCCGGCAATTACACCTGGAAGGTGATCGCCCGCAACAGCGCCGGGCAGACCGAAGCCAGCTCCTCGTTCACCGTCTCGACCGGCTCTTTGCCCGCCTACACCCCTGTCTCTGCACCTTATACCTATAACGCCGACACTGCCGGCAACTGGACTGCCACCGGTTTGTGGCGGCGCGCTTCGGTAGCGCTGGGCGGAAGACCCCCCAGCAACGCCTGGATCTTCAACAACGGCAGCGATTATGCTGGCACATTGCGCGTCGGCGACCTGACCTCCCCGCCCATCACCATTCCCGCAACGGGCTATTACCTTAAGTTCCTTTATTTCAGCGATACCGAAGGCGCCTCCCCCTGGTGGGACCGCCGCCAGGTGCAGATCTCAGTGGACGGCGCGCCATTTGAGAACCTGCTGCAGCTCTTCGATGACGTTCAAAACACCATCTGGCTCGAAAGTCCAGCGATCAACCTTTCCGCCTACGCTGGAAAGACGGTGCGAATCCGTTTTCACTTTCACACGGTTGACCGCGCCTTCAACACCGGGCGTAAGGGCTGGATGATCGACGACGTGCGCATCATCAACTCCCCCGCCCTGCCCGATTGTCCCGCGGATGGCAACGATTCCCCTGCTACCGCCACTGCCATCCTGCTGGGTCAGATCACGGCAGATTTTCTCTGCCCGAATGGCGATGTGGACTATTATTATTTCGACGCTCCCGCCGGAACCCGCATCGGCGTCGATGTCGACGCCCGCTCGGTCGGCTCCCCGCTCGATTCAGTGCTAACCCTGCTCGACAGCGATGGTCGCAGTGTGCTGCTGGAAGTCGATGACGAGGTATTGGGAGAGTTGCAAGACCCGCTGCTCGGTTACACCCTGGCGCGCAGCGGGCGCTATTACCTCAAGCTCAAAGCCTACGATCACCCTGGCGTGGGGGCAGCGGATTATTTCTACACCCTCCGCCTGACCGGCGACGGCACTCCGCCCGACCTGTCGTTCGAGTTCCCCAACAATTCCTGGATCACCTCAAACCCCTTTATCATCAAGGTCAACGCTTCTGATCCGGGTGGATCAGGCGTGCAGCGGGTCGAGTTCTACTGGCACCCCGCCGATTACCAGAACGGGGTGTGGCGGCTGCTGGGCGTTGACACCAATGTCGTTGACGGTTGGCAGTGGGCGGTTGACCCGGCTGCCATGCCCGGTCTCGCGGGCGGCGCGATTTACGCCCGCGCTTACGACTTTGCTGGCAACGCCCGCACGGTGGTTGCCTGGGACCTCAAGATCGACTCTCAGCCGCCTGCCGCCGCCCTGCAGCCGCTCTCTGGGCAGTTCAACACCACGGCTGTTAAGCTCAGTTGGACTGCCTCGGATGCTCAAAGCGGCGTCGATTATGTGGAAATCCAATACCGCGAGGGCTCAGGCGCCTGGCAGAATTACAAAGCCATCCAGGGCGGTTCTGGCAGCGCCTATTTCATTGGCAAGCCCGGCGTCAGCTACACCTTCCGCCTGCGCGCGGTCGACCGCGCCGGTTACGCCAGCTCCTTCAGCGAAGCCGGTCCGGTCGCGCTGGCAGCCGCTTCCGCCTGCGTCAATGATGTCCATGAGACCCGCGACAATGTGCATACCGGCGCCACCCTGCTGGAGTTGGGCAAAATGAGCGAGCACACCTTCTGCCAAAACGACCAGGATTGGGTTTCCTTTGCTGCCCTGGCGGGGGACAAACTGCTGCTGCGTGCGCTGCCAATCAGCGGCGGCGCGGCGGCGCGCCTCAGCCTCTTTGACGCAAACGGCGTGACCCTGATCACCGAAAAGGCAGCCGATGGTTTGGGCAACCCCTCTGAGATCGTGTTCCATGTGGCGAAAAACGGCATGTACTACCTGCGCGCCACCCCCCTCGAAAACGGTCTGTTCGGCTCCGATGTGCGTTATAAAATCCAGGTTGCAACGGGCAAATTCCTCTACCTGCCTTTCACGCCCAAATAAACATATCGCTTTTCGAGGTGTTTCGCGCAGCTTAGGCGCAATAAACACTTCGAAAAGCGACTTTTCCGTTATTTATTTATTGATGATTCTAGACTTAAGGCGCTGCCTGGTAGCGCAAGATCAGCGCAATGCGTTGATGGGCTGCCAGCTTTCCGTTATCGACAAATACCACCTGCCCCTGTTTACGCATCACCTCTTCGATAATCTCATCCACCGCGTCGTCCATGACATCCGGCGCGTTGAGATCAGCAGCCGGTGTCAGGTGCATTCCGCTGGCGTCTACTGTCGCCGGGTAATGAAAATCTTCTTCCACCAGCAGCAGCCTGCCCCGCCCTTCATGCGCCAGCCGCCACACCTCTCCCACCGTTGAGACAAATTTGCGCTCACTGACTGCTTTATCCAATTCTTTGAGGACGCTCTCGCGTTTTGCCGCCAGGTTGGCTTCAACCAACGGATAGACCAGTTTTGCCAGTTCATGAGCGCTGGTTTTATCGTGGCTGCCAGTCAGGGTGGTGATGATCGATGCTTTGTGGGCAGAAACCTCGTTAAAGAACGCCAGGTATCGATCTACCCCCACCACCGCCAGCGGCAAAGGATCATCAAGCATGAAAGCCCGCAGCGCTTCATCCACCTTGCGGAAAAACTGGCGGTGGTACTCATCCCGATAAGCGGATTTTCTAACGCCAAATCCACCCGGTAGGGGCAGCTCCCCGCCCGGTCCTTCATGCGTCATCGGAAACCCGCCCTCTTGAATTTCGATCAGGTAATCGCGCGTCCCCTCAAAAAGACGGGTCGGTTTCTCGCTGAGGACCAGCGTCCAGTAGCGCGGCGTGCGGTTCATGGCATACACCAGGTCGCGGGTGAAGAAAGATTCATCCACTGCCACCCGCTCTTTTAATTTAAACGGCACCTGCACCGCCCGCGCAATGTCGCGGTTAACAAACAACACCAGCCCATCCAGCGTATATCGGTAATCGATGCTTTGGGACGCTTTCTCCAAATTTAGCAAAACCGGCTCCAATTCACGTTTTGTGAATTGAGCCAGCAGGCGGTTTGCTGCTTGGTCCACCAGGTTTTTAACCCGAATGGGGTCCTGGCGGTTATCCGGAGAGGTGCGGTGCGTCGGTAGGGTGATCGTTACACAGGGATACCCTTTGATTTGCTGCAATAAAACCAGGTCGTGTCGATTCATTGTAAATTCCTTTCATCTCAATAAAATGTTTTCCCCCAATATGGAATTTTACACGATAATCGACTCGATTTTCAGTCAACTTGCCGTTCTCGCCGCCGCAAATAGAGTTTGGTCAGTTCCTCAGATGCCGCCGGGATGAGCGCCAGACCCAACACCACCAGCCACTCGTTCAAACTCATCCAGTGGGTGTTGAAAATGGGCTGCAGGAAGGGAACAGAACAAACAATCAGCAAGATGGCAACCGAGCTGCCCACCGCATACTGCATCCACCGGTTCGAAAAGACGCCCAGGCGGAAGATCGATACCCGCTCCGAGCGCACCGTATAAGCGCGGAACAATTCACACAGCGAGAGGGTAACAAACGCCATCGTTTCAGCGGTCTGCACATCTACGCCATGCCAGTCGTACTGCATGAGGTACGACAGCGCATTCATCCCCTGCGGGATCCCTACACCCTGCAGGTGCCAGATCAACCCCAAACCAAATGCGGTGAGCGTGGCGCCGGTTTGGGCGATGGTCTGGATGACGATCCCCAGCCGCATTGGTCCGTTGATAATCGGCTCGCGTTTAGGACGCGGCTTGCGCTCCATAACATCCGGGTCGCCTTTTTCTTTTGCCAGCGCCAGCGCCGGTGCGCCGTCGGTGATCAGGTTGAGCATCAAGAGTTGGATGGCAGTCAATGGGGTAGGCAGCCCCAGCAAGGTGGGGATGAAGATGATCATGATTTCCGCAATGTTGGAAGAGAGCAGGAAAAAGACAAACTTGCGGATGTTGGCGTAGATGATGCGCCCCTGCTCGACTGCGGAGACGATGCTGGCGTAATTATCGTCCGTCAACACCATGTCGGCGGTCTCTTTTGCCACATCGGTGCCGGTAATGCCCATCGCCACGCCAATATCTGCCCGTTTGATGGCTGGCGCGTCGTTCACGCCGTCGCCGGTCATCGCCACCACCTCATCGTTGGCGCGTAACGCATCAACAATCAACAACTTATGCTCCGGCGAAACGCGCGCAAAGACATCCGTGCGCCGAACCTCCGCCTGAAGCTGATCGGGCGCCATACTGGCGATCTGCTGCCCGGTCAACACCAGGGCTTCTTTGCGCAGCAGCCCAATGCTGGAAGCGATTGCCCTGGCGGTATTGGGATAATCGCCGGTGATCATGATGGTGCGAATACCGGCTTTGCGCGCCTGCTGCAAGGCAGGTCTGGCTTCTTCGCGCGGCGGGTCGATCATACCCAACAAGCCGACAAAAATCAGGTCCTTTTCAACTTCCTCCGATTTCACCTCGCCGGGCAGAACCGGCGTCAGGCGGTACGCCACGCCCAGCACACGCAGAGCGTCTTTGGTCATTTCGTCGTTCGCCGCCAGAATGCGCTGACGGGCGGCGTCATCTAACACATGCGCTTCGCGGTCGTTCATCGCCTGATAGCGGTTGCACAACCCCAGCACCATATCCGGCGCACCTTTAACCGCAATGGCATACCACTCGCGGTGCTGAACGCCGTAAACAGGCGAGCTATCTTCATCGTGCGGGTCGCGGATGGCGTGAATGGTTACCATGCGCTTGCGGGCGGAGTCGAAAGGAATTTCCTCGGCGCGCGGATAAGCGCCAGACAGGTTTTCCTGGTAGATGCCCGCCTTGGCTGCTGCCACCAGCAGCGCGCCTTCGGTTGGGTCGCCGACCATGCGCGTTACCTTTTCGCCAGTCCCGTTCGAACCAATTTCCAGGTGAGCGTCGTTGTTCAGCGCGCCGACCCACAGCGCAGTCGAAACCGCCGGATAGTCCGCCAGGTTAATTTCTTTCCCATTGATTATAAACTTGCCATGCGGTTCATAACCTGTCCCGCTGATTTCTACAAGCTGCCCATCGACCCATACGCGGGTGACGGTCATTTCATTTTGGGTCAGGGTGCCGGTTTTATCGGAGCAAATGACCGTAGCCGAGCCAAGCGTCTCCACCGAAGCCAGGCGGCGGATCAACGCGTGGCGCTGCACCATCTCGCGCATGCCCAGCGCCAGGCTGATCGTCACCACTGCTGGCAAACCTTCTGGCACAGCGGCAATTGCCAGGCTGACCGCGATCATAAAAAACTCAACCAGGTTTTCCACCCGAAACCCAACGGTCAGCAGGGTGCGCCCGAAGCCGACCAGGAAGACCAGCCCGCACACCGCCAGCGCGCCAATTCCCAGCAATTTGCCCAGTTGATCCAGGCGATCTTGCAGAGGGGTGCTCTCCTCGCTGACGCTCTGAAGCATATCGGCAATCAAGCCCAATTGGGTACGCATGCCAGTCGCCACCACCAGCCCCAGCCCGCGACCATAGGAGACGGTCGTGCCCATAAAGGCGCTGTTCTTGCGGTCGCCAAGCGAGGATTCGGAATCAAGGATCATCGAGGCGTTTTTCTGCACCGGCACCGATTCACCGGTCAGCGCGGCTTCTTCGACCCGCAGGTTAAACGTCTCCAGCAGGCGCACATCCGCCGGGATAAAATTGCCCGCCTCCAGGAAGACAATATCACCCGGCACCAGCTCGCTGGCGGGAATGGATACCCGCCGCCCATCGCGCAGCACCAGCGATTCGGGGGCTGCCAGCTTTTTTAAGGCTGCCAGCGCTTGCTGAGCACGGTTTTCCTGGATCACGCCCAGCACGGCGTTCAGCACCACAATCGCCAGAATGGCAATTGCCTCAATGATATCCCCAAGAAACGCTGAAATTACCGCTGCCACGATCAGCAGGATGACGATGAAATTATTGAGTTGGGCGATAACCAGCGCCAGGAAACCCGGCTGGGATTTTTCTTTCAACTGGTTCGCGCCGTATTGCTCGAGGCGGCGGGCAGCCTCTTCCGAAGTCAGCCCGGTCTGAACGCGGGTATTCAACTGATTGACGACCGCTTCGGCGCTTAACGAATGCCACTTGATGGATACATCCCGATCGGTTCTTCCCCCCGTCTTTGATTGATTAAGAGTCATGCTCCACTCCAATGATACTGGTATGAATCTGGTGCGTACTCCCCATACGACCACGAATTTTATCACCAGTAAGGGGAAAAGAAGGATTAAAGTTTACAATTGGTGCGATTTGATTCTGGCAGCATCTTCCCGGCAGGGCTATCCGAGTCGTTCTAATGCCTGACTGAAATCTTCGAGCAGGTCGGACAGGTCTTCGCAGCCGACGTTCAGGCGGATGAAGCCAGGCGGCACGGCGTCTCCGCCCCAGCGCGCGCGGCGCTCGGCGGTGGTATGCAGGCTGCCAAAACTGGTCGCCTGATAGACCAGACGGCAGGCAGCCAGGAAACGTTCGGCGCTGTCTTGGTCTGGCAGGGTAAAACTGACGACTGACCCAAAACGCCGCATCTGTTGAACTGCTGTTGGATACGCCGGATCTGATTCCAGCCCCGGATAGCGCACCGATACGACCCTGGCATGAGTTGAGAAAAAACGCGCAATTTCCAAAGCGCTGCGGCATTGCCGATCCTGCCGCACATCGAGCGTCGCCAGCGAACGGTGCGCCAGCCAAACTTCCATCGGTCCGGCTACGGCGCCGGTGCGGGTGCGATAGGTGCGCAATTTTTCATGCAATGCCGCATCTTTAACCGTCACATGCCCCAAAATCAGATCGGAATGCCCGGTGATCGCTTTGGTATCCGATGCGATGCTGAAATCTGCACCCAGCGTCAGCGCGTCCTGATTGATCAGGCAGGCGGTGGTGTTATCCACCGCCACCAGCGCGCCTGCGGCATGCGCCTGCTCACACAGGTTGGCGATGTTGCACACATCCAGGTTGGGATTGCTGGGACTTTCGATCCACAGCAAGCGCGCGCCTTCCAACAGGGCTGCCTGGGCGTTATCAGCGGTTGGCGCAAGGCGCACCTGGACGCCCGCTGGGGCAAGCAGTTCGCTGCCCAGCACCCGCACCGCGTAATACGAATCGGCAGGCAGCACCACCGCGTCGCCCGGGCTCAGCGCAACCGCAAAAACCGCCGCAACCGCCGCCATCCCCGAAGCAAAGACCAGCGCCTTCCCCCCTTCCAGTTCACCCAGCGCCTGTTCATAGGCGCTCCAGGTGGGATTGTGGAAACGCCCGTAGGCAAACGGCGCCTCTTGCGGGCTGCCAGAAAGATGGTAAGGACCGGCAAAAACCGGTCCGGGCATAAAAGGCGCACCTTGCACAGGTGCGGGCAAACCGGCGCGCGTGACTCGGGTAGCAAACCGCATGATATACCTCCGCTGCAGGATGGATTATCTGGCAATAAGAAAGGCAGGGGCGCGGCTTCCAGCGTCCCTGCCAGGTCGTTGAGAAGTATATTTCAACCGACCAAAGACAGGCGTCAGCCCACCTGTTCGACCAGGTAAGAGGACAACCCCATGTGTTTGATCTGATCTAACTGGGCTTCTAGCCAGTCAATATGCTCTTCTTCGTCCGCCAGGATCGATTCAAGCAAAGAGCGGCTTCCGTTGTCCGCCAGTTCAACGCACAGGCGAATGCCTTCATTATATGCCTTGACTGCGCCGTATTCGGCTTCCAGATCATTCTTTAATTGCTCAGGCACTTCAGCGCCGATGTGTATGGCGAGCAGTTTGCTGACGATCGGTTTGCCCTCTAAAAAGAGGATGCGTCCGATCAATTTCTCGGCATGTTTCATCTCATCGATCGCGCGTTTTTCATTGGCTTCATGCAGCTCGCCATACCCCCAGTTTGCGCACATTTCTGAATGAACAATGTACTGGTTGATAGCAGTCAACTCGTCCGCAAGAAGCGCATTCAGCACGTCAATTATCTTTTCGTTTCCTTTCATGATTAATCCTCCGGATTATTCGTTCATAGATGGATGATACTTTTTGAAATATTATAACCTGAGTTCGGGATAAGTCGCTTTTCCACTATTCCGAGCTGATGTTTTTATCACTATATCACCGACACAAAGTCTGGTCAAATGTTAACCGGTTGAAAAGGTTAGACAGGCGCAGGTCATTACCCCCTCCCTGCAACTTTCCTCCGCAATCAACATATACGGTAGTGGAGGCGCTTCAAGATGGCGGTTACGCTTAATCGAAGAGATTTTTTCAGGCTGATGAGACTGGAAACTGCAGGAGCGCTGCTGGCTTCGCCAGGCTGCACAACCGCAGGATCAGCAGCCCAAGCATCAGCACCAACGGCTGATTTTATGAAATATTCCACCCGAAGAGGGGAATATGATGAGAAATCCGCTGCATGGTCAGCGTTTCAACAGCTTAAACGCGATCTCGCGCCCCAAGCCCTGGTTGTACGCCAGGTGAATCCAGAGCATTGCCAGCGGTTCGAGATAGCGGGCGGAAGAGAGAGCGCCGGCGTCTATCACCTCAAACCCCAGGCTGCCTGCCAGTTCCTGCACACTTTTCTTCGCCTGGCTGTCGTCGCCGCAGAGAAACAGAGTGGCAGCCTCTTCACCAAAGCGCGGATTCTCCATTATGCTGGTTCCAACCGTATTGAATGCCTTGACCACCCGCGCCCCAACTGCCCACTCCGCGATTTTTTCCGCAGCGGAGGTGGTGGTTCCCAGGCTTAATCCGCTCCGCCCTTCTGCGATGGGATTGGTACAGTCCACCAGAATTTTTCCATCCCAATCGGGGATCGAAGCCACGATTTCTTCCGCCGCCCGCCAGGGACACACCAGGGCTACCACATCTGCGCCTGCCGCTGCTTCAGCCAGGCTGGTCGCGCGCGTCCCAGAGCCGGTTTCAGCGAGCAGCGCCTGCACCTTTTCACTCTGCGGCTGACGTGAGCCAAACACCACCTGGTGACCATGCTGCGCCCAACGCCTGCCCAGGGTGCTGCCCACCCTGCCTGTTCCAAGGATCGCAATGTTCATTTTGAAATCTCTCCTTAACGCTCCAAAGCTGATTCTGCCGGGTTTTGCGGATTGTACAAGAGGGTAACCTCAGCCCCAGCCGGGTATTTCTCAACCAGGTCATATTGTTCTGAACTGTTGCTCACGCCAATATATCGATCACCTGGTTTGATCTGGTCATTTTGATAGGTCTTGCCAGCCACCTGGTATTCATAGACAATACAGGCTTTTACCCTGACATAATCATTTCCACTCACTTCAACCCGCGACTTTAAGATTTTCCCCTTGGTCTCGCGCCAGCTCAAAGCAGATGCCTGAGCCGCCTTGGCTTTTTTCGAGCGGCTCATAAACCACCATACGATAACCGCGACGGGCGCGATGGAAAATACAATTCCAATCACCACTGCGCCAAGCACAGTGAGAGCAGTAAACCCCGCTATCGCAACAGTAAGCCAACCACCCCAATCAGAAAAATCCATCTTTTCCTCCCGTGTGGATGAAAAGTGACGATACCCTAAATTTATATAATTGTAATCTAATTTATCGGAAATGTTACCGGTGATACAGTGTACAATCCGTTAATGGGAGAGAGTGCTTCACCATATTCTGGCTGACATAATCTTCCAACTTTGCCGGACGCAGCACAAATTCCACTGGTAGCGGCTGCAGGCAAACCCAGGGAATTTCACCGCTCTCTATCCGTTGAATCAACGATTCCTGCCCATACAGTCCAAATGCAGTTATCAGAGGGTAATCATACGGCGTTGGATTGGAAATTCCGGAAAACAGGTAAAAAAAAGATGCGCGTGGCATCGAAAGGTACAGGTTTTCCCCTTTAACGAAATACTTAAGCGTCGTAAAACTATCGATTCGCTGCTGAGCAAGGTCGGGTGATTCGAGCAGCAAGATTTTTTTGAAATGTGGATACGGCGACGGGATATATAGAGGGTTCTGAAACGTGCGTAGAGCGATTACCGTCATGCCCAGCGCTGCCAGGAGCAAGGCGCTTTCGCATGCTTTTAGAGCTAACCTGGTGATCCAGGTGCGGCACGTCATAAGGCTGGCAAACGACCATTCTGCAATCAGCCAGACCAATGGCAGCATAAAACTGGTGTGATTATGAGAGGCGCGCGGAAAAACATCCAGAAAGGCGAACCCGACAAATATACCTGCGATTGCGCCATTAATTGAAAGACTTTTTCTGCGAATTCCGACCCAGATCGCAGCGATCCAGGCTGGAAGCGCAAGCAGAGGAGGAAATAAAGATCCATGCAGCATCAAAAGCCGCAGCGACAGGTGGGATGGAGTTGTCAGAAATCGTCTCAAAGCGTAGTTAAATTCCTCGAAATAACCCTGCCCTGCAAATTCCAGGTACGTGCGCTTGTTGATAAATCCATATTCGATATACTTCTCCAGCCCGCCTGTCAGCGCTACTGGCAATAACGCCAGGAAAACCGCTGCGGTAAATCCACCTGCGGCAATCGATGCGTATTGGAAAAAGGAACCGAATTTCTTTTTTTGATGCAATGAGGTCGCCAACAGAATTATGCCAACCGCCAGGGCAGCATAAACGCCCAGGGTCTGCTTGGCTGAAAAAGACATCCCTGCCAGCAGACCCGCCAGCGCCAGATAGATATTTGCTTTTTGGAGGGCAGACTGCCTGAACCATTTCAAGGTTATCCATAAACACCCTTCCGCAAACAGCGCAGCCAGCGGTCCATAGGGGGCGCTGTTTCCAGTCACCCAGGGGGAGGAGACCGCCAGCATTAACAAACTGAGCCGCGCGGCTGCCCCTCGCCCTAAGCCTAACTCATCCGCGATCAAGAACGCCACCAAAGCACTGGCAGCATAGATCAGGCTCATGTATGCGCACAGGATCAGGTAATGAGGTCCGAATAATTTCACCACGATTGCCAGAGCAAACATGGATAAGGGAGTAACGCCGAAGAAAATATCTTTGTATAAAATTTCACCGGCTGCCACGCGGGCTGAAACCTGCAAAAACCAGGGCCCATCCCAATTGAGATAACCAATCGTCGCCATCGAGAGCACGCCATAACCAACCAGGAGCAGAGTCCATGCCGACCACACCCCCCATTTTGTGAAAAGAAAACGGGGCAAGAAGATCACGGTTTCACCCCGTAAAAAATTTGGAAGGGCAAAGCGGGCGACCATTTAAATAACCTCTCAGCCTGCGCCTCCCACCAAACACCATCAGGCAAGTTGGTTATGAAGGGAGGGAAAAAGCCGAAACGCCGAAGCATGGGTTGTTTAAACCCAGCGGCTTTCATAGCAGGGAAAATTACCCCCGGTCGCATCTTTGCAACCCCGCCATCCCCTGCCCACGTCATGCGAGGCGTCAATAGAATCTGAAGGTAATACAGAATGTTAAAAGCGTTCGGCTCCACAAACAGGATTCTCCCGCCAGGTTTCAGCAGAGAAGCCATCGCTAGAAAGCTCAAGGGTAAATTATGAAGGTGGTGCAGGGTAAAAAAACCAATTACGGCGTCCAGCGCACCGATCAGATGGGCGGGTGGGTGAAGGATATCTGCGCAATACAGGGGATAGTTCACTGCGCTGCCGCCGTACGCCCTGAGCCGCTCCAACAGCTCAGGTGTCAGATCTAAGCCTTCTACAGGAATTCCGCGCTTCCACAGCAGTAAAGTATAGCGCCCCATCCCACAGCCAACTTCTAATATCCGCTCACCCGGCTTTGGATTTAAAACCGCCAGCACCTGATCCACCATGCGATTCAAATACGGCGAATCCTGCGGGATCATCGTAGGCTTCAAGGTTTGTGAAAAATAAGCTATCTGCGCTTGATTATGCTGCTCAATACCAGGATCGTTTTGGGGTAACTCAGTCATTCAGGTTCTCCTCTACTTTGTTAAATCGAGCGCCTAATCGCTCGCGGATTGTAAACGCGTGGGTTTGACCAGGAATACGGCGGGACTTGTACCAGGTTTTCCATAACACCGCCCAAACAATGGACATTAACCCGATTTGAAGACGCTTCCAGGATGAATATGCCGACACGCCTGATGAACGGGAACTACGTTCAACAGGAATCGAACTCATCTTCGTTCCCAGACAGCCCGCCATACTCACAATAAAGGGCTGCGGCGCGTATAGCGCCAACATGTTGTCAACTACCGACCTTTCCAGCACCATGAAAATACCAGCGTCGGCGGGAATACCACATATTAAATGCAAAACAGATTTATATAACTTTGATGTTAATAAGCGCGAGGAGGTTTCATAACGACCGCGCCGACCGGCAAAGACAATCGAAAATCCTGTATCCAGCCTGGCTGCCAGTTGTGGAATAACCTCTGGAGGATCCTGTAAATCAGCATCCAGGATGACCACCCGTTTTCCTCTCGCCTCTGAAAGTCCAGCCAAAACGGCATAGTTTTGTCCCATGTTTTTCGCTAATTGCAGCGCGCACACCCTGGTATCTTGTATGCACAATTTCCTTAATATCGAGAATGAATCCTGCGGGCAGGCGTCATCCACAAAAATCAGCTCGAAAGGAGAACACCCCTCCAGGCTGGATACCAGCCGTTGATAGAGCTGCTCAAGGGTGGCTGCGTTTTTATAGACGGGTATAACCACACTCAGGTTAAGAGGATGACTCTCCATTGAGGCGTTCCCTATGGATAAAACTGCTGATGGCTTGAAAACCATTCCAGCGTTTTCCGAAGCCCATCCGCCAGAGTATAACGAGGCTGCCATCCAAGCAGGGTCTTTGCCCGTTGAATATCCGCCTGCCAATGGTTGGTATCGGCTGGCTGGCGTGGATATTCGCCCGGATGTAAGGTCAGGCGTTTACCAGCTACTTCTTGAAATATTTCAACAACCTCGTCAATACGATGCTGACGACCACTGCCGATGTTGACTACCTCGCCAGGTTCAAACCTGGCGTAAGGTGCTGCTAACAGCGCATCGACTGCATCATCAATAAACAACAAATCCCGCACAATGCCTGGTTCGGTTAAACGCACTGGTAATTCCCGCAGAAATGCCAGCGCCAGGGTTGGAATCAACCGCTTTCCTGATTCCCAAGCGCCAAAAATTGAAAATAACCGCATTGTCAACACCGGAAATCCACTTGAGCGCGCCATATAGACACAAGCCAGATATTGAGATGCTTTGACAAAACCGCGAAACGTAGTTGGTTTTAATGGCAGGTCTTCCCGCATGGGGATCGGGTAAGGTCCATATTCGGTCGAACTGCCTGAATTTATAAAAATTTCCACGCCGCTCTTTTGGGCAGCCTGCAAGATGTTCAACGTTTCCACCGTGCCGCTATGTAACATTTTCAATTGCGCCTCTCTGGAGGATGGATATCCAGGTGGAAATGCAAGGTGATAGAGAATCTGAGGACGCATATCTGTCAGAAGCAACTCCAGCGCCTGAGGATCTTCGAGAGAACAGGTTGCCAGGTGAACCGAATGCAGGCAATGCTGCAACCTCCACAGGTCAGCCTCAGGGCGCACCAGGGCGTAGACGTCATATCCTTCCCGGCACAAACGATGAACCAGGTTTGCGCCGATGAAACCAGTTGCTCCGGTTATTGCAACTCGCTTATTCTTCATGTATCATCCTTATTCAGTGATATACAGGCAATCGCTTTTAAAAGATCCTGGCTGACACCGGAAGACAGGGGTCTTAATCGCTGCTCTGTAAACGCATCGAACAGGGCTTTTTTCAAGCGCGGAATTTCAACGGCTGGGTCGCGGTTTTGAATGTCCCTTAAGAAGGATCGGCGCAAGAAACTGAACTGACAATCCAGGCGCGCCATTTCGGCGATCAACAACCGGCATGGGATCGGAGCGCCTGCCTCTGGCAAGGTTAATCCCCCAAAACCAAACGGGATGCTCCTAAAACAATTCCTGACCCGCTCAACCGTCCCATCAGCGATGGCAGTGAATATGTTGACCGGCATCCCGCGACATTCAAGGCGATTGATCTGCTGCTTTTGAGCGCGGTCAATTGCCAGGTCGTTCAGCCCCACATAAACCCGGCTGAGGGGTAATTTTGCCAGGGCAGCAGCCTTTTCTACCGCTTCGGTCGTCTCGACCAATATTCCAACCTTGCAGCGATCCTTCGACAGGCGCAGAACCTGGATCACTTCCTCTTCCTTCCGTACCATCGGCAGCAACAGTTCATCCGCTCCTCCTCGAACCAGGTCTTCGATCTCTTGCGCAGTTGTATCCCCAAAGGCATTGATCCTGCAAATAACCGCCGCTGAGGTGGAGTTGTGGACAGATAAAAGGTCTTCCAGCGTGTCGTGGTTAATTTGGGTATCATAGTTCCTCTGGCGGTCATTTTTGCCGCGATATTCCCAGTCCACGATCACCCCGCCCACGCCTGCTGCAACGCACGACTGGATCAGCGCCGGGTTTTTAGAAAACAATAAAAGCTCGAAGGAGTTGTTTATTTCTTCACACATAAAGCGACCATCGATGACCCCCAGGGCAAATAAATTTTTTTGCCAATTCGATTCTCCCACTGCATCCAACAGGTCAACAGGGTGTTAAGAAAGCCAGGGATATTTTCTTCCAAATCTCTGGTACGGGGGTTTTTTCTGCCCAGATACCGGCTGATAACCAACAACGGAAAAAGCAAAAATTGATAATATCGAAGCAATGGAACTTCGAAGTATTCCTTAAGCAGGTTTTCGAAGCCTGCGCGTGAATATCGGCGAAGATGACCGGCTGCCTGGTCGCGATAGCTCCACAATGCCGGAAATGCGGGGACGGTAACGACCGCCCAGCCGCCTCGTTTCAACACCCGCAAGGTCTCCGATAAAACGCGCCGATCATCCAGGTGTTCAAGCATATCCAGCAGCAGCACACCGTCAATCGAAGAATTGTCCAAAGGGATCGAAACTGCGTCTGCCTGCACACCTGACAAAACGGGGTGACCCATCTGGGTGGCTGCTATTCCATCGCGATGCTGGTCGATTCCAATCACACGACGCGCATGGGCAGTCAATACATTTGCCATGTAACCTGTTCCACATCCAAGATCAACAACAGTTGAAGCTGGAGATACCTGACGCTCCTTCAGCATATCCAGGATCATGACGCGGCGCGCAACAAACCAAAAATGCCAGCTTTCGAGCTGTTGAATTTTGAGCAAACGTTCCCTGGAGAATGTTGGTTTCATCTCGATTGCGGTATGGCTGATGACAAGAGACTATTATACCCGCCTTATTTCTTTCCAATCAAAAAAACATATCAAAAAACATCAAAAGGAGATGATGCCGGTTGCCAAAATTCGCGGTGTGGATGATAATCAGCGCAGTTTTGATGAACAGGAGCCCGAATGAACCATTTGGACCGTTCCCTGGCTGAAGGGATTCTCTTGACCGATCAATATCAGCTCACGATGGCGCAGGTGTATTACCGATTGGGGCTGCACGAGCGCCCGGTGCAGTTTGAACATTTTTTCCGCAGCTACCCGAATTACGACAGCCATCAGGCTGGCTTTTGCATTAACGCCGGTTTGGAATGGCTGATTGACTGGATGCAGTCCTCCCGTTTCGACAAAGCCGCCATTGAGGCGCTGAGCAGCCAGCGAAACTCCGCCGGTGAGCCGACCTTTGCGAAAGATTTTCTTGCCTGGCTGCACGAACACGGCACGTTTGACGGCATCTCCATCCGCGCCATCCCCGAAGGGCGGGCTGTCCATCCGAATGTCCCGCTGACGGTGATTGAGGGACCGCTAGCCATGGCGCAAATCCTGGAAACTCCGCTGTTGAACCAGCTCAATTACCAGACGCTGATTGCCACCAAGGCAGCCCGCATTGCCCAGGTATGCGAGGGACAAACCGTGCTGGAATTTGGCTTGCGGCGCGCTCCGGAGCGGGGCGCGATTGCCGGAGCGCGGGCGGCGCTGATTGGCGGCGCTTCATTTACATCGAATGTGGGGATTTCGCACGTGCTGGGGCTGCCGCCCAAAGGCACCCATGCCCACAGCCTGGTGCAGTTGTTCATGGCGCTGGGCGAGGGGGAATTGGGGGCTTTCCGCGCCTACGCTGAGGTTTACCCGGATGACTGCTTGCTCCTGGTCGATACGATCAACACCCTCGAAAGCGGTGTGCCAAATGCTATCCGCGTGTTTGAAGAGTTGCGGCGCAAGGGGCACAAACCAGTCGGCATCCGCCTGGACTCGGGCGATCTGGCGTACTTGTGCATCCAGGCAGCCCGCATGCTGGATAAAGCCGGCTTTCCCGATACGCGCATTGTCCTCTCCAGCCAGCTAGACGAACTGGTGATCTGGCAGATAATCCGCCAGATCCGCGAGGAAGCCCGGCATTATCAGGTGGAACCCGAACCGCTGATCCACCGCCTGATGTTTGGGGTAGGCACGCGCCTGATCACCTCCGAAGGGCAGCCTGCCCTGGATGGGGTGTACAAACTTGTCGCAGTCTGGGATAAAACCGGCTGGCGTCCCTCGATTAAGGTGGCAGATAATCCGATCAAAACGCTCATTCCCGGCGAAAAGAACACCTGGCGCTTATATGATCAGCGCAACCGCGCCGTGGCTGACCTGATGATGCTAAAAGATGAAAACCCCACCCAGATGCAGCAAATTTTTCTGCGGCATCCGTTCGACCATACGGCTTACCGCACGCTTGACCGCAGCGAAATTTCAGCCATCGAACTGCTTCAGGAAGATGTGATGCGCCAGGGTCAACTAGTCAAACCCCTGCCAACCCTGGAGGAAATCCGCGCGCGGCGGCAAATTGACGTGGAGCGGCTCGACCCTGGCGTGCGCCGCCTGATCAACCCGCACATTTATCACGTCTCGGTCTCCGGCAAATTATGGGACTTGAAACAGCAGATGATCGAAAACGCCATTCAAGAAGGCGCGGGGGACTAACCGGGTTTTGCGCTGCCATTTCAACCTTGCCTGAAATGTAATTTTCTCCTGGATTGCCGACTGCTGCGCAATCCATTTTTGTGTTTTTCAACATCCTCTCTAAAATTTTACTTGACACAGAACGGATGTTCGTGTATAGTATATTCATAAATAGCACAAATGACCGATAAATAAAGCAGGATATCCTCGGTCTGGGAGCGTACGATATGATGGCAAGAAAGCGGGAAGGTCTCAGTGAACGGCATAAGCGGATTATGGAATTCTTAACCCAATTCCAGGATGAAAATGGTTATCCCCCAACCATCCGAGAGATTGGCGACAGTATTGGAGTGAAATCCACCTCGCTGGTCGATTATTATCTCGACCAATTGCGGGAGGTCGGTTTTATTGACCGCGACAAACGGATTTCGCGCAGTATCCGCGTGTTAAAACGCTTCGATAGAACCGGCATTGGCGCAAACGCCGCGCTGCGCCCTGTCAATGCCGTCTTAAATGATCTGATCAGCATTCCCCTGGTAGGACGGATTTTTGCTTCTCAACCGGTGCCGCTGCCAGAGGTTGACGGCAGTTATTATGACTCAGAAAGCACCGTCGAAATTGCGCGCAGCCTGCTGCCAAGCCGGGAGCGAGCCGATCAACTCTTTGCGCTGGAAGTGCAAGGGGACTCGATGATTGACGCAATGATCAACGAGGGTGATATCGTGATCATGAAGCGCGCTCAAGATGCCAGCAACGGTGAGATGGTGGCGGTCTGGCTGGACGATAAAAAAGAAACTACACTCAAATACTTCTACCGCGAAAACGGCAAAATCCGCCTGCAGCCTGCCAATCCGACCATGAAACCCATTTATGTGGATAATCCAGCCCACCTGCAAATTCAAGGGAAAGTGATTATGGTGGTGCGCCAGCTCTGGCAGGCGTAAAGACCGGTTCTTTGCGATAATTTAAAAAAAAGCGGACATAGAAAAATCCTGTCCGCTTTTTGATGCGACCGGAGAATTGGATTTACACCACGTCGATTACAGCGCCAGCGGCTTCGAGCTTGGCTTTGGCGTCTTTGGCAGCGTCTTTTCCGACTGCGGAGAGCACCTTGGCACCGGCGGTTTCAGCCATTGTCTTCGCCTCAACCAGCCCCAGGTTGGTCAACTGTCGAATGACTTTGATGACTTCGATCTTCTTTGGACCGGTCTCTTTGAGGACTACATCAAATTCGGTCTTCTCTTCGACGGGTTCAGCAGCGGCGGCGGCGGCAGGCGCGCCAGCAGCAGCAACAGCGACCGGGGCAGCCGCAGAAACACCCCATTTCGCTTCCAACATCTTGACGAGTTCAGCAGCCTCTAATACAGAAAGCGTGCTCAGTTCATCAACCAGTTTCGATAAATCAGCCATTTTAAAAAACTCCTTCTTTCTAATTCCCTTTCGGGTGTGTGTAATCAACTATTTCGAATGACGAACGCGCCTATCCAGCCGCAGGAGCGGCAGCCGCATCAGCGGAATCTTTCTCAGAATAGGCTTTGAATACAGAAGCCAGTGAGCGAGCCGGTTCGGCGAGGGTGCGCACCAACTGCGAAGCGGGAGCCAGCAGCATCCCCAGCACCCTGGCGCGCATGACGGGCAAAGGCGGCAGGTCTGCCAGGGCTTTAACCTGATCGGGCTGCAGGGCATGCTTATCCAAATAGCCGCCCTTCACCTTGAACACCTCAGAGTTTTTGGTAACCTCGCCAAGCACCTTTGCCAGCGCCGGTGCGTCTTTGAACGCAAAACCAACCAGCGTGGTCTTTTCCAGCATGTCCGAGTGGTCATAACCAGCGTTGGCAAGAGCGAGGCTGAAAAGCGTGTTTTTAACCACGTGCATCTCTGCCCCATTTTCACGCGCTTTGGCGCGCAAAGTATCGATTTCTTTCATGCTCATTTTGTTATATTCGAGCAAGAAAATCGCCTGGCTGTTTGCAATCCACTGATCATACTGTTTTACAATTTCATTTTTCTGTTCTTTTGTGAAAGCCAATGAAGATTCACCTCCTTTCTTTCACAGGATAAAATAAAAAGTCTTTGCTCTGGCTTGCGCGGGCAAAGACTTCGACACTATTCGATCGCGTTAGCCTGTTTTCATAAGAAACCAGGCACGATTTTATCGTATTCAGTCTTCACCTCAGCGGGAGATTAAGCCCGTTTCCGGGCGCCAGCTATCACCGGTGATAACGAATCAACGTTGCTATTAAGCTTTTTCGGTTCCCATCGCCATTGCGGCGTTAAGATCCACCTTTACCGCCGGACCCATGGAAGAGGTCAGGGTAAACCGGCGAATATATGTTCCTTTGGCTGCGGCAGGACGAGCCTTGCGCACCGCCTCAACCAAAGCTGACAGGTTTTCCTGCAGCTTATCGACGGGGAATGACACCTTGCCAATCGGCACATGCAGGTTGCCGGTTTTATCCAGGCGGAATTCGACGCGCCCGGCTTTGGCTTCTCGAATTACCCGACCCACATCTTCAGCAGGCACCACTGTGCCCGCTTTGGGGTTCGGCATCAATCCGCGAGGACCCAGGATACGTCCGAGGCGACCAACCTTGCCCATCATATCCGGCGTGGCGATGGCGACATCAAAATCGGTCCAACCACCCTGGATACGGCTGATCATTTCATCCGTGTCTGCAATGTAATCTGCGCCAGCTTCTTGGGCACGGGCAGCGCCTTCACCCTGGCAAAAGACCAGAACGCGCACCGTTTTTCCCAATCCATTGGGCAACACTACCACATCCCGCACCATTTGATCTGCCTGGCGCGGATCGAGCCCGGTGCGCATGTGAACTTCAACCGTCGCATCAAAACTGGTAAAGCTGGTTTCTTTGACCAGCGCCAAAGCCTCTTTCGGCTGATAATAGGTATCTGGTTTAATTTTGGCTAATGCAGCCAGGTATTTCTTTCCGTGTTTTGCCATTCATACTCCTTTGTGGTTGTAGCGGGTAATTGAATCACCCTCCCACGCTCTTAATCCGTGATGGTTAAGCCCATGTTGCGCGCCGTGCCTTCGATCTGGCGCATCGCTGCTTCGATATCGTTGGCGTTCATGTCTTTCATTTTTGTCTCCGCAATCTCGCGAATCTGAGCGCGGGTCACTTTGCCAACTTTTTCGCGGTTCGGTTGAGCCGAACCCTTCTCAATTCCAGCCGCTTTGCGCAGCAAAACGCCAGCCGGAGATGACTTCAGCACGAAGGTAAAGGAACCATCCGTAAATATTGAAATTTCTGCCGGAATGACCTCGCCCGCGCGGTTACTGGTGCGGGCATTATATTCCTTGCAAAAAGCCATGATGTTGATGCCGTGTCCTGCCAGGGCAGGACCAACCGGAGGCGCCGGATTTGCTTTGCCGGCATTAAGCTGTAATCGAACGACTGCTTTTAATTTCTTTGCCACTGCTTTTTCTCCTTTGTGGTTTTAGCGGGTGATAAGGGGAGCACCCTCCCACGATTTCAACTCCTTGCGGAGATGATTGACTGTAGTATTTCAGGCTTTTTCCACCTGCAAAAAGTCCAATTCCACTGGCGTTTCACGCCCGAAGAAATTGACCATCACGCGCACTTTCGAGCGCTCCATATCGATTTCTGCCACCGTGCCGCGAAAATCGTTGAATGGACCGTCGATAATTCGCACGCGTTCTCCCTCGCGGAAAGTAACTTTGACACGCGGCGCCTCGGCTTCCATCCGCCGCAGTATCTGGGCTACCTCTTCTGGACGCAGCGCGGTGGGATTGTTACCCATGCCGACAAAACCGGTAACGCCCGGCGTATTGCGCACCACATACCACGATTCTTCCGACAGGATCATGTTGACTAACACATAACCCGGAAAGACATGGCGCTCGATGGTGCGGCGCTTGCCATCTTTTACTTCGATCTCCTCCTGGGTCGGAACGACCACATCAAAGATGCGGTCTTTCATGCCCATCGTCTCGATGCGCTGTTCGAGGTTGTGCCGAACTTTATTTTCATATCCAGAATAGCAGTGAATCACATACCAGGCTCTATCGGTGCTGGGTGGATCGATGGTAAGATCAAGCTCCGGGTTAACCGGGGCAGCAGCAGGCTCCTGGCGAACCTTTTCGCCGCTTGCAGCAGGTTTTTTGCGCTTGCGAGGCGCTTTTACTGCTTCTGGATCATCAAACAAATCTTGTGCTTCATCAGTCATTGGATAACCTTTATCCCTATACTCATTTTCTCACTTAAGCCGCCAGGATCGTCGTAATCAAGTGCGAGAAGATGAAATCCATCAATCCCAAAGCCAGGCTCATTATTAACATCACAATCAACACAATGCGGGTTAAACGCCAGGCTTCCTGGGGGGTAGGCCAGCTCACCTTGCGCAGCTCACCCAGCGTTTCTTTCCACCAGCGCGAGATGGCATTGGGCTGCTTAACCTTTTCTTTAGCCTTATCCTTTTCAGGTGTGCGAGTCTTCTCTGCCGGCTTTGCCAGTTCAGGTTGTTTGGTTTTCGCGACTTTATCTGCCACCTCAGACTCCTTTTTTACGTTCAAAACGCCGCCACGAGGACGGCGTTGGTTTTTTTCAAGGCAGGCCAGGCAGGAATCGAACCCACAACATCCGCTTTTGGAGAGCGGCGCTCTACCTAATTGAGCTACTGGCCTGTGAGGCTGCCGGTGAGCGGTTCAACCAGGATGTTAAACCTTCTCCTGCCGGGCAACCGATGTCAACGAACCTACTTAGTCTCTCGGTGCGCGGTATGTTTCCGACACCGCGGGCAATATTTACTTAATTCCATGCGCCCCGGATCGTTGCGACGATTCTTCTGCGAGGTGTAATTGCGCTCTTTGCACTCGTTGCAAGCGAAGGTAATAACCGGGCGAATATCTTTTTTCTTTGATGCCATAATTGTACTCTCATTGCTGCCGGTTAATTACCAGCAGCCCTCCTTTACCTAGTCCAAAATTTTGGTGATGACGCCAGCGCCAACCGTCAGACCACCCTCGCGGATAGCAAATTTCGAGCCCTGTTCCAGCGCTACTCCCACGATCAGCTCGACTTCCAGGTTCACATTGTCCCCAGGCATCACCATCTCTACCCCTTCCGGCAGCTTGATGTTCCCCGTTACATCCATCGTCCGAATGTAGAACTGCGGTCGATACCCCGTGAAGAACGCCTTGTGCCTACCCCCTTCTTCCTTCTTCAGTACGTACACTTCACTCATGAACCGCTTGTGCGGCGTGATGCTCCCAGGTTTCGCTATCACCATCCCACGCTCCACATCCGTCCGCTCCACCCCGCGCAGCAACAACCCCAGATTGTCGCCCGCGATCCCTTCATCCAGCAGCTTGTGGAACATCTCGACCCCAGTCACCACCGTGCTCATGCTCTTTTCCCGCAAGCCCACAATCTCCATCGCGTCCCCTACTCTGACCTTCCCGCGCTCTACACGTCCCGTCACCACCGTCCCCCGTCCTTTGATCGAGAACACGTCTTCCACCGGCATCATGAACGGTCGGTCGATCGCGCGCACCGGCTCCGGTATGTATTCATCCACCACCCGCAGCAACTCTTTGATGCACGCATATTCCGGCGCATTCGGATCCTTCGACGTCGATTCGTTCGCTTTCAACGCGCTCCCTCGCACGATCGGAATCGTGTCCCCAGGATATTTGTAGCTCGTCAGCATCTCCCGCAACTCTAGCTCCACCAACTCCAAAAGTTCCGGGTCATCCATCATGTCCACTTTGTTCAAAAACACCACAATGCTCGGCACCTCTACCTGCCGCGCCAGCAGCACATGCTCCCGCGTCTGCGGCATCGGTCCGTCCGGCGCCGCTACCACCAGTATCGCCCCGTCTACCTGCGCCGCTCCCGTGATCATGTTCTTGATATAGTCGCGGTGCCCAGGCATATCCACGTGCGCATAGTGCCGTTTATCCGTCTCATACTCAACATGCGCAATGTTGATCGTGATCCCGCGCGCTTTCTCTTCGGGCGCGTTATCGATCTGGTCGTAGGCTTTGTATTCGCCCTTCCCCTGCAGCGCGCACCACTTCGTGATCGCCGCCGTCAAGGTCGTCTTGCCATGGTCTATATGCCCCATTGTCCCTACATTCAAATGCGGCTTGGATCGGTCAAATTTCTGCTTCGCCATGATGCCTCCTCCATACAAAATTCAGTCTATAAACGGCCCAAAGAGCCCTCAATGGGAATTGAACCCATGACCCCGCCCTTACCAAGGGCGTGCTCTACCATCTGAGCTATGAGGGCATACCCTTCCACTTTCCCCGACCTGGATATTGCCGGGGAGGGCCTGTGGGCAGAGAAGGATTCGAACCTCCGAAGTCGGTGCGACAGCTGATTTACAGTCAGCCCCCTTTGGCCACTTGGGTATCTGCCCAGATTGAACCATCGTTGCTGGTTCGAGAGTAAGATCAAGACGCGCTGTTTGAGCCTCGTTGATCTCACTCGCCAACCTGCAACTGAGCCGACGACGGGAATCGAACCCGTAACCTACCACTTACAAGGCGGTTGCTCTGCCGCTTGAGCTACGTCGGCGGCTAAATTCTTAAAGAGCCGTTTTAGCGTGTCGATTATACCAGAGGTCTATATCCATGACAAGACTCTCGCAGGCAACGGAGGCGGAGTCTATCAGATGTAGAGGGAAACGTCAAGGGGCTGCGGAAATGCGTGGCTGCGCCCGTGGGCATGGATACATTTCGCGTATAGGGATTTCATGGGTCGAGCAAGGGATTTATCGCGGATGGACTGCTTTTCTCTTATCCCGTTTTCATATACATGGCTTCGACAAATGTTCCGGTAAACGCCGGGTAGGTAGTCAGCTCGATGTAATGCACCCTGCCGACGATACGGGTGGCTTCGGCGCGCTGCCGGCGCGAAAGGAGCATTTGCTTGGCGCCTACACCCGCCGCGTTGCCCACCTGCCGGTAGCGCTCCAGCGGCACAGCGGGAAACATGCCGATATGGATAGCGCTGTTGAGATCCAGATATGTGCCAAACGCCCCGGCGATAATGTATTCCTCCACGTCTTGCGGCGAGAGCCCGGCTTCAGCCAGGAGAATATTGATTCCCGCGCGGATCGCGCCTTTGGCAAGTTGAATCTCGTTGACATCTTTGCGGGTGACGACGATATCGCGTCCATGCCCGGTAGAAGAGGCGGGAACGAGCAGGAATTCGGCGCGCCCATTATTCGAGCGCACCCGTTGATCAGCGCGGTTGAGTACACCCCGTTCATCGATGATACCTGCCGAAAGCATTTCGGATACAGCCATCAGGATACCGGAGCCGCAAATTCCCACCGGCGCAGCGTCTGCAATCGTGGTGGGTTGAACCCCCTGCGAGGTGATACGCACTTTATCGATTGCTCCGGCGGCAGCGCGCATGCCGTCGCGGATATGCGCGCCTTCGAACGCAGGTCCCGATGCGGTGGAACAGGAATACACCCGCTGCTGGTGAGTCAGGCTGATCTCCGTATTGGTGCCGATATCGACCAGCACAGTGGTCTTCTGCGCGGCGTAGGCGTGGGTCGCCAGCAGCGCAGAAACATGGTCAGCGCCGACATAACCGGCGATATTGTTGGGCAGGAACAGCCAGGCGCCATCAGCAACACGCAAGCCCACTTCGCGCGCGCGCGCGTTAATCGGCTCGCTGACTACCGGCACATACGGCGCAGCGCCAAGCTGCTGCACCGGCAGCCCGCAAAACAGGTGATGCATGGCGGTGTTACCAACGGCTACCACATCTACCACCTGGGCAACGGTGATGCCAACCTGCCCGCACATCTCCAGCAGCGCCAGGTTAATCGTCTCGACCAGGCGGCTTTGCAGCAGGTTGAGATTCTCGGCGCTTTTGTTGGCAAATGCAATCCGGCTGACCACGTCTTCGCCGTAGGCAATCTGCGGATTCATCACGCCGGTGCGGGTCAGGGTAGCGCCGTTTTCCAGGTCAACCAGATAAAGCGCCAACTTGGTAGAGCCCATGTCCATCGCCAGCCCCGCCACCTGGCTGCCGGGCGCAAAGACAGCGGTAAACAAAGAGGTGCCGTCCCAGGGACGAACCACCAGGCGCGCCTGCCAATCATGCGCGCGCAAAAAAGTAGAAAGCTCCGCCATTTGCGCCAGTTCACCCTGCAGGGGGGCAAATCCGCGCCCTGCCAGGTATTCATTTACTCGTGTCAGATCCGAGCGCAGGTCATCCAGGTCGGGCTCATGCAGATCAAGATCGATAATTGACACCGCCGGGTCAAACTGGGCAGCGACCTCATAGCCTTCTATCTGCAACTGCTGGGCTGCCGTGAGCGATTCGGGAGGAATATCCAGGCGCACATCGCTGAGCGGAAACGTCTGGCAGGCTAAGCGGTAACCGCTTGAAATTTGCTGCAGATCGAGAGCCTCTTCTTCGGTTAATCCCGGCGGTGTCACTTCACCCTGGATGACACGCACCCGGCAGGTGCCGCACAGACCAATGCCGCCGCAAGAGGCTACCAGGTCAACACCCGCTTTTTGGGCTGCTTCCAGCAGATTGACGCCAGCCTCAACCTCCACCCGCCTGCCGATTGGCTCGAGATCAATCTTAAATCGTTTTTTTCCAATTCCCTGTGGATGATTACCCATAAATCAACCTGTCCTCATCCCCAAATGTACGCCTTACAACGCGCGGGCGGCTCTGGCAATTTCCGCCAGATGAGCGGGAGATGTTCCACAGCAGCCACCCACCACACTCGCGCCTTCTGCCACCCAGGCAGCCACCTGAGCGCCCATCCTTTCAGGGGTAACATCATAAAAGACTTGCCCGCCCTCGGTGCGCGGCAGACCAGCGTTCGGCTTGAACCAGATCGGCAGATCCGTCGCAGCGCGCAATTCGCGCAGGCATTTCAGGTTATCCTCCAAACTGCGCCCGCAATTGATGCCGATCAGGCTGACCCCCAGATCACATAATTCCTTGCCCACCTGGGTCGGGCGCAGACCCATCATGGTACGGGTACCGCGGTCATAGCTGAAAGAGCACACCACGGTTGTATCTGGTGCGGCAGTTTGCGCCGCGCGCAATGCGGCTTTGGCTTCCGTCAAGTCAAACTGGGTCTCGATTACAAAGAGGTCCACACCCGCCTCAGCCAATACACGCGCCTGGCGCAGGAAAGCGGCTTCGGCGTCCGCTTCACTGAGCGGACCCAATGGCTGGATCATCTGCCCAGTCGGACCGATCGAACCCGCCACCAGCACCTCTCTGCCGGAGGCAGCCTGTTTTGCCAGCTCGACCGCCTTGCGGTTGATCAAGTCCGCGCGGTCCTGCAGACCAGCATGCTCCAGGCGCAGGGTCGTTGCGCCAAAGGTATCGGTTAAGATGATATCGCAGCCAGCCAGGATAAAGTCTGTATGCAGCGCCATCACAGCCTCAGGGTTTTCTAACACCCACACATCCGATGCCATGCCGCGCGGCAGTCCTCGCATTTGTAAATTGGTGCCGGTCGCGCCATCCGCAACCAACACGGTCTTACTTTGCAATCGTGAAAGAAAGGATGATGGATTCATGCCGCCCTCCAGATAAGATCATTATTCTGTCAAGTATAACGGAAAACAGGATGTTAAAAATATGGAAATGAACGAACACCGATCAATTTTACAAGTTCGACCTTCTCTTGAGCCCTCACCAATGCGTCATGACTTCGCGCATGAACAACTGAGCGCCAGCCGTCGATGGAAAATCGGCAAAGCGCAGGATGAAGTGGGAGATTCCCAGGTCGATATACGCCTGGAGCTGACTTGCCACCTCGTCTGGTGTGCCGACGATGGGGGCATACCCGGTAAAAAAGCTGCTGCGGTGAACCGCTTCGGCTTCTGCCCGGCTGGGAGCAATGGCAACGCAATCGCAGCTTAAAGTCTTCAGGATCTCATCGTAATTGCGACCTACTTGCTGGCAGTGTTTGCGCAGAATGTCGAGGCTTTGCTGGCAGGCGGCGACATCCTTGTTATTCAGGTTGCACCAATCGGCATATTTCGCCACGATCTTCAACGTGCGCAGCGGTCCAGCGCCGCCGATCAATAAAGGTGGAGGGGGAACAGGGCGCGGATTGCAATATGCGTTTTCAATCTGGTAATATTTACCCTGGAAGGAAGGTGAGTCTTCCGTCCACATTTTACGGATAATCTGAACCGCTTCTTCCAATTGGTCAAGGCGCACCCGCGCAGGCGGGAACTCGTATCCGTAAGCGCGGTATTCGTTTTCTTTCCAACCGGCGCCGATGCCCAGGATAAACCGCCCACCGGAGAGCCATTGAGCAATTGCCGCCATCTTTGCCAGCGCCGCCGGAGGGCGGTAGCCCTGGCTGAGCACGATGGTGCCGTAGCGCATGCGCGGAAAACGCGCCATCAGGTACGTCAGGGTTGTCCAGGCTTCGATGGTGTCCATCGTCTGGTCAATTGTGGCTGCCCAGGGGAAGAAATGGTCGCCGACCCAGGCAGAGTCCAAGCCGCCTTCTTGCAGCACCGCCATAAAATTGAAAATGTGATCGCGGAATTCAAGGCTGGACGCGCCGTATTCCGGAAAATCGGGCACCCGCCAACCGAAGGTGATGTTTTTTGGCACCGGTTGTATCAGGTTTGAAACTGGCTGCGGCTTGACGATTTCCATCTTTCGATTATAGTGATAAAAATCTACTCTCTGGAGTATAACCGAAATGTCTTCAGTCTCCAATACCCCATCAAAAGAAATTGCCACCCTCGCCGGAGGATGTTTCTGGTGCCTCGAAGCGGTTTATGACCAGCTCAAAGGTGTTCTGGATGTGGTTTCCGGCTATTCCGGCGGCAAGAGACCCAACCCCAGCTATGAGCAGGTCTGTTCGGGCGCTACCGGTCATGCCGAAGTTGTGCAGATCACCTTTGACCCGCAGCAAATCCGTTACAAAGAGTTGCTGCAAGTCTTTTTCACCATTCACGACCCCACCACGCTCAACCGCCAGGGCGCCGATGTCGGCACGCAATACCGTTCTGCCATTTTCTACCATTCAGCAGAGCAGAAAACGACCGCCGAAGAGGTGATGCGTGAGATAGACGCCTACGGCATTTGGGGCAGACCGATTGTTACAGAATTAAGCCCTTTCCAGGCGTTTTATCCGGCGGAAGAGTATCACCAGGAGTATTTCGCCCGCAATCCTTACCAGGGCTACTGCCGCGCTGTGATCGCCCCAAAAGTTGCAAAATTCCGCCAGCAATTTTTGGACCGGTTGAAAGGATAAATCTGCCAGAAGCAAATAGAAGGTCGTCGGGCTAAAGCCCAGCCGTCGTCGGGCGTGAATATCCATAGGGGCTGGATGTTGATTGTCCGAAAAGCTATCATAATTAAAGACAACGATTTCTCGAACTCATGCTACAATCATAAAAAAATCAGGTAATCCTTTTTTGCAATTGTCCTTAATAATTCATCGTATGGGGGGCAAGGGATGTACCTGTTTTTTTTAAATTTCTATTTGGAGATTGGCATGGATCATTTTTTGCACGATCTGAAATCTCACCAGGAAAAACTGCTCAATGCGCTTCTCCAGGTAGATCGGCTGACCGCCAAAGAGATCTTGACCTATCCTTATCCCGGTGCCTCTGCTTTGCAGGTGGTAGAAAACCTGGTTGTTCCGGTGCTGGAACAGGTCGGCTTGGGCTGGGAAAAGGGGAGCTATTCCCTCTCGCAGGTATATATGAGCGGCAGGATTTGCGAAGAGCTGGTCGATCTGATCCTGCCTCCCAGCCACACCAGCCGTCTCAGCCAGCCGAAAATGGCGATTGCAACCCTCGAAGATTATCATGTCTTAGGGAAACGCATTGTATATTCCACCCTGCGCGCCAGCGGATTTGAAATCGAAAATTATGGTCAGATGACAACCGAAGAACTGGCAGAGCGCGCCACAAGCGATCAGACCCAGATTCTGTTGATATCCGTGCTGATGCTGCCCTCCGCGCTGCGCGTCAAAGCCCTGCGCGATCAATTGCGCAAAAAAGGCTCACGGGTCAAAATTGTGGTGGGCGGCGCGCCATTTCGGTTTGATCCGCTGCTCTGGCGCGAAGTGGGCGCAGATGCGTTTGGGGAAACGGCGTCTGAAGCAGTTCACCTGGTGCATACCATCATTCAGGAGATGCAATGCCCCCCTCAACTTTTACCCCTCTCCAACGCGTATTGACCACGCTCAGTCAACAGGAGCCAGACCGCGTGCCGCTATTTCTGCTGCTCACCATGCACGGCGCGCAGGAGCTTGGTTTGTCGTTGAAATCCTATTTCTCCAAAGCCGAAAACGTTGTCGAAGGGCAGCTCACCTTACAGAAAAAATACCAGCACGATAACCTGTACGGCTTTTTTTATGCCGCCTTGGAAGTAGAGGCGTTCGGCGGCGAAACCATCTTTGTTGAGGATGGTCCACCCAACGCGGGCGAACCGATCATCACCCGCCCTGAGGATATACTCGCCCTCGAACCGCCAAGGGTAAAAGACTCCCCCTGCCTGCACAAAGTGCTGCAGGCTCAACAAATGCTCAAAGAAAAAACAGGCGATACCATCCCGATCATTGGCGTGGTGATGTCGCCATTTTCGCTGCCGGTGATGCAAATGGGGTTCGCCAGTTATCTCGACCTGATCTACGAACGCCCCGACCTGTTTGAGCGCCTGATGAAGGTCAATCAAACCTTTTGTGTGGAGTGGGCGAACGCGCAATTAACTGCTGGCGCAACGGCAATCTGCTATTTTGATCCGGTTTCATCCAGCACCATCGTCACCCGCGAGCAATATCTGCGCACAGGCTACGCGGCAGCCTGCCAGACACTAAAACATATCCAGGGTCCAACCGCCACCCACTTTGCGTCTGGTCGATGTTTACCCATCGTACAAGATGTGGCGCAAACCGGCACCGCCATCATCGGCGTCAGCGCGGATGAAGACCTGACAGAATTAAAGCGAGCAGCCCAAGGACGACTGTCTCTGCTGGGCAACCTGAACGGCATTCAAATGCGCCGCTGGAGCGCGGCGGATGCTGAAGCTGCCGTAAAACAGGCAATTGCCGCTGCTGGTCGCGGCGGAGGATTTATCCTGTCGGACAATCACGGCGAAATTCCGTATCAAGTCCCCGAAGCGACCTTAATGGCGGTTGTCGAAGCAGTTCACCGCTGGGGGAAATATCCGCTTGATTGGCTGGATGCGTGATGGCGCGTTCCCTCAGCCTTTACCTGTGCCAGACTTTCGAACGCGAGGCTGTGCAGATTGCCCAAAATGAGGGATGGAAAGATATTGAACTGCATTTCCTGCCGACCCTTTGCAGCCAGGTTTCCCTTAAAGATCAGGTGGAATCGATCCTCCGCCAGGCTTACCAAGCGGATAATACAGATTCGGTGACGATTGGGTGCTATCCGAATTGTTTAAACCGGCAGGATATCCGCGCAGCGGGCGTTATCCACAATCTCGCGCAATGTCACTACCTGCTTCTGCCGCCTGGCATCGTGGACGAGTTAATCCAAAAGAATCATTATCTGATTTCGCCCGGCTGGCTGAAGGAGTGGCGTCATTTCTTCAATCAGTGGGGGTTAGATCAACCAACCGCCCGAATGATGTTCCAGGAAACCACCAGCACGCTCCTCCTGCTGGATACAGGGATCGACCCTGCCGCAAAGTCTTGCCTGGCGGAAATCGGCAGCTACCTTGATCTTCCAACAGCCATCTTGCCTGTGGGGCTTGAGTATATGTCGGCTTATCTCTTTCGGGTGGTTTCGGAGTGGCAGCACCGCCAGGATCTAATCCGCATTGAGACTGCAGTTCAAGAAATACGCCGCAAATCGGCAGATTATGCCATGGCAATGGATCTGCTCACCAACCTGACGCGCGTTATGAACGAAAAAAAAGTCATCAGCGAAATCATCGATCTCTTTACCATGTTGTTTTCGGCGCAAAAGGTCACCTATTTACCTGTGGTTAATCAAAAGGTACACCCGCGCGGAGATCACTCGATTACTGCGCAAGAATTATCGCTGATCCAGGAGTGGGTATCTGCCCCTGCCGAAAACTACCGGTTGACGACAGACCGCGCCGGATTTTACCTGAAGCTCCATTTCCGGGAGGAACTGCTGGGCATTTTAAGTGTGCAAGGCTTGAGCCTGCCAGAATATATCACGCAGTATATCAATCTTTCCCTCTCCATTATTCAGCTTTGTGGTCTGGCGATTTCCAACGCGCGCATGTACCGCGAATTGCAGGAAGCAGAACGGGTGGCAAAGCGCGAGTATGACATTTCAGAAACCTTGCGCAAAGTAATGGAAGAGCTGGTGACCCAGCACGACCTGGAGAAGGTCTTAACGCAAACCCTGGCATCTTTGAACCGCGTCATGCATTATTCCAGCGCGGTCATTTACTTACAAATCGAAAATCAGTTGGTATATCATGGCGGCATCCAGGTTACCGGCGACCTGATGTTGGAACCGATTCAACCTTCTCCGGCTCTCATCAGGCTGGATGCCGCCTGGATTCCCGACAATCCGCGCACTCTCCAGGATTTACCCGAATCGATCCGGCAGCAAATCGTGTCCATCCACCCCGGCATACGAAGCTGGCTGGGAATTCCGCTAAAATTCCGCGAGCGATCGGTGGGCGTTCTTTCCATCGGCAGTTACAACGACTCGGCTTTTAGCCAACGCGACCTTGAACTGGCACAGACATTTGCCAATGAAGTGACCATTGCGATCGAAAACGCCAGGCTGTTTGAGGAGATCCGCACACTGGCAATTACCGACGGCTTAACCGGATTGTTCAACCGCCGCCATTTCTTTGAACTGGCAAAAATCGAGTTCAACCGCGCTTCACGATACCACTGCCATCTTTCAGCAATGATGCTGGATGTGGACTATTTCAAGAGAATTAACGATACCTACGGGCACATCGTGGGGGATAAGGTGTTGGTGGAGATCGCAAAACTGTGCCGCTCTCAGGCGAGAAGTTCCGATATTGTGGGACGATACGGCGGCGAGGAAATCATCTTTTTGTTGACTGAGACCGAACAAGAAGGGGCAAGCCGATTTGCCAACCGCATTCGAGAACAGATTGAAACCATGACGATCTCACAACCTGACGCAGAGATCAAAGTAACTGTCAGCCTGGGGATCGCCTTTATAGACGCAAGCTGTTCCAGCCTGGACGAATTGCTGCGGCGCAGCGATGAAGCGCTCTACGCCGCCAAGCAGGCGGGTCGCAACTGCTTGCGCGTCTATCCAGGAACAACCTGGCGCTGACCGCAATTTCCCCTTAAGGCGCGCACCATCCGTTACAATTAATGCCTGTTTTTTCGAAAGGAAACGCGCCATGCAATACCCGGAAACAATCGCCAATGAACTGCATCTTCGCCCCAGCCAGGTGGCTGCCACCATCGCGCTGCTCGATGAGGGCAACACGCTGCCCTTTATTGCCCGTTATCGCAAAGAAGTGACAGGAGGATTGGACGAAGAACAAATCCAACACGTAATCGATCTGCTCGAAAAATACCGCTCCCTTGACCGGCAGCGCGAGACCGTCATCAAGTCCATTGAAGAGCAAGGCAAGTTGACCGCAGAACTGCTCGGTCAAATCAACGCCGCCAACACGCTGTCCGCGCTGGACGATCTGTACCAGCCGTACCGACCCAAGCGGCGCACGCGCGCCAGCATTGCCCGCGAGCATGGCTTGCAGGGTCTGGCGGAATGGATCACCCGGCAGCCCCAAACGCGCACCCCGCTGGCAGAGATCGCCCGCCCATTTCTCAACGATCAAGTACCAACCCTTGAAGACGCCTGGGCGGGAGCGCGCGACATTGTGGCAGAAATGATCAGCGACCATGCTGAGGTGCGCCGGGTGACGCGCGAAAAAGCCCTGCAATGGGGAAAACTGACCAGCGCACGGATCAAGGATGCGGAGGACGAGCGCAGGGTGTATGAGATGTATTACCAGTTCGAATGCAGCGTGGACCGCCTGCGCCCCTACCAGGTGCTGGCGATCAATCGCGGCGAAGCGGAAAAGGTGCTGCGGGTGGGGCTGTTGATGCCCGAACGCGACTGGCGCGCCGCCATCACGGCTGTCTTTCGCCCCAACCGGCTGTCTGCGCTGGCGGAGCAGCTCAACCTGGCAATCAGCGATGCCGCCGAACGCCTGCTGCTGCCAGCCATTGAACGCGATGTGCGCCGCCTGTTGACCGAAAAAGCTGAGGAGCACGCCATTCAGGTCTTTGCCGCCAACCTGCGCGCTTTGCTCAGCCAGCCGCCGCTGGCGGGGCAGGTGGTGCTGGGCATTGATCCCGGCTACCGCACCGGCTGCAAGCTGGCAGTGGTCGACCCCACTGGAAAAACGCTGGAAACCACGACGATCTATCCCCACGAACCGCAAAAGGAATGGGAAAAGTCTCTGCGCATTCTGGAAGCTCTGGTGAAAAAGCACGCAGTGCGCCTGATCGCCATCGGCAATGGCACTGCCTCGCGCGAAAGCGAGCTGCTGGCGGCAGACCTGATCTGCACACGCGCCCCCGACCTGAAATATTTGATCGTCAATGAAGCGGGCGCGAGCGTGTACAGCGCCAGCCCGCTGGCGCGCGCTGAATTACCCGACCTGGATGTGTCGCTGCGCGGCGCGGTGTCGATCGCCCGGCGCGCGCAGGATCCGCTGGCAGAGCTGGTCAAAATCGACCCGCAATCGATCGGTGTCGGGTTATATCAGCACGATGTAGATCAAAAACAACTTGCCAGCAGCCTGGCGGGGGTGATTTCGCGAATCGTCAACCAGGTAGGTGTGGATGTGAACACCGCCTCACCCGCCTTGCTGAGTCATGTGGCTGGAATTGGCGCAAAACTGGCAGAGAAAATCGTCGCTTACCGCGATCAAAACGGCGCTTTCCACGAGCGGACTGACCTGCGCAAGATACCCGGCTTGGGTCCCAAAGCGTTTGAGCAGGCAGCGGGCTTTTTACGCATCCAAGACGGTAAAAACCCGCTGGATGCCAGCGCGATCCACCCCGAAAGCTACGCGATTGCTGAGGCAGTCCTAAAACGGGCAGGACTCGACCTCCACACCCCGCCAGAGCAGCGCAAGCCCGCTTTGGAGCGGTTGATTGCCCAAACACCGCTCGAATCTCTTGCCCGCGCGTTGAACGCCGGCGCGCCAACGCTGGCGGACATCTTGGAACAATTGGTGCGCCCGGGTCGCGACCCGCGTCTGGATGCGCCGCCGCCCATCTTGCGCAGCGATGTCCTGAAAATGGAGGACCTGGTTACCGGCATGTGCCTGAAAGGCACCGTGCGCAACGTGGTTGATTTTGGCGCGTTCGTCGATATTGGCGTCAAGCAGGATGGGCTGCTGCATCAGCGCCAGATTCCGCCGGGGAAGCCGCTGCAGGTGGGGGATGTCATTCCGGTAGAAATTCTTAATGTCGAAATCGAACGCGGGCGCATCTCGCTGGCTTGGGGCGCAGATGATTGATCAAAGGAACTTTATGGTATGATTTTTATATCAATCAATTTCATCATCCCAGGAGGCAGCCTTGGAAACATTTGATTATCTCCGGGTAGATACGCTGCCGCAGGCGCTTGCCGCGCTGGCGCAGTATGGCGACGGCGCGCGCCCCTTGTGCGGCGGCACCGACCTGATCGTGCAATTGCGCGAGAATCGGCGCAAGGCGCAGGTGGTGCTGGATATAAAACCGATTCCTGAATTAAATGAGGTTTCATTCGACCCAGATTCCGGCTTGACGCTCGGCGCGGCAGTGAGCTGCGCCCGCCTGGCAAAAGAGCCCGTCCTGCTCCGCCGTTATCCGGGCTTGCTGGACGCAGCAACCCTGATCGGCGGCACGCAGATACAGAGTCGCGCTTCGCTGGGCGGCAACCTGTGCAACGCCTCTCCTGCGGCGGATTCAATCCCGGCGCTGATTGTCCACCAGGCTGTGGCGCTGATCGCTGGAGCAAATGGCGCGCGCGAGCTGCCGGTGGCGCAGTTCTGCCTGGCACCCGGGCGCACAGCATTACAGCCCGGCGAGCTGCTGGTGGCGCTGCGGCTGCCGCCGCCTCCTGCCCGGTTTGGCGCAGCGTATCTGCGCTTTATCCCGCGCAACGAGATGGATCTGGCAGTGGCGGGCGTGGGGGCAGCCGTCATCCTGAGCGAGGACGGCGCAAGCTTTGAGGAGGTGCGGCTGGCGCTGGCGGCGGTTGCGCCGACCCCTCTTGTGGTGGAAGGCGCAGGAACGAAACTGAAAGGGATGGCGGTCAACGACCGATCCATCCAGCTCGCGGCGGAACTGGCAAGCGCTGCGGCGCGTCCGATCGATGACGTGCGCGGAAAAGCCCGCCAGCGTATTCACCTGTGCGGCGTCTTAACCCGCCGCGCCCTGACGATTGCTATCGAGCGCGCAAGGAAAGAAATATAACCACCTGCGTAGAGAGAAAACACCGAGAAGAACCCGTATGAAAAAAATAACAGTACACGCGAACATAAATGGCGAAGATACCGAATTCCATTGCGAACCCCAGCAAAGCCTGCTCGAAGTGCTGCGCGACACGCTGGGGTTGACCGGCGCCAAACAGGGCTGCAACAACGGCAACTGCGGCGCGTGCAGTGTGATTCTCGACGGGGTGCTGGTCAATTCCTGCCTGGTGCTGGCAGCCGAGATCGAAGGCAAGTCGGTAATCACCATCGAAGGCATCACCCCACGCGAGGGGTTGAGCCTGCTGCAGCAAAAGTTCATCGAACACACCGCGCTGCAGTGCGGCATCTGCACACCGGGCTTTATTGTAGCCGCTCATGCCCTGCTCAGCCAAAATCCCAACCCGACTGAAGAGCAGGTGCGCCGCTGGCTGGCGGGCAACCTGTGCCGCTGCACTGGCTATGAGCCAATCATCGACGCTGTTTTAGACGCCGCCGCTGCCTTATCTGCCCAAAGAGAAGCCCAACGGGCGACCCGTGTATAACCAGCGAAAGAGAGGCAACCGATGAAACACAGCGATACCCCCCTGGAAAAAAATCGCATTCTGGGCACTTCCCCGCGCAGCGCAGTGGATAGCGATAAAGTCTGCGGTAAAGCCATATACGGCATCGACGCCCACCCGGCAGGCATGATATACGGCGCGGTGCTGCGCAGCCCGCACGCCCACGCGCGCATCCGCTCTATCGATGTTTCCGCGGCGCTGGCGATGCCCGGCGTAACCGCGGTGGTAACCGGCGCTGACCTGCCCAACCTGGCAGATAAAATCGAACAATTAGGCGAGACGATCGTCAACCGGCGTTACCAGAGCCACAATATCCTGGCAGTCGACAAAGCACTCTATCACGGGCACGCGGTGGCAGCCGTGGCAGCCAAAACCCTGCAGCAAGCCGAAGCGGCTTTGGCGAAGATTCAGGTGGATTATGAAGTGCTGCCCGCCGTCACCGATGTCGAAGCCGCCATGCGCCCCGATGCGCCCATTCTGCTGGAGGAATTGCGCACCAACGAACTGGGCAGCAAAGGCGATCACCCCACCAACATCGCTTCCCATTTTCGTCATCAACGCGGCGACCTGGAGCAGGGATTCGCCTCGGCTGCGCTGATTGTCGAGCGCGAATTTCGCACTGCGGCGGTGCATCAGGGCTATATTGAGCCGCAAAACGCCACCGCTGCCTGGCGCTCGAACGGGCGTCTGACGGTGTGGACCAGCACGCAGGGCAGCTTTTCCGCCCGCGACCAGATCGCGGATATTCTCGATATTCCGCTGACCCAGGTGCGCGTCATCCCGCTGGAAGTGGGCGGCGCGTTTGGCGGTAAGAACGGCGTATATTTGGAGCCGGTCGCCGCCCTGCTTTCGCGTAAAAGCGGCGGAAAGCCAGTGCGCCTGGTGATGAGCAATCAAGAGGTGCTGTGCGCCACCGGACCGACCTCTGCCGGTTACCTGCGGGTCAAAGTTGGGGCAGACCGCGCGGGAATCATCACAGCGGCGCAAATTTTCATCGCCTATGGCGCTGGCGCTTACCCCGGTTCGCCGGTGGGAGCGGGGGCAGACACGATGGTCGGACCGTACCGCATCGAGAATTTGCTCATTGACGGCTATGACGTGGTGACCAACCGCCCACGGGCGGCTGCTTACCGCGCGCCCGGCGGCAGCAACGCCGCCTTTGCGATGGAGGTGGTCGTCGATGAATTGGCAGAGAAACTGGGGATCGACCCGCTGGAATTCCGCCTGCGCAACGCCGCCCAGGAGGGCGACCGCCGCGCCGACGGACGGGTCTATGCCCGCATTGGGATGCGCGAAGTGCTTGAAGCAGCCCGCGCTCATCCACACTACACCGCTCCGCTGCCGGGACCGAATTGCGGTCGCGGGGTGGCAGCCGGCGCCTGGGCAAACGGTGGCGGACGTTCGAGCGTGGCTGCCATTGTCAACAAAGACGGCTCAGTAACACTCAGCATGGGTTCGGTCGACCTGACCGGCACACGGGTCAGCCTGTCGATGCAATTCGCCGAAGCGCTGGGCATCCCGCTGGAGGCAGTGTCTCCCTGGGTGACCGATACCGATTCGATGGCGTTTACCGATGGTACCTGGGGCAGCCGCACTACCTTTGCCTCCGGCATCGCGGTGATCGACCTGGCGGGCGAGCTGGTCAGGCAGCTTAAAATTCAGGCTGCGGTGTTGTGGGGCGCGCCAATCGAGGAGATCGATTACGCAAACGGCGTTTTTCAGTGGGGAGATCAGCGCCTGACCTTTAAAGAGCTGGCTGGCAAGCTGCCGCGCCCGGTTATGGCGACAGCAACAGTCAACGCGCGCGGCGTCGGACCGGCTTTTGCGGCGCATATCGTCGATGTGGAGGTCGATCCAGAAACTGGCAAGGTGCGCATCTTGCGATATACCGCCGTGCAAGATGTGGGCAAGGCAATCCACCCGGATTTCATCCGCGGACAGATGCGCGGCGGCGTAACCCAGGGTATCGGCTGGGCATTGAGCGAGGAATATGTTTATGACGAACAGGGGCATTTGCTCAACCCAAGTTTTCTGGATTACCGCTTGCCAACCAGCCTGGATGTACCGCGCATTGAAACGGTCATCGTCGAAGCGCCCAATCCAGGACATCCTTATGGAGTAAGGGGCGTGGGCGAGGTGCCGATTGTGCCGCCGCCCGGCGCGCTGGCAAACGCCATTTACCGCGCGGTGGGAGTGCGTATGCAAACCCTGCCGATGTCGCCTCCGCGCCTGCTCGAAGCCCTTTGGGAGAAAGGATAGACCATGCCGGTGATTTTTATCCCTGCTCTGCTGCGCAATCTCACAGGCGGGCAGGAAAGGATTTCTGTGCGCGGCGCAACCCTGGCTGAAGCGCTAACCGCGCTCGATGAGCAGTACCCAGGTCTGCGCGCCCAGTTAATCGAGGGAGACCGCATCCGCCCGGAATTGTCGGTTGCCATTGATAACGAGACGACCGAAGGCTGGCTGTGGACAAGGCTGGACGAATCGAGCGAGATCCATTTTGTCCAACCGCTCAGCGGCGGTTAAGCAGAACAACCACGCGGTTGGTGAAAACCTTACGGGTGGATCACCCCTGCGGCGGCGAGGTCGCCGCGAATGGCTTCTTTCACCTCATCAGAGAGGGGCAGAAAGGGAGCGCTGGCGGTGGGCTGACACAAGCCCAGCAGACTGGCGGCGGCTTTCAGGCAAGGCAGCCAGGGCGCGTGGGTATGCAACTGCCACAGGCGCAGCAGGCGTTCCTGTAGATTCCAGGCAGTATCCAGGTCACCGCAGCGCACCGCCTGATGCAGATCGCAGCACAGGCGCGGGGCAATGTTGGCTAAACCCAGGGTCGCGCCAGGCGCGCCGCGCGCGATGCTGAGCGCAGCCACCCCTTCGGCGCCCTGGTGAATGCCAAAATCAGCACGCTCGCGCAGGATGGGCAGCAGGCGCTGGAAACGCGCCATATCGCCCAGACTGTCTTTGACACCGATGATGTGCGGGTTGCGCGCCAGCCGCACCACCGTCTCTGGTTCAAGCACCGTTTTGACCATCTGTGGAATGTTATACACAATCAGCGGCTTGGACAGCGCGCTGGCAATGGTCGAAAAGTGTTGAAACAACTCTTCCTGAGTGTGGATAAAATAATACGGCGCGGTAATCACCGCGGCATCACCGCCCTCAGCCAGCAGGCGTTCTGCCAGTTGGATGGTGCGCAGGGTGCCGGATTCGACCACGCCCACCAGCACGGGTATCCGCCCCTGCGCACATCTGCCCACCGCGCGCACCAGGTGGATCTTGGTGTCGAGTGAGAGCGCAGGACCCTCTCCGCTAGTTCCCAAGACAAAAATTCCCCGCACTCCTCCGGCAATAAAATGCTCAACCAGGCGCTCTACCCCGCTTTCATCCAGGGATTCATCCGGATTGAGCGGTGTGATCATTGGCACAAAGATTCCGTTGAAATCGATTGATGGCATTACCATTCTCCCTTTTGACCAAATTTCGCGCGCACTGCCTCGCCAAAACGCTCACCCGCTTCATCAATTTCCCGCAGCACCTGCTCTGTTGTTTTTCCGGCTGCGCTGCGCGCGGCAGCGATTAGCGTGTTGCATTCATTTTGATCCATGAAACGCGCAGCTTCGAGCAGGCGAGCCTCATCTTCCTTCGGGATGACCAGGAATCCGTGCTTATCGGCATGGATGAGCTGACCCGGTTGAACTTTGCAACCAAACACCTCCACCTCGCAATCCCAGCGGATGGGGTGGTTGAAGGCGTGCCCCACCCCCAGCCGCGCAGCGATCGCCTTAAACCCGGCATTGGTCATTTCGTCCAGGTCGCGGATGGTGCCATCACAGATCGTGCCTACGCAGCCTAATGCGCGATGGATGTTGCTGTTCACCTCGCCCCAAAACGCCCCCTTATAGAACGGTTTATCCAGGTCTTGCACCACCACGATCTTGGGTCCCGGTGCCGATGCCACGTAGCGCCGGTATGCGCTCCAGGCGTTGGGGTGATCCTGGCGGTGCTGCGGGTTGCCCGGCTCGATGACCACTGTAACCGCGTAGCCGACCATCGGTCCCATTTGGGGCATGAAGTCGCGGCATTCTTCCACGTTGAATCCATCCGCGCCGGGATTGCTGCGCGTAATCTGCTCCCAGCCGTTGTAAATGGTGGGGGTGTTCCAGCGTTTGAGGTTTAGCAGATCTGCATAGGTCAAACGAGTTTCATTCGTTTGAGCGGCGGTCATAAGGTCTCCTGTTTTATCCTGTGTTATTCTACTCCAATCCATCATCGCTTTCTCTTCAGGTCATACCGGCAGCAAAGCCAGCACCCTTCGGATAGATATCCTGCGGCTGATGCCCACTCAAACAACCTATATCGCAGGGTGTTGAGACTGGTCCGCTGCGCTGCCCGGCAGGTCGCCAGCCGCCCGGCGGATGGCGTCTAATTCACGGCGCATTGCCTGGCGAAAGACCAGGATATCGGCGGAGTGGACGATCAAATTCGCGCCATCTTTGACCCAGCGCATCTCCTGTTCAAGACCGTTGGGGTACGCCAGGTGGATACCAGCGCCCTTCCCGGCAGCGCGCGCTTTGGCAATGATCTCATCCACCGCGGCGATATAGCGCGGATGAGTGTATTGTTCAGGGATGCCCAGCGAGCAGCTCAAGTCGTGCGGACCGATCAACACCCCGTCCAATCCCTCAATTTTGAGAATCTCGTCCAGGTTTTGCATGGCAGGCACGCTCTCGATGTTGGCGATGAAGACGATTTTCTCGCGGCGCTCTGCCACATAAGCCGCCAGCTCTGGCTCAAGCTGCTCTTTCCCGCTGACCGCGTTCTGCATGCGGATTCCGCGCAGCGGGCGCAGGCGCAGCGCGCCAGCCACCAGGCGCACCTGTTCAGGCGTCTCCAGGTAGGGCGCGATGACTCCCTGCGCGCCGCCATCGATTGCCATCGTCGCCTGGAAGGGATCTGGCGAGGGGATGCGCACGATTGGCGCAATCCCCAGCGCGCTGCAAGCCTGGCACATCCACGATAAGGGTGTGCGCGAAAGAGCGATATGCTCGGTATCGATAAAGACAAAGTCCAGCCCCAAAGCGGGCAGGGCATCCTGCACCCAGCGCGGCGATTCGGAGACGATCAGCGTCCCATAAACCCGTTTTCCTGAGTGTAATGCGTGGCGTAATTGTGTTCCGTTCATAATTGGTTCCCTTTCTATTATTACGGAGGTTGCTTCGACCGGAAATGACGCGCGGTTTCGCAACGACACTGTATTTTGAGAGAGTTACCCAAATTTGCCAAAGCGGATCGCCTGGCGGTGCTCGTCAGCGTTAAACGAGCTATCCCAGACCGCGTAGAACCTGCCGGGGGCATATTTGAGCAGGGTGGGGTACGAATTGCCCACGCCGGTGTCGTAAAAAACCTGCGGGGCGCTCCAGGGCTGCCCGGGGGCTTTCACCTGGTACGCCAGGGCGCGCCGCTCGCCTTTTGCGCCCGGACTGTACACGTACAGATAACGCCCCAGCGCATCTTTGCCGAAATAGGCTTTTGAGCAGGTGTTCCATAACTGCGGCTCTGGTTGACCCGGCGACCAGGTTCTGCCGCCGTCGCGGCTGATGGAGCTGTAAGCGGTCGGCGGGTTCAACGCTTCATACACCCTGCCATAGGTGGCAGTGCGCATGACGATTTTTAGCTCGCCTGGGTTCTCACCCTCTGCGATACCGCCTTCATGCATGAACACCGGCTTCTCATGCGGTTGGGGGATGTATCCCGCCAGCCGCCATTCGATAAGGTTGGTGCTTTCCAGCACAAATTGCGCCTGGTCGCCCAGCGGATCGGCGCGCAAGGTGTTGCGGTGGGCGGGGAGCAAATAGCGCCCATCGGTCGTTTTATAAACCCCAGCGGCAATAATCAACGGCAGGTGGTAGTCCACCGCCAGTTCGACCGGCGTCCAGCCCCAGCCGCCGTCGCTTGAATAAGCCGCGCACAGGCTGCTGTCTTCACTGTCTCGGTAGTGCAACGGGCAGCGCATGCCGAAGCACCAGATCCCATTTTCTCCCGGCGGGTGGTACAACACCGGGTTGGCGTACGCCACCCGCTGCCCGCCGACCGCCGTAGAGTGGTCAAAAATCATCACCGGCTCGCTCCAGGTGGCGCCGTCATCCTGGCTGATGCAAGCCACGAGGTTGCCCATATCGACCTTTCCGGCAAGATGTTCTCCATACGCTACCACCAGCCAGCCGGGTTTCCAGAGGGCGATGAACGGCTGCCAGATGCGGTTGTAAATGCCCCGTTGTTTCAATGCTGCCACCACCACCACGTCTCGCACGCTGCCCAGATTTTCTGTTTGCGCTGTTTGCAAGTTCATGCTGATCTAATACCTTCCCAATTCGCGGGCTGCCTGGACAAACGCCTCGACGTTTCGCCAGGGGATATCTTTTTCAATCACATGCGCCGGGGCGATCACCAACCCGCCGCCCTCACCGGCATCTGCCATTAATTTACGCACAGCATTGCGCACATCCTGCGGCAAGCCGAAAGGCATCACCGACTGCACGCCGATCCCGCCCCAAAAGGCGAGGTCTTTGCCAAAGCGCTGCTTCAAGCGCGGAATGTCGACGCATTCCGGCTGGATGGGGTTGAGCACATCCACGCCGATCTCGATCAGTTCCGGCACGACCGCTTCCACGTTACCATCGCTGTGATAAAACACCAGGGTGGGCGGGTTGGCGCGCTTAACCCGCTCAATGATGCGCGCCAGGCGCGGTTTAAGATAGCGCCGCCAGTGGCGCAGGCTCATCAGCATGCCCTGTTGTGAAGCAATGTCATCGCCAAACTGGATGAGATCGACCCCCAACGCGGCATATCGTTCTGCCAGCAACCCGGTTTGACCGGAGACCCGTTCCAGCAGGCACTCGACCAGCGCCGGTTGAGTAACAAAGTCGGTCAGCAGGTCTTCCAAGCCGCGGATGCGCCAGGATTTTTCGAAGATTGTCATTTCCCACGAGAGCACCGCTGCCAGTCCGCGCGCGTGAAGCTCGTTGATCTTCTCCCGGATACCCTCGTAGCGGTACGGCTCGCTCAGGTCTGGCAAGGGAAATTGCTCGACATCCTGCAGCGACACATCGCTGCCCGCCAGCGGGAAGACTTTGGTATGATACTCTTCGTCCTCGCCGTAGATGCGGTATTCACCCCATTAGTGCAGCGCC
>Ga0101944_10000521_pt1 | contig 109944 bp, 86 predicted proteins | sample DewCreD2012metaG_FD_75245 | JGI IMG/M metagenome (GOLD analysis project Ga0101944, IMG submission 75245) | Hot spring sediment bacterial and archeal communities from British Columbia, Canada, to study Microbial Dark Matter (Phase II) - Dewar... ... | reverse complement strand
TCAAGGCCTGGTCGATCAGCTCCAGGGCAAGCTCGGGCTTGGATTTGTACCCAATCTCCGGGGGAAGTTTGACCTTCTGGGCACGCTCTGGGTCTTCGATCCATTGTCGGGGAAGATACAGTCGCCAGCCCAGCGGGCAGCTCGCCTCCGGGCTCGTCCAGTGCAGCGTCACCGCCACCTGGCAATTGGCTACTTTCCCCAACGCCCCGCAGTATTGTCTGGCCACTCCCACAGAGTGGCTGCCCGCCTTCGGGAACGACGTATCATCCAGGATCCACACCTGCGCATCCCCAAGGAGATCCGCAAGTTTCAAGGCCAAACGCCTCTGGACCTCTTCCACAGCCCAGGGACTCTGCCCAACAAACTGCCGCAGCGCCTGCACATCGGCCCCCTCGATCCGCGCAGCCATGGGTTCGATGGATTTGCGCTCTCCGTCGAGCAAAAGACCCTCCACATACACCCGGGCCCAGCGACGCCGTTCGCTTCGACCCATGGGCTCCAGGAGATCTTCCAAGAACTCACTCAACCGCCGATCAAGCGCTTTAAGCTGTTCAGGTTTCATGCGTACAAAAATACGCCAACCCCAACAGCTTGTCAAGAGATACTTAACCTAGTATTATGTAATTGTCGTATTCTAAAATATCGATTTTTTTCATTTTGCCAGAATATGCCTCACAATTTCTCTCAAGCCGTGGTTGTCTACAATCTATCTGACTTACGATTCATTCTGGATTCCTGAGAACGCAAAAGCAAGCAAAATTTGATTTTCCTTGACGGAAATCGTATACGATCCGTATACAAAAAGCCGCTCCAAATCCTAGAAGACCTGCCCTTTCAGAAGAGGGCCAGCCCGAGAAACAGCACGGACTTTCTCCACGGCCTCTGACTCGATCGGAACGTCTGGGCTTTTTGGGCTCCGGGTTGGAATGGGCTGAGTGGCACCGAACATTTTCCTGTGGCGGAGCAGCCAGCGCAGGAGGGTCTACGAAGTCTCCCCGTTGACCCGTCCGCAAGACCAATCAGGCTCTTGAGTGGCTCGACTTTCAAAAGAAGATGATCTGGTTCCTTCGCGACGCCTTGCGCCTGGATAAGAATGACGCCCTGGGCGAGGCGGACCGTGCCAAGCGGCTGCTGCGCCTGCATGAAAGGCTCGACCATATCCTCGCCGCTCCTTAGAGCGATCCGGATTGCATCAGCGCGCCGCTCCGGTTCCTGGGCCGTTGGCGCAGCCCCCTTTTCTCCTGCCGCCGCTCGGGTTACGATGCGGACCGGGGAACGATCGCCATGGCTAAGGAAAGCGCGGGTTTGCTCTTGTATCGTCGAGGGAAAGGTGGAATCGAGGTATTGCTCGTCCACCCGGGCGGGCCTTTTTGGGCGAAAAAGGATCTAGGTGCGTGGTCGATTCCCAAGGGCGAGATCGAGCCGGGCGAGGATCCCCTGCAAGCCGCCAAAAGGGAATTCCAGGAAGAGACGGGCATGGAACCCCGGGGAGAGTTGAAGCCGCTCGGTTTCGTGCGGCAGTCGGGCGGCAAGATCGTCCATGCCTGGGCGCTCGAAGCCGATCTGGATCCGGCGAGCCTTCGGAGCGAAACCTTTGTCCTGGAGTGGCCGCCCGGGTCCGGCCGGCAGCGGGAGTTTCCCGAGGTCGACCGGGCTGAGTGGTTTTCGCTGCCACGGGCCCGGCAGAAGATCGTCAAGGGACAGGTCGCATTTCTGGACAAACTGGAAAAGGGGGAAGTCCTCTGATTTCTCGTGCTGCATCCGCACGGCCTGGGCATCGAAGGGAGGATTAAAAAGATGACAAAGCCTGCGTACCTCAAGACTGAGTGGACGGATCCGCTGACTGGCTCCAAGCGATACCTCGTGATCGACGAGCTCATCGACGGCATGAGCGGGGGCGGGATCCGGATGCGGCCCGGGCTGAATGCCTCGGAGGTGGAGAACTTGGCCCGGGTCATGACGGCAAAATTCATGGCCATGGGGATTCCCTGCGGGGAGGAGACAAGGGCGGTATCGATTATGATCCTGCCAAGGCGGACAGCCGGGATGTGCTCAAGCGATACCTCCTCGCCCATCGGCCTTTCATTAGGGAGTGCTGGGGGACAAGCGAGGACCTGGGAACCCGGGAGGAGGACATCCTGGCCATCCTCAAGGAACTCGACGTGAATACCTCGGTCCATGTTGTCCTGAGCCGGCGGAGCGCCGAGGACCAGAGCACGCTGCTCGGCAACCTGCTCAAGGGGCTGTTCCTTCAGCACGACGGAATGGTCTTCACGGATGTGACTACCGGCTACGGCGTCGCGGTCGCCGCCCGGGAGGCTCTCCGTCGCTTGGGTGTGCGCCCTGAGCACTCCAGAGCGGCCATCCAGGGATTCGGAACCGTGGGCGGTGGGGCGGCCCTGTACCTGTCTAGGCAGGGCGTGAGGATCGTGGCCGTTGCGGACTTCGAGGGTTGCGTCTTTTCCGACGAGGGCCTGGATATTGAGAGGCTGCTCAGGGTTCGGAACGACAAGGGTGTGGTCGACCGGCAGAGGCTGAGCGGGGCATGCAGACTGGGTCTGCGGGAGGATTGGCTTTCCCCCGAGGTGGATCTTCTGGTCCCGGCTGCGATCTCCGGGGCCATTACGTCGGAACATGTCGACCGTATCCAGACACGGCTCGTGGTGGAAGGAGCGAACATGCCCACCACAGAGGAGGCGGAGAGAAAACTCGTGGCGAGAGGCGTCAGGATTGTGCCCGACTTCATTGCCAACTCCGGAGGCATCGGGTTGTTCGGAGCTCTTCTTTTCCACGGTCTGCCGCCCGAGCCGGCAACCATTCTGGCATTTCTGGATCAGACCATTTCCGGATCCGTCCATCGCATCTTTGACATTGCCGAGCAGGAGAAGATCTCGCTCAGGCAAGCCGCTCATCGTCTTGTGGAGGAGAGAAGGAAGGAGATGCTCGGCCGGGGTTTGCCTTGAGGACGGACGGAACGGCCCAAGGAGACCCGAACCCATGTCCGTTTCACTAGAGGTTCATTGCTTGAAGGCAGGCCTTTTCGTTTCGGGAGGCTCCCATGGCACTGAAAGTCGATCCGGACAGGATCAGGCGGAATGTCGAGGACGTGGCCCGCTTCGGCCGGGATCCGGCCGGGGGATGGAGCCGCTTCGTTTTCACTGAGGAGGAAAGAAAGGCCTGCGATTTCGTCGCTCGCTTGCTTCGGGAGGCCGGCATGACCGTGCGCACCGATCCGGCGGGCAATCTTGTAGGCCGTCTGGAGGGCCTCGATCCCGAAGCGCCGGCCGTGGCGTCGGGCTCCCACATCGACACCGTGGCCCGGGGAGGAATGTTTGACGGTGTTTCCGGGACCGTGGCAGCCATCGAGGCAGTCCGCGTGATCCATGAAAACCACATCCGGACGCGCCACCCCCTGGAAGTCATCGTTTTCGCCAACGAAGAAGGCGCCCGGTTCAGCAACGCCCTTTGGGGCAGCCGGGCCCTGCTGGGATTGATCCAATCGGAGGAAACGGTTCGGTGCAAAGACCGCGATGGGATCACCTTGGCAGATGCCATGCGGGCTTGCGGGCTGGATCCGGATCGTGTTGGAGAGGCCAAGATCGATCCGAACAGATACCGGGCTTTTATCGAGTTGCACCCGGAGCAGAGCAGACTGTTGGAAAGCCAGGGTGCAGTCATCGGCGCTGTGGAGGGAATCGCAGGGGCGGCCTGGATAAAAGTCAGGCTCAAGGGCAGAGCCGATCATGCGGGTGCTACGCCCATGAAGCTGAGGCGGGACGCTCTGTCCGCGGCCGCGGAGATCGTGCTTGGGGCCGAACGGATCGCCCGCGACGAATGCGGCCCGAGGACCGTGGCAACCGTGGGCCAGATGACGGTTCAGCCCGGCGGGATCAACATCGTGCCGGGGGAGGTCGAGATGTCCTTGGACATCCGGGACCTGGACGCGGCAACCCGGGATCGGGCCTGCGAGGCGATTCGGACTTGGGCCGCGAAAGTCTGCGAAGGGCGGGGCGTCCAGATGGAATGGGAGGAACTCGGCAGAGTCATGCCGGTCCGGCTTGCTGAGGAAATCGTCTCGCTCGTCGAGGAGACGTGTCGCGAGCGAGGGATCCCCTGTCTCCGCATGGTCAGCGGCGCGGGCCACGACGCCCAGCTCATGGCGCTGGTGTGCCCGACCGGTATGATCTTCGTGCCGAGCGTGGGCGGCGTGAGTCACAGCCCTGAAGAGAATACGCAATGGAAGGATCTGGCCATGGGAGCCCAGGTCCTCCTCGACGTGCTCTGGAAGCTCTCGCAGGGCGGCGCTGGGTGAATCCCTCTGGGCCGTTTGCATCGCCGGGCACGGCGGTCCTCAGCGGAACCGGAGTCAGGAGGCGGAACATGGAAAAGCTGGATCTCAAGATCGCGGGCGGCAGGCTGGCAACGAGCGCAGGTGTTTGGGACGTGGACATCGGCGTCCGGGATGGGAAGGTCGCCACCATCGGCTCCTGGGGGACTTTGCCGCCCGCCGATGAAGAATTGGACGCCAAGGGAAGGGTCGTCCTCCCAGGCGGCATCGACACCCATTGTCACGCCGGGGATCCTGGGTTCGAGGCTTTTGGCATCGACTTCAGTCTGGCTTCCAGAGCAGCCGCGCTTGGCGGTGTGACGACCCTTATCGACATGCCGGTGCAGATGCCGCTTACGGCAGATCCGGACTCTTTCGACGCAAAGGTCGCCTCGATCCAGCCGAAGGCTTACGTGGACTTTGCTCTTTGGGCCACCTGCACGGCAGAAACTCTCTCATCCATTCCGGCTCTCAAAGACAAGGGCGCGGTGGGGTTCAAGTTTTACATGCATGCAAGCGTGGGAGGATTCACGCCCTATCACGACGACGGATTGATCTACGAGGCTTTGCAGTTGGTTGCGAGAACCGGGCTCCCGGCAGGGATGCACTGCGAGAGCCAGCAGATCATCACCCACCTGGAGAAGAGACTGGAGCAACAGGGACGGAAGGATGTTGCGGCCTTTGCCGAGGCCCATCCAGTTTTCGCCGAGGTCGAGGCTGTGCACCGGGCGCTGTTTATGGCGAGGGAACTAGGCGCGAGACTCCACATCGTGCATTGCAGCACGCCTGAGGCGGTGCGTCTGATCCAGGCCGCCAGGCAGGCGGGCCAGGCGGTCACGGTGGAAACATGCCCGCAGTACCTTGTGCTGGACTCGTCCATTCTCGGCAGGATGGGCAATTTTGCCAAGGTGGCGCCGCCCATACGGGACCGGGCGACCGTGGAAAAGATGTGGGGACTCCTGGCCCAGGGACAGATCGACAACGTGAGTTCTGACCACGTTCCCTTCCCGCCCGATTTCAAAGAGGGCAAGTCGATCTGGGAGGCCGCTGCGGGTGCTCCGGTCATCCAGACGATGTTTCCTGTCCTGCTCGCCGAGGGCGTGAACGCGGGCCGGATCACGCTGCCCCGGTTGGTCAGCGTGATGAGTGAAGGGCCGGCAAAGGCCTTCGGTCTTTATCCCAAGAAAGGATCCGCCCAGATCGGGGCCGATGCCGACTTCGCGATCTTTCGTCTGGACGAGGAGAGAACGATCCGCGCCCAGGATCTCGTGGGCACGGTCTGGACCCTGTTCGAGGGGATGCGTGCCGTCTATCCCGAGACGACGATCGTCCGGGGAAAGGTGGTGGCACGGAACGGGAAAATCGTCGGGCCGGCGGGATACGGTGAACTTGTTTCTCCAAACGGCTCCGAATCGCAGGGGCGAAGGCCCCGCGTGGACTGACGCGGAGTTCTTTGCGGTGCAGGAATCCGCCGGGCCGAAGCGCTCCAAGGTGCCGGCCGGATTCGGTCATGCTCAAACCGGTCGGATCCGTGGATGGCGCTGCGGATTCGGCCTGGCCGCGATTCCAACAAGGATGCAGAGGGGGGAAAAATGGAACTGCTGAAAATCGACGTGGAGAAATGCAAGAAGGACGGCATCTGCGCGGCTGTCTGCCCCACAGCGGTCGTGCGGCTTCAAGGGCCCGAGGGATATCCCCGCCTTGTGCCGGGCGGTGAGAGACTTTGCATCGCCTGCGGCCACTGTGTGTCTGCATGCCCGCACGGGGCCCTGGATCACGCCCGGGTACCCCGGGAAGCCTGTCCGCCGGTAAGGCCGGAGCTGCGCATCACGCCGGAACAGGCGGTCCAGTTCCTCCGGTCCCGGCGCTCGATCCGGCTTTACGACGATCGGTCCGTTGACCGGGCTACGATCCAGAAGCTCATCGAGATCGCTCGGTACGCGCCTACGGGAAGCAACTCCCAGCTTGTGGAATGGGTCGTTTTCCACGACCTGGCCGCCATCCGGGATCTGGCTGGAAAGACGGTCGATTGGATCCGGTCTCTGCTCAGGCGGGAACCCCCTGTGCCGGGCCTGCCCCCGTATCTGCCCCTCATCTCGGCCGCCTGGGAGGCGGGCATCGACGCTGTGCTAAGGAATGCGCCGGCCCTCGTCATCGCAGCAGCGCCCGCCGAGGCCACCAACGGCATGGTCGATCTCAGCCTGGCCCTTTGTTATTTTGAGCTTGCTGCTTCGGTCTTGGGGCTCGGCACCTGCTGGGCCGGCATTCTCAGGCGAGGTCTCGTGGAGTCGGCAGACCTCCGCAAGGCCGCCGGCATACCTGACGGGTATCCGCACTTCTATCCCATGATGCTCGGCTACCCGAAGTACGCCTATCACCGCCTTCCGGAGCGCAAGCCGCCGAAAATCGCGTGGCGGTAAGCTGGAGCTGGGGACGCGAAAGGACGGATAGACTCTTTCACGGGCGGGCTCACGAAGATCCTTTCGGCAGGACGGCTTTGAGCCACTCGTCCGGGTCCATGACGGCCGGCTGGTCCCATCGGATGGGGATCGGCAGGATGGCGTTCCGATAGCCGGCCTCGGCCGGGTCGATCTCCACCTCCAGCACCCAGGGCTTTCCGGATTGGAGGGCAGATTTTAAGGCGGGTTTGAGATCCTGCGGCCGCGCGATCTTCCTCGCCTCGATCCCGAGTCCCTCGGCGATCTTGACATAGTCCGGGCTCCAAGATGCGCCGGTCTCTTCGACCTTGAGGTCGCAGAAGGCGGAGCGACCGTACAGGACCTCCATGGCTTCCCGTTCGATGCCCAGGGTCCGGTTGTTGAGGACAATCCACGTGACCGGAACCCTGTAAAGGTGAGCGGTCGCCACGGCTAGCCCGGCCATCAGGAAGGAACCGTCTCCCACGACCGCCACGGCTGGATGCCCCGGGTTGCCCAGGGCGGCCCCGATGGCCGCTCCCAGGCTCCAACCCATCCGGGCCATGTGCCCGTTATTCGTGGTCACGAAGCGGGACCGGGGCGTGAAAAAAGCCGGAGCGAAAAGAAGCAGGTTGCCGGTATCGAAAAGAACCGAGGTCTCAGGGTCTGTCTCGGCCACGAACTGAGAGAGATCCGCAAGGAGCCTGGCATTCGAAACCGGCGTGGCTTCGGAGGCCTTCCGTGTTCGAACCTGGTTCTCCCATTGCTTCCGCCACTGTCTGATCTTCCTTGCCCAAGGGGCGTAGCGCTCGGGGGTGACCTGGATTTTTTTGAGACACTTGATCAGTTCCTCCAGGGCGATCCTCGCGTCCGCCACGAGCGCCACTTCGGCCGGGTAGTTTCTCGAAAGTTCGATCGGATCCACGTCGATGTGCACGAGCTTGGTCTTTTGGGGAATCCGGTAGAGGTTCCAGGCCAGAGTGTTGAAGTCGTGGAACCGGGCGCCCACAGCCAGGAGGAGATCGCTCTCCCGGGCAGCCTGCCACCCGTGGCCCGTGCCTGAGGGGTCGATGGCACCGACGCACAAGGGGTGCTCCCCGTCGATCGCGCCCATGCCCGAGAAGGTGGTGCCGACCGGAATCCCGAATTCCTCGGCTAGGGCGCGGAGCACTTCGTGGCCCAGAGCGTTGTGAAGGCCGCTGCCGGCCAGGAGCAGGGGCCGCCGTGATCTCTTGAGAAGCTCCGCGGTCTTGTCGATGGCGGCTGGATCCGGTCCGGCCGGAAAGATCTTGGTCCAGGAGACCGGGTCCGGGATGGATTCGATTTCGATCTCCGTATGCTGGATGTCGAAAGGAATCTGCACCAAAGTCGGGCCGGGTCTTCCGGATATCGCCTCCTTGTAAGCCCGGACCACGATCTCGAGGGCCGTGTCAGGTCGGGTCGCCAGGGTGGCTTTCTTGCAAATCGGCTTTACGACCTGTGTGAATTCCTCAGGGCCGTACCGGTAGCATTCCTCGAAGGAGCCCTTGTCGAACCACTGACTGGGACCGGCACCTGCGATGACCAGCATGGCCGAGGATTCGTAGAACGCGTTGGCCAGAGCCGGGCAGACGTTGAGGTTGCCCGGGCCGACCGTGGTGAACACCACGGCGGGCGGCGCCTTCCTGCGCATTCTCCAGTAGCCGTCTGCCAGGTGGACCGCCGCGTCCTCGCATGTGGTCTGGATGCCCCGGATTCGGCTTTCGTGCTGGACGGCGTCGAGAAAGGCCCAGTTGCCGTGCCCGTTGCAGCCAGCCGCGATCTCCACGCCGGCGCGTTCCAGAAACTTCACAATGGCCTTGGCGACGGTCGTTCTCATGGCGGACGCCTCCAGGGGCTAAAGGAAAGAGTGTCAGCTGCCGGCGGACCGCCTGTCGGATGCGAGCCGGATCGTTCAGCCGCCCTTCCTCTTCTTTCCGTACCGGGGGGGTCTCTTTTCCAGGAAGGCCCGGATGCCCTCCTCGGTCTCCCCGGTGTACAGGAGGCTCTGCATGAGCTCGGGCTCGCAGACAAAGAGGTTTCCGAAACCTTGCATGGAAGCGGCCAGTGCGATCTTCTTGGTGAACCGGACAGCCGTGGGGCTCCGGGAGGCGATCTTGGCCACGAATTCCCGCGCTGCTTCCAGCACGCGCTCCGACGGCACGACCCGGTTGGCCAGGCCGATCCGATAGGCTTCCTGGGCCGGCAGGGGATCGCAGGTCATGACGAGCTCCATGGCCCTGGAAGCGCCCACCATGCGCACAAGTCTCGGCGTGCAGCCCCAGGTGAAGTAAACGCCGACCATGGACTCGGGGATGACGTAGAAGCTGTCTTCGGCCATGATCCGGAAATCGCAAGCCATGGCCACGGCCATGCCGGCGCCCACCACGGCTCCGCGCAGGGCCGCCACCGTGACCTGTTCCACGTTTTCGAGGCTCCGCATGACCTCGTGGCCCCAGAGCTGGTGGTAGCGACCGGCCTCGGGTTCGTACTCGCCGCTGTCCAGGAATGCGCGGATTTCTTTGAGATCGGCGCCGCCTGAGAAATGGTCTCCCTGCGCGGTCAAGATGACGAAGCGGATCTCCCGCTCCTCCCGAAGCGAGTGGGCGAGGTCGATGATCTCCTGGATCATGGTCGTGTTGAAAAGATTCATGGGCGGCCTGTTCAAGGAAACGACCGCCGTCGCCCCCTCTCTTTCAATGTCGAGCGTCTCGTAGCGTTTCATGGCGCACCCGTTCCTCTCAGGCGTAAGTTCCGTACCGATGGCAGCAGTCCACGAAGAACCGGATGTTCTCCAAGGAGGCCGCGATCGGGATCTGGCAGCCGGGGCCGATCACGTAACGCGGGTCGCCTCCTGCAATCCGGAGACATTCCTTCACTTTCCCCTCGAGATCCTCCCGGGTCCCCCGGACAAAAAGCAGCGGATCGATGTTGCCGATCACCACCGTCTTGCCGCGATCCAGACTGTAGAGAATCTCCAGGGAAGTGGGGGCGTCGATGCTCAGACCGTCCATGCCTAGGGACAAGAGGTCCTCCAGGATGGGGTCCACGTACCCGCAGATGTGGAACACGATTCGGCTTCCCTTCTTGTGAAGGGCATCCACGAGGCGTTTGTGGTAGGGGTACACGAACTCCCGGTAGATCGCAGGAGAAATCAGGCTCATCCCGGAAGAAGGGTCCCCGATGAAAGGCGTAATGCCGTACTCCGCTGCGGCCAGGCTCCGGACGATCACGGTTTCGGTCGTGTAGTTCATGAGGGCGTGCAGGAATTCCTTGTCTTCGTATACGTCCTCAAGAGCTTCCTCGATCCCCCTGAGCTCCATGGCCATGCTCCAAGGGCCGCCGACCAGAGTTTCCAGGTGGTAGTCCGGGAAAAGCTCGGCTGTCTTCTGGCAGAGGTCGAGATGCTGGGCAAAGAGCTTGTCCTCCCTCGGTTCCCGGACCTTCCACTTGGGCAGTTTTTCTTTGATGTCCGCCTTCTTTACGCTAGGAAGTTTTCCCATGAGTGTGCGAATGGCTTCCTGAGCGTCGGGCATGTAGGGATTGAAGGGGACGAAGAGGTTGTCCGATTCGATCTCCTGGGCGGTCACCTTCAGGATGTCGATGGCCGCGCCGGGATCGGTGAGAAACTGGTGGAGGGTGTATCCTGCCTTTTCGGCGCAGTGGCCTCCGAGGAGCAGGAAGACGGGGGCGCGGTCCGGTTGCCTGCCTTTGAACACGGTTTCCATTCGTTCTCTAGGTGTCAAGGAGTTCGACATGGTGGCTTTCCTTTCGTTGGGGGCAGTCATGGTGGCTGTTCAAGAAAAACCTTGAAGCTCGAATCTCGGCGCCTGTGGCGCCTATAGCACAAGGGTGCGACTCGTTGCAAACGGCTTTGAAGGGCCTTGCTCGGCCGCGCGCGGGGGCGGCGGCTCGACGCGGGACCTGGGTTCATTTTCGGGATCCGTCGTTTTTTCCGCTTGACAAGGTTCTCCTGCCGGAAATCTAATGGCAACGACAAGCACGGCAAGAACGCGAAAAGGAGGCGAGCCATGGGACTCAGGGAACTCAATGTCGATCTGACCAAGGATCATGTGGCGCTGTGGGAAGCGAGCACGAAGTTCTTCAGCGAGGTCTGGAGGCCGGCGGCCATATCCCTGGACCGGCTGGCGGACCCTAAGGAGGTGATCGCACCGGGGTCGGTGCTCTGGGACGTGCTCCGAAAGAGCTACGAGCTGGGATACCACTGTTCCTTCTTTCCGAAGGAATGCGGAGGGATGGAACTCGACGCCTTGAGCGTGGCCCTCGTGACCGAGCTTATGGGGTGGGCTGCGCCAGACCTTGCCGTGAGCCTTGGGGTGTGCACCACACCCTTCCTGTGGAGCATCCTGTCGCCGGATCCTGAGTTGCAGGAACTCGTCCGCCAGTTCACGGCGGACACGGAAGCCAGGCTGACCGGCTGCTGGGCCATCACCGAGCCTGACCACGGTTCGGACTGGATTCTTTTCGACAACGTCATGGCCAAAGATCCGGCCTTCGCTCCCCAGGTCAGGGCTGTGGCGGACGGAGACTCGTACGTGATCAACGGCCAGAAGGCCGCCTGGGTTTCGAACGGCAGTTTTGCCAAGTACGCGGCCCTGTGGGTGTCCCTTGACCCTTCCAAGGGCATGGAGGGCGGTGGCGTGGCCGTGGTCCCGCTCGACCTGCCAGGCGTTTCCAGGGGCAAGCCTTTGAACAAGCTCGGCCAGCGGGCCCTGAACCAGGGCGAGATCTATTTCGACAACGTGCGGATCCCCAAGCGCATGATGATCGCCCAGGAGCCGGTCACGTTCCGGCTCGTTTCCAACGGCCAGTTGTGCCTGGCCAACGGCTGGATGGGTATGTGCTTTGCGGGCTGCGCCCTTGCCGCACTGGAGGAGGCTCTCGAATACGCCAAAACGCGCGTACAGGGCGGCCGTGTGATCTACGACCATCAGGCCGTGAAGCTCAAGATCTTCGACATGTTCGTCTCGGTGGAGGCCGCGCGGTCTCTGGCCCGGCGTGTCGCGGTTTACAACATGGCCCTGACCAGGCAGATGCAGCCCGGCGCGGTCCATTACGCCATGGCTGCCAAGATTCTCTCGACCGAAACCGCGTTCCGTGTGGCGAGCCAGGCCATCCAGATCTTCGGAGGGAACGGGCTCTCCAAAGAGTACCTGATCGAGAAGATTTTCCGGGACGCCCGGGCCGCCCTCATCGAAGACGGCGTGAACGACACCCTGGCCATCGACGGGGCCGACAGGCTGCGCCAGGGCCGGAGCCGGTGGGTGGTGGACGCGGCGGCGGTGCAGGCGGCCGAGGCCGCGGCCGGGGCGGGTGCCGCGGCCGCCGGCATGACCTGGGAGGAATTCGAGCCCATCGTGCGGCCCAAGCCCGGAACGGTGCACATGGGCGTGATGAAAGCGGATCCGGACAAGTGCACCCACTGCGGGCTGTGCATCTTGAATTGTCCTTTCCGGGCCTGGGAGATGGGCGAGAACGAAGTGCCCAGGATGAAGCAGGAATACGAGTGCTTCAGTTGCTTCAACTGCATGGCGGCATGCCCGGTTGGCGCAATCTCCATCGTGGACACCTACCATGTGGATTCCGGTTTCTTCCAGACCGATCCTCTGCCCCTGCCGGTCAAGCCGCCCTTGGAGCCTCTGGACGCTCAGGGCAAACCAGCCACCTGGACTCCGGTGGAGAAACTTATCTTCGAGCGCCGAAGCGTGAGGAACTTCAAGCCAGACCCTGTGCCAGAGCCGCTGATCCGCCGGGTGATCGAGGCGGGCCGGTTCGCGCCGAGCGGCGGCAACTGCCAGTGCTGGAAGTTCATCGTGGTGACCGACAAGGCCATGATCCGCGAGCTCGACGAGGCCTGCTACGGCGTTCTGAGCATGCTTTACACGGCCTACAAGAACGACGCCATGGTGAAGAGCCTCCTCCCGGTTTATCAGGCTAAGCCCCAGCCTGGCATGTTCGACCCAAGGGTGATCCTGGGTGGAATCGGGAGCATCTACCGGAAGTACGCCCCAGTGTTCCTGGACGCTCCCTGCGTGATCCTCATGGCCTGCGACAACCGGGCCATCGGTGGCCCGGAGATCCAGGCCGGCATTGCGGGTCAGAACATGAACCTTGCGGCACTGTCTCTGGGCCTGGGCTTTTGCTGGATTGGCTTCAGCCAGGTGATCGAGATGGTTCCGCCCTTAAAGGAAAAGCTGGGGCTCAAGGATCCCTGGAGGATCTGTACGGCCATGGTACTCGGCTATCCCAAGTTCAAGCAGCAAGGCATCGTGCCCCGCGAGTTCCGGCCCGTGACGTGGTTCCGGGAGGGCTCGGCCGGTCGGCCGGAAATTGAGAGCTGATGCCTGCGCAAATCCTGAAAGAAGCGCGATTAACGGTTGAAGAGTTCGAAAAACTGCTGTGACGAAAAAAAGGTCGACTCTGACAGCCGCCTGCTTTCGTTAGGGTTCCCTTCGATACAGGTCCTTGTAGAGATCTTTCAGCCGGTACTTGAGAACCTTGCCGACGGAGGAACGCGGAAGGTCGTTGAGAAGCACGACTTTTTTGGGCACTTTGAAGCCCGTCATCTTTCTTTTGCACAGCGCAAGGATCTCATCCTCCCGGATCACGGCTCCGGGCTTGGGGGTGACGAAGGCCGTAACGGCCTCGATCCATCGGTCGTGCGGCAAGCCCACGACGCAGACTTCCTGCACCCGGGGGTCCTCGTAGATCGTCTTTTCCACCTCGATCGAGGCCACGTTCTCTCCGCCCGTCTTGATCATGTCCTTTTTGCGGTCCACGAAATAGACGTAGTGGTCCTCGTCGAGATAGCCCATGTCGCCGCTGTGGAACCAGCCGTACCGAAAAGCCTTTTTGTTCTCCTCGTCGTTGTTGAAATAGCCTTTCATGACCGTGGGCGCCCGGTAGACGAACTCGCCGACCTGGCCGGGCGGCAGAAGGTTGCCGGCTTCGTCCATGACCGCGATCTCGACATGGACTGTGGGGTTGCCCAGGGACTTCTTCTTGCGCAACTGGTCCTCGGGCTTGAAGACCGTGACCGAGGGGGACATCTCGGTCTGCCCGAACATGAGGCACAGGTTGGGACAGAGCTTTTCCATCAGTTCATGGAGCAGGTTCTCTGGCATGACCGCGGCGAAATACGTGGCCAGCCGAATGGAAGAAAGATCGTACTTGCCGAAGTCCGGGTGATCCAGCATCTGGCGGTACAAGGGCGGAAGAAGAACGATGAGGGTGATCTTCTCCCTTTGGACGGTCTCCATGATCTCCTTCATGTCGACCCGTGGGAGCACCACCACGGTGCCGCCGACGAAAAGACACATCAGACTGTAGGCGCAGGCCGCGACGTGAAACAGGGGCATCACGGCCAGGGACTTGTCCCTGAACGAACAAGGGAGATCGATGAGCACGCTGCTCACCACGCAAAAGAGGTTGAGATGGGTGAGCTGGGCTGCCCGCGGGAACCGCGTCGTACCTCCCGTATACAGCATGAGGGCCACATCGTTGTCGTCCAGGATGACCCGGGGTTCCTCGGGAGAGCCGCTTTCGAGAAAAGAATTGAATCCGGCGTACTCGTCCGAATTGAGGTGGAAGCACAAGATCCGATCGACCGACTCGAACATGCGCAGGGCCCCTTGCAGAAAAGGCAGGAGCCTTCCGTCGAAAAGAAACACGCGGGCTCTGGCGTTGTTTACGGCGTAGGCCATCTCCTCAGGCTTGAAAAAGGGATTGACCGGCAGGAAGACCAGACCCGCCTTCACGGTGCCGTAAAGAGCCACGAAGAACTCGAGGCAGTTCAGGGACGCAAAGGCGACCACAGTTCCCTTGGGATATCCTCCACCTAGCAGTGCGTTGGCGAACCGGTTCGCGAGCCGGTCGAGTTCCCGGTAGGCGACCCTGCGTTCGCCGTCGACCACGGCTTCCCGGTCGGGGTACCTGCGGGCCGTTCTCCGTAGGCTGTCCCCCAGGGCGATCCTGCGCAGCAGGTTGAAAGCGAAAGCGTCTTCCATCGGTCCATCCCCATCCTGTTGTTTTGGTTTTCGGCCGCTCAGGGTCCGCCTGCGCGATTCGTGCCAAGCAGGCCGGCCTTGCGGCCATTCTCTTAGCTGAACGGGTTGCGTCCGTGTGCGCCTTCGAAGATTCTGCCCTGTCGGAGACCCTCGGAACGCAGAAACTCTGCTTCAGCTTTCATGGCGGCCCTTGGACTCCCACGTGTTGTCATGTCCTTGCGGTTCCAAGCCGCTGCCGCGCCCTGGAACCTTTGAGCGCACCGGCATCAAATTCCCAGCCCGCCGTCTACATGATGGATCGAGCCCGTGATGTGGTCGCCCTTCGCGACGAGAAAGGCGACCATTTCCGCCACGTCCTCGGGCTCGCAAAGCTTGCCCAAAGGAATGCTCGCCTTGATCGCTTCGATGTTGGCCGGCGCCAGGGCGCGGGTCATCTCGGTGAGCACGAACCCCGGCATGACGGCCGTCACCGTGATCCCGTGGGGAGCCAGTTCCCGCGCCAGAGACTTCGTGAAGCCGATGAGGCCGGCCTTCGCCGCACCGTAAGCCGTGTCGCCCGGGAAGCCCCTTTCTCCGACCGTCGAGGAGATGTTGACGATGCGACCCCACTTACGCTCCTTCATGGACGGGACCACGCAGCGGGTGCAATGAAACGCGCCGTACAGGCAGGAGCGGATGACCAGATCCCAGTGCTCCAGGGGAAGCTTTTCGATCTTCCTGCCCCTGTGGATCGTGGCGTTGTTGACGAGGATGTCGATGGGCCCGAAGGTATCCGCAGCCTCTCGGACCATGGCCTCGACCTGCGCGTAGTCTGAAACGTCCGCCCGGCAAGCCATGGCCGAGCCGCCCTTCTCTCGAATCCGGGAAACCGTCTCCGCGCCTTCGACTCCCCGCGTTCTGTAGTTGACCACCACGCGGGCCCCTTCCTGGGCCAGCCGAAGCGCGATGGCCCGGCCGATCCCTCTCGAAGACCCGGTGACCAGAGCGGTTTTTCCGGCGAGCTTCATGGGTGAACTCCTTCAGGCCGTAGCCGCAAGAGGCACTTCCTTGCCGATTTTGCCGGCAAGATAAGCTCGTCTTCTCGACTCAGGCAGCTTTTCGATGGCGTACCGAAGCATGGTACGGGGCATGCAGGAGCAGTGGGCGCCGAGGAAGGCTTCCAGCGCTTCTCGATTCCTTTTGCCCACCTCCCGCAGCATCCAGCCCACGGCCTTCTGGATGAGGTCTTCGGCATCCGTAAGGAGGAGGCGCGCAATGCGCAGGGTTTCGTCGAACGATCCCTGCCGGATGAAGTGAAAGGTGGCCAGGATCGCGATGCGTCGGTCCCAGAGGGATTTGGACCGGGCCAGGCGGTCGAGGGTTTTCTTGTCTTTTCCTGCCAGGAACGCACCCACGATGTGCGGCGCCGATAGGTCCACGAGATCCCAGTTGTTGATGCGCGACGTGTTCCGCAGGTAGAGGCCGTAAACCTTGCGCCTGACCGCGTCGCTGCCTCTGGCATAGATCTTCATGAGCACGAGCAGAGCCAGGAGCCTGTCTTCGTGAAAGGGCGAGGCAAGGAGGCGCTCGGCTTCCTCCAGGGGAAGATTCTGAAAGGTACGGGCGATCCTGCGCAGGACGGGCACCGGAATGCCGCGGAATCGGTCTCCCTCTGCGTACTCTCCAGGGCCGGTCTTGAAAAACCTCGCCAGGCCTTTGGCCCGCCCAGGGTCCCCGATGGTCGAAAGCACCCGAAGAGCATCCTCGGCCGTGAGCGCTCGCTCCATAGAGGCTGCTCTCATACGCCTTCCAGGCTGGCTCGGAAGCGGCTCAACCGCGCAGCAGGCTGCGGCGTCGGGGCAGAAGCCCCTGCCAGGAGCGGCTCGATGTCCGCGATTCTGTCCTTGGGATCCGGGTGGGTCCTGGCGAACCCCGGGCCTCCAGGCTGCATGCGCTTGTCCATCTCTTGGAGCATCTCCTTGAGGCCGGCCGGGTCGTAGCCCACTCGGGAAAGGATCCTCACCGCGGCCGCGTCCGCCTCGCTCTCGCTTTTTCGGGAGTAGCCGGCGTTGACAATCGTGGCCGTCACATCGCTCACCGCGCCTTCGAAATTGTCGGTAAGTTCTGCGAGCTCGCGGCTTCCCAGGTTCCGGGCACCCTCGGCGGCGAGAATCGTAAGGGCTGCGGTCAGGCGGCTCTTCTTGATGGCCTGCACGCCGTGGCCGTGCTGCACATGGCCGATCTCGTGGGCCAGGACCGCGGCCACTGCGTCTTCGTTCTTGCAGCACCGCAGCAGGCCCCGGGAGACGAGGATGAACCCTCCGGGAGCGGCGAAGGCGTTGATCTCTTCCGTGTCCAGGATGAGAAAGTGATACCCGGCAAAGGTTTCAGGTTTGTCCGAGGCTGCAGCCAGGGTCTGGCCCAGGACGTTCAGGTATCGGTTGGCCTTCTCGTTGACGTAAGGCTTGTACTGGGCGAGGATCGTTGCCGCCACGGCGCGGCCGATGTAATACTCCTGCTCGGGCGTGATTTGCTCGAAGGCTTTTCCTGTGGCCGTCGCGGCCCGGTTGATGGACTGGGCCTGTTCCTGGGTGATCGCGCCCTGCGATACGGCGTAGTCGGTCATCTCCTTGGAGACGGCCCCAAGAGTCTGACAGCCCGTCGCGGCAATCAGTAGGTACGCCCAAAGGGAAAGCCAGCGCGCTGTTTTCATGGCGTGCCCCCTTTCCCGGGCTTGATCCCGCCTTGTGCCAGGAAGGTTTGCATCTCCGCAGGGGAGACAGTCATCTTTTCCATCCGGTCGACCCAGGTGAAGTCGATCGAACGGTTTCGGGCCTTGAACTCGGCTTCCACGTCCGAGTTGAATCCCTTGCCGGCCAAGGCAATCTCGTCGCTTGTGGCGGCAAGATCCGCGTCTTTCTGGCCGGCCTGGAGCACCACCCTCTTGCGGGTGAGAGCGGAAGTGTGGATCCAACCCGCGGCGGACCGGTCCTGGGTGGAAACCCGGGCCCATGGACCTTGTTCCTCCAGGACCGCCAGCCTGTCGCCGTAAGCCACTGTCCGCACCACGGCAGCCAGGAAGGACGGCCCGGCCCGCAGCTCTCCCTGCCGGACCTGGACACTCATGAGCTTCTCTCCTGCGGCCATGGCCCAGGCCGCGAGCGCAGCCAGTCCGCACAACCAGAGCAGGACCGGCAGGAGCGTTTTTCGCGTCATGGAAGTTCCCTCGTCAAGTGAAAAGGGCCTTGTAGCCTTCGATGTAGAAGTAAAACGCGTGCACGCCCTTCTCCCAGAAGAGCGTCACCGCAAGAGCCACGATCCCGAGCAGGATCGCCAGGATCGCCAAGGCCGGCGCGACCCGGACGTCGGCTGCTCCCCGCTTCTTGAGCCGCCAACGGATCAGGATCTCGCAGAGCCCCATTTGAGCGAACGTGCCGAACAAGATGGAGACGAATAGAGGGTTCAGGCCGTAATAGAGCGCCTCGGCTGTCGGGAAGAATTCGCTCACCCGAACGATTTCCTTTACGTTCCACGCGAGCGGCGTGGCCAGACACGCCAACACCCGCTCGATTGGGCCAGCCCCCCGGAAAGAGACAGCGGGGTAGAGAACCAGTGCCCCGAACCCGATGCTGAGAAAAAGGAAAATGCCGGCTGCTGTGGCGACCGCCTGGTGCACCCCGTGCGTCTCGATCCGCCAGGCATTGTTGTAAGCGAGGGTCGACGCGGCGAACACTCCCACGAGAGCCGCAGCGGGCATGATGGAGCGCATGAGAGGCGATCCGCCGGCAGTCGGCGTCCTGTTCGATCTGTCCAAGTATCCTCTCTCCCGGGCCATTTCAGGGCGGTCGCGGAAAGGCCCTGTCTGGAATGGACCTGCCGACGTTACAGGTACGCTGTCTTCGGCCTGCTCAGAGGGTCTCTCCCCTTTTCAGGGCTTCCAACATTTCTTTCAGTTCCGGCAGGAGCTTTTCCCCCTCGGGGGTGCCCAGGAGGTTCGTCTTCTGCCTCGGGTCCTCTTCTATGTCGTACAGTTCGGGTTTTCTGCGGCCCTCGTACTCGATGTAAATGTGCCGCTCGGTTCGAACAGCCCGGATCTCCGGAACGTTGTAAGGGAATTCGCGGAAGTATTCATACAGCCAGGCCTTCCTGCCTCGGGCACGGCCGGATTCCAGAACAGGCAGGAAGCTTTTCCCCTCCATGTTCGGAGGCACGGCCACGCCGGCCATCTCCAGGATGGAAGGAGCCAAGTCGATGTTGAGCACCATCTGCTCAGCCCTGCGGCCTGCGCTGGCCGCGAAGCCCGGATGGCGCACGATGAAAGGGATGCGGATGGATTCCTCGTAGGCCCAGCGCTTGTCCACCAGCCTGTGCTCGCCCCAGAAGTAACCGTTGTCGCCCGCGTAAATCACGATCGTATTGCGGGCCAACCCCAGATCGTCCAGTCGTTGGAGCAGGCGGCCGATCTCCCGGTCCAGGGCCACAATGACGCGGGCGTAGTTCTTGTAAAGGCTCTCGAGATGGCCCATGGTGCCTGCCCACAGGGCGCCCCGGGTTCCGGTCACCCAGGGATCGGCCTCCCGCGGCAGAGGCGCCTTCCAGTCGTCGTACAAATGGGCCAAGTCCGGCGGCGGGCTGAACTCGTGATGGGCGGCCTTGTGGGAGAGGTAAAGACAGAAAGGCCCGTCCCTGGGTTTCTCGATGAACTCCAGGGCGAGGTCCGTGAGTTCCTCGGTGATGTAAGGTTTGCGCGAAGGCCGTTCCACGCCGTCCACGATGAGGGGACAGTTCCAGTACCGGCCCTGACCCGCCTGGATGGTAAAGGTCACGAACTCGTCCACGCCGCGGAGGTTGGGCAGGCGGCCCGGCATGTGCCATTTGCCGATAAAGGCCGTCTCGTATCCGGCCGTCTTGAGGAGCTCGAGGAACGTGACGTTTTCGTCTTTCCAGGTCGTGAGGTTGTTGCGCACGCCGTGCGTGTGGGCGTACTGGCCGGTGAGGAAGCTCGCCCGGCTCGGGCTGCACAGGGAGGTGGTCACGAAGGCGTTGGAGAACATCACGCCTTCCCGGGCGAGCCGATCCAGAGCCGGGGTCTGGACGAAGGGGTGCCCGGCAGCGCTCAGAAAATCCCACCGGTGGTCGTCGCTCAGAATGAAGACGATGTTGGGCCTGCGCCGAGCCTCCCCGCCTGGGCTCTCCGGTTTCGCGGCGCCTTGTGCGCCAGAAAGGGGCCATGCGCCGAGAAGGCAGAAAAAGAAGAGGACGAGTAGAGTGTGGCCTGGGAGATTCCTCCCGCGCAAGAGACGCCAGGATCCCCTATCCGACGGAGGAGCAAACTCCGCTGACCGTCGCCGTGCCGGCTTTCGGCGTATTGGATGGGTCATTTCCGTCCGTCCGTGGAGGCGCTCAAAGGGAGAGCCCACGTACCCTTCGAAACATGCGGTTCCCTGTATAGGAGGAACAGAGGCGGGAAGTCAAGAGGGTCCTTTGTAAGGGTGGAATCAGGGACAAAGCCGCAAGCAAATGGCCCCGCCCAGCGCGATTGGCCACCGGGGCCGACTGGATGCCAGCACCGACCGGGATGCAGCTGCAATCATCAAGGGGCCTTGTAAAATCTCCGGCCGGGCCTGGTTAGTCAGAATACCGTCTGAGGAGGAACCTCTTGCCCAGGTTGTAAATGGACCGGTTCAGCCCTTCGTCCAGTCGCACATAGAGTTCCTTTGTGATCCTGGCCGCCGGCCGGGACAACGCAAACAGGGCGTTCATCGCCTTCGCCGGGTCCCGGGTCTTGTTTTCGGACCCAGTTTCGGAAGCGGTCCTCCGATGCTTCGATCCCGCGGTGCTTGTTTCCGCGGCGCACATGGTGGCGCTCATGGCGGAGAAGATCCCGCGGCTCAGACCCGGGAGCATCTTCATCAGCATACCGTATACGGTCCATATTTCGGGTTCCCCGGTGTAGACCTCGAAACGCTCTCTTTCTATGCCTTCCCTTATGATTTCCCGGGCGGATACCTCGGGGGCCTGCATATGAACGTGGGCGTTGAAGTCCACGTAGTTTTCCAATGACCCCCGAACGATCTGTTCGCCGATTTCTTCCAGGCTCTTCGGAGGACGGCCGGTCAAGGTCATCTCCGACTCCACCAACACCGGTTCGATCACGCCGACGTGGATTCCGTAGCCCTTTACCTCCTTGTGCAGCACGTCGGAGTACCCTCGCACCGCAGCCTTGGTGGCGGCGTATGCCGACAACCCAAGGGGGCGCATGTGTTCAATGATGGAACTCATATTCAGGATGATTCCTCTTTTCTGTTTTATCATGACGGGGAGGACTTCCTGGTTGAACCGCACGGCGCCGAGAAAGCCCACGTCCAAATCTCGACAGTAATCCTGCCAGACCGAATCCCGCACGAATTTCGGTTGATAAAGGCCGGCGATGTTCAGCATGATGTCGATACGGCCGTACCGGTCGTGGACGGATCGGACCGTCTCCTTGACCTGCTCTTCCTGGGTGCAGTCGCATCCCCGGCACATGGACTCCGGCGAATGGGGCCTGATCTCTTCCAGCAGCTCCTCCAGCCGATCCTTTCGCCTTGCACAGGCCGCCACGGTTGCTCCGCCCTTTGCCAGTTCAAGAGCCAGGGCCCTGCCGATCCCGCTCGAAGCACCGTTGACAATTGCAACTTTCCCCTTGACCTCCATGTTACGTCCTCTCCTCTCTCCTTGGTTTGGTGTCGAGGGGGGCAAGATCACAAGGGAACCGAAAAGGTCGAGAAAAGTCAATGTCCGGAAGAAGGCCCGAAAGGAAGGCCGAGGACGTCAAGGCGGCATGGGCGGTCCAGAGTAGCCCTTGCGAGTCGACATGAGACTTGTGCACACCGGCAAGGTTGCGACCGGCAGTCGGCTTGCGGCTTGCGGGATCACCGGGCATACCGCTTCCGCAGCTCCCTCTTCAAGACTTTGCCGCTGGGGTTCCTGGGCAGTTCGTCCACGATCAGCACCCGCTTGGGCACCTTGAAACGGGCCATGTTCTGCTTGGCCCAGGCGATCACCTCGCTTTCGTCGATCTGCGCCCCCGGGGCCGGGACGACAACGGCCGTGATGGCCTCTCCCCAGACTGGGTCGGGCAGCCCGATGACTGCCACGTCGGCGATTTTGGGGTGCCGGAAAAGGGTAAGCTCCACGTCGGCTGAGGCCACGTTTTCTCCGCCGGTCTTGATCATGTCCTTCAGCCGGTCCACGAAGTACAGGTACCCCTCGTCGTCCATCCAGCCCAGGTCGCCGGTGTGATGCCAGCCGCTCCGTTGGGTGTGCGTCGTCTTCTGTTCCTCTTTGAAGTAGCCGAGCATGATGTTCGGCCCCCGGGCCACGATCTCCCCGACCTCGCCCCGGGGCAGCTCCTCGTCGTCCGGGCCGACGATCTTCAGCTCCACGGGCAGCATCGACCGGCCGACCGAGTCAGGCCGCTCGTCGAGTTCCGCGCCGCAGATGGAAGCGCCTAGTGGGGTCATCTCGGTCTGGCCGTAGGAGTTCATAAAGATTACCCCTGGAATGATCTCCCGCCACCGGTTGAGCAAGGCGGGGGGAGCAGGGGACCCGAAGATTTGACAGATTCTCACAGAGCTCAGGTCATAGGTGTCGAAGCCTGGCACGTTGAGAAGATTGATATAGACGGTGGTGGGCCAGCACCAGCGGGTGACCTTCTCCTCATGGGTCAACTTGAGGATCTCGGTAAGGTCCGGCACGTATTCGAGAAGGGTCAATCCACCCAGGGCGGTACAGGCGGTGAACATCCACATGCCGGCCACGTGATAGAGGGGAATCCCGCCCAGCATCACGTCGTCTTGCTGCATTCGGATGTCCGCCACGGCGCTCGGCAAGGTGGAAACGAAGTTCATGTGGGTGTTCATGACCCCTTTGGGCGCCGCCTCGGTGCCCGAGGTGTAGAGCAGGGTCGCCACATCGTCGTGGTGGATCTCCACTTCCGGCTCGGTGGCTGGATAACGGTCGTGCCACAGGTCCTCGATGTTTGTCCAGCCTTGCGGAACCTCCGAGCCGGTGAGAGGGATCGAGCCGAACAGGCGGACCGACTTGAGTTTGTCCCGGATGGGTTCCACGTTCGGCATGAGGGCGTCCTCCACGAAGAAGGCCGCGGCCTCCGAGTGGTCGAGAATAAACCGGATCTCCTCGGCGCGGAGCATCCAATTCACGGGCGTGATGACCGCCCCGATCTTCAGCAGGGCCCACCAGTAAATGATGTAGTGGTCCGAGTTGTGGGAGAGGATGGCAGCCCGGTCCCCCTTGCGGATCCCCTGGTCCATCAAGCCGTGGGCGCACCGGTTCACCTTCTCGTTGAGCTCCCGGTACGTGTAGTTTCGGTCGCGAAACCGAAGCACGCGGCGGTTCGGGTGTCGCGCGGCCGACCTGCGCAGGATGTCGCCCACAACGTTTCGGGAAAGCATGTTCCGCTGTACGGACGATCGATCTGTCATGGTTTTCTCCTCCGACGACTGCCCTGTTCCTCCCTTTCTTCTTTTTTTCATGCGTCCAATCGTGCCTGCGGAGCTGCCTCGAACGTCGCTCCTGCTTCTTGGGGGAACCTTATCACGGAGACCCAAGGAAGTTCCAACCCTCTGCTCGCCATGGTCCTGCCGAGGAAGGAGATGACCAGGGCACGTGTCCGCCTGCTCGATAGCTGGAGACATAGGGCTTCCCCGTCATGCCGGAGAGCGCATCCAGGCGCGGCAGAAGGAGTCCCTGCAAAATCTGGCCGCCTGTCTCGTTCAGGCCGCCTTCTCCCAATAGCGAATGCGGTCTTCTCCCGAGCAGGCCATTGTCAACCCGGCAGCCGTGACTTATTCTGTAGTGGGAAAGGGTATGCAGGGTCTGTTCTGTCGCCGCGGCAGTCCGTTCGTGTTGCAAACAAGTGGGAGTGCGACCATGTCGAGAGCCGGAAACGCCGCTGTCATGAGCTTGATCCTTCCGGGCGCGGGCCAGTTTTACAACGGCCATTTCTGGCGGGGCATTTTCTGGCTCATTGTCACGCCGGGCCTGTGGATCGGATCGGGCGGATTCCTGGGCTGGATCTGCCACGTGGTCTCGGCGATTACGGCGTACCGGAAGGCCGTCGAGGCCATGGAGTTCGATTCGATATGAAGGCATGCAGCATTCCAGAACACGGGGCGGCCATGATACGGAAATGCGCGTGCCTCATTCTGGCAGGCGGAAAAGGGGTCCGGCTTTCGCCGGACAAGCCGCTTCTCGAAGTCGGCGGCGAGCCCATCATTGCCAGGGTCGCCAGGGTCGCCAGGCGTGTTTTCGACGAGGTTCTGCTCGTCACGAACACGCCGGAGAAATACGGGTTCCTCGGCCTTGACTCCGTCTGCGACGAAAGGCCGGGGTGCGGCCCGCTCATGGGGATCGCGACCGGTCTGAAACGGATCCAGCATGAAGCGGCCTTTGCGTGCGCTGCGGACATGCCCTTTCTGAACGAGGACATCATCCGGGCCCAGTTCGAGGAGCTCGACGGCTTCGACATCGTCTTGCCCTGCCCGCGGGGCCTGCCGGAGTTTCTCCACGCTTACTACCGGAAGCGATGCGTGCCGGTCATGGAGAGGCAACTGGCCAGAGGTTCTTTCAAGATTGAGAGCATTGTGGGCGATTTGCGTGTCCGGAGGCTGGACAAGGAGTGGTTTTCGGCGCGCGGGCTCGATGGGGCCGCGGAGAGGGCTTTCGTGAACATCAACACGCCCGAGGATTACCAGTTGTGGAAAGCCTGTGGCGAAGACGCGGACGCCGGGCGGACGAGCCCTTTCCACGGACCGGGCGAAAAGGACCTTCTCGAACCTCTGGGAGCGGACTTGGCCTCCACCATCCGGCGGTGCCTCGTCGAGCGCGAGACGGCCTACCAGCGGACAGCGGGGGATGGGCAGTATGCGAGCCTTTGGGCCCACAGTTTGCGGGTCGGACAAATTGCCCGCCACTTGGCCGAACGAGAAGGGGCGGACCCGGTTTCGGCTCTTCTCTGTGGTCTTCTTCACGACGCGGGCAAGTTCGCCGACGGGGCCTACCACCGGGACGGAGTGGCCGAGGAGGAGGCGGCCGCAGAGGCTGCGGCGCGGCTCCTTGCGGGCACGGCCCACGAGAAGCGTGTCGAGGAGATTCAAAGGGCTGTCCTTTCGCTGTACCGGGAGGACGCGGAAGAAACGGAGCTCGGCAGAATCCTGTACGATGCCGACCGGCTCGACAAGATGGGGTGCATGGGCGTGGCGCAGTTCTTTGCCAAGAACGCCCTGCGCCGCCGGTTCCTGGACAACGACCTTCTGCTCCGGGCGAGCGTCGAGCTCACGTACGCGTACTGCGCGCCTGAAACGCTCAAGACAGGCGCGGGCAGGCGTTTGGCGGTCGAGCGTGCCGCCAGAACGAAGTGGTTCTATGCTGAGCTTCTGTCCGAGTGGGCGGCTTTCGGGCTGGGCAGGTTCGCTGTGCGGCACGAGTCGATCGAGGGGATCGAGTGCGTGCTGGTGGTCCCCGAAACGTGCGAATGCGGTGGCTGGGTGGAGGTGCACTCGGACATCCGGGAATCCGTAAAATGCCGGTCTGCGGTTGTGCAATACCGTTGCCCTGCCTGCGGGAGCGAAAGGGAGTTCTCGTTTTGCCTGCCGAATGTACGGGGTCTGCCCCGGAGGCGAGAGAGGCAGGACTGAGGCCGGACGGGACCGAAGACGGCCGGAACTTGGCACAATGGGATGACCGCCCAGACGAACCGCACGGTGCGGCGCACAGAGCCCCTGTCGGGGCGTTCCGTCGGGCCCGTCGTCTCTGGGCTGCGCGCATGATCTGAGCGTGGTGACGAAGGGGCTTTTGCCGTGCGCATGTGCTTGTTTCCCGATGAGCGGCTGCCTATCCGTAAAATGAAGGACTGACCCCTGAGACTTGATGCGGCTCGGGGGGTGTCGGTAAAATCTTTGTTGAAGGCACCCTGATGCATGCAACCCGGAGAAAGGGGGGATGGACATGCCGACTTACGAGTTTGCATGCAAAGCCTGCAATCACAACTTCAGCGTGGTCATGACTCTGAGCGAGCGCGAGCAGAAGAAAGTCTCCTGCCCCAAGTGCAAGAGCGGGGACGTCAAGCAGCTCTTGTCTCCTTTTTCCGCAAAGACGAGCCGAAAGAGCTAGCAATCGCTGCCGAGAGACGATCTCGGCCCGGTCTCCGCACGACGCCAAAGGGGGCGCAACCAAGCGCGGGAAGAGGCCTCAGGCAGGCTTCGGGCCTAGGTGCCCGACCGCCAACATCCTGACGTTGTGATCCGGGTTCCTGCCAATTTTTGTCACCTCGAACAGGAGGTGACAAGCAAGGAGAATTGGCGTTTTCTTTCCGTGAAAACAAGGAATTGGCGCTCTTCTCCGCTGCAACGGCCTTCCCGGTCCGGCCTTGGGCACGATCCTTGCTGGCCTTTAGGAAGAATCGCCAGGCCCAAGAGATCCAAGCCCAAGGACACGGGGAGGTCGGACAATGGAGCCCGACCGGCGGCCGTCGCGCAAGGCCACTCTATCGGCACTAGGATCCTGGATCTTGCTCCTTTGTCTGTTTTGGGCGGCCCCCGAGGCCCAAGGGGTGATCTATGTCCATCAGACGCCCCTCACGTTCGTTTGGACTGCCAGCTCGGGCTCTGTGGACCATTACAACGTCTACGTTTCGGTTGACGGCGGCGCTTTCCGTCAGGCAAGCGAGGTTCGGGAGCCTTCCTACAGGTTGGACGCGCTGGACGGCCGCCGGTACGTGGTCCAGGTAGACGCCGAGGACGGACGCGGGAACCGGAGTCCCATGTCGGACCCCTCAGAGGAGGTCGTCGTGTTCCTCGGAGGCTCGGCCTCTGACACGGACGGAGACGGGATGCCGAATGTCTGGGAGACCTCCCAGGCGCTGAATCCCTATGATCCCTCTGACGCGCTCTTTGACCCGGACGGGGACGGGCTTGTGAACCGAGACGAGTGCCGCGCCGGCACCTCGCCTTCGAAAGCGGACACGGATGACGACGGCGTCTCCGACAGCCTCGAAGTCGGCCGCGGCCAAAACCCCCTGGACGCCTGGGACAACAGGCCCACGGCCCGGGCAGGACCGGACCAGGATGTGGACCCCACCGTGGTCACCCTGGACGGCACGGCCAGCTCCGATCCGAACGGCGATCCCTTGACCTTCGCGTGGAGTCAAGTAAGCGGCCCGTCTGTGCAGCTCAACGGACCGGCCACACCGAAGCCGACCTTCCTGGGCAAGAAGCAGGGGGAGTACCGTTTCCGGCTCGTGGTGAGCGACGGGAAAGCGCAGAGCCTGCCCGACGAGACGGTCGTAAGGGTCCGCAACGTGGCGCCCACGGCGGACGCCGGATCCGACCAGGTTCTCGATGCGGGGACGGCTGTCACCCTTGACGGAAGCGCGAGCCGAGATCCCAACGAGGATCCCCTTCGTTTCTCGTGGCGGCAGGTGCAGGGAGATCCTGTGCGAATTCAAGGAGCCGACCGGGCCAAGGCTTCTTTTGTGACCTGGAACTCGGGCGTTTTCCGGTTCGAACTCGTGGTCTGCGACGCCGAGCTGTGCAGTGCCCCGGATCCGGTCCAGGTTGTGGTCCACGGGACGAACCATGTTCCGACTGCCGTTGCGGGACCTGACCTGACTGCGAATGTCTTTGAAACGGTGGTGCTCGACGGGTCGGCCAGTTCGGATCCGGACGGGGACGCTCTTGAGTTTCTTTGGACCCAGGTGGAGGGGCCCGAACAGGTCGCGCTGGAGGGATCGGTCGAGGCCAAGGCCCGGTTCGAACCGTGGAAGGCCGGCTTGTACCGGTTCGAGCTGGTGGTAACGGACGGCGAGAACGTCAGCCCTGCGGATTCGGTGACGGTCACGGTTCTCGAGGCGAACCGCAGGCCCGTGGCTCTAGCCAGTGCGCCGGCCAGCGCCAGGGTGGGTGACTGGGTTCCCCTTGACGGATCGGGCAGCTACGACCCGGACCGGGATCCCCTGACGTGGCAATGGAGTCAGGTCCGGGGGACTCGTGTCACCCTCGCGGGAGCGGACAGCCCGGTTGCCGGCTTTTTCGCCCTTCAGGAAGGGACGGTCGAATTCGAGCTCGTCGTTCTGGACCGGCAGGTCGCCTCAAGCCCTGCAAGGGTCTCCATCGTGGTCGAAGGCGCCAACCAGGTGCCCACGGCAAAAGCGGGCGAGGATCGAACCGGCGTGCCCGGCGAGCGGGTCTGCCTGGACGGTTCCGAGAGTTTCGACCCAGACCCGGGCGACACGCTTGCCTATTCGTGGGTCCAGATCTCTGGCCCCCGCCTCACACTCGAAGGCGCGCGGACCCCGTTCCCTTGCTTCACGGCCTCCCAGGCAGGAGTCTATTCTTTCGGCCTTACGGTATCCGACGGCAGAGCTTCCAGCCTTCGGGACACCGTGGACGTGCGCATCCAGTCGCCGAGCGGTCAGGATCCGCCGCCCGGAGAACCGGACGAGCCGCACCCGCCGCGTCCGGCCCGCGCTTCCTCCTCGTCCGGAGGCGGCTGTGCTGTTGCGGCCCATGCCCGGGACGGGAGCGACCCGGGTGTTGGAGAATGGGGTCAGATCGCCGTCCTTTTCCTTCCGGCCCTTGTGTGGCTCGCCTGTCTCAAGAGGAAGATACGCGAATCCTCGTAGGCCTCAAGGCGGTCGCTCAAATCCTGCGGATCTGGTAGACGCCCTTGGATTCGCACACGACCGCGCCGCCGGCATCCTTGAGCTGGCCTTCGAGAACGAAGTCGCTCTTGCCTTTCTCCTCGACTTCCCGGTTGATCCGGTCGACCTCTTCCTGGCTGATCTCCACCGTGATCGTCACGTCGGTGAGGGCGGGCTTCTTGAATTTGATTTCCATGCTTTTTACGATCGGCACGCACCGGGTGGGGTCGAAGGTGGTCAGGAACAGGGCGCCTCCAGGGATCTCGGCGGCGGTGAAAAGAACGCCCGCGTAGATGCTCCCGAGGTGGCCCTGGTTGCCTTCGATCGGCATGCGCAGTGTCACACGCCTGGGCTCCATTTCCACCACCTGAATGCCCATCCGCTGGACGCAGGGGATTCCGGTTTCCACCAAGCTCTTAAACTGCGACGGGTCGAACGTGCCCCAGGTCGTCTGACGCATCCTCGTCTCTCCTCGTGTTCCACTTGCCGGAGCGGCGGAGCCTTTTTTGCTTTCACCACTTGGGATTGTCCACTTGGATCTTGTAGCGCGCCTCGGCCGCGAGGTATTCGAGAAGCCGCTCGCGGGCGGGGTTCTCGTCGAAATCGCCCCGCCGGATCTTTTCGCACAACAGGGCTTCGGCCGCTTCTCGGGTTTCGATCCCCTGAGCTTCCGGGCCGAGAAGCCTTTCGAGCTCGGCCGGGTCGAAGAAGTCGGTCGGGTCCAGCGTGATCTCCCGCAGCACGATTTCGAGCAAGCTGGCCGCGATCAGGGTCTGGAACCGCTGCCGGCCTGAGAGCTTCGGCGCGAGTTCCTCCTTGAGGTAGCCTGCGACGGCCTCAAGGACCTCCTGTCGGGACGGTCGATTCAGGGACATGGCGGCACGCGCCTTTCTTCACGTTTCAGCAGGCCCGGAGAAGGTCCACGAGCTCCACCTCGCATTCCGATGTCCGCCTGCCGAGTTTCGCGTATTCGAGGTCCCCTCGGGGAGCCTCAAGGAAAAACCGAGACTGGGCCACCGTGACCGTGGCCCAGAAACAGTTGGCGAGAATCTCCCAGTAGCGGATCCGATCCCTGTCGATGGGGAACCCTCCGGCCTCCTCGTACCCCCGGAAGAAATCCTCCTCCTTGCCAAAGCCGCCCACCCGGTTTTCAGGCTTGTCGAACCGCCAGGACTTCATGCAGATGACGGCGATGTCGTACATGGGGTCACCGGTCTGGGCGAGTTCCCAGTCCAGGATGGCCTTTACGCCCGACTCGTCGAACAGGATGTTGCCCATGCGGAAGTCTGCGTGGAGGAAGCAGGTGGGAGGGTTCGGCGGAATGTGGGTCTTGAGATAACGGAAAGCGAATTCCAGAACGGGCGAGTCGTTGAGCTTCGTGGCACGCCAGACGCTTTCGTTGCGCTCGATCTGTTCCAGCACAGAGGCGCGCTTGAGAAAAGCCAGATCCTCGGTGAGCGGGATCCGGTGGATCCGCGCCAGGATCCTGCCAAGGTCGTAAGCCCAACGGTCTCTCGTGGCCGCGTATCGCTCGTCGTTGAGCAGCCGTTTGGGATAGGTTTCGCCAAAGACCCTCTCCATGATGAAAAAGGGGGTGTCCAGGGCCGTGTCGCTCTGGTACAAGGGACGGGGAACCGGGATGCCGTGTTCGAAGGCTTTGCGCAGAACCGCAAATTCCTCGGCCCGGCTGGAATAACTCAACCCCACCTTGGGATCTTTTCGGAGCACCATGGCCTGCTCCCGGGTGGAGCCCGCCTTGCGAATCACGGCCGTGAAGAGCCAGGTCTGGCGGGAAGCGCCGGTGGTGACGCGTTCGAGGTCACGGATTTCGACCGAATCGGCCTCTTCCCATTCCCGGATCCGCTCCGCCAGGGTTTGCGCGAAATCCATCGAAATCCCTCTCTCCACTCGCACGGGGGGCCGGCGCTCCGACTGCGCCGGGGCCTCCTCCGCCTCAGGTTTCCTGATCCAGATACTCCGAGATGCCGTAGCCCGTCCTTCCTTCGAATTCGTACCGGGTGAAGCCCTCGCAGATTCGGGTGACCTGGTTCTGCCTGCGGTTCCGCAGCGGCACGAGTACGAGAACCTCTCCCCGGACCGAAAATCTCTCGTCCTTTTCGGTTGTGAACCGGGCCCTGATCTCCTGCTGGTAAGGCCCTGCGGAACCGTAGGTCGTCTCCACCGAGACTTCCCGGACGAGGGTGTTCGTACCGGAACGGGTGAGAAAGCCGCTTTGAGTGGTCCTGCCGCTCGGCGTGGCGAAGATCGTGAGCATGAGCGCAAGATCCGGTCCGAACTGCATGGTCAGCCAGCGGTAATACTTGGGGGCCTGCCAGTAGCGGGGACCCCAGGAATGATCCCGCAGGCCCAAGGCGTCGATCGCGATGCGCCTTCCTTCCACGACGAGCGCGCCGGTCGACCGGATGTGCTGTTCGTAGTGGGCCTTGGCAAAGGAAATCTCCTCCCCGCCCAGGGAATCCTCTTCGCTTACGCCGCCGTAGATCGGGCTCAGGCCCTCTACAAACAGTTCCAGACCCACGTTCACCGCCTGGGCCTGGGACAGGGCCTTCTTGGGATTCTCCAGGGCCAGAGGGTTGTCGAGGTGGAAAGCCAGGCCCTGGTACGTCACGGCGAGTTCCCGGAAGGGCCGGATCACCTGAAACCGCATGCTGGCTGCTTCGAAGGCCTGATTGTTCCGGATCTCAGGACGCTGATAGAAAAAAAGCACGCCCCGTTCAGGCAAATAATAGAGGAACGTCACTTCTGCGTGCCCCTCGTTGGGCCGGTTGCCGATCCGCACGAACCCCCCGGAGGGCTCCTCGTGGTTGAAGAAGTTGAAATACATGCTCTCGTTGTAATTGGGCTCGGCCGTCGGCGTGTGGGTGAACTCGTCTTGCTCCTCGACAGGACGGTAGCTGGCCATGGCCTCCTCCCTTTTCAAAGCCCCCTCAGGAACTCCGGTCTCAGCGGAACCTTGCGTTCCTTGGCCCGGCGGATCAAGGCAAGCAGCCGTGTCTTGTCCTGGGGCAGGTCGCCGCCCAGGGGCAGGTAGTTGGAAGCGTGGTTGGTCCGGAAAACCACCTTGCGGCTTACGTCGATATGCTCGAGCAGAATTTCGAGCTCGTCCAGGATCTCGTCCTGGGAGAGGGGCTCGAAAAGGCCCTGGGAAATCCATTCTTCAACAGGCGTGCCCGGCACCACCATGAGGGTGAGAGCTCCAAGGTAGGTGGGCGCCATCTGGCTGACGACCCGGCCTGTCTCCACAGCGTGCTCCCGGCTCCATGCACGGCCGCCCAGTCCGAGGATCACCGTGACCGAAAGGTCGAATCCCGCCTCCATGGCCCGAGTGCCGGCATCGAGGGCTTCCTGGGCCGTCACGCCCTTGTTGTGGAGGCCCAGGACGCGGTCGCTGCCGCTTTCAAGGCCCAAGTAGAGGAGTCTGAGTCCCGCCTGCCGGATCCTCTGAAGGTCCTCGGGGCTCTTGCGCAGGATGTCCGAAGCGCAGGCGTACACGCTCACTCTCTCGAGCCTTGGAAACAGGGCGTAAGCCTTCTCGGTGATTTGTATCAGGGCCCGTGTGCCCATGGCCAAGGCATTGGAATCGAGGAAGAAGATCCGCTTCAACCTCTTGCCCAGGGTACGGGCCGCCTCCTCCAGGTCGGATACGATCTCGCGGACGGGCCGAACGCGGAACCTCTTTTCCGGAACGGTGCGGTCGAGGAGCCAGGACCCGCAGAAGTAGCAGTGTCCTTGGGCGGCACTCGAGCACCCCACGGTCGCCTGGACGAGGAGGCTCGTGGCTTCGGAAGGTGGCCGGTAGATCGGCTCTGCGTAGTACATGTCTTCTTTCTCAGGCAGGGAAGGCTTTCGAGCCGGGTCGTCCCGGTCTACCGATGGCAGGGACATTATTTCAGAGGCCGGGAGCCGAAGGCAAGGGATCGAGAAGTCTCTTTTCAGGCGTGCGGGACGAGTAGCGGAAAGGCGGCTACTCGATCACGACCCGGTTGGTTCGGGAAAGCTGGGCCCTGTGCAGGCAGTCCGTGGCTTTTTCGAAAAGCCGCTCCAAAGCTTGTTCGGCTTCCTCTTGTAGGGTCGTGTAGGACGTGCCCATTTTGAAGGCGGCGAAAGAGCCTCCGATGCTCAAGGTCGCCCGGGGCACCCAGGGCGCCCGGATTTCGATGTTTTGGATGATCCTGGAGGCCATGATATGCAGGAATTGCTGCTTTACCTTCGGGAAAAAGGCATAGAAGACCGAGAAACTGTGCCGCCCGAGGACGTCCGAGAGGCGCACCGACTCCCGCAGGAGTTCGGCCAAATCTTTCACGAGCTGGTCCCCTTCCTCGCAGCCGAGCGAGGCATAGAGGTCATGGAGATTATCCACGCTGATTATCATGATCCCGACGGTGGAATCGTTTCGATGGGCGGCCATGGCCGTGGGCAGGATGGCCTGCCGGAATCCGTTTTGGTTGAAAAGACCGGTCAGGGGGTCTGTGGTGTTCTGTTCGCTCAGGAAGCGGTTGTGCCGCACCATGCGCTGCAGGGAGCGGGTGAGTGCCACGTGGAAGAACGACGGGGGCATGTGCCGGGAAAAACCGGACACGAACCGCTGGACGTGGCCGGCCGGGTTGGTGCTCTGGAGGTCCTTCTGGGAGACGTCGGCCAGGGAGCTTCGCAGGATCTCGAGCGTGGGTGAAAGCAGGTAGAACTCCAGGCTGTAAGCCAGTTGGAAGGCCTCTTGGAGATCCTGGATCCCGCGGAGCGCGGCTTCCAGGTTGTCCATTTCCCTGTCGATCTCTTCAAGGCTCTTGCGGACCGCGTGGGGCTGAGCGAGAAAATCCAGGATCCTGCCTTTTTCAGCCCGAAGGTGAATCCGCTCCCACGCGGCGCAAAGCTTCTCGACATCGTCGGCCATTTCCGCCCAAAAGGAGATTAGATCGAGTTTTTCGCTCGCCTTGGCGAGCTTGCGGTAGATCTTGGCCGCCTTGTCGTGCAGGCCTGCGCAGAGCTCGAGGATGTCGACGAAGCCTCCCGCGCCGGAGGCCTTTCCCCATGTGGCCGCTGCCGATCCGTTTTTCCCTGCCACGGCTTTCTCCTTGTCCGGATCATTCGCCGGAGAAGACCACGCGCATTTTCACTTCGCCCAGCCGGATGACGTCCCCTTCCCGCAGCTCGCTGGCCTTGCACTGGGTGCCGTTGACGTACGTGCGTCCCAGCATGTCCAGGTTCTCCAGCATGTAGCGGCGGTCCTGGTAGACAATGCGGGCGTGGGATTTGGCCACCCCGGGCTCAGGGAGCACGATGTCCGTGCCCGGGCCGCTCCCGAGGGTGATGGTTCCGGCGAGCAGCGGGAACCGTTGGCCTTTGCGGCTCCCATCCATGGGCACGAGGTATCCATGCACGTAAGAGGAATGGGCGAGTTGGCCGAGAACGCGGGATTCGGCATCGGCCGGCGTGGTCTCCTGGGGCGTGCCCCCCGCTGGCTTGGCCTCGGCTTCACTGTGCGCCTCGGTCGGGACCGACGCCTCTGGTGGCTCCGGGGCAGGGGCAGGTTCAGGAGTCTTCTCGACGGCGGCCTCTCTCCAGGAAGGCCGCGGCTCTTCGAGGGCTTCGAGATCGGTCCTGGCTACGGTGTGGGCATAGAGATCCAGGACCTCATCGAGCCAGTTCAGGCGCTCGGCGTACTGACCAAGTTCCTTGCGGAGCTGGCGGCATTCCTCTTCGATTTCCTCTTCCGAATACTCGCCCAGGATCCTTCGAAACTTGAGCTCCTTCAGACGGTGGCTGCCCTTGCGGGCCTTCTCCTGGAGTTCCTTCTTCTCGGCCAAGGTCGCCTTCAGAGCCTGGCTGAATTCGCCCTTGGCTCTTTCGAGGCTCTCCTCGATTTCGGCCTTTCGTTTCCGATAGTCCTCGTGAACGTTTTCGAAGACCTCAGGGGGCACCATCTCCCGGTATTCGGTGGTTCTCCGGAGAAGATCCGAGAGCCTGTGGTACTTTTCCAAGAGCTTCGAATAGGACTTGAGGGCGCGCAGGAACTCCTCGCCCATGTCAGGATCTCCCGGGTTTCCTGATCCCGGCTTCAGAACCTCCGTCTCCATGTCTTTCTCCTCCTTCTTTTGTCTTGGTCGGCCGCTGGGATGTCCCCCTTACGGCCCGCCCGTCTCAGAGGGCCCGCTCCTTTTCAACCGATAGATACCGCATCTTGCGGTCCTTGTGCTGGGATGCCGGGCGGTGGAGTGTCTCGGCGCAATAGGGACAATAGCTCCAGCGGGGATCCACGATCTTGGCGCAGACCGGGCAGGTCTCGATAAGCCGTTTGCCGCACTGGGGGCAGGCCACGAACTCGGTCGAAAGAGAGCACCCGCATCCCAAGCAAGTCGACCCGAACCCTTCCTCGGTCTGGTTGACGTGCATGACGCCGTCCACGCTCGTAATGCCCGACAGGACCTTTTCCATGCCCGCCGAGGTGAGAGTGACCATCCCCTCGGCCAGGGCGAGCTGCCTCAGAGTGGCCTCCGTGGCCTCCGAGGCGATGTACTCCTTGATCCGTTGGCTGAGGACCAGCATCTCGTAAATGCCGACCCGGCCCCGGTAGCCCGTGCCGCCGCACTCGGCGCAGCCCTTGCCCCGGTAGAAAGTCGCGTTCTGCAACTCTCGATCGCTCAGGCCGATCCGCCGGAGTTTCTCCTCTGTGGGCTTGTCGCTCGTTTTGCAGAACGGGCAGATCACGCGTACCAGCCGCTGGGCGATGATCCCGATGATCGTCGAGGCGATCAGGTACGAAGGGATGCCGAGGTTGCGGAGCCTCGTGATCGTGGCCACGGTGTTGTTCGTGTGGATCGTGCTCAGCACGAGGTGGCCCGTAAGAGACGCCTGCATGGCGATGGTGGCGGTTTCGAGATCCCGCATCTCTCCGACCATGATCACGTCCGGGTCCTGCCGCAGGACGGACCGGAGCACGCTGGCGAAGGTCCGGCCTGCTTTGTCGTTGACGCCGACTTGGTTGATGCCGGGCAGCTCGTACTCGATGGGATCCTCGATCGTGGTGATGTTCCGCTCGATCGAGTTGATGTACGAGAGGGCTGCGTACAAGGTGGTGGATTTGCCGCTTCCCGTGGGGCCGGTGACGAGAATGATCCCCTGGGGCTTGGTGATCAGGGAGATGAAGGCCGAGAGGCATTTCTCGTCCATGCCGAGCTTGTCCACGGTGATGACCGAGGCGCCCGAGTCCAGGATCCGGATGACGATCTTTTCGCCGTAATTCGCCGGCAGGGTCGAGACCCGCAGGTCAAGCTTTCGGTTGTCCACCCGCACCGTGACCCGTCCGTCCTGGGGCACGCGCCTTTCGGCGATGTCCATCTTGGCCATGATCTTGATCCGGGAGGTGACCGTGCCCTGGAGCCACTTGGGCAGTTCCTGCAGAACCCGCAGAACGCCGTCGACCCGGATCCGCACAGTGAAAGTCGTGGCTTTGGGCTCGAGGTGGATGTCCGAGGCCCTGCGCTCCACGGCCTGGGCGATGAGGTCGTTGACGATCCGGATGACCGGAGCGGCCTGGCTCTGCTTCCGGATGTCCTCGAGATCGGCAGACTCCTCGACCGTGTCGGCAAGGATCTCCACGGTGCTCTTGGCGTCGATGTCTTCGATGATCGACTCGATGGACGCCTTGAGGTTGTAATGGTGATTGATGGCCCACAGGATGTCGCTCCGGGTGGCGACGTAGGCCCGAAGCCTGTAGCCCGAGATGAACTGGGCGTCCTGGAAAGCCTCCAGGTTGAACGGATCGGCCATGGCGATGTGCAGATCGCTCCCGTCCAGGCTCAGCGGCATGACGAGATGCTTCCGGGCCAGGGACTCGGGGATGAGCCGAGTCGCTTCCTGCTCGATGGGGGCGAGTTTCAAGTCCACGCAGGGAAGGCCGAGCTGTGTGGACAGAGCCGCGGCGATGTCCCGTTCCGTGACGAGCCCTTTCTCCACGAGCAGTTCCCCAAGCCGCTTCTTGCTGCCCTTCTGGGCTTCCAGGGCTTGGTAAAAGGCCTCCGGGGTGATGAGCCCGCTTTCGATGAGAAGCTCTCCGAGCTTCTTTTTGACTCTCGGTGCGGCCACGCGCGACTCCCTTTGCTCCGCCCTTGGGCGCTCTCCGCTCAGGGCAGCGTCTCCCTGCCCGTATGTGGCAATCGGATTTTCCCAAGAATTTCTTGAGGCCTATTCGGCCGGAGTCGAGGAGGGCCCTTGCCCCGAGGGGCTGAAGCTTCCCACAAAGGGAAGGAAGGGTATCAGGCACATGCCGGGTAGGGAGGCCAGGAAGCTTGCGCCGAAAAAGGCGCCGTACCCGAGCCACGAGGCGAGAAAGCCGCTCGAAGCACCGAAGAAGGCGCCGCCCACAGTCATCAGACCCGAGACAATGGCGAAGTGAGACGCCTTGAAAGCGGGCTTGCAGCAGCGCATGAGGTAGTAGGAAAACACGGCGGTGCCCAGGCCGCCGGCGAACTGGTCGAATCCGTGCGCGGCCGCGACGAGCGCAAGCGAGGCCTGGCCGGGGGCGTGCCCAAGGCCGGGCAAAAGATCCCGGTAATGGACAGCCAGAGCCATGTAGAGAAGATTTGTCAGGTTCTGGACGAGCGTAAAGGGCCAAATCGCCTTGGCCAACCCGGCGCGCGCGATCCCCGCGCCGCCCGCCAGGGCCCCCAAAATCGAGCAGGAAATGCCCAGGGTTCCGGCCACCAGCCCGTACTGGGCCTTATCGATCCCGAGATCGAGCAGGAACGGCGCGGCCATGGCGCCGAGCAGGGATTCGCCGGTGCGGTAGAGAACGATGAAGGCAAGGGCCAGTCCGATCCGTTCCTGGTCGAGAAAACTGAGGAAAGAGGCTGCGTAGAAGGAGCGAGGGGCCGAGGCCGCCCTCGGGAGTTTTCTCCGGACCGCCAGCAGGACAAAAAGGAGGACAAACAGGCCTGTGCCGATCCATCCTGAAAGGGGCAGCAGCCTACCCAAAGCGGCGATCTTCTCGAGGAGGTCCCTGAGGATTTGTCTCGACGAGGGGAATCGCCAGGCCCACAGCACGAGAGTTGCGGCTGCGGCAAGGAAGACGGCCGCCGCGATGCTGTGCACGGCTCTTCCGGTCCGGTCGACCTTGCCCGGACGCGGCTCGCCCTCAGGATCGGGCAGGAAACGGGCGTGGTAGAGGGCGAGCAGGCCGAGCACTGCGGCCCCCGTGGCGAAGGCCGCGGGCCACCCCTTGTACTGGGACAGGGCGACAACGCCGCCGGCGCCAGCGATCATGGCGAGCCGGTACGCCATGACCCGGTACCCCACGAACCGAGCCTGGCCTTGCACGTCCAGGGCTTCGAGGTAGTAGCCGTCCACCGCGATGTCGTGGGTGGCCGAAAGGAGGGCGACGGCAAGGAAAGCGACAGCGCCCGCGGCGAGGGCGTAAGGCCCTGCCGCAAGAGCCGCGCACCCCAGCACGGCGGCCGCAAGCAGGGCCTGAAACAGGAGAAGCCACTTCCGCTTGGTGCCGTACCGGTCAAGGAACGGGGCCCAAAGGAACTTGAGAGACCAGCTCAGTCCGTAAAGAGAGGTCAGGCCGATGGCCGGCAGGGAGGCTCCGAGGTCCTTGAAGTAGACCGGCGAAACCTGCCGCACGAGGGAGAACGGCAGCCCCTCGGCGAAGTAGGTCGTCCCCGCCCAAATGTAAGGTGTCCTCAGGAGCCTGGAGGCCGCCCTACCTCTGGTCATGGGGGAGCCTCACAAAAGACAGAATCAGTTCCCTTTGCCAGAGGCCCGGGAAACGAAGCGAGAAAACCACTTCCCCTTTCTCCCTTGCACAGGCGATGGTGGGAAGTCGCCTTGACCGAGAAGCCTCTTGCTTTCGAACCTAGCCGGGCCTTGGACTCCGCCGAGCAGGATTTCCTGGCAGTGTTCCGACTCGCCCCGGCTGCGGCGGATCCAAGAAGCCTGCTTCCTGCCTTGGGCGGGGGCGCTCCCTCAAGATGCCTCAGCCCCGGGGTTTCCTTCCGGTCCAGGGGCGGCCTCCTTGGAAGTCCGTGCCTTCCGGACCCGTCTGACTTTTTCCCGAGTCTTGGGCTTGTCCTGGTCGAGAAGATGCTGGGCCAGACGCTTGCCCAGGCTGATGATGGTCAGCACCGTCGGCCTGTCGAGAGCTTCGGGAAAGCAGCTGGCGTCGCACACGTAGAGATTTGCGATCTCGGTCTGCAGATCCGAGTTGAGAAGCTCGCCCACCCGGACCGTTGCGCTCGGATGCGTGCCCCTGAGCGGACCCACGAAGATGGATTCCGGAGAGCATCCGGCTTTGATCAGGATCTTTCGGCTCAAGTTGGAGGCGTGGTTGAGCCGCCACTGGTCCTGCTCGGTCATGGGCTTGGAAATCCTGCCCTCCATGGTGATGCCGCCCGAGATCTCGTCCTTGAGCTTGATCATGATGCCGAGGGTTCTTCGGTACCGCAGGGCTCGCAGGGGATAGCGGGGGCCCTTCAAAGTGAGCACGAGAGGATAGAGCATCCAGGGATCGATGAGGGTGCTCAGCATGTACCCGTTGTCGTCGTCGCACCAGGAGACGGCCATGGGCGGATCGAGGTACATGCCCACGTCCCGGGCCACGCCGTACACGATCGCGGTGGTATCCATGGCGATTCCACGGCCCGCCTCCGGGATGCCCGAGTGCTGGAGGATCACAGGAGTCCCGATGCCCCCGGCGGCCAGGATGACCGTCTGGGCCTCGACCTGCAGGACCTGGCTTCCTCCGGCCAGGGTGGCCCGAACGCCCGCGGCCCGGCCGTTCTGGACAAAAACTTCCTGCACCGTGGCGTCGGTTACGAGTTCGCAGCCCAGGCGGACCGCCTCGTCCACGTAGACGTTGGCCGTCCACTTGGCTCCGCACCGGCAGCCCAGCATGCAGCGGGCTCCGCAGTCGAAAGGCTCGCCTTTGCTGGCGTCGATGAACTTGGGCTGGGGCTCCCAGGCGTAGCCGAGTTCACCGGCCGCTTCCTGCACCCTTTGAGTCGCCGTGCCCCACAGAGGTCGCGGCAGGGGAGCGATCCCGATTTCCCGGATGGTCTCGTCCGCAAAGGCGTCGAGGTTCAGGCGGTACCTTTTCTTCAGCCATTGGGGCGGGGGGGATGCGCAGCCGCAAAAGAGATTGGTGGAACCACCCGTCATGAGGGCTCTGACGACCTGCAGGCCCTCATCGGTCGTGAGCAGGCCCATGCGGTCGCAATAGATCATGCACCCGAGGTGGGTGCCGTAGTACCACTTGCCCCGATGATCCTTTCCCCTCTCCAGCAGAAGGACCTTCCGTCCTGCCCGGGCCAGTTCCCGGGCGACTGTGGCGCCGCCCGGCCCGGATCCCACCACAACGAACTCGGCCTGCTTTCTCAGGTACGCTCCCATTGCGGCTCCTTTTGTGTCCCGTGCCCTCCGCGCTGGTTCCGTCCGAATCTGGACTCCCCGAGTCTCCTCCGAGAAGCACTCCGGCTATGCTCTTGCCCCTCTTGTTGGAAGGAGTCGCGCTCGTGTTCGATGGCCGCTGGGCAGTCCGGCTTCCCGAGGCCGGGTCGGATCAGAGGATCTCTCCCTCCTTGGGCCCAGAAGGTTTGAAATCGTCCTGCTGGGGGTACCACCCTCCCCGGTCTTCCAAGCGCTGCAGGGTATCGAGCGCTTTCTCGAGACTCGGAAACACATGCTTGGCGATGCGATGTCTGAGCTTCTCGAAGAGAAGGGGGTTTCGTTTGAGCGTCTGGAGCAATTGGGCCCGCGGGATTCGATAGAGGTGACAGTCTTCGAGACACCGAATCGTGAAGGAGAGGTGATAGGGTTCGATGAGCGAGGAAAACCCCATGGTTTCACCACTGCCCTTGCGTGCGATGACGACCTTCTGGCCTGTTTCGGGATGTCTGGCCACGAGTTCGGTGCTCCCCTGGCGAACGAAAAACACGAACCGGGCGTCCTCCCCGTCGAAGGCGAGTTCGGTGTCCTGGGGATAGAAGACCTCCTGGCAAAGCCGCTCGATGGGCTTGAGTTCCTCGGCAGGGATGTCCTCAAGAATTTTCATTTCGTGGAGGCTGAGCGCGGCCAAGGCGTCCTCCTTTCTGGGCAGGCAAAACAGAGGTGCGCGGTTCCCGCGCAGCCTGAATCCAATGGGTTCCGTTGCGAATCTCCGCCGGCGCCTTTTGTCCGGCAGCCGCGTCCGCATGGTACCAGAAAGACGAAAAAAGGGTCAACGAAGGCTTTCCAACGGCGACTTTTCCGATCAAATTCGGGAAGGGGAATGGGATTTGTCGGCCGTGAAAGCGGGCAAGGGGTGTCCCTACTCGGTCCCCTCGTAATGGTAACCCAAGTCGGCCGGCTCCGCGTCGGGTTCCAGATCGGTACGGGTCGTGCGGCCTTCGATCCCGAGTTCGGAGAAGAGAAGATCAGGGTCTCCCCGGTCGATGCACGGGCTTCGGCCGAGAGCGGCTTGGTCGGGGCGACCGGTTGCGGGCTCGCTCAGGTAGTAGGCGAGTGTGGGATCCCGCTCAGAAGCAGGCAGGTCCACGTCCAGGGGGACGAAAAGAGGCGGGGCCTGGAGGAGTTCTTCCGCGCCCATGCAAAGGTCGGGTGTGGGAACCGCGTCGCAGTCCAGCCCGCCGCCGAAGACGGCTGCGCGGCCTCCCTGGAGATCCGTAAAGCGGGCGTAAAAGCGCGTGGTCTCAGGGGCTGCACTCCGTTCAAGATAGACTTGGGGTCCTAACGGAGCCACGTTGTCCCAGATGATTCCGTTCGTCACAGTGGCCGTGGCGTCGCGCAGATAGATTCCGCCGCCGCGCTCGGTGGCGTCATTGTATGCAACGGTCGAACTCTGGAGGTTCACCGAGCTCCGCTGCCGGGCACTTAGCGCGCCGCCTCGGAGAGCGTTGTTGTCGAAGAAAAGGCAATTGACAAGATCGGGTGACGCATAGAGTGCGCACAGAGCGCCTCCCTGGCCTTCGGCCGCGTTTCCGTAGAAGACCGAGTGAAAGATCAGGGGTCGAGCCGTGGACCCGACGCAATACAGGCCCCCTCCGTCGCCTTCGGCGGTGTTTGCGACCAAGATGCAGTTGCGTAAGGTGGGCGACGCGCCCTCTATGTAGATTCCGCCACCGTGATTCTGGGCGTGTCCGCCGGTCACCGTGAACCCGTCCAGGATCGCTCCGGGTTTTTCGTTGTCGACGAATCGAACGACCGTGTCGTCTCCAAGCCCGTCCTGGTCGACGTCTCCCGGATCCAGAATGGTTTCCCGGGGGCCGTCCTGGGAGATAACCTTGACCGCCTTGCCCTTGAACCGCACGGTGCCTTTGTAGGTGCCGGGATAGACCAGGCAGGTGTCGCCGTTTGCGGCCTCGTCGATGCAGGCCTGGATTGATCGATGGTCTGCCTCGCCGGTGAGCTTAACGGTCCAAGTCTTGGGGCCTTGGCTGCTGGCTGAGTCTCCGCCGCAGCCGAAGGCCGCAAGAGTCATGCCTGTTGCGAGGAAGAGCGCGAAAACAAGGATTGTCACAGGGCGGATCTGAACCGCTTCGAGGGGAGACGGGTTGGAGTGGTCCATGAAGCGTTGAAGTCCTTTCCGATCCTGGCGTGCGTAAGGATCCGGCCGCTTCTGTGCGCAGACTCTTAAAGGCTCGCACAGGAAGGAGGCCGACAGGTCTGGCAAATCTCTAAACCTTATAAAACACAAGGGCGGGCAAACGCAAGGGAGCGCGCGAAACCGTGCCGGCCGTCCTGCCCAAGGCTGAGACCCGAAATCCGGTGCTCTTTTGCCCTCACGGTACGGTTTTGACGCAAAGGCAGGTAAGGAACCTGCCGTCAATGGGCGCTTCTTCGGAAAGTCCGCCGAGTTCCTCTGCGAGCTTTGTCACCGCTTGGTCAATCCAGTTTCGTGCCAGGGACCTGGCCGGCTCCTGGGTATCTGCCAGCCTCCTGTCGCACCAGGAGAGCATCTCTCCGAGAGCTTCAGGGCGAAGCCGCCGAACGCTGTTGGGTTCGCGCCTCGACTCAAACGCCGCATCCAAGAACCTGCGAACCTGCCCAGGCAGGAGAGGAAGAAAATCGCCCGCGCCCGCCCCGATTCGGCGAGCCCAAAGGGTGCACAGCACCTGGGACCACCGCACCGTGTCCAGGTGGTCCCCATGTCCTTCCTGGATGCAAACCTCCTTGATGTGGTCCGGTGGCAGGCCAAGCTCATTGGAGAAGAAAGCGCAGAGGGTCTCTGCCAGGATGAGACGATCTTCGGCGGACCGAAGATCGTCTATGGATTGAAACTCGCGGGTCTGTCCAGGCTCACCTGTTGGGGCGAAGCCCGCCAGGACCGGCCTGGGCCTGGCCAGTCCCAGGAGCGTCTCTTCCAGGGGCGGGTCCGGCAGGTAGTGGTAGCGGTCGGCCCAGCGGAAGCGGACCGAGGGCAGAAGCTTTCGAGCTCGGCGGGCCAGCCGGTCCACTTGGCCGTAACCGAGCCGGAACAGGAAGTGGAGCCAGCTTCGGCGAAGCCACGCAGCAGCTTTTTGGGCATCGTTGCCGGCCAGCATCTGCAAGGCAATGGTCAACACGCCCGAGACCTTGCTCAGGCTGCGCCGTAGCGCGTCCACGTCGCGCAGTTCAAGGCCGTCGGCGGCCAGGACCTTGTTCGCCAGTACGGCGAGCTCGGTTTGAATGCGCTCGTGCTCCGGGGACAAGGCGAGCAGAGCCAAGGCCTCGAATAACAGAGAGTCCCGGGCGAGCCGCAGGACCGGCAGGCGCACGGCCGGAGCGCCTTGGGACCGGCCGAGTTCAACCGGGGTTTGGACGACAAGCCTGTTGAACTCGGTCTTGGACAGGGGCCGATAGATCCAGGTCGCCTCCTCTGGAGGGGGAAAGCCTTTCTCTGCAAGTCGGTCCTCCCTCCACTTCAGGGCCTCCTCTTCCACCTCTGCTGTCTGGTCCGCATAGGCCGACTCCATGACCGCTCCATAACGCTGCGGATCCCTCGCGAATAGAATCCGAAGGATCGGCTCGAAGACCTGGAAGAGCTCGGCTTTTCGCGGATAGAACCGGTAGAGACCATCATGGGCGATGAAAGGGCCCTCGTCTGAAGCTTCGACCGGGTCCCGGAACACGTCGAACTTGTCGACCCGGCCATGACGCCGGAGGGTGAGGGCGATCAACTCGGGATCGATGGCCTCCAGCCAGCGGGCCAATCGGTCCTCGCTGCATTCGCGCATCCGGCCCACGAATTCCAGAAGACGCTCCGCCTCGAACTCGTCCTTTTTCCAAAGTTCGAGATCTCCCAGGAAGCGGTCCTGCTCCGGGGTGAGCAAGGCGAGCAAGGGGGCGGCGTGATCGAGGCCGATTTCCTTCAGGGTAATGTAAACTTCTTCTTCCGGCATGCGGGAGACGAGTTCCGCCGCGTACGGAGAGGAGACGATGAGTTCCTGCCGGAGGTCGGCCTGGACGTGCGGAAGAAGCTCGAGCTGTTCAGAGGGGCTCATCTCGGGGAACTCTTCCAGGAGCTTTTCGACGTCCTTTTCGGCCCAGGAGAGGGCCTGGCGAACACGCTCGCTCTTGACAGGGTATGGGACGACCACGGGCCGGGATTTCTCGTCGTCGGGTTTCATGGGTTCTCCTGAGATTCTCAATTAGTATACCAGAGTCAGTGCCCGCCGCGCACGCGCTGACCACGACTGGCACGCATCCAAGCAAGTATCTTGAAAGAGGCCGCCCCCGATGGAGGGCCATGCTCTGTCATGGCCGCAGGAAAGGCGTCTGGCGGTTCTCAAGGATCAGGTGTCGGCCTTGCCCTTAGCGGACGCGACGGAGCGCGTCCCTCCAATGAAAACCCGATGGAGGGCCACGGTCCCTCGTGGCCGAGCCCGATGGAGGGCCATGCTCTGTCATGGCCGCAAAACCATGTGCCCAGGCCTCGGGACCTTGCGGATAAGATCGCCGAGGCATACAGGTGCCCCCCCCGCTGGACGCGACAGAGCGCGTCCCTCCCATGCTGCGTTCCCGGCCTGGCGCCCTCGTTTGACGTGACCGTGGACGCTGGGTTCGGATCTGGTTTCTTCCAGAGATTTCTGGTACCATCAACTTGTCGCTTTTCCTCGGGCAAGTTCTTCTATCTTCCGCAGGCCTTTCAACCTGATCCGGTTTTTCGACAGCTGGGTGGGCAAGGGCGCGCCGAAACAGGGGTGCTGCCATATCCCGCCCGCCACGAGGGCTTCGAGCATGGGAGACTTCAAGAACGACGAGTTTGACGATTTCCGGGACAAGCCGAGCTGGAGAGACCGGGACAGGCGCCGGGATCGCAGCCGGCATGTGGCCCAGGGAGATCTGGGCACAGGCAGCTCTCGCTGGGTCCGCAAGCAGATCCTTCGGGAGGCGGAGAAGCTGTTCCAGGGCGGCCGGTCCAAGAAGGTGGACCCGGAGAAGGAGAAAGCGCGCAACGAGATTCACCGCCAGTTCGGTACCGCCAAGTTCGGGCAGGCGGTGAAGAACTACGTCAAGCAATACGGTCTGCCCGAGGACTGGAGCACCCTCATGCTGCTCCTGGACAGCAAGGAGTCGGAGACCGCGGTGCAGGCGATTCAAGCGCTCGCCAGGCTCTATCCGAGTCAAGGTCTTGTCGAGCAGCAGGGGTTCCGTTCCAAACTCAATATCATCGCCATGACGACCAAGGACGACGCGCTGCGCCAGTGCGCTGAGGAGGCGGCCGCCTCCCTTTGAGACTCGCCCATGGGAGAACCCCGGGCCGAGAAGCCCCGGAAGCCTTGCCGTGACCCGGACGACGCGACTGTGAACCTGCCTGACGAGGACCGCTGCCGCGAACTCATGCGGCAATTCGAAATGCTGCCCCACATCGTGGAGCACAGTTACCGGGTGTGCCAGATCGCCCTGTTTCTTGCTGCTGCGCTCAACCGTGCCGGAGTCTGCCTGAACCGGGAACTCGTGACCGCCGGATCCCTCCTGCACGACATCACCAAGACCCGCAGCATCCAGACTCGGGAGCCCCACGCCGAAAGCGGACGCGCGCTTCTCCTCGAGTTGGGGTATCCGGAAGTGGCCGAGGTTGTGGGCGGCCACGTGAACTTCGACGGTGGAGATCCGTCGAAGCCTCTGTCCGAGACCGACATCGTGAATTACGCGGACAAACGGGTCAGGCACGTGCAGGTCGTTTCACTGGAAGAGCGCTTTGAGGATCTCGTGGCCCGGTATGGCAAGACCGAGGAGGCCCGAAAGAGACTGGAGGCCATGAAAGAGAATGTCCGCCGGCTGGAGAGGCGGATCTTCGCGGCTCTGGACATGGATCCGGCCGTGCTCGGCGGCTTCAATCGTCTGTCGCCCTACGACCTGTCGAGTGCTGCCTTGGACGCGCGGGCGAGCCTGGGGTAGGGCGCGTCCCGCGCCTGTTCGGTCAGCAAGGAGTCCACTCATTTGCCCGTAACGCCGCCTCAGCCTGTCGCAAGTTCGTCCTTTCGCGTTGCATCCCTGAAAGGGCGTTGCCGATTTCCCATGGAAGGGAATCGGGCCATAACTCTGTTGTTCCGCCAAGTCAGTCAGGATTACGAGGCACGCTCAAGTCGAGTGGATAGCGGCCGTAGCGCTCCACCGCTTCGAGCATCCACCTGAGCCTCTCAACGGACATGGTGTGGTGGCTGTTCGTGGGAGCCACCATGTACCCGCCGCCATGGCCTGCCGCAGCGATGCTTTTCCGGACCGCTTCGAAGACTTCCTCCCGCGTGGCATCGACGAGGATGTGGGTGATGTCCACGTTGCCGATGAGGCACAGGCGGTCGCCCACGAGTTGCTTCACCTTGGCGAGGTCCACGCCGGCCGTGGGTTCCAGTGCGTGGACGCCGTCGAAGCCGCAGTCCGCGAACCAGCCCAGAAGAGGCATCACGTTGCCGCACGAGTGCACGACGATCTTGAGCCCCAGGGCATGGGCCGTCTCGGTGATGTGCCGGAAGGCGTCGCCGTAAAGCTCCTCCATGAGCGCGGGCGGCAGCATGGGACCCGAGCGGTAAGCCATGTCGTCCGTGTACACCGCGCCCGGGACACCCGCGTCGGCCCAGGCCTCGAGCATCAGGCAGAAGTGGTCCCGGTAGAAGCGGATGACCCGGCGCACGAATGTCTTTTCTTTGCGCAAGGCCACGGCGAAGCGTTCGAACCCCATGGGCTGCCAGGTGTTCTCGAAAAGGCCGAACAGAAACCCCGGCATGATGAAGATCCGATCTCCCAGGTCCTTCTGGATCCGCCGGAAGGCTCGGTTGGCCCGCTCGGGAAGCCGAAACAGGTCCCGTTTGTCCCATCCGTACCAGTCCTGGGGACTGGCGATGAGCCCTTTCTTGTACATGGGGGTCGCCAGGTTGCCCCTGCCGTCCACGATGACGTCGTATTGGCGTCCGTAGATGTCCACTGCGACCTTGGAATCCTGGAATTTCCAGATGGGCACGTGCATCACCCAGGCCGCGTCGTAACCCATCTTTACCGCAGCCTCGGTCCGGTCGTAAGAGAACCGGTCCATCTCCGCAAAGAAGATCTGGCTCCGGTTGAGCAACCCGGCGGTCTTGTCCACGATCCGGCTGGTCCAGCGGTTCGTGAACAGGAAGCCCGTGGGGAAGGGCCTCCTGCCGAGAATCTCGTAGATGTTTGCGTATTCCTCCATGACGTCGAAGGTGGGCACTCGGTCGGGCTCTCTCCGCTCCAGTGCGGCCAGGACTCTCTCATGGACGGCGGACATGGGCTTTCCTCCCCTATTCGGCCAGGAACGATTCGAAGATGCGCACCGCCTCGATGGGATCCCTTCCCACGGCATCGACGCCCATGCGCCTGCCGAGTTCCGGGGTGGTGCAGGCCCCGCCGATGGCGATCTTCACCCGATCCCGGAGCCCGGCGGCCTTCAGTGCCGAAACCGTATCCGCCACGGATTGGACCATGGGTGTGAGCAGCACCGAGAGGCCCAGGGCGCGGGCGCCGCTCGTTTTGAGAGCTTCTACGATCTTCTCGGGCGGCACGTCCACGCCGAGATCTATGACCCGAAATCCGCAGCCCCGAAGCATGTTCGCCACGAGGTTCTTTCCGATGTCGTGGACGTCCCCCTTGACCGTACCCAGCACGACCGTTCCCTTTCCGCCCAGGCTCTCGACCGCCAGGCGCGGCTCCAGGATCTCCAAAGCCTCTTTCATGATCTGGCCGGCGAGAACGAGATCGACCAGATAATACTTGCCCTCTGAGAACAGGTCCCCGACTTTGACCATGCCTGCGCTCAGGGCGCCGAGCACCTCAAAGGGCTGCACGCCGGCTTGGAGCGCCTCCTGCAACAGAGAGGGAATCCGTTCCATCTCGAGGCCGGCGGTTGCGTCGGTGATCCTTGCGATCATGTCTCCCATCCGTCGTCTCCTTTGCTCGATGTAGCCGGGGTGCTGCAGCTTAGCCACACATTCGAGCACGGATTTCCAAGCCAGGTCAAACGCGCGGGGGGCGTGGCTGGGTGGGCTGGGGCTGCGCGGTCATGGGCGCATCCGGAGGCGGCCGCGACAGAGGCGTGGCCCTCCATGGGCCTTTCTCTGGAGGGACGCGCTCCGTCGCGTCCGTCTTTGGATCTGCCACGCCTGCATTCTCTCCTTGCGGCCACGACAGGGTGTGCTCCCCCATTGCCCTTGGCCGCGAGGGACCGTGGCCCTTCATGTCTCAGCCGGGCACGCTTGATTGTGTGGAGTCCTCCGGTCTATAAGGCGTTGTGACAGCCCCCGACCGCAGGGGAATCCTGGATGGACCGAGACCACATTCTGGCCATCGACAGTGGGACCCAGAGCGTGCGTGCCCTCGTCTTTGACCCCGGGGGCAATCTCGTGGCAGGCTGCCGCGTGCCTTACGAGCCATACGTGTCTCCGTCGCCGGGCTGGGCGGAGCAAGACCCGCGCCTGTACTGGCAAGCTCTCTGCAAGGCCTGCCAGGCCCTCTGGCAGGAAAGGGGTGTGCACCGGGAGCGGCTTGCCGGCGTGGCTCTCACCAGCCAGCGGGCCACTCTGGTCAACGTCGACCGGGCGGGCGAGCCCCTGCGGCCTGCCATCGTCTGGCTCGATACGAGGCGCACCGAGGGGCTCAAGCCGTTCGGGGGTTTTTGGGGCCTTGTCATCAGACTTGCGGGGCTTGCGGAAACCGTCGCCTACATGCGGGCCGAGGCCGAGGCCAACTGGATCGCGGTCCATCAGCCCGAGATCTGGGCCAGGACGCACAAGTTCCTGTTCCTTTCCGGGTATCTCACCTATCGTCTGACCGGCCGGTTCGTGGACTCGGTTGGCTGCCAGGTGGGGTACGTGCCCTTCGATTACAAGGCCCAGCGCTGGATCTCAGAGGGGAGCTGGAGATGGGGCTTTTCGCCGATCCGGCCGGACATGCTGCCCGAGCTGGTTCGGCCGGCCGAGCCCTTGGGGGAGATCTCGGTCGCGGCTTCGAAAGAGAGCGGGATCCCGGCAGGACTTCCTCTGATCGCAGCCGCAGCGGACAAGGCGTGCGAAGTGCTCGGGTGCGGATGCCTGGAGCCCCACCTCGGGTGCTTGAGCTTCGGTACGACGGCGACCCTCAACACCACGCACCGCCGCTACATGGAGGTGATCCGGCTGTTCCCTCCTTACCCGGCAGCCCTGCCCGGCGCGTACAGCCTGGAAGTGCCGGTCCTCAGGGGCTTCTGGATGGTCCGGTGGTTCAAGGAGGAGTTCGGCTTTCGGGAGCAGATCCTCGCCCGTGAGCGGGGAGTGGAGCCCGAGCTTCTCCTGGACGAACTTGTGGGGACGGTTCCTGCCGGCGCGCAGGGGCTCGTGCTTCTGCCGTACTGGTCGCCGGGCGTTCGGTTTCCGGGACCTGAGGCCAGAGGGGCGATTATCGGATTCAGCGACGTCCACACCCGGGCGCACCTCTACAGGGCCGTTTTGGAAGGGATCGTCCACGCCTTGCGGGAAGGCGCCGAAAAAATGGAACGCAAAACCGGGGTGAGTCTTCGGGAACTCAGGGTGGCGGGCGGAGGGAGCCAGAGCGATGCGGCCATGCAGATCACGGCGGACCTCTTTGGCTTGCCGGCCAGCCGGCCCCATCTCTACGAGGCCTCGGCCCTGGGAGCGGCGATCGACGCCGCAGTGGGGCTCGGCCTTCACCCGGATTTCGAGACCGCGATCCGGCGGATGACGCGGCTCGGCCGCACCTTCGAGCCTGATCCGGGGCGACACGAACTCTACACCGAGATTCACCAGCAGGTGTACCTAAAGCTTTACGGAAGGCTAAAGCCCCTCTACGAGGCGCTCCGGGGGATCGGCCTGACCGGCCGGCCCGAATGAAATCGAACGGTTCATCCTATGGTCCGCTCGCGGCCCCTCCAGAAAACCTTCTTGACTTCTTTCCTCATAATCTTCCCGATCGGTGTCTTTGGAAGGTTCTCCCAGAACTCGACGGCCTTGGGGCACTTGTATCCGGCGAGCCTTTCCTTGCAGTGGGCGATCAGTTCTTCGGCTGTGGTCTTTTGCCCAGGCTTGAGGACCACAACAGCCTGGACCCTCTCCCCCCACCGCTTGTCCGGCGCTGAGACGACGGCACACTCCATGACCGCTGGATGTTCGTAGAGCACGTCCTCCGTCTCCTTCGGGTAGACGTTTTCCCCGCCTGTCACGATCATGTCTGCCTTCCGGTCGACTAGAAACAGGTAGCCTTCCTCGTCCATGTAACCCATGTCGCCCGTGTGGAGCCAGCCACCTCGCAAAGTCCTGGCAGTGAGCTCCGGGTTTTTCCAGTACCCCTGCATCACGTGCTTGCCGCGCATTACGATCTCGCCTACCTGTCCCGGAGGAAGGGGTTCGCCCTTCTCGTCGACGACCCGGACAGTTGTGCAGAGGGATTCCTTGCCCGCGCTGGCCAAGAGTCGCGCTCCTTTTCCGTCGGTGAAGTGGTCCCAAGGCGCAAGGATGGTCCCGCCCAGTGCCTCGGTCATCCCGTAGGCCTGGGCAAACCTGCTTCCGAACTTCTCGATGCATCGCTTGAGCACCTCGGGGGGGAACGGGCTTCCCGCGTAAGACATGATTCTGAGGCTCGATAAGTCGTAGCGATCGAGATCCGGATGCTCCAACAGCCAGGTGTATAACGTGGGCACCATGTTGATGTGGGTGCACTTCTCGTGCTGGATCAGTCGCAGGATCTCGCTGAGATCCGGCTTTCTGTTGATTACGACCTTCCCGCCGACCAGCAACACGGCCAAGGCTGGCCAGAAAGAGACGTGGAATAGAGGCAAGACGAAACACGTCACGTCCTCGTTCCGAAAGCCCAGAGACAATGCCGCGGAGATTACGGCTGTCATGATGTTCCGATGGGAGAGCATGACGCCCTTGGGTAGTCCAGTGGTGCCGCCTGTGTACATGAGGACGGCCAGCTCGCCCTCGTCGACGTCTACAGCGGGCTCGGCGCCCGATGCGGCCTCAAGCAGGGCCTCATAAGAGAAACCTCCTTTGTGCGGATTGTCCAAAAGGATCCAGTCCCGGATTCCGGGGAGCTCTCCTCGCACGGCCAGGGCCCGGTCCTCGTACCCGTCTCCGACAAAGAAACAGGCGGCCTCGCTATCGTTTATGATGTGCACGAACTCGGCCTCGGAGAGGCGAAAATTCACTGGAGTTACACTCATCCCGAGCTTGCCTGCGGCAAAATAGACCTCCAGATACTTGTGGGTATTCGCGGCCAGAACGGCCGCTCTGTCGCCTCGCCCGTAGCCCAGGTCGGCCAGGGCGTTGGCCAGCCGATTCACCCGGTCATTGAGCGCGCGGTACGTCAGCCTCGTGCCCTCGAAAACCACGGCCTCGAAGTCGGGACAGACACGAGCGCTCTTTCTTGGGATGTCTCCGAGAGTATACATCGCCAACCTCCGGCGTCTCGTCATGTCCACGATTTCGGGTATCCCATGAACTGCATGATCATGTTCTTGGCCATTTCGTCCGAAATCGGAGAGAAGACCATTTGCTTGTAGTCTCGGAAATGGCGCTGCATGTCGTACTCCATGGCATATCCCCACCCGCCAAGGATCTCCATGCCCCAGATCGCGGCTTTTTCCGAGGCCCGGGCCGCCACGATCTTGGCCATGCAGGCCTCAATGTGATAAGGCTTTCCCTGATCGCACAACCATGCGCACTTATAGATCAGGTTCCGGGCGTTCTCGATCTCGATGGCGATGTCGGCCAGGTAGTGCTGGAGAATCTGGAACCGGGCGATGGGCCCGCCGAAGGCGTGCCTCTGCTGGGCGTACTCGAAGGCGTCCCGGAATGCCGCCTTGGCGACGCCGAGGCTCAGCAATGCGGTTCCGATTCTCTCTGGATTCAAGGTCGCCAGGAGCTCGTACCAGCCGTTGTTGAGGGTTCCTACCAGGTTCTCCTTGGGGATTCGTACGTCCTCGTACACGACCTCATTGCAGCCCGCTGCGTGACACCCGAGCTTGGGAATAAGCCGAGTCTGGAGACCTTCGGTGGGCCGGGGCACGAGGAAGATAGACAAGCCTCGGGTCCGCTTCGCCCCGGGATCCGTGATGGCCACGGTCGTAATGTAATCCGCTCGGTGGGCACCCGTGATAAAGACCTTTTGCCCGTTCAGCCGCCAGTGATCCCCTTCGTCTACGGCCCGGGTCTGGATCGCCCCCAGAATGTCCGTACCTCCCCCGGGCTCAGTGAGAGCCAGTGCGAACTTGATTTCTCCCCTGGCCAGACGGGGCAGATACTTCTCCTTCTGCTCAGGCGTTCCGAGGTTCAGAACCACGGATGCGCCCAGGCCCGTTGCCCCTGCGCACAAAGCGACTGCGACCGAGGAAGTCGCCAACTCCTCATTGAGGATAGTCGATTCCATGACTCCAAGTCCCTGACCCCCGTATTCCACCGGCACGTTCACACCAAAATAGCCGATCTCCTTTAACTTGTTCCAAAGCTCATCCGGGACGAAGTCACAGTTTTCGTCCATCCACCGGACATACTCCCGCGGAAGCTCCTTCTTGCAGAAGCGCTGCATTTCGGACCGCAACAGCTCCTGTTCCTCGGTGAATCCGAAATCCATCTCGTCCTCTCCCTTACTTGTTCCTGTCGGACTGGATGTTGCTCGCTTTCTGCTGCTGCATGAGCCCGTCCGGTTTCTTTCGGTAGGCGTCCATGGCGGCCTGCAGGGCAGGGCTGTTCTGCAGCCACTGGATCCCGTTTCTCTCCAAAGCCAGGGCGGTCTCAATGCTGCCTCCCTCTGCGGAACGGTCCATAACCTCTTTGCCCATCCGAAGGGCGATGGGACTCTTGGAGCTGATGAGTCGGACCATGTCCTCGAACTTCTCCTCGAAGACCTCGTCCGGGAAGACACGGGTCAGCAGGCCCATCTCGTACATTTCCCTCGCCGTATAATCCCTCCTGCCGCTGAAGACTACCTCCTTGGCCCGGAAGATCGGCATGCTCCGAGGCAGTCTGGTGGTCCCGCCCCAGCCGGGCAGAATCCCCATGTTGATCTCCGTGGTGCCGATCCTGGCGGATTCCGCTGCATAGATGAGGTCGCAGCACAGCGCGAGCTCCAAGCCGCCTGCCAGACAGTAGCCGTGAATCTTGCCGATCACGACTTTTTCGCATCCTGTGATCGCCTTCTGCACGTCCAGGCCTTCATGGGCCAACCAGTCCATGGCGCTGCGATGCTCGGCCAGGGAAGGAAATACGGAAAGGTCGCCGCCGGTGCAAAAGGACTTGCCGGCTCCGGAAAGCACGACAACGCCCACGGATTGGACCTCCCGTACCCTTCGAAAGGCGTCGATCAGTTCATGCGCCATCCGCCGATCGATGGCATTGTGCTTGTCCGGCCGGTTGAGAGTGATCCTACAGACAGAGTTGTTCTTTCCCCCAATCTCGTAGAGGATCGTTTTGTACGTTTTCGGCCCGAGGGCTTCCTCGGCACCGGCCGTGTCTCCCTGCGCCTTTCCCTCGGCGGGTGACGGCTTCCTTGCCGCGGCCCCGATGGGTCGGAACATGGGCAAGGCAAATTCCTCCGTGACGTCCTGGAAGGACACCTCAACGTCCATGCCGATGTGCACCTCCTCGGGATCGCAGTCCACGATGCGGGTCATCATTCTCACGCCTTCCTCCAAGTCGACGAGGGCCAGCACGTAAGGGAGGTCTTCCATAAATTTCGGCTCCACCATGTCCATGGTGACCGTGAAGCTGTACACCTTTGCCTTGCCGCTGGCCTGAGACCAACCCAGGTTGGAGGACCAGCATTCGGGGCAGTATTTCCTGGGATAGAAGATCTTGGCTTTGCAGTCGCAGCATTCCTGGATGAGAAGCCTGTGCTCCTTCGCGGCCTTCCAGAACTCCTGCGTCCAGGGCTGCACCTCCGGCAGTGGTTTCGTGTACCCGCTCATGTCAATTCCCTCCCCCACACTGTGGCGATGTTGTTCATCCCGGAGCCGCCTGCCGTGTTTTGAAAAACGTATCTGGCGCCCTGCACCTGACGCTCTCCGGCCTTTCCCATGAGCTGGCGGGCCGTTTCCACGTAGGTGGCCATGCTCACGCCGGAGCCGGTGTGCCCCCTGCCCACAGCGTCCCCGATCGTGGACACGGGGCATTTGCCGCCGGGCGAAGTATGGCCTTCGAGGATGAACTTCCCTGCGGTTCCTCTCTGGCAGACGCCGATCGCTTCGAGCATCATCGGAATGGCAAAGGGATAGGCAACATAGAGATTCCAGATGTCGATGTCCTTGAGGGTAAGCCCGGCTTCCCGCAGCGCGGTTGCTGCGGAATCGTGCCAGCCTTTCTCCACTGCCTTGAAGTCCCGCAAAATCGGACAGGCAGAGAAATAGACGGCACCCTCGCCCAATTTGTACACGGGCGTGTCCGTGACCTTCCCGGCGAGTTCCGCCGAAGTCACCACCATGGCGGCGCCGCCGTCCCCAAGCACGTTGCATTCCCTCTTCCGGAGGGGTGTAGAGATCATCCGGGACGAAAGAACGTCCTCAATGGTCACAGGCTTCTTGTAGAACATGGAATTCGGGTCCAGGGCAGCCCATTTTCTCAGAGCCACGACAACAGAAGCCATTTCTTCCGGCGTCGTCCCTGTCTCGTACATGTATCTCTGAGCCATGAGACCCATCACGCCGTTGTAAGTGGTTCCGAAAGGGTATTCCCACTGGAGGTCCATGCCCGCCGTGGCGAAGAAACTGATGAGCTCCGGGACGGGGATCGTCGAATGGACCGTTACGTGCGGAATCAGAACGAACCTGGCCAGCCCGCTGTGGATCCACTGTTCCGCCAGCCTGAGGCAGTTCGATGTCGAGGCGCCTCCGGCATTGCAGATACAGACATCTTTGCACCCCTTGAGACCCAGCTCCTCAGGGATCTTCCCGAAAGAAATCTCGGCCGAAAGCCTCGGTTGCGCCTGAGGCGCGACCGTGATTACTCCCTCGATATCATTCTTATCGATTCCGGCATCCCGGACAGCCTGTATGCAGATCTCGTAAAGAATGTCCCACGCAGATCTCTCAGGATAAATCCCCGTGGGCACTTCGCCGATACCGATGATGGCAAGTCTCCCTTTACTCATCCCTTCCCCCTTCGATCTTTGATTGTGCTGGGAGCATCCCCCGCCCGTGTTTCCAGGTTCGCCGGAGCCGACCGGATGCGGTGCCAGGGCCTGCCTGCCTCCTATCAAAGTTTCACCCTTCGTTTGCTCGTGTCGATGCCGAGCAGTCTCCCGAGATTCCCGCCGAAGATTTTTTTCCGATCCTCCTGGGTGATGGGCGGATAGCCGTAACTCTCCTGCATATCTTCTGGAATTTGGAACTCCCGCATGCCCAGAACGGCCATGCCGATTTGCATCCCGAAGCCGGCATAGTCGCACCCCCAAATGATCTTGTCCGGCCCCACCCACCTTAAGGCCTCGCCAAGGATCTTCGCGAACTTTCGCGGCGCGGTCAGGGCCCAAGGGACCAGAAGGCTCAAGGAGACGAATACGTTCGGGTGGGCCATGGCGATCATGTTGAGGTCGTCGCAATAGGGATATCCCATGTGAAAGGCCACGATTCTCAAATTCGGGAAATCACGGGCCACATCGTCGAGCTGGATGGGCAGGGCATGCTTGCTCTTTCCGGGAGGGACCCAGGAAAATCCGGTATGGATGTCCAGCACGATGCCCAGTTCCTCTGCCTTTTCATAGAAAGGCCAGAGGTCCGGGTCGTTGATGTATGTATCCTCAGGCGGATAGTACTTAAAGAGCTTGGCTCCCTTCTCCTTGACCCAGTACTCCAGCTCCCAGATCGTATTCTTCACGCCCTTGAACTTGATCGGGGACAAGTTGGGCTCGTAATAGAAACGATCCGGGTTGGATTCCACAACCCTGGCCATCTCTCCATTGGTCACCCAGCGGCTCGTGTAGCCCGTGGAGTCCATCATGGACTCCGGGAGTAAGCAGGCGATATCCATGCCATACTTGTCCATGGCGCGGAGGATGTTCGCGGGGTCCGCGCTCTTCTGCATCTCCCATTCTTCGATGCCCAGGGCTTGCACCGTCCGTTCGAGCATCTGTGGCGGGCAGCCGGTCATGAGGGGTCTCCTTATGTTCTCGATGGCCCGCCACCACATCTGCACCCCGGGAAAATGATTCACAGGCTCCATGTCGCCAATCAGGTGGCATTCAGGATCGATCTTGAAAAACTCGTCCTTCACAAACGCGCTGCTCATGATTTGCCCTCCGATGGTTCAACCGCCTTTCGGGGATCCTTGGCCTTTCAGCGTGCGCCAGGACCGCGGAAGGGCCTCCAGCATTTCTCCAGCATCGGCAGTTCCTTTTTCCACCAAGGCCGGTCGAGTGCCGGCATGGGGGCGAGGATAGCTCCCTTGGGCATGATAGACTCGTGCTTCTGCCGCGGGCCGATTTTGTACTCGTCGAAAGCGTATTCCCTTCCCAAAATAGGATTGTGGGGGCATCGAGGTCCGCATCCCATCATGCACCTCGACAGGCAGATATTGCAGCGCTTGCAGCGGACGATGTCTTGGGGGCGACCCGCAGCGAGCTTGTTCGGGTATTCGGGATCGATAAAGAGCTGCCGTCCCAGGGCGGAGATGTCGAACTTTCCGGCGGCCATATCCTTTTCCGCTTTGAAAGGGTCATGCTGGGAGGCCACGATGACCGGGATCTTCAGGGCCTTCTTGAAATCCCGGCCTGCGTCGGGGGCGTGCTCCGCACGGTCCTCGTCGATGACGAGGTGCCCCCCTTCCTCGTAGCCTGCGCCGTCGGAGAGGCTTATGTAATCCGCCCCCCGGGCCTCCAAGTCCTGGGCCAAGTCGATCATTTCCTCTCTTGTCAAGCCTCCTTCCATGTGCTCCTCAGCGCTGATGCGAACGCCCAGAGCCACGCCGGGACAGGCATAGCGCACCTGCTCGCAGATCTCGTTAAGGAATCGCTTGCGGTTCCTCCACTCGCCGCCGTACATGTCCGTCCGTTTGTTGGTCAGGGGAGAAAGGAACTGGTGCTCCAGGTATCCGTGGGGTGCATGGATCTCGATCACATCAAAGCCGGCGATCACGGCGAGCTGACAGCTTGCTGCGAACTCCTTCTGCTCGCTGCGGATCTCTTCGATCGACATGGCTCTCGTCATCTGGCCCACCAGAAAGCTGCGCGTGTGCTCGACCCTCCTCCATGCGTCTGCGAGATGGTTCGGACTCTTCTCCAAGGCGACCTCGTAAGGAAGACCGGCCGTGGGGGCGGGGGCAAGCTCATGGTGATCGTACGAATGGCCCTGCCGCCCGAAGCCGATGGTCATCTGAGCGGCTGCGTGAGCGCCGAAGTAGTGGATCGTGTCCGTCAAGAGGACGAGCCCCTGCACGTGGCCCATGTGGAAACAGTGCAGATTCCGGCCCCAGACGAACTTCGAAGCCAGTCGAGTCCCCATGATGGCGCCCGTGCTGATCAGCCCCGCCCCGCCTTTTGCGCGCGCCGCGAAGTAGGCGATCATCTGCTCGGTCGCCTCTCCGTTGACTCCGGAAAGGGTCTCGTTCATGGGCGCCAGGGCAATGCTGTTCTTGAGTTCGACAGGCCCGATTTTCTTCGGTGCCAGAAGGTGTGGAAACTCGCTTGCCTGCTGTCTTTTCGCCATGGCCTTCTCCTCCCCTGTTAAACTGTTTTCTCCCTGTTTGCGCGCAATGAAGGAACGGTTGCGGTTGGCGGCTTTCTGTGCCCGATCGTGCGGGCTCGGAATGGGGCAAGAAGTCTTCGCTCCCTGCCGCGGGAACCCTTTCGTCCAAGTGGGGGTCAGCCCCCTCCGAAGGAGATCGATCGTACCCGCTTCAGCGGGATCCGAATCGAACCAAAGGGTGCCAGGCCCGATAGGAGGACCTCGCCGTCCACCTCGATTTCGAGAACCTCTCCCTGCGTCGTGGCGATTTCAGCTCGAAGATGACCCTCCACCTCGCGAAACCCCGCACTGACGAGCTTGCTCGTGTCCACTTCCACCTCCGAGTCGCCCAACCGGCCCATCAGCAGTTCGCTTCCGTTGAAGGTGATCTCCCCCAGTCGGGTCTTGGTTCCTGTACTGTCCTCTATGTCAGCCGATACAGCCTTCCGCCGCGATGTGGATTCCTGTGCCGGCGGTGTGGGGAAGAGTCCCTGCTGCATGATGTCCAGAAGGACTTCAAGCCCCTCTTCCAGCGAGTACCTGGGATCGATCATCTGCCAGTAACCGAAGGCCTCGGCAAGGACTAGCTGCAGGTAGGCGATCAAGGCCTCGTCGTGCTTGATCTGGATCACGCCGTCTGCGATGGCTCTCCTCAAGTCTTTCAACAGGGGCCTGGTCATCACCCGAAAGGCTTCAATGGCCTTTCGGGCCATGACAGGATCGCTTCCCCCGATAGCTCCTCGGATTTCATTCAGAATGCCACGATAGCCGGGGAATGCCCTCAGAAATGCTGTCGCTCTCTTCTTTTGTTTCCGGACGTAATCGTGCTCGGAGCGAATCTCGTCCCAGGACTCTTTGGGCACGACCGTAACGGTCAGGCGATCGATACATTCCATGAAGAGCTCCCTCTTGTTCTTGAAGTACAAGTAGAAGGTGCTCTTGCCCATGCGGAGTCGGTCGGTGATGTCGCTGATCCTGGTATTCTCAAATCCTTTTTCCGAGAAAAGCTTGATGGCCATGTCCAAAATCAGAATTCTCTCCCGGTTCTCTTGGGCTTCGCCCGATTTCTCATCGGGGCCCGCAGAATCTGCCGCTTTTCTGTCTGGGCCCTCCCCCCGCCTGGGTGTAGAGGGCTCGCTGCTAGTCGCGAGCTTGTCCTTGTCGAAGACCTTCGCGATCTCCGCCAGGGACAGGCCCTTCTTTTCCTTCAGCCTGCGGATCTGCCGAAGGCGGGCGAGGTGAGCCTCGTCATACAATTGAAGGTTGAGACCCACCTTGTTCGGAGGAGGCAGAAGGCCCAAGGCCACGTAATAGCGAATGGCCGAGGGGGCGACCCCGGCTTCCTTTGAGAGCTCGGATATTTTCATATGCCGCTGCAAGGCTTTATCCCTTTCGCCGGGAAGTGAAAGACGTTTAATCGACGAGAAAAGGGGAGGTAACTTGTCTAAAGTACCAATGAGTTTTCTCATTCAAAGATACTCTAGGCAGAATTCTTTGTCAAGAAAAAACTTGTAGAAAAAGAGAAGATGACTCTCCAATCATCAAATAGTGGGCCGAAGATCGAGACAATGCTACCAGAAATTTTTTTCTTGACAAGGACCGAAGCCCTTGTCTAAACTTCACATTAGGAGTGAGGAGTCGTAAAGTGAAGTAAAGGTGGCGGGACGGTTGCGTTGCGGATGAAGAGGACCCCACTGCCACGCTTCTTTCCCGGCCGGGCATCCCCCCACATCGAACCCCTGCTCGATAGGAGAAGGACGGATGAAACCCTCGCGCGTATTTCGTACGTTGGTCATGCTCCTCGGCCTGCTGGTAATGTTGCGTACAGGGCTCCCAGCCGATGAAGCCAAATCTGAGATCATCGACCAGTCGAATTGGAAGAAAATCGAAGGGCTCGTGCCCGAGCCGGTTCTCGACGGCATCCGGAAAGGGGAGATGATCATCACCGTGCAGGAACCCGACTACAATACGGCTGAATTTTTCCCGCCGTATGCTCTCGACAGCTTGAAGGAGAACAAGGGAAGATACCGGCTTGATGAAAACAACATGATCGTCGAGGGCGGAACGGGCAATCTGGCGAAGAACATTGTTGGATTTCCTTTCCCAGACGTGGATGGAAATGACCCGAAGGCAGCGGTCAAGATCATTTACAACAAGCAATATGCGACGTACCTCCTAGGATTCAAACGGTTCACGACGATCACAACCTGGGTGGGCCTGGAAACAGGATTCGAGCGGGACGTTGAAGTCTTCTTTCATGATGCTTACCTCACTGGCTTCCCAGGGGCCAAGGCGTATGAGAACGACAGAAACATCGAGCGGTATTCCATTATTTCAGTCCAGAAGCCGTACGACTTGGCCGGTACGGCGATCATGCTTTGGCGGTATCTCTCCGACCAAGCGGACGTCAATTTCAGCTATGTTCCTGCTATCAGAAGAGTGCGGCGGATGACGCCGGCCAATCGGTCCGACGGATTTGTGGGCTCGGATTTCTCCGTGGACGATATTCTGGCCTACGACGGAAAGATTCCTCAGTTTACGTGGAAGCTCGTTGGAAAGCAGGATGCCTTGGTTCCGTACGTTGCTCCGGCGCCCCTGAAAGCGGAAGTGTCGCCGAAGGGGGAATGGACGATGGCCAAGGATCATCCCTCGATACGGTATGGGTATCAGGACAGGAACTGGACGGGGGCTCCGTGGTGTCCTCTCAATACGATCTACTCAAAACGGCCGGTGTATATCCTCGAGGCGAAATCAAAGGATCCTTACTACAATTACGGAACGCAATACGTTTGGGTCGCCGCTGACACATGGGGACCTGCCTACAAGCTCGTGCATGATCGCTCGGGGGCGTTTTGGAAGTGGCTCTCGGTGACCACGTCCGGGTTTCAGAGTGAAGATGGCAAGCTGAAGTTTCTTGCTTGGCTGGATCACTTGGTCGTGGATCCCCGGAGAAATCATGCCTCCATCATTTCCCAGCTCCACCCGAATACTACCCTCGTGTACAACGCCGTGCTGGACTTGAACGACTTTACGCTGGCCGGATTCCAAAAGTACTGCAAATAGACTGCGACGGCCCCCTTGCACCTGGATGGGTCCGTCCACCCGATATTCCGAGAGAATCGCCGTAGTTTCACTGGCATGCGAGCAATGTTTGGCGGCTCACCGATGCTCTTGGACTCCATTTTGAGCGAATTCGACCTGGCCTGTCGCGTCAAGGATGGGAGCCCCCGTTTGATCTGAGGAGGCTTGGCCTCGAACCCTTCTGAAGGGAGGAGGAACCATGAAGTCAAGACAGATGGCGCTTGCCCGTTTGCTGCTCTTGGTCTTGCTTGTTACAAGTTCTCGTGAAGCTTGGTGCGTGACCCTAGATGAGAATAAGTCTCTTGAGGTTTCTGCCAAGCTGCAGACCCGGGGCACCATCCGCACCCAAAACTCGGATTCCGAAATGGAGAGTTCGGGATACACCTTTCCGGATGCGGACGCTGGCGATCTCGTTCAGCACCGGAACCTGGCAATCCTCGAGGTCAATCATGACCTCGGGCGCTTGACCGAGTCCCTCGGGTTGCTTTACCCGTTGCGTGTGCTGGACATCCGGACGAAGTACCACTTGGTCGGCCGGTTTCTTTACGAAGGGATTTATGATTACGGACCCGGTGTATTTCAAGACGTCCGGGAAGGGGACCGGGAAAATATCAACTCATTCAAGCAGAGCTATGATCTCTGGGAGGCTTACGCAGACTTCAATCGAGGGCCGTTTTTCGTCCGGATCGGAAGGCAGAACCTGGCTTGGGGCGAGACCGATATCTTCCGGCTTCTGGACGGCATCAACCCCCTGGACAATACCTTCGGCGGACCTTTCGAGGATCTGGACGACCGCAGGATCCCGCTCTGGATGGCCCGGTCGAGCTATAACCTCGGAGACTTTGGGCCGGTATCGTCGCTCACGATAGAGGGCTTCTTCGTGCCCGGGACTATCGATGCCCATGTGGCCCCTTGGGCGCCCCGGGGGACTCCCTACGCCGTGCCCCTGCCGTCGGTCTTGGCTCCCTCCCTGCGCATCATCACGCCCGACCGAGCGTGGTCTGAAAGCCGCTGGGGCGTGCGGGTTCAGGGCCTGGTCGCGGAGAGCCTGAACCTCGCAATCGCTCATTACCAGACCTTTCTGGATGTGCCCATCTTTAGGAGCAAAGTGATCGGCAGTCCGCCTGTCCTGTCGGACTTGAACGATCTGCAGCTCTGGGGGGAGTTCCCTGAGGTGCGGATCACCGGGGCGAGCATGAACTACTGGGAGTCCATGACCGATGTTGTGTTCCGGGCAGAGGTGGCTTGGTTCTGGAATGAGCCAGTCTTCATCCCCGAGATCAACAACTCAACGCTCTTTGGCCCTCAGCTCGAACTGCCGGAGCCCGTGCTGGATTTTCTGGCGGGGGTTTTGCCTGTGGATATCCGGAAGCTTGGGTTGAGGGGACTGCCTCTCAATCCCCGGAGCGGGTCGATCCCGCGCAAGGACATCCTCCGGTATATGGTCGGCTTCGACAAACAGTTCTGGATTAGGCCCCTCAACAAGTTGAACACGTTCTTTCTGTCCGGCCAGTACTTCGGCCAATGGGTGCCTGACTACGACAGCCGGATGCGGCAGGAGAGCCTGATGTATCCGAGCCTCAAGGATTATCCGAGGGTCAAGGAATTCGAGCATGTCCTCACCGCGATGTTGAATACGCTGTACCTCAGCGGGAACCTGCAGCCTCAGATAGCGATGGCATACGATGTGAGGGGCGCATGGCTCATACAGCCCTCGATCAATGTCATTTACGAGCCCTTCCGGATCATGCTCCAGTATAGCGCCATCCAGGGGGCCTTCACGAACTTCGGAGTCTTCCGGGATCGGGACCAGGTTTCCCTCATTCTGAGTTACTTGCTGAACTGACGACGATGGAGGATCATGGTCGGCGGCGGCCCATTGGATGACAGGCTGCACGGAGGTGCTGCCGCCGATTCCTCCAGCAGGAACGCGCTTAAGAGTGTTACGCTGTGCCGACATCGGCCTGGGGGCGGGAGAGGTTCCGGGAAGGAAAGCAGCCAGCGGGGGATTCCATGGATGCGAAGGGAGAGGAAGAACATTCGGTGGTCAAGTCCGTCTGTCGCATGTGCCACGGCGTCTGCGGGGTCAATGTGCACATCCAAGAAGGACGCGTGGTCAAAGTGACCGGCGACCCGGATCACCCCATGAGCCGGGGTTACATCTGTTCGAAGGGACGGGCGTCAGTCGAGCTTCTTTACCATCCGGACAGGCTCCGGCACCCCTTGAAGCGGGCGGGAGCACGGGGCGAGACCCGGTGGGCGCCCATCGGGTGGGAGGAAGCGCTGGACACCGTGGCTCGCAAGCTCATGGAGGCCAAACAAGTCCACGGGCCGGAGTCGGTGGCGATCGCCCTCGGCACAGGACGGCCGTACATGTTTTACGCGGCCCGCTTCGCCAACGCGTTCGGCACTCCCAACGTCGTGACCTACAGCCACGTCTGCTACCTGCCTCGCATCGTGGCCTCGGCGCTCACTTGCGGCAGGATGCCCCTTCCGGTGTGCGACTTTTACGGCTTCGGCGGCGTCCGGCCCAAGTGCATCCTCGTCTGGGGCTGCAACATTCTCGAGACCGGAGCGGCGGACGGCCTGTGCGGACACCAGGTGACTCTGGCCTTGCGGCAGGGCGCCAGGCTCGTGGTCGTCGACCCGCGAAAGACGCAACTCGCTTCCAGAGCCGATCTGTGGGCGCAGGTGCGGCCCGGAACCGACGCGGCCCTGGCGCTGGCCATTCTCCACGTCCTCATTGAAGAGCGGCTCTACGACAGGGACTTCGTGGAGAAACACACCGCGGGTTTCGATCGGCTCGTGGAGAGGGTGAAGGAATATCCTCCTGACCGTGCGGCTCAGATCACATGGGTTCCTGATAACACGATTCGCGATATCGCGCGCCTCTATGCTTCTTCCAAGCCCGCCTGTCTCCTCTGGGGCAACGGGATCGACCAGTCTCCCAATTGCTTCCAGACCGCCAGGGCTCTCATGATTCTGCGGGGTCTTGCCGGAAACCTCGACGTGCCCGGCGGAGACGTGTTTTGGGTGCCCCCGGCCGGGGTTTACCAGACGTCGCCTTTTGCGGCCATCGAAAACATCCTTCCCGAGCGGCTCGCGCCGGAAGTCGCCGCAAAGAAACTTGGCGCAGGCGAAAGTATCCCCTTGAACCCCGGCGTGCGGCACTCGGTGTTTTATGACGCTGTGCTGACGGGCAAACCGTATCCGATTAAGGCGCTTCTCCTGGTGGGCACGAATCCGCTGCTTACCGCGAGCGACCCTCTCAAAGGAGAAGCGGCTCTGCGGAAGATCGAGTTTTCGGCAGCCGTCGACCTCTTCATGACGCCGACCGCGCAGCTCGCCGACATTGTTCTGCCGGCAGCTTCCTGGCTCGAACAGGACGATGTCGCGGACCTGCACTTCATCTGGTGCGTCGCGGCCCGCCGGAAAGTCGCCCAAATCGGCGAGTGCCGGGACGACAAAGAGATCTTCCTCGAACTTGCCCGGCGCATGGGGCTCGAGGACTGCTTTCCCTGGCGAGACGTGCGGCAGTGGTGCGACTTCGTACTGGGCGGCGCAGGGCTGGACTTTGATGCTTTCTCGAAGGTTGGTCTGCTTCGCGGCGAGATGCGTTACCGGAAGCACGAAACCGAAGGATTCCCCACTCCATCGGGCAAGTTCGAGTTTGCCTCGAGCACGCTGGAAGCCATGGGCTACGATCCATTGCCGGATTATCGGGAACCGCCCGAAAGCCCGGTGAGCACACCGGATCTTTACGTGCAGTATCCCCTGATTGCCATGACCGGCGCCAAGATCGAGCCGTTTTTTCATTCCGAGTACAGACATCTCCCCTCGCAGCGGCGGCGAAATCCTGATCCTTTTGTGGACATGCACCCGGAGGCGGCCGCCCGGCTCGGCATTCGCGAGGGCGACTGGGTACGGATCACCTCTCCCCGAGGTTCGATCCGTCAGAGGGCGCGTCTGACGGAGGGCATAGACCCGAGGGTGGTCTCCATCCAGCACGCCTGGTGGTTCCCAGAGCGGGAGCCTCCGGAGTACGGATGGAAGGAATCGAGCGCAAGCCTCCTTCTCGATCCCAGGCCTGCCGACCCTGTCTGGGGCTCAGAGCCCTGGAAGTGTTTCCTCTGCAGGGTATCCAAAGAGGCGGACTAGGGTAGCCTGGGTCATCGCCGGCAGACGTAGACGATACTGTCGTCGATGCCGTGCTGCCTTCTCTGTTCGTCCGTGAAGATCTTGGAGAACGCAAACTCCTCGGCCGTGGGGAATGCCTTGGAGAGTCTCTCCCTGAAGTCCATGCCGTAGTCGTAATAGTGGTCATCAAAAAGCGGATTGGGCCTCCCCCACTCAATGGTGAAACCCCTGTTCGTGTCCATGGGAACGGATAGAATGGCCTCTCCCCCTGTTTTTAAGATCCTCTTAAGCTCCTGAATGGCCCTGAAATCATCCGGGACATGTTCGATGACGTGGTGGCAGAGGATGAAGTCGTAGGATTCATCGCGGAAGGGGATGTCGAGGATGTCAACTCTGTGATCCACTCCCTCCGCGCTGTAATCCGCCGTCTCTATCTGGATGGAGGAAAGGTTGGACCGAAAATAATGGAGGATGCAGGGTTCGGGCGAAAAATAGAGGAGTTTTCCCTTCCATGCCTTGCAATTCAACACCTTCTCATAGAGGATCCGATGCCCCCGATGTCTCGCATGAGATTCGCACGTGGGGCAATATTGGTTGAACTTCACATGCCCTTTTCCGATGTACGGCAAAAAATACCTTCCCTGCCACCCGCAACAGGGACACATGACTCGGTTTTTTCCCGTTATCGTCCAGGGAAAATGCCGGAACAGGATGCGGTTGATGAAAAGGGCCTTCGCAAGAGAAAAGGGGCCTCTCGGCCCGCTTCCACGATAATGATCCACAACGTAACGGGGAAGATCGAGCAGCCCTTTGCTATGGCCTTGCATACAAGATTCCCTCCTTCTTTCTCATAGGACCGTCGGAGCCCAACGGCAACTGAGGTGGCCCCAGGGCTAACGGAACCCGTAGCGGCGGCCGCCCACAGCCAAGTAACAGGCGCCTTGGTTCGGATCCCAGTCGATTTGACGGATCAAGAGCCCTCCGCTGTCCAGAAGCGGGCCCAGGCCGCGGCGCCGGATGGTCTCGAACCGGGCGGCCACTGTCCGACTCAGCGCTGAGGTGAACCCTCTGGGGAGGGACGGCTTCATGGCCTCTGCGCAGGATCGTTCCGACACGCTCACATGCAGCCGGCACGCCAGTGGCCGCACCGTGTAAATTCGGCACAATCCTTCTTCCAAGAACGGGCACGGCTCCCAGCCAGCCGGTGCGCGTCCGGAGGACTCAGCGATTTGGAGGAGCGAAAAGAGTGAGTCGCCGTCTGCGCCACCCGCAGGCGGCGCGCTCGTTTCCCGGGCCCTGGATCGGATGCGCTCCATGAGGAGCCGGCAGGGTCTTCGGTTCAGTTCAACCACGATCGGCACGAGTTCGAACAGGGCGGCTTCCACCCCCTTGCGGGGGCAACAGTGGAAGCATCCTGGCCTGCAGGCGATGTCCGCGCCGTGTTCGGCAGCCAGCACCTGGACCCAGTCATCCACTTCTGCGTAGAAAGCGCGCACCGCGGAAAGAAAGCCCTCCAGCGCGCCCGGCTCTGCGGTGAGGCTGTCGAGGAAGCCGAAAGCCTGTGGAAGCCATGGGTTCATGGGGGCTCCCTATGGGCTGGCCGACGGTTCGGGTCAGGATTTTGGGTCCAAAGTATTTGTTTGACAACTCGCTATCAAGTTTGTATACCGTCGCCTCCGAAAAAAAGAAATGAGACCTCTCGAATTCCCCCAGTCAAGTTTTGTAGGCGCCATGGTGGCGAGAGTCTGCCTGATTCTGCTCGTTTCTTGTTGGGCCCTTTGGCTTCCAATCGGGGCAGGGGCCCGTGCCGAAACCCTTCCATGCCTGGTTACAGACGTCCCTGCAGGCGATTCGCTGCGGGTCGTCTGCGCGGGCACGCCCCTGGAAGTGAAGCTCCATGGCGTTGTCTGCCCGCCCCTTGACGACCCTTTCGGCCGTCAGGCACGGCAATTCGTCCAGCGCCTCGTGACGGGCCGGGAAGTCGGGGTCGAGACCGTCCGGCGCGAGAGCCCCTCCCGTGTGGTGGCCAAGGTGCTCCTCGAAAACGGGAAGTTCTTGAGTCATGAGCTTCTGCAGAACGGCCTGGCCCGCGTGGACCCTGAGGCCGCAAGCGAGGACGTGAAGCTCGAAGTCCTCGAAGGGCTTGCCAAGGATCTCCGCGCAGGGCTTTGGGCACAGGCGAGCCAGGAGCCGGCCGCGCCACAGACTGAAAAGAGGGCGCCTGTCTCGGTCGGGGAAGGGCGGGCCGCAACTTCTGGGCAGGTTGTGGCCCCTCGGGGGACCCTCATGGCGGGCGCGCTGCTTATTGCGGCGGGGGTGCTCGGCGCGCTCCTCATTGTTGCCTGGAGGCGGAGGCGGTTCGGCGCCGCGGCCGGTCGCAGGACGGTTCTCGCGATTCCGGGCCGCGGGCGGAGCTTGCGAGCCCTGGCACAGGTCGAGTCCGAGGCCGAAGCCGAGGAAGGGCGGCAGGTTGAGAGCCTGGCCGAGGGCCGGAGGGTCGTGGAGGATCTCCTGGAAAGTCTCGCCCTATTCGTGCGCGAGATGGTCGACAACAACACCTCTTACACGAGCCGGATGGCCGATCACAAGGCGTCCCTCAAGAGAGCCATGACCCTGGCGGGCCTCCAGGAAATCCAGCGTCTTCTCCTGGAGGAGATCGAGGGCATGCAGGCAAGTTCCGAGAATTACCGGGCTCAGCTCGATTCGGCGCGCCGCACGATCCAGGAGCAGCAGGAGCGGATCCGCCAGTCCGAGGCGGCGGCGAAAGTGGATTTCCTGACGCGGCTCGCGAACCGCAGGGCTTTTGAGCAGCGCTTGTCCGAGGAACTCGAAAGGGTGAGGCGCTACGGCGGCACTTTCAGCTTGATCCTGATGGACATCGATGAGTTCAAGAAGGTCAACGACGAATTCGGCCATCCTGCCGGAGACCGGGTTCTCAAGTTCATCGCCAGTGTGCTCAATGAAAAGGTTCGGGCCACGGACTTCGTGAGCCGGTATGGCGGAGAGGAGTTCGCCGTGCTCTTGCCTGAGACCTCGGTGGATCGGGCCCGGGTGGTGGCCGAAAAGATCTGCAAGACCTTACGGAACTCTTCTCTCCTGCACGGGAAGACCAAGATCAAGGTCACGGTAAGCGCTGGCGTGGGAGGCGTGAAGCCGGACGGGGAAAGCCTGGCCGACCTGGTCGCCCGTGTGGATGCGGCTCTCTACCAAGCCAAGAAAAAGGGCCGAAACTGCGTGGAGCAGGCCCCATAGGGCGACCCGGACCCAAAACTCCGGCGTCAGACTTCCCGGGCCGCAATCGGCCGGTCCGTTTCCCCAGCGCAGAAATCCGACATCCGGATGACTTCGGGCCCCGAGGAGACGCAGGCCTGACCCCGGCCCTGCTGCTTGGCCCGGTAAAGGGCTTTGTCCACCTCGAGCAGGACTTCGTCGAGCGTAGCCGCGTCCTGCGGGAAACTCACGGTTCCCATGCTCACCGTGATGCTGGGCAGGCGCTCCCAGCGGGTGCGCGAGAGCTGCTCCAGGATCCGGCGGCACACGGACTGGGCCTGAACCGCCCCGGTCTCGGGCAGGAGAAGGGCGAACTCGTCTCCCCCCACCCTGGCCGCCAGGTCCATGCGGCGCGTCGCTTTGACCAGAAGGGCCGCCAGTCGCTGCAGGATCTCGTTCCCTGCGGGATGTCCCAGGGAATCGTTGATTTCCTTGAAGTGGTCGATGTCCAGCATGACGATCGAGAAGGGGTGCCCCTTCCGGCAGGCCCGGGCGTGTTCCACTTCGATCCGCTCCCGGAAGTGCATGAAATTGGCCAGTCCGGTCAGGCCGTCCGTGCGGGCCTGGGATTCGAGTTCGCGCAGCAGGTAGGCGTACTGGATCGCCAGGGCCGACTGGTCCGCGACGAACTGGAATTTCTTGAGCTCGTGCTCGTTCCAGGGCACCCGCTCCCTCCGGTACAGAACGAGCAGTCGCGTGGGCTTCTTCAAGGTCGTGAACGACCGAGCGAGATACGTCTGGTGCGGGTAGTAGGGGAAATCCTCCTTGCCGCGGTAGGCCGGATCCTGGCGGAAGTCCAGGGTCATATGGATGCCTTCCGCGGCGAGGGCTTTTTCGTGGACACTACAGGCGACCGGCATGCTGGGGATTTCAGGCCCGCGGCTGTCGAAGATCCTGCGCACGATGGTTCCGTCCTCCACGAGAGCCAGTTCACATGCGTCTGCGCCCATGATGTTGCGGATGAGACAGGGAATCCGCTGGTACAGGACTTCGGGGTCGTTGCTCCGCGCCAGGGCGTCGCCCAGCTCGAACAGCTCGAGGGTGAAAGCGCTCTCCACCAGGGCCTTTTCCCTTTCGTGCTTGTGCAGGTAGACGAGATGGCTGAAGAAAAGGCCCACGATGAACAGGAAGGGCACGCGGAGCAGGAACCCGCTCGTCAGGCTGAAGGCCTCGGACCGAAAGACCATCCAGGCGTACACGATGCAGACGCACAGAACGCCGAAAAGAAGGGCTTTCAGGTTTTCGCCGGAAGCGGCGAGAATCAGCACCAGGAAGAAAAACAGGTAGAATTCCGAAGTCGCGGTCCGGGTGAGATAAATGGTCAGGGAGAGAAACAGGATGTCAAACAGAACGAGCAGGTAGTCGAGGCCCGGCCGGTAAAAGAACTCTGGACGGACGAAGAAAAGAAGGAAATTCAACCCGAGCAGGGCCAGGATCAGCACGTCCACGGCGCTGAAGAGGGGCTCAGGGTCGTTGAAGTAAAGGAGGTAGCTGATCGCCACCGCCAGGAGCCACTGGAGGAGCAGGATGTGTTTTCGTTTGTCCAATAGAACGTAGGACATTCAGGGGCCTTCCGACTGTCAGTTGTCCGGGGTCGCTTTGTCCTTCTGCGGGTCCCTGGCCCACCCTCTGGGGCCGAAGGGTCCGGCCGGTGTACCGTTTTTTCGATCTCTTTGAGGGGAAACTTGAATTCTACAGCTTGGGTGGGACTCTCTTGAGGTAGGCCTCCATGTCGAACTTGCGCTCCAGACCGGCCGCGTTCATGTACCGGATCTGTCCGAAAACCGGCCGCTCGGCCCAGGGGCGGTCGTGCTTTCCGAAGCACCAGGCCACGCCGGCGAAACTGTTCGGATCCCGTCCGTCGAGTTCGTACTTGTTGTTCAGGGCGAGGGATATCCGGAAGGCTTCCTGCGGCGTTTCGCTCCACTCCAGGATTTTCTTGGCCCAGTACATGCGCATGTAGTTGTGCATCTTGCCCGTGGCGACCATCTCCCTCTGGGCCGCGTTCCAGTAAGGGTCGTGCGTCTCGGCGCGTTCGAACTGCTGTTCTGTGTACAGGTAGGCGCGTGGGTCGATCTTGTGCCTCTCAAGGGTCCGGCGGGCCCAGTCAGGAAGGCCCTCGTACTTGTCGTAGTCCGGGTTGTGGAGGACAAAGTTCACGCTGAGCTCGCGCCGGACCACGAGCTGTTCGAGAAAAGCCTCAACGTTTTCCCGGCGCACGCCCTGGGCCTGCCGGACCTGGAGGGCCGCATAGACCGGCGAGATTTGGCCGAAGTGGAGATAGGGGCTCAGGTGGGATACGTTGTTCAGCCCCGGGTCTCCACTGTCCTGGCGGTAGCAACTGAGCTTCTCGTGGACGAACCGCTCGAGAAGCTGCCGGGCTTGGGAGGTTCCTCCGCGAAAAGACCCGACGGCCGGAACGCTCCGGTCCACCTTGAGCTCCGCCAGCGCGGAGTCGACGTCGTCCAGGCAGATCCCCTCCTCCAGGGAGAGGCCGAGAGAGTCTTTCCGGAGGGGCTCCGAAACGAACTCGGTCAGGAACCTTTCCAGGTGCCTCTTGATACGGGGGCGTAATGTCCGGGCGCCGTATTCCTCCTTGGAGGACGCGATTTCCGCAGGCACCACCACGTCGCCCTCGACCTGCACCACCGAGATGCGGGCCCTGCGCGCGACCCGCTGCCTCCAGAGCCTTTGAATCCTCAGATATCCTCTGTCCACGACCAGGGAGGAAGCCTCGGCCGCCATGCGAAGAGCGGCCGTAACCGGCGGCTCCTTGAGGACGACCATCCGGATGCCCCGGTCGGCAAGGGCCCGCTGGGTCTCGCGCAGGCCTTCCAGCATGAACCTGTAATGCCGCAGATTCGCCTCGGGGAACCGGCTGGTCAGGCCGAACACGACGACCAGGGGCTGTCCCAGCGTGTTGGCTTCTTGGACTGCGTATTCGAGAGCCGGGTTCCATTCGGCTCTCTGGGACTGCTGCATCCAGTACAGCACGTACAGGCCGCGCCTTCGGGGCTTGCGATTGAGAGGTTGGATCCGTTCAGGCTCGACCATCAGCGAACCGTTTCGCTCGCCCCTTGGCTTGGGAGAAGGCGGAGGGCCGGAGGGTGCCCTGAAATCCGAAACCCGCTATTTGAAACCCGCTCTATGCTCCGTCCAGGCCGTGGTGTTCTTTCTTTCGATAATAGGACTCCGGGTCCGTCAGGAATTCCTCCGCGTCTTTCAGGGACAAGTAATGTTCGTTCTCGATTTGGGCCAGAAGGGAAAAGAACTCCTTTTCCCTGGGGTCGGTCACACTGTCTCGAAGCTTGGCGTACCCTTTGGCGCCGTTCGCCTCGAAAGCGATGGCGGTCCGGATTGCCTCCAGGTCATCGGCGTCTGCGTGGGGCTGCTCGCCGAGATCCCGGATCGAGACCGCAATGACGTTTTTTACAACCGTGTCTTTTACCTTGAGCGGCACGGTCTCCGGCCATTTCTCCTGGCTCTTCCACCTCTTGTGAAGTTCCTGCAGGCGTTCGTAGTGCTCGAGCTCTTCGTCGGCGATCTGCCGGAACATGGCCTTGCCCAAGGGGTTGCGGGTTCTGGAGGCTTGGTTGAGATAGAAGGCCCGCTCCCTCATTTCGTTGTTCAAAGCGACTTCCAGAGCATTGAGTCTTTCCTTGGGATTCACTGGGGCTGCCTCCTTTCTTGCGTCCGCCCGCAGCCTGTGCGGGTCGAGGGACTTTGAGAAAACGCTAAGGGAACGTGGGATGGATGTCAAGGAAGATTCGAAGGCCGACGGGCAAGGAAAATCGGCCCTGATGGTCTCGGGAAAAGGGGATTGACAAGATCTGAACAGGTTCGGTAGTTTTGAAAAAAAGACACGTGCATCCCAGTACGGCTTGCTTCACTGAAGACGGGAGCGGAAGAGACGAGAGAACGCATCTACGAGTAAGATTAAGAAGTGGTTTCGGTGAAGAAGAGAGTTCACGATCCTTCTCTCCCTCTCGCTCCCGGCGATGTCGCCCCGAGACCCTTCCGCACGCGCAGTCCCAAAGCTTTTTTCCTTTCTGTTTCGACTGGTTTCTCAGGTTGTTCCCCTTGCAGTCCGGTTGTCCGGTCCGCGGCTGTCGCGCCAGGGGCGTGACCGCCCCGGCGAAGACCGCTCCGGGGAAAGATCGGGAGGGAGAATGAGATTCGCGGACGTAGTGAGTCAAAAGAGTTTTTCTCTGGTCATGCAGGTGGATCCTCCCAAGGGGACCGGGGCCGAATCCCTAATGGATTCGATCCTGGCCGTCCGGGGACGCATCGATGCCGTGGCGTTCACGGACAACCCGATGGCGATCATGAAGATGCACCCTCTTGCGCCGTGTCATCTTCTTAGGCGCAAGAACGTGGAGGCGATCCTCGGCGTCAATTCCCGGGACCGCAACCGGCTCTCCCTGCAGTCCGAGCTGCTGGCCGCATGGGCCCTGGACGTGCGGTCGGTCTTGTTCCGGGAGGGGGAGGACCCCACGTACGGCGACCATCCTCTGGCGGCCCCGTGCAGGGATCTCACGCTGGAGTCCATGCTGGAAGCGGCTGCCCGTTTTCGGAAAGGGACGGATCTGTCCGGGCAGCCCTTGGACGGGCCGGTTTCCTTCCACGTGGGCGTGTCAATTCCGATCACCGACGACCGCGACGCCAACCGAGCCCGGGCTGAGGGGCTCGGGCGGTGGGCTTCCCTGGGCGCCCAGTATGCTGTGCTCGACCCCACTTACGAGATCGGCACCGTCGAGGCCTTCTCCCGCTCCGCCTCCCAAGCTGGGCTCAAGCTGTTCGCCTCGGTGCTCTTGCTGAAATCCGTGGGCATGGCCAAGTACCTCAACTCTGTTCCGGGCGTTCCGGACATCCCGGACGAGATCATCCAGAGAATCCAGAAGGCGCCCGTCAAACCCAAAGCCTGCCTGGAGATCGCGGCGGAGTTTATCCGTCGCCTCGGCGAGACCTGTGACGGAGTGTTCGTGGTGCCCCTCGGGTGGGAATCGAGGGTGCCCGAGCTTCTGGATCTGCTTTCGGACTGAGCAACAGGCGCGGAGGAGCCATGGAATCGTCGGCGATCCATCCGAGTGCGGGCCGGAGCGGACTTCTCCAGGAACTTCGAGAGGCCGGAGCGGACGTGACCGCTTGCTACCAGTGCGGCCGCTGTTCAGCGGGCTGTCCCCTGGCGGAGTTCTTCGACTTCAAGCCCATGCAGGTGGTGCGCATGTGCTGCTACGGCCGGGAGGAAGAACTTCTCGGGTCTCGTTCGATCTGGATCTGCGCGTCCTGCGAGACCTGCACGACCCGGTGCCCGAACGGCATCGATATCGCCCGGGTCATGGACGTTCTGAGAAGCCGCGCCCTTCAGGGTCGCATGAAGGCGGCCGAGCCCAGGGTCCCGGCTTTTCACCGGGCCTTTCTGAACTCCATCCGGCTCAACGGCCGGGTCCACGAACTCGGGATGATCGCGGAATTCAAGCTGCGCACCCGGGACTTCTTTGGAGACGCCGGTCTGGGGCTGCAAATGCTCCGGCGGGGGAAGCTGGCGTTTTTGCCGGACCGGATTCGGGGGACGAAGGAGGTCCGGAAATTGTTCCAGAAGAGAAAGTGAGAACATGAAAGGAAACGGCGTGACGACCGAGGAAGCCAGGCAGGAGACTCCGGCGACAGAGACCCGGACCGCGGCCCTCGAGATGGGCTACTATCCGGGATGCTCCCTCCACGGCACGGCCCGTGAGTACGACGAGTCGGTGCGAGAAGTGGCGCGGCTTCTGGCGGTCGAACTCTTGGAGCTTCCGGACTGGAACTGCTGCGGGGCTTCCTCGGCTCACATGACCGACCATGGGCTCGCCGTGGCGCTTGCGGTCCGCAACCTCGAGATTGCGGCCCGCCAGGGAAAAGACCTTCTCGTGCCCTGCGCGGCCTGTTTCCAGAGGCTCAAGGCTGCCCAGAAAGCCCTACGGGAGGAGCCGGGCTCGCAGCACGAACCCGGGGCCGCCGCGGTGCCGATCCGTCACCTGGGCGAGTGGCTGGGAAGGCCTGAGACCCTGGCCAGAATCCGGGACCAGGTCAAGACTCGCCTCAAAGGCCTGAAGCTCGTCCCGTATTACGGCTGCCTGATCACGCGGCCTCCCGCGGTCACAGACGCTCCGGAGCCGGAAAACCCGAAGGAACTGGATCTTCTTCTCAAGGTGCTTGGAGCCGACGTGAGAAAGTGGTCCTTCAAGACCGAATGCTGCGGCGGCAGTCTCACGATGCCCCGGGCCGACCTGACCCGCAAGCTCGTCTCCCGGATCGTGAGGGCGGCGGTTCGGGCTGGCGCGCAGGCGATCGTGACAATGTGTCCCATGTGCCAGGCGAATCTGGAATCCCGCCAGATCGACCTGAAGAAGGAGGATGCCGGGCATCCCCTTGTGCCGGTTTTCTTCGCGACCGAGCTGGTCGCCGCCTGCACGGCTTCGGTGGGAAAATCCGGACGATGGAAGCCCCACTTGATCGATCCGTCAGGACTGCTCGGCCCCTTGGGCTTGTAAGAGGAGCCCCTCGGGCGGCGCGATCGATACGCGAGCATGGAGCGGTTTCGAATATGAACGGAAGCAGCCAACAGACACCGCGGCCGGCCGGGGACGGGCCGGTGGGCGCCGTCCTGGTTTCGGGCGCCGGTATTGCCGGGATCCAGGCCTCCCTCGATCTGGCCAACACCGGCTTTCGGGTCTATCTCGTCGAGAAGGCGTCGGCCATCGGCGGAAAGATGGCGGCCCTCGACAAGACGTTCCCGACGAACGACTGCGCCATGTGCATCGTCTCGCCCAAGCTCGTCGAGGTGGGCAGGCACCCGAACATTCGGATCCTAACGAACGCCGAGCTCGTCGGGCTGGAAGGGGTGCCGGGCCGCTTCGTGGCTCGGGTGCGCCAGGCGCCGCGGTACGTGCGATCCGATCTGTGCACGGGCTGCGGGTCCTGTACAGAAGCCTGTCCGATCGTGCTTCCTTCCGAGTTCGACCAGGGTCTCGGCAGCCGCAAGGCGATTTACCGGAGGTACCCCCAGGCCATCCCGAACACCTTTGCCATCACCAAGCGGGGCCGGGCTCCGTGCCGGAGCGCCTGCCCAGCCAACGTGAGCGCCCAGGGGTACGTGGCTCTCTTGGCCGCGGGCCGATTCGAGGAAGCCCTGGCACTGGTTCGAAGGGACAATCCCTTCCCGGGCCTGAGCGGACTGGCATGCCCGAGGCCGTGCGAGCGGGCCTGCACGCGCAGGCAGGTGGATCACGCTGTCCAGATCCGGGCGCTGAAACACGTCCTGTTCGAGCACGAGGCGCGACGGAAAGGCAGGATCGAACTCCCTGCGCCTGAGGCGGACCGCAAGGAGCGCGTAGCCGTGATCGGGGCCGGCCCGGCGGGGCTGACGGCCGCGTACTTTCTTAGGCTCAAGGGATACGGGGTCACGGTAATCGAGGCGGAGAAGGAGCCGGGAGGGAGCCTGAAAAAGATCGCAGAGAAAGTCGCTCCACCGGAAATCCGCAGGGCCGAGATTCAGGCGATCCTGGATCTCGGGGTCAAGCTCGAGACGGGCAGGACGGTCACGGTCGACGAGATCCTTTCGAGGCTCAGTCTGGACTATGACGTGGTGCTGCTCGCCACGGGCCCGGCCCGGCCCGGGTCGGACATCGCGGCCGCTTTCCGCGATTTCGATCCCCTCACGCTCCATACGAATTTACCCCGGGTCTTCCTTTGCGGCGAGCTCGCCCTGGGAAAGAAGAGCTTCATCCATGCCATCGGTTCCGGCAAGGAGGCGGCCATCTCCATTGACCGGTTTCTGCGGCACGAGAACCTCCGGGAGGGCAGGGGGCTGGAGGTTCCGGTGGGCGCGCCGGACGCAGAAGAACTGGAGCGGATCCGGACCGAGGCTTTGCTCGAACCGGCGGAAAAGATCGACCTTTCCGCGGGCGAGGAGGCCGCGAAGGCCGAGGCGGCCCGGTGCTTGGCGTGCGGCGTCTGCTGTGAGTGCTACCGCTGCGTGGAGGCGTGTCCGGCGGGCGCCGTGGACCACGACGATCGGGAAAAGGTGCACGAGATCCCGGTGGGAAGCGTGATTCTCTCGCCGGGATTCGAGACCGTGCCCGGCGACCTCAGGGCCGAGTTCGGCTACGGGGTCTACCCCAACGTGGTGACGAGCATCGAGTTCGAACGCATCCTTTCGGCCTCGGGACCCACGGCCGGACACATCCGGCGGCCGGGGGACGGGAAGGACCCGCGCCGGATCGCCTGGATCCAGTGCGTGGGCTCCCGGGACAGCTCCTGCAACCGGGACTACTGTTCTTCGGTCTGCTGCATGTACGCGACCAAGGAAGCCCTGATCGCGCGCGAGCACGACAGCCGGATCGAGCCCACGATCTTTTTCATCGACCTGAGGGCCTTCGGAAAAGGATTCGACGATTACGTGACCCAGGCGCAGAAAAAGTACGGCGTCCGGTATCTTCGGGCCATGGTGAGCAAAGTATACGAGGATCCGGAAACGGGCGACCTGGAGCTGCGGTACGTGGACGACCGGGGGGCCCTGGTGACCGAGACCTTTGACATGGTCGTCCTTTCGGTGGGCGTGCAGATCGACCCGGGGGTCCGGGACCTGGCCCGCCGGCTCGGCGTCGAGATCGACGGATTCGGCTTTGCCAAAAAGTCCGCCTTTGAGCCGCTTGCGACTTCGAGACCCGGCGTGTTCAGTTGCGGGGTCTTCAACGGCCCCAAGGACATTCCCGAGACCGTGAGCGAGGCGAGCGGAGCGGCCGCATGCGCCGGAGGGGTCCTTTCGGCCGGCCGGGGCAGCCTGGTCGAGGAGGAGGTTTTCCCCGAGGAGGTTTCGGTGGACGGCCAGCCTCCCCGAGTGGGCGTTTTTGTTTGCCACTGCGGCATCAACATCGCCGCCATCGTGGACGTCAAGGCCGTGGCCGAGTATGCGCGCTCCCTGCCCGGCGTGGTTTACGCGGAGAATGTCCTTTACGCCTGCTCCCAGGACAGCCAGGACCGGCTCCGGCAGACGATCCGGGAGCACCGGCTGAACCGCGTCGTCATCGCTTCCTGCTCGCCCAGGACCCACGAGGCCCTGTTCCAGCAGACCCTCCGGCAGGCGGGCCTGAACAAGTATCTCACGGACATGGCGAACATCCGGGACCAGTGTTCGTGGGTTCATCGGACCGACCTGGAGCGCGCCACGGACAAAGCCAAGCGGCTCACCCGGATGGCCGTGGCCAATGTGTTGCGGGCCAGGCCCCTTGCCGAGAACGAGATCCGAATCCGGCCGGAGCTGCTCGTGGTGGGCGGAGGCCTTGCTGGCATGATCGCGGCCAAGGAAGCGGCGAGCCAGGGGTTTCCGGTCTTTCTGGTGGAAAAGGAGAAGGAGCTGGGCGGCTGGCTGCGCAACCTGAGGCGGACCCTCGACGGGGACGACGTGGGCGCGTTCCTGGAGGGACTGCGCCGGGAGGTTACGGCTCACCCGCTCATCCAGGTGATGACCGGTGCTTTGATCGTGGGGCACACGGGGTATCTGGGCAATTTCGAAACCGAGGTCATGACCTCGGCCGGCACGAGCCGCAAGATCCAGCACGGGGCCGTTGTGGTGGCGACCGGAGGCACCGAGGCGAGGCCTGATCTTTACGGTCTCGGCGCCCGGGACAACGTGCTCACCCAGAGCGAGTTCGAGCGGCGCCTGGCGGACCGGCCCGAAAGCATCAAAGAGGTCCGGTCGGTCCTCATGATCCAGTGCGTGGGCTCCCGGGACGAGAACCGCCCGTACTGTTCGAGGATCTGCTGCAATCAGGCGATCAAGAACGCCTTGTCCTTCAAGGCCTTGAAGCCCCACGGCCGGGTGGACATCCTCTACCGGGACGTGCGCAGCTACGGCCTTTCGGAGCTCAAGTACCTCGAAGCGCGCAGGCAGGGCGTGAACTTCGTCCGCTATGACCCGGAGACGAACCCGGTCGAGGTTTCCTTCGAGCCGGACGGCGTCGTGGCCAAGCTGCTTGATCCGTCCCTCGACCGGCACGTCGAGCTCAAGGCCGATCTTCTGGTTTGCTCGGTAGGCGTGGAGCCCCGGGAAAACGAAGAACTCGCCACCCAGTTCAAGGTGCCCCGCAACGAGCATGGGTTCTTTATCGAGGCCCACGCCAAGCTCCGACCCGTGGATTTCGCCAGCGAGGGCCTCTACCTGGCGGGCTTGGCCCATTATCCCAAAAGCGTCCCCGAGACGATCGCCCAGGCCAAGGCGGCCGTGGCGCGGGCCGCAACCGTCCTGGCCAGGAAATCCCTGCGCCTGTCCGGCATCGTGTCTCAGGTGGACCCCGAGCACTGCGCGGTCTGCCTGACCTGCGTGCGGGCGTGCCCTTACGGGGTGCCCTTCATCAACGAGAACCACGCGGCGGAGATCAATCCGGCCCTTTGTCACGGCTGCGGCATCTGCGTGGCCGAGTGCCCGGCCCAGACGATCACGCTTCACCATTACACGCACAATCAGATCCTGGCCAAGATCGAGGCTCTCCGGGAGGATCGTTTTCCGGCCCTCGAGGAGGCTTCGGGGAGGGAGGCGCCGTGAGCGGTTTCGATCCGAAGATCGTCATTTTCGCCTGCCGGCACTGAGCGTACAGCGCGGCGGACCTGGCGGGTTCCGCGCGGCTGGAGTACCCGGACAACACGAGCATCGTTGTGCTGCCCTGTTCGGGAAGATGCGAGGAAGCGATGATCCTGAAAGCGTTCGAAAACGGAGCCGATGGCGTCATGGTCGTCGGATGCCTCGAGGGCGACTGCCATTACTTGACCGGCAACCTGAGAGCCCGGGCGCGGGTCGGCAGGGTGGCCAAGCTCTTGGACGAGATCGGCATAGGCGGGGAGCGGGTGCAGATGTTCAACCTGAGCGCGGGCGAGGGGACCAAGTTCGCCAGGTTCGCGACCGAAATGGTGGAACGGATCCGGGCCCTGGGGCCCACGCCCGTCAACGTGCGCCGCGGCGGAGGCCAGAAGGAGATTGAGCGATGATCATGGGTCAGCAGAAACCGATTCGGGCGATCCTGGACATGCTCGCCCCATATGACAAGATCGTCCTGGCCGGGTGCCACGGGTGCGTGACGGTCTGCCGGGCCGGGGGCCAGAAGGAAGTGGAGATCCTGGGCTCCGCGATCCGTCTGGCCCGCGAAGCCGAGGGCAGGCCCATCGAGATTCGGGAGGTGACCCTTGAGCGGCAGTGCGACCCTGAGTACGTGGAGACCATGCGGCCATACGTCCAGGACTACCAGGCTGTTCTGTCCATCGCCTGCGGAGCGGGCGTGCAGTTCGTGGCTGAAAAATACCAGACTACGCCAGTCCTGCCGGGCCTGGACACGACCTTCATCGGCGTTACCGAGAAACAGGGCATATGGGCCGAGCGCTGCCAGGCCTGCGGAGATTGCGTGCTCCATCTCACGGGCGGGATCTGTCCGGTCGCCCGTTGTTCCAAAAGCCTGTTCAACGGCCCCTGCGGAGGCACCACGGCCGAAGGCCGCTGCGAAGTGAGCAAGGACATCCCCTGCGGGTGGATGCTCATCATCGAGAGGCTCCGCAATCTCAACATGCTCGACAACTACCGCAAGATCCTTCCCATGAAGGGGTGGAGGACCAGCCGGGACGGAGGCCCGCGCAGAATCGTGAGGGAGGACCTGACACAATGAAGAGCGCAAGCCGGCTCGAACGCGTCCTGACAGAAGGCCATTTCGCCGTGACGACCGAGTGCGGGCCGCCCCGGGGGGCCGAGCCCGGAGTGATCCGCAAGAAAGGGGAACTGCTCAAAGGATTCGTGGACGCCATCAACGTGACGGACAACCAGACCTCGGTGGTCCGCATGTCCTCGATCGCCTCCTGCGTCATCCTGAAGGAATTGGGCTTTGATCCCATCGTCCAGATGGTCACGCGGGACCGCAACCGAATCGCCCTGCAGAGCGACATTTTGGGGGCGGCGGCCTTGGGCATGAACAACCTTTTGTGTTTATCCGGGGACCACCAAACCTTCGGGGACGACCCCGAGGCGAAGAACGTCTTCGACCTGGACTCGATTCAGCTCATCCAGCTCGTCAAGAGGATGCGGGACGAAGGGGTTTTCCCATCGGGCAAGAAGATCGAGGGGCCTCCGAAATTTTTCATCGGGGCCGCCTCGAACCCGTTTGCCGAGCCCTTTGAGATCCGGCCGCTCCGGCTGGCCAAAAAAGTCGAGGCTGGGGTGGACTTCATCCAGACCCAGTGCATTTACAACCTCGACCGGTTCGAGAAATTCATGGACGAGGTGCGCAAGCTCGGCCTCCACAAGGAGGTCAAGATCCTGGCCGGGGTCACCCCGCTCAAGTCCGCCGGCATGGCCAAGTTCATGAAAAAGAACGTGGCAGGCATGGACGTTCCGGACGCGGTTGTGAAACGGTTGGCCGACGCGCCCAAGGAGCAGCAGCCCGAGGTGGGCATCCAGATCTGCGTGGAGTCCATTGCCAGGCTCAGGCAGATCGAAGGGATCGCGGGCGTGCACATCATGGCGATCGAGTGGGAGCAGAAGGTGCCTGAGATCGTCGAGAGGGCCGGCCTGCTCCCGAGACCCCAGGTCTAGTCCAAGGGAGCCCGGTGCCCGCCTGAGGCCTCGAAATCTTCGCCTGCGAATCGAGACACCCTTCATGGGATCCTCCGACCAGAACGAGTACTATCGCAAGGCGCTGGATTCCCTGGGCCGTGCGGTCTTCGTCGTGGCGCCCGACTTCCGCATCCTGGCAGTCAACCAGACCGCCAGGGCCCGAGGAAGAGCGGGGGAAGGTCTTTTCTGTTACCAGATCTTCCATGGGCGACGGGAGGTCTGTCCGGAGTGCCCGGTGGCCGAGGTTTTCCGCACAGGCCAGCAGGTCGTGCGGAGAATGAAGGGGCCTGTGCGCGAGGAGGGTGAAAGTCTGTGCCTGCAGGCCACGCCCATTTTCAACGCGGGAGGCGAGATCGAGGCCGTGACGGTCCTCGATGTGGACCTGGCGGCCCTGGGCAGCCTGGAGAACGAACTGCAGCGGTCGAACGCCTTTCTGCGCAACCTCATCATGAGCTCGGTCGATGGCGTGATCGCTGCGGACATGAAGGGACGGATCCTGATCTTCAACGAGGCTGCCTCTGCCATCAGCGGGTACAGCATCGAGGAAGCGCTGACCAGTCTCAATATCCGCCGGTTCTACCCCGGGGACATGGCCCGGGAGGTGATGCGGAAGCTCCGCAGCGACGACTACGGCGGCAAGGGGAAGCTCAAGTCCTACCAGGTGGACTGCCTTCGCAAGGACGGCACGCTGGTTCCGATCAGCCTGTCGGCAGCGATCGTATACGAGAACGGCCGGGAAGTCGCTTCGGTTGGGTTTTTCCACGATCTCAGGGAAAAGATCGAGATGGAGCGCCGGCTCCAGAAGACGCAGATCCAGCTCCTGCAGGCCGAGAAGATGGCCTCTTTGGGCAAGCTCGCCGCTGGCGTGGCCCACCAGCTCAACAACCCCTTGGGCGGCATCACCCTTTACGCCCAGCTCATGCTTGAGGAGTATGCTCTGGACGAGGCGGCCGAGAGCGATCTCAGGCGGATCCTGGACGACGCGGAACGGTGCCGGAACACGATCCGGGAGCTCTTGGAGTTCGCTCGCCAAACCAGGCAGGAGATCCGCCTGAACGACTTGAACCACGCCCTGTCCCAGACGCTGTTTCTGCTCGAGAACCAGTCCCTGTTCCACAACATTGAGATCATTAAGGAGCTCGACCCGTCGCTCCCCAAGGTTCCATCGGACGTGCAGCAGCTCAACCATGTTTTCATGAACATCATCCTGAACGCCGCCGAGGCCATGGAAGGTCAGGGGCAACTGCGGGTGCGCACCTCGCGTTCCGAAGATGGCCGGTATGCGGTCATTCAGATCTCCGACACGGGGCCCGGGATTCCGGAAGATGTGCTGCCCCACATTTTCGAGCCTTTCTTCACCACGAAAGAAGAAGGGAAGGGGACCGGCCTGGGTCTGAGTCTCGTGTACGGAATCATCGAAAACCACGAGGGAAAGATCCAGGTCTCCAGCGAGCCCGGCAAGGGCGCGACCTTCTCGATCTATCTTCCTTTGGAACTGCGCGCCCCGAAAGGAAAGGAGTAGGCCGTGTACCCGGATGTGCAGAGCCTGTCCGTTCTGGTGGTGGACGACGAGCGGGATATCCGAGACGGGTGCGAGCGGATCCTCGTGCGCAAAGGCCTGGAAGTGACCAAGGCTCAGAACGGACAGGAAGCCCTGGCGTGCATGGAGAAAGGGCCCTTCGGGATCGTGCTGCTCGATCTCAAGATGCCCGGCATGGACGGCCTGGAAGTGCTGCGCCGGATCCAGGAAAAGTACCCGGAGACTCTGGTCATCGTGATTACGGGCTATGCGACCATCGAGACCGCCATCGAGGCCATGAAGCGAGGGGCCTACGATTTTCTGCCCAAGCCCTTCAAGCCCGATCAGCTCCGGATCATCCTCGACCGGGCCATGGAGCGGATCCGGCTGACCGAAGAGGCCCGGCGCCTCGAGCGGGAACGCCAGAGGACCCTGCACGATCTGGCCATGGAAAAAAGCCGGACCCAGACGATCCTCCAGGCTCTTCCGGACGGAGTCCTGGTGAGCACGCCCGACGGCAGGGTGGCTCTGCTGAATCCGGCTCTGGCTCGGATGCTGGGCATCGGGGCTGACACGGCCCTCGGCAGGCCCGTGGAGGATTACGTTCCGGATTCGGGCTTTGCGGAGTTCGTCCGCAGGACTTCCAGAGGAGAGGTTCAGGCCGGACAGGCAACGGCCACGTACGATTTCAGCCCCAGGGAGCGCTGCTACCTGAGAGCCCATTCCACTCCGGTGCTGGGCGAGGGCGGCGAGTGCCTCGGCGCCGTGACGCTCGTTTACGACATCACCGAACTGCGGATGCTCGACATGCTCAAAAGCGAATTCGTGGCCCATGTGTCCCACGAACTTCGCTCTCCCCTTTCCACGATCCACCAGCAGCTCGCCACCGTGCTCAACGACCTTGTGGGGGACGTCCCGCCCGAGCAGAGGCACATGCTGGCCCGGGCCAAAGAAAAAACCCAGGGCCTGATTGCCTTTATCGGCGATCTGCTCGACCTTTCTCGCATCGAATCCGGCGTTGTCCTGCAGGAACGAAGGCCCGTGGACGTGTCAGCCGTTCTCAGGGGCGTCGTGGACTTCATGGGGGCCCGAGCGCGCGCCAAGGGCCAGACCCTCTCCCTCGATCTGCCGGAAGGCGGCCTGCCCAAGGTGAACGCGGATCCCCAGGCCATTGAAATCGTTTTCGGCAACCTCGTGTCGAACGCGCTCAACTACACGCCCGAGGGCGGGAGGATCGAAGTGGAGGGCCGCGCCGCGGACGGCGAAATCCGGATTGCGGTGCGGGACAACGGGTTCGGGATCGAGAAACGGCACCTCGAGCGGATCTTCGAAAAGTTTTACCGGGTCAAGAACGAAAAGACCCGCTACATCACGGGCACCGGACTCGGACTTCCGATCGTCAAGGGGATTCTCGACGTCCTGGGCGGTCGGATCGAGGTGGAAAGCGAACCCGGAGTGGGCAGCACCTTCACCGTGTGCTTGCCGGCCCTCGAGTCATAAGAAGTGTGCCAGACGCGACGGAGCACGTCCCTCCAGAATGGAGGGCCACGGTCCCTCGCGGCCACAAAACTGTTCAGGTCTGCACGAGTCGCTTGACGCTTTCGACGATTTCCTCGGCAGAGGCGGGCTTGGGAAGGTAATCGTCCGCTTCGGTGCTCATGCCGTCGTAATGGGAGTACCGGGTGCTCGAAACGTGGCTGCTCACCGCGGTGAGCAGAACGATCGGGATGTTCTTGAACTGGTCGCTCTGTTTGAGTTCCTGGCAGACCGCGTAACCGTCTTTTTCGGGCATCATCACGTCCAGGACGATCGCGTCCGGTGGGCTCTGGCGGACCTTGTTTAAGCCCTCAACACCGTCGTAGGCCACATCCACCTCAAAGCCCTCCTTTTCCAGGTATTTCCGCACGATGGCCACGAAGTCGGGCTCGTCATCCACCACGAGAATCTTCTTTTTCCCTGCCATCCTTGAACCCTCCTGACACGGTCCTGTTTCCTTATGGGGTCCTTGTCCGCCGGCAGCGCCCGCAAAGGCGCTAACAAGTTAACAGAGCGAGGAAAAGGAAGTCAACCTTCCCTGGAGGGACGCGCTCCGTCGCGCACGTTAAGGGCAGGGCCGAAACCTGATCCTTGAGAATCGGCAGATGCCTTTCCCTGCGGCCATGACAGAGCATGGCCCTAAATCGGTTGAGGGTTTCCCCCCAACCGGCCACGAGGGACCGTGGCCCTCCATGGGGACGCCGAATTGGCCCGCGGCCGCGAGAGACCGTGGCCCTCCACAAGGTTTTCCCTGGAGGGACGCGCTCCGTCGCGTCCGTCTCGGGCTTGGTTTTGGCCGGTTGACTCGACGCCGCGACGCTCCTAGTATTTCCACCTGGTCGGTGCCAGGTGGTCCGGCTGGCAGGACCGGAGGTCTTGCTGGCCTGTCCTCGAACTCTCCAGGGATCCCCGGATCCTGTCCACACTGGCCTTTGGCCGCCTCCTTCCCGAGAAGGCTCGCGCTCAGGATCTCGAAATCATGCCCGCGAAACGCGCTTTCTGGCCAGGGATTCTTCTGCCGGCACAGACGGTGAGGCTGGTCCTCGTCCCGTCGTTCCTGGGCGCCCTTACCGGAGGGGCGGCCATCGCTTTCGTGAAACTCATCGATCTGGTTCAGTGGCTTGCCATCGGATCCACGCAGTGGCCTCTGCACGTCCTGCCGCACCTGGCCTGGTACCACGTGCTGCTCGTGCCTGCCCTGGGCGGCCTCATTGTGGGGCCTCTCGTGTGCAAGGCCGCTCCGGAAGCCGAGGGCCACGGCGTGCCCGAAGTGATCGAGACCGTGATGGCGCGGGGAGGCAGGATGCGCTCCCGGGTGGCTGTGGTGAAGACCCTGGCCTCGGCCGTGACCATCGGCACGGGCGGATCCGTGGGCAGGGAGGGACCGGTCGTGCAGATCGGCGCGGCCATCGGTTCGGGCTTGGGCCAGCTCCTGCGGCTTCCCGCTGAGCAGCTCAAGACCCTGGCCGCCTGCGGCACCGCCGGAGGAATCGCCGCGATCTTCAACGCACCCATCGCAGGCGCTTTCTTCGCCCTGGAGGTGATCACCCGGGATTTCGCCATGCGGAGCTTCAGCCCGGTGATCCTCTCTTCAGTGCTTGCGACCGTGGTCTCCCGGGCATGGTTCGGTGACCACCCGGCCTTCACCGTGCAGCCCTTCGAGCTGGCCAGCGCTCTGGAGATGCCTCTTTACGCCCTGCTGGGGCTTCTATGTGGCACGGTGGGGGCCTGGTTCGTCTGGACCATGGACCGGTTCGAGTCGTGGGCGGCCAAGCTGCCTGTTCCGAAGATTTGGCGGCCCGGCCTGGGCGGGTTGGCCCTGGGTGGAATGGTTCTTCTCCTTCCGAACCTCTATGGCGTTGGGTACGCGACCATGGACGCCGCTCTGAGCGGCGCGCTCCCCTGGCGCCTCTTGGCCGTGCTGGTGCCGATGAAGATCTTGGCCACGAGCCTGACGATCGCTTCCGGAGGTTCGGGCGGCGTGTTTCTCCCTTCCCTGTACATGGGCGCCATGGCCGGAGGGCTCTACGGCATGGGTGTCCAAGCGCTTCTGCCAGGCGTGTCCGCTCACTCCGGGGCGTATGCGCTGATCGGCATGTCCGGGGTTTTGGCCGCGGCCACCCATTCGCCGATCACGGCGATGATCCTTCTCATTGAGATCACGGGCGACTACAAGGTCGTGCTCCCCGCTATGCTCGTGGTGACCTTGGCCTCGCTCGTGGGGCGGGCCCTAAAAGAAGACTCTCTTTACACGCTCAAGCTCGCCAGAAAAAGCGACGCCGTCTGGCGCCAGGAAGACGTGATCCTGAGAACCCACACGGTCGGCCGGGTCATGAAACCCGCGGTTCACGCGGTCCGAGAGGACACCCCGATTCCCACGATCCTGCGCTACTTTCTAGACCACGAAGTCGCGTTTCTCTATGTGACCGACAGCCGGGGAAAACTGCTCGGGGCCATCTCGATCCACGACATCAAGGATCCAGAGATCCGGGACCTGGGCTCCTTGGTTCTCGCTGCGGACGTGGCCGAGTCCAACCTGCCCAGGATGAGCCCGGAAGACACCCTGGCCGATTGCATGGACCAGTTTGCGGCGAGCGAGCAGGACGAATTGCCCGTGGTCTTTCACGACGGCACGCTGGCCGGAGTCGTGACCCGCAGGGACGTCCTCAGGGTCTTCAACAGCGAACTCTTGCGCCACGTGTTTCTGGATGTCTCGGTGCGGGACCGGAGCGCGGGCGCGATCCGTGAGTCCCTCCGGCTGGGGGAGGGGTTGACCCTGGCGCGGCTTGAAACGCCGGCATGGCTCGTGGGTCGTTCCCTCAGGCAGGCGGACCTGAGAGCGTCTTTTCGACTTACCGTGGTGGCGATCCGGCGGCCCGAGGACGACGAGGACAGGCTGCCGGACCCGGCCGAGCCTCTGCGGCAAGGGGACATTTTGGTCCTGGTGGGCAGGAGCGAAGACATTGAACGATTTCGGCGAGCGGCATGGGATGAGGGCATCTGAGACGAAAACGGCCGCGGCGAAACCTTTGCGTCTCGCTGCGGCCGGCATGAATTGAGGCTACTCGGTCCGCTGGCTCTCAAGACTGACTGGATCGTGTCAGGATTTCTTGCGGATCAAGGCTGCCAGGCCCGCCAGACCGGTGCCGAAAAGCAAAAGAGTCGCAGGTTCCGGCACCGGGGCAGCCGGGATTCCCACGTCGCTTCCTTCTCCATCCGGTCCTGTTCTCTGCCACCGGGCTATGAAATACTGCTCGCTCTCGTCTGGCCGTCCGTCAGGATCGAAGGACAGAAGACTGAGAAAACTCATTTCATCCAGGCTGTCGAGACCGGATCCTGTCAGGACGAATTGAAAAGAGGAGGTATTATCGCCTCGAGGAATCCCGTCGTTGGGGAAGCCGCCGTTAAAATTCGGGCCGGTTACGGCAGCCACATCGAAACGGCCGAACTGCTCAGGAGTGTTGATAAGGTCCAGGGCGAATGCAGCCGTCCACCCTAAAGGTGCGGTGAATGAGGATATGCCTGTAACGCCGGCCGGCGCATTGAAGGCAAAAGCCGTCAGGCGAGGATAGTAAAGCGCCGAGGTATTCGTGATGTCGATTTTGACGGTCGCAAGGGTGGGATCGTAGGCAAAAACCACATGGGCCGTGTTGTTGGAATCGTTCACACCGACAAGATCGAAGGCCACCGGAACGGCGTGGGCCGGCGGGATGAACAGTGCCAATCCCAGCACAACCAGAAACGGGGCAGCCCCTTTTTCAAAAGATCGGAATCTCTTCATGGCAGTCTCCTCTGCGCCCTGGTTTTTTTTGGAAATACCCTCCTTCGCCTGGCTACGCCGGACTGCCTATATGGATGATTCCGTGCGTTTGGTGGATTCAGGCCAGGCTGGCCGAACCATGCGAAGGCGCACAAGCCGAGGAAGTTTTACCCAGCAAAAACTGTTCCACGCGCCATCGCCCTGTCATTACAACCGCGGCCCCTGTTGAACCTCTTGATTTAACAAAAGAAACCTGCGCTCGAGGCCTGGAAGCCAATCCTAAAAAAGCCTGAGTTGGGGGGGTCCCCCCACTCGGAGGGAAGAGGACGGCCGTAAAAGAGAAATTTTTTTCCGTTCTCAAGAAGTGTTCCCTGCCTGCCGATCTGATACGACAGGGCGCCGAAGGCGACCCAGGCAGACCCGCATTCTGTGTTCGAAGGAAGGGCGTGCGGATGCCCAACAACCCAGGATTTCAGGTTAGAATCGGCTCTTCAACGGCCCAAACCGAAGAGCAGGCGGTACGGGAACTCCGGGAGCAGATCGAGCAGCCTGAGATGAAGCTCGTTCTCTTCTTCTGCTCTTCAAGGTTTCGCCTTGACCGGCTCGGGGAGCTTCTCAAACAAACATTTCCGTGCCCGGCTCTGGGCTGCACCACGTCCGGCGAGATTACAACCCGGGGATATCAACAGGGCGGCTTGTGCGGCGTGAGCCTTTCCGGAGCTGCCTTGCATGCCCACTGTCGTGTCCTGACCTCTTTGAGTGCTTTATCGCCGGTCCACGTGCAGGAAATCGCGGCCTCGGTTCGGTCCGAGCGCAGGATGCAAGGCTGCGCAGAGGATAAGGGCGTGTTTGGGATCCTTCTTGTCGACGGCCTTTCCATGCTCGAGGAGCAGGTGATAGCGTGGCTCTTCAGCGCGTTCGATGGCGTACCGATCGTGGGAGGCTCAGCGGGAGACGACCTTCGGTTCGAGCGCACCTGGATCTACGCGGACGGCAGGTTCCTTTCCGATGCGGCCGCTTTTTGCCTCCTGGAGACCCGGCTGCCCTTCTGGACGTTTCGAACCCACCACTTCGAGCCCGGGGAAGACAAGCTGGTCATCACCGAAGCGGACCCGACCCGAAGGTGCGTCATGGAGATCAACGGAGAACCCGCCGCGCTCGCTTATGCGGAAAGCCTGGGGCTGGGCGTTGAAGAACTCGGTCCGGCCGTGTTTTCCAAACACCCGCTCATGCTCAAGATCGGCGGCGAATACTATGTCCGTTCGATTCAGAAGGCCAACAGGGACGGAAGCTTGACCTTCTACTGCGCCATCGACAACGGGCTCGTCCTGCGCGTGGGCCGCGGCGTGGACCTCGCGGGGAATTTCCAGAGCCAGCTCTCCCTGATCGAACAGAGAGTCCCGAATCCCAAACTCGTGCTGGCCTTCGACTGCATCCTGCGGCGCCTCGAAATCCAGGACAAGAATCTCTTCGGCGAGATGAACGGCCTTTTGAAACGGTTCCCGTTCATCGGGTTCAGCACGTACGGAGAACAGTTCAATTCGATTCACGTGAACCAGACCCTCACGGGGGTCGTGCTGGGGGACGGGGCATGACGGCGGACCGGGATCTCGAGCAGGAGAAGCGCGAGCTCGAACGGAAAGTCGAAAAGCTTTCCCGCGAAGTGGCGAGACTCCAAAAGGTGAACCGGATCCTGGCCGAGCGGGTTGAAAAAAGCGTGGATTCGGCGAGCAACTCCTACGCCCTTTTCGAGCGGAACATCCTGCTGGAGCAGCACATTGCAAAGCGCACGGCCGAGCTTCAGGAAATGGCCAAGAAGGCCGACGAGGCCAACCGCGCCAAGAGCGCGTTCCTGGCGACCATGAGCCACGAGATCCGCACGCCCATGAACGGCGTCATCGGCATGACCGGCCTTCTGCTGGACACGGACCTCACGCCCGAGCAGCGCGAGTACGCGGAGACCATCCGCCAGTCGGCCGAGGCCCTGCTTTCCATCATCAACGATATCCTGGACTTCTCCAAGATTGAGGCCGGCCGCCTCGATCTCGAGACGCTGGATTTCGATCTGCGGACCACGGTCGAAGACGTCGTGGACCTTCTCGCCGTGAAGGCCCAGGAGAAAGGCCTCGAGCTTTCCTGCCTGGTGCATCCCGATGTGCCGGCCCTGGTCCGGGGCGATCCCGGCCGGCTGAGGCAGATTCTGACCAACCTCATCGGTAACGCGGTCAAGTTCACTCACCAGGGAGAGGTGTTCGTGCGGGTTCTGCTGCAGGAGGAGACCGAGGAAAAAGCGACCGTGCGCTTCGAGGTGACGGATACGGGGATCGGAATCCCCCGGGACAAAATGGGGCTTCTGTTCCAGTCCTTCTCGCAGGTCGATACCTCGATGACCCGCAGGTACGGAGGCACGGGCTTGGGCCTGGCCATCTCCAAGCGGCTGGCCGAGATGATGGGCGGGCAGATCGGGGTGGAGAGCGAAGAAGGCCGGGGCACGACTTTTTGGTTCACGGTGGTTCTGGAGAAGCAGACCGGGGCCCGAGCCCTAGAGGCCGTTGTGCCCGAGGACATCCGGGGCGAGCGCGTTCTCGTGGTGGACGACCATCCCACGAACCGACTCGTCCTGACCGAGATGCTCCGCTCCTGGGGCTGCCTGTACGAGGAAGCGGCCGATGGCGTCGAGGCCCTTGAACGGCTGCGCCTGGGCCTGGCCGAAGGAAACCCGTTCCGCATCGCCCTGCTCGACATGCAGATGCCGGGCATGGACGGCAAGACCCTGAGCCGCGTGATCAAGAGCGACCCGGCCCTGAAGGATACCCTGCTCGTCATGCTGACTTCGGTGGGGCAGCGGGGCGACGCAGCAGAGCTGCAGAAGATCGGGCTTTCAGCCTATCTCATCAAGCCGGTCAGAAAGTCGCAGCTTTACGACTGCCTCGTCACGGTGCTGGGGGCTGCCCGGATCCAGGCGGCCCAAGGCGGGGACCGGCCCATCCTGACCCGCTACGGCCTTCAGGAGGAAAAGAAGCGAAGGGTCCGCATCCTGGTGGCCGAAGACAACGCGGTCAACCAGAAAGTGGCCCTGAAGATCCTGGAAAGGCTGGGCTATCGGGCTGACGCGGTGGGTAACGGCAAGGAGGCTCTGGCCGCCCCCCTGGAGAAGATCCCGTACGATCTCGTGCTCATGGACGTGCAGATGCCGGAGATGGACGGGTTCGAAGCCACTCGCGCGATCCGCGACGGCCGTGCCAAGGTTCTCGATCGCAGCGTGCCGATCATCGCCATGACCGCCCACGCCATGAAGGGAGACCGCGAGCGGTGCATCGAAGCGGGCATGGACGACTACATCGGAAAACCTGTCACGCCCACGGCTGTCAAGGAGATCCTGGACAAGTTTCTCGGCCCAAAAACGACTCAGGAGGCCGAAGACGACCGGAGCGCTTCAGCCGAAACACCCGCTTCGGCCGGCGTTTCAATACCTGCGGTTCCCCTCAGCCGATCCTGAGAACTTTCGCGCCCCGGATCTTGCGTTCCTTGAGTTCGACGAGGGCCTCGTTGGCCTGGGTAAGATCGAAGAGCTGGACCTCGGGGCGTAGGGGTATGGCGGCCGCCAGGTCGAGAAACTCCCGCACGTCCTGTCTTGTCACGTTCGCGACACTCTTGATTTCCTTTTCGAGCCACAGGTGCTCCGGGTAGCGGAGTTCCTGCAGGGCGCTCTTGTCTTTTTCCTCCTTGCGGATCGCGTTCACCACGAGGCGGCCGCCGGGTTTGAGATTCCCTAAAGCGGCCACGACAGGCTTCCAGGCGGGCGTGGTGTCGATCACCGCGTCAAGTTTCTCCGGTGAGGGCTCATCCGTGTCGCCGGCCCAGACGGCTCCCAGCTCCAGGGCAAAGGAGCGCTCTTTCTCGCTTCGGGCAAAGACAAAGGTCTGAACCGAAGGATAGCGGTGCCGGACCATCTTGAGCACGAGGTGGGCCGAGGCGCCGAAGCCGGTCAGTCCGAGGGTTGCCTTGCCCTCGAGGGCTGCGAGCCGCAGGGAGCGGTAACCGATTGCGCCGGCGCACAGCAGCGGCGCGGCCTCGAAGTCCGTGAAGGTGTCCGGGATCGGATGGGCGAATCCTTCGGGAACGACCATGTACTCGGCGTAGCCCCCGTCGGCGTCCCGGCCCGTGGCCCGGAAGTCCGGGCAGAGGTTCTCGAGGCCGCGCCGGCAAAAGGGGCAGATGCCGCAGGAGGACCAGATCCAGGCCACGCCCACCCGGGTTCCGAGGGCGAAGCGGATCGCCCCCAGGCCCGCTGCCTCGACCCGGCCGACGACCTGGTGGCCGAGGACCACGGGGAACCGTGGAGGAGGAGTCCTTCCCTCGATCTCGTCGAGTTCCGTGTGGCAGACGCCGCAGGCCGAAACCCGCACGAGCAACTGGCCCTGCGAAGGCTCGGGCACGGCCACTTCAGCCATTCGGAGCGGACTCCGTTCCGTTTCGAGGTTCGTGATGCGCTCGAGAAGCATGGCTTTCATCTTTTCCGCCCTCCGGCCCGACGGTAACGTTTAGCGGGCCTGCCCGTATTATGCAGCCTGGCCGGTCCGCGGACAACCGGAAGGCGATCCGAAGGCGATCGGCGCGGACAGGAGAGGTCAGAAGGGAAAGAACATTTCCAGAGACAGGAAACTCGCGGTTGACACGATGCCGAGGCCTTTGGGATGATGCTCGACATCCAGCCCGGTGCGCATCGCGTGACGCATCTTGACTGCCTCAGGGGTCTCAAACATGCGCCATCTGGAACTTGAACGGAAGAAGGATCTCACGCCTTTCCGCAGGCTGGCCATCGGCACCTGGAGGACGGCTTACGACCCTTCGGTTTACGGGACCCTGCAGGTGCGTATGGACCGGGCCATGGAGTACATCGAGGAATACCGCAGGAGGACCGGCGTCCGTCTCACCGTGACGCACCTCGTGGGCAGGGCCATGGTGGAGGTGCTCAAGCGCATGCCTGACGCCAACGCCATTCTGCGCTTCAACCGGATTTACCTTCGCAAGCGCATCGGCATCTTCTTTCAGGTCACCATGCGGGACGAGGAGACGGGCAAGTTCGATCTGTCCGGCGCGACCCTGTACGATCTGGACAAGAAGTCTTTGCGGGAGATCGTGGCCGAGATGGAGGCCAAGGTCCACTCGGTGCGCAAAGGAACGGACAAGGCCCTGGAAAAGGGCAGGCGGTCGTTCCGGTTCGTTCCCTTGATTCTCATGAACTTGGTTCTCAGGGTCATGAGCTTTTTTGCCTACACCCTGAACATCGACCTGTCAAAGCTCGGCATACCGAAGGACCCGTTTGGGTCCGTCATGATCACCAACATCGGCGCCCTGGGCCTCGAGGCGGCCTATGTGCCGCTTATTCCTTACTCGCGCGTGCCCCTGCTCGTTGCCTTGGGCGCGGTCAAGGAAGTGCCTCTGGTGGAGAACGGCAGGATCGTTGTGGGCAAGGTGATGGACATGAACGCCACCTTCGATCACAGGTTCTTCGAAGGAGCCCATGCCGCGGTGATGGCGAGCGTCATGCGGGCTTGGATGGAAGACCCGGTGCGCCACTTCGGCCCGATCCCCGAGAGCTGACCCGCCCCAGTTTGTTTGGAACGACGCGCTCCGTCGCGTCCGTTTTTGGGTCTGCCGGCCCCGTATCCGCCCTTGCGGCCATGACAGAGCATGGCCCTCCACCGGATGACGGATCGTTCGCCTGCGGCCACGAGGGACCGTGGCCCTCCATTGGGTTTCCCCTGGAGGGACGCGCTCCGTCGCGTCCGTCTTGTGGCGTTTTCTGGGGTTCTTCTCGGGCATGCTTTCTGCGGCGCCGGCCGGGCCCTGTCAGCCGCCCTGGTTAGAACTCGCCTCCAGGCCCAGGGTCATCCACGGTTCGCCGGTGTCGGGCGCGAGGGTCTCGGCCGGCACCTTGTCCCTCGGAGCCCTGCGGACCTGCATCTGAACTTCCCGCGCCGCGCCAAGGGGCAGGGACACCAACCTCTGGTGGACGCAAACTACGCCGATGCCAGAGATCGGCGGGGCGGATACACCCGGGCTGGCCTCGGGGGTCAGGGGTTTTCGGTCGACAAAAAGGACGTTCCCCTGGGCGTCAAGGTAACGATAGGTCACGTCGTACCGGGCAGGATCGAGGTCGTCCAAGATGATCCAATAGTAGTTCGCGATGAACGCCGGGGCCCATACGGTTTCGGGCGCCTCTGCCTCTGTGGAAGGGGCGGACGAAGCATCTGGGTTCGCTGCGACCGCGCCTAAACCCGAGATTCCGTTCGCTTGCTCAGCGATTGCACGGACGGGCGTCACCGTCGTGCCGAGAAGCTGGAACCTTCCGAAGAAATCGATCTGCCAGAACGTCTTCGGCGTGAGGGCCCGGAGCCGGTCTTCGACCGACTGCCGCTGAACGTCCTGGGTCGTAGAACCGCCACCGAGCGCCGCCAGTCTTTCCGCGGCCGCCCGGAAGTCCGGCGCCAGGCTCAAGGCCTCGTGGTACCGGCCGGCTGCTTCTTCGGCTCTACCAGAAGATTCCAGAGCCTGGCCGAGTTGGAAATGGATGAGGTGTCTCTGCTGCCAGTAAGCAAAGGCCGGAACCTTGACGAGAAGCATGGCCTCCAGCTTCCGCGCGGCCTCTTCCGGCTGCCCGCACCGCAGCTCGGCCAATGCTTCCGCGAACTGACGCTCCAGGTGCTCGGTCGGGCTGCGAGGCTCGAGTGCAGCCAGGACCCGCAAGATCCGTTCGCACTGGGCAGGCGCCACGGGCGCAGACTGCGCTCCGAGCGCCCTCACGAGATCGTGGAGAATCTCCCCTCGGGCTTCGCCCGTTCGATCCTGCCCGGGCCGGGCATGGATCTCGGCAAGCGTGAGAAGGGCGTCCAGATGGTTGCGTTCCAGGGCCAGGCAGTCCCGGCAAGCCTTGACGGCCTCCAGATATCGCCCCAGGTTCGCCAGACGCAGGCCGTCCTGGAGAAGCAGAGCGCACCGGTCTGCCCGCAATCGCCTGAACCTCGCCTGCTCTCTGGCCGCGTCACCGGCGCGGCCGAGCCTTCTCGCAAGCTGGAGCCTGGTGCGGGTGAATTTCTCGGCGGCCTCGAACTCCCGGGATCCTGGAGGGTAGCCTGGCCCAACGCCGTCTGTCGCAGGATCGATGCCCAGCAGCGAGAGAATCTTGCCGGTCGTTTCGAAGGCCTCAGACCACAGGCGCCTGGAGGAGAGGAATCTGTGGAGAGCAGCCTGTGAGGGCAAGGTCACGGGCGTCAGGTCGAGAAGGACCCGCGGATCCGTTCGAATCTCGTCCAGGAGCATGCTGTAAACAGGGACTGCGTATTTGCGGGGTTCGCCCTGGACGGCCTTGCGGAAAAGAGCGATGGCCTCTTCGCGCCTGGCTTGCAGTTCCTCCTCGGTCTTCCCGGCCTGGAAGTAGAGCGCCTCCATGGCGTAATACCAGCCCGCCCGGTAGAGGGTCGCGGGCCGCTCAGGCGCCAGGAAGCGCGCGTCTTCGACGAGCTTTTCGATCTTGGGTTTCTGGCGGTCGAGTTCCGGACCAGGCGCGAGATGGGTCGCCCAGGCGACGGCCAGGTCCATGTGCAGCCATGGCACCGTGGGCGCAGTCCGGATGGCCCTCCGGATCTCCTGCTCGGCCGCTTCGAGCTCCGAGAGAATCCTTTCCTGAAGCCGTCTGCGGGCCGGCACGAGAAAAGCCGCGCTCAGGGATTTGAATTCTTCCGAGTCTTCGTCCACCTGAAGCTGCTGGCGGGTCAACTCCCGAGTCATTTCCTGGGCGAGCCGCTGTACCGGATCCTCACTGTCCAAGGCGCGATCTTTTAGGAGAACGCTTCGGGCGAGTTCCCGCGCCAAGGCTTCCACTTCGCCCGCCACGGTCCGGATGCGAAACAGGCCCTCGTGAAAGGCATAGGCCGGCGATCCCGGATCCAGGAGGGCGGCGCGGTCCAGACAGGTCTTGGCCTCGGCGGCGTCAGCCGGCGGCCGAACTCTCCAAAAGTGGTACGTCTCCGGTTCCCCGCGAGCCCAGGCCAAGTAGACGTTGAAAGCCCTGTCGGCCAGACCGGCCCGGACCGCGTGGCTGGATGCGGCGAGGACCCCGGCCAGAACAAGAACCGGAAACGCCGCCCGGAGCAGCACTCCTGTTCGGTTGCTGAGGGGGATCGCCACCACCCGGAACGTCTCGGCCGAGTCTTTGCGGCGGCCCTGCATGTTGGCGGCGGCGTGGCAGATCGCGGCGAGCGTGACGAAGACGATGCCGTTGGCCGTGACCATGTAGAGGTTGAAGTCGAAGAAACTGTGGACGAGCATCGCCGTCAGGCCCGCGAAGGCACCCGCGAATACGAACCGGCAATAGCTGTCCTTGCGGCCTGCGATGCGCCTGAGGATCTGAACGAGAAAGGTCGCCAGAGCTCCGTACAGGGCCAGGGCGCCGGCCAGGCCGGTTTCGCAAGGCACCTGGAGCCAGTCGTTGTGGAGATAGACAGCGACCTTGTCGCCGTACCGGGCTGGCTGGTAGGCGTGAAAGACGTCGCCAAAAGCGCCTCCGCCCGCGCCCAGGGCCGGAAAGTCCCGGATCATCGCAAGACCGGCCGCGCGCAGGGCAGCACGGCCCGTCCAGGAGGAGTCCTCCTCGGCAAGCTGCTCGAAGCGGTCGATGAGCGGGGTCAGGCCCCGGTAGAGCAGGAGGCCGGCCACGACGATGAGCACGGCGACAACCGCGGCCGCAGGCAGGGACGCTCTTCTGGAAGGTTCCCCGCCGCGGCCTGCTGCGAACAGAAAAAGAATGAAAAAGCCGACGACGAGGCCGAGCATGCCGCCCCGAGAGAGGGACAGACAGCCGGCCACGAACATGGCGGCCACGAGCAGGCCGAGCAAGAGGTTGCGATAGGTGGAGGCCTTCGATAGGCCTTCCGTGAGGCGCCGGCCGAAGGAGAGGCGCGAACGGCGCCAGGAAACTCTTTGCCTTGTGGCAAGCAGGCTCATCAGGAGGCCGCACACGGCCGGCGTGAGCATCTCCATGAGCCCGGCAAAATGGTTCCGGTTGTAATACGTTCCGTGGACGCTCAAGCGGTCCGGCGGAGTGATCCAGAAAATGTGCGGGCTCCCCGAAAAGCGCTCCCCCAGGCCGTAGAGAGCCTCAAAGAGACCCAAGGCGGCCAGGACCCAAAGGAAGAGGTTTACGCGGCTGCGGTCCCGGAGGTGGTGGACGAGGACGAAAAAGAGCAGGAAGAGGGACGAGACCCGCAGGATCTCCTGGACCGTGGCGTGGGGACTGAGAGAGATGGGCATGAAGGACGGATCCTCGGGGTAGCCTGGGATGAGCCGCGTGTAAAGATCGGCGGTTTTGGGCGAAAGGACGGAAAGGAGAGCGTGGGGCAGGGGCAAGAGCTGGAAGGAAAGGATGCACACATACAGGGCGAGGAGTCCCCAGATGCGGGTTTGCACGATCTCGATTCGTCCGAGAACCGAGCCCCTGAGGATCCAGAGGAGAAAGAGAAACGCGGATGCGGCGAACACGATGGATCTGGCCCAGGGGGCAACGGAACCGAGCGGAAGGGGCGCGAGGACGAGCAGGGCGACCAGGGCCGCCTGGATGATGCGATCGATCGTGGCTGCCACGGATTCCGGGGTAAGGGTTTCCAGGCGCCGGCGGATTTTGCGGAGAGGGCCCCGGCGGGATTTTTTCCGCCGGATCCTGACCTCCCGGCGGACTCGAGTCGGAGCCGTCCGGGCTCCGGCTGGCTGGAGCGTTTCTGGTGGGGTGGCCGGGTCAGTGGCCATGGCGATCGTAGGGGCCTTGTTGGACCGAAGAAGGACAAATCGAACCAAAGTTAGCGTAAGGTATAAGCATCGGGGGCCCTTGTCAACGGCACGAGACGGACGCGACGGAGTGCGTCCCTCGTAATGGAGGGCCATGCTCTGTCATGGCCGCAAGAAAGGCATCTGCCGATTCCAAGGAGCAGATTTCGGCCCCGCCTTAGCGGACGCGACGGAGCGCGTCCCTCAAGGGGAAAGGGGCCTGGCCCATGGCCAGCCCTTTTTGACACAAGGGCTCGTTCTTCTTATGCTCTCAACGCCGGCGGGCAGAGTGAAGCGCCGGAGGCTGCCGGGCACGGCCCTTGAGAGGTTTGTCAACAAAGGAGCGTGGGAGAGACCGCAATGACGGAAGAGCTGGTCGACAAACCGAAAGAGATCAGGCCGGGGGAGGAACTTGACGAGGCCAAGGTAGAGGCTTTTCTCAAGGCCAACATCCCGGGCCTTTCAGGCAAGATTGAGATCCGTCAGTACCCGGGAGGCCATTCCAATCTCACCTACTCGGTCCGAATCGGGGACAGGGAACTCGTTCTGCGGCGCCCGCCCTTCGGCACAAAGGCCAAAACGGCTCACGACATGTCCCGGGAGTACAGGGTTCTAAAGGCTCTGCGGCCGGTCTTTCCGTATTGCCCGGAGCCTCTCCTGTACACGGATGACGAATCGATCCTGGGTTGCCCGTTCTACGTGATGGAAAAGATCCGCGGCATCATTCTGCGCAAGGACATGCCGCCCGGGCTCGATTTGAGCGCAGCCCAGGTCCGCGAACTCTTCACGAACCTGATCCGTGTGCAATGCGAACTCCATGCCCTGGATTACAAGGCTGCCGGCCTGGCTGGCTTTGGAAAGCCCGAAGGCTACGTGCGGCGCCAGGTCGAAGGCTGGAGCCAGCGGTATCGGAACGCCCGAACGCCGGACGCGCCGGACTGCGAAGAGGTCATGGCGTGGCTGGCGGACCATATGCCACCGGAGTCCGGCCGCGCTTCTGTCATCCACAACGACTTTCGGCTCGACAACGCCGTGCTGGACGTGAAAAACCCTCTTCGGATCATCGGGGTCCTGGACTGGGAGATGGCCACCATCGGAGATCCGCTCATGGACCTGGGCTCTTCCCTGCCCTATTTCGTCCAGGCCGACGATCCGCCCGAGGTTCAGGCCATGCGGCAGGCTCCGACGCACGTCCCGGGCGCTCCGACGCGCAAGGAAGTGGTGCGGCTCTACGAGGAAATCTCGGGCCGCAAGGTGGATCATGTCGAATTCTATTACGTCTTCGGTCTCTTCCGGCTCGCCGTGATCGCTCAGCAGATCTACCTGCGCTACTACCTGGGACAGACCAAAGACAGTCGTTTCCAGGCCATGGTCTTCGGAGTCATCATACTCGATCAGACGGCCCGCAGGGTCATTGCCGGCTCCGGCCTCTAAGCCCTGACCGGGGCGCTGCCGAAAAGAACAGAGAGGGATCCGACACCCCCCGGTTTCCCAAGGCACTGGCCGGACGGAGCGTGTCGGACGGTCGTTTGCGAGCCTGTCAGGAGAAGGGCGAATGAAGAACACCACGGTCGTCGACCCCTCCGGGTACCGTCCTACAAAGGCGTATTACAACCTTGGCTTTCTCAAGAGCAGGGATGCGCGGCTTGTCCGCATTTTGAGCGAGTATCTGGAGCCGGCCAGCCGGCTTCAGTGGCAGCGCGTGACCGACACAATCGTGTTTTTCGGCTCCGCAAGGGCCTGCCCTCTTCAGGAGGCCGAGGCTCGCCTCTCCGAGATCCAGAGGAAGATCGAGTCGACTGACAAGCCCGGGCCGGCTCTGAGGAGGGAACTCCGGAGGGCGGAGCAGCGGATGAAACTGGCCCGCTATTACGAGGACGCTGTCCGCCTGGCGGCCATGGTGGTCAAGTGGGCGAAGACGCTCAACGGAGGCATGAAGCGCCTCATGGTGTGTTCGGGTGGAGGCCCGGGGATCATGGAGGCGGCAAACCGGGGGGCCCGCGAGGCCGGGGGGCAGTCGATCGGCTTTTCCATCAGTCTGCCCACGGAACAAAAGACCAACCCGTACGTCCCGCCCGAACTGGCTTTCGAATTTCACTACTTCTTCATGCGCAAGTTCTGGTTCGTCTATCTCGCCAAGGCCATGGTCATCTTCCCCGGGGGATTCGGCACCATGGATGAGGCCTTTGAGGTCCTTACCCTGACCCAGACCGGCAAAACCCGAAAGAAGATGCCGGTCGTGTTCTACGGCAGCGAATACTGGCGATCGGTCGTGGATTTCGAGCTGATGGAACGGTGGGGGACCATTTCCGCCGGAGACCGCAGGCTCGTTCACTACTGCGACGACCCGGTCGAAGCCTTCGAGTACCTGAAAAAAGAACTCACGAGGATCCACAGGTTGTAGAGGGCCTTCGAACCCGCGGCCCCAGGTTTGGAGGGACGCGCTCTGTCGCGTCCGCCTTCGGATCTGCCGCCCCCCGTATCCTTCCCCTGCGGCCATGACAGAGCATGGCCCTCCATCGGATGCGTCCGCCTTGGGGTCGTGGTTTGGGACGCGGCCACGAGGGACCGTGGCCCTCCACGGGTTCTATAGAAAAAGATCCTGGATCAGGTCCGCGCCCGGCGTGACCGCGTACCGCGAAAAGTCGGTCACGCCCTCGGACCTGAGCACCTCTTCGTCGATGAAGAAATTCCCGGTCGTGGTTCTGCTGTCCCGGGTGAGGATCGCGTAAGCCGCGTCCGCCATGATCTCGGGCTTGCGGCCCCTGCGGGCCGTGGCCTCTCCTCCCAGGAGGTTCTGCACGGCCGCGGTGTCGATGACGGTCCGGGGCCAGAGGGCGTTCACCGCGATTCCGAAGGGCTTGAATTCCTCGGCCATGCCAAGCACGCACATGCTCATGCCGTACTTGGAGAGCGTGTAGGCCAGGTGGCTGGCGAACCACTTGGGCTCGAGCTTCGGAGGCGGGGAAAGAACCAGGACGTGCGGGTTTGAGGATTTCTTCAGGTGGGGCAGGCAGGCCTGGGTGGCGGCAAAGGTGCCCCGCACGTTGATCTGGTGCATGAGGTCGAAGCGCTTCATCGGCGTTTCGGCCACCCCGGCCAGGAAGATCGCGCTGGCGTTGTTCACGAGGATGTCGATCCCGCCGAAAGTCCGCACCGCGGCGTCCACGGCAGCCTGGATCTGCTCTTCCCGCCGCACGTCCACGATCACGGGAAGGGCGCGGCCGCCGGCCCGCTCGATCTCCTCAGCCGCTGTGTAAATGGTTCCGGGAAGCTTCGGGTGGGGCTCCGCAGTCTTGGCCGCGATCACGATGCGGGCGCCGTCGGCCGCAGCTCGCAGGGCGATGGCCTTTCCGATGCCCCGGCTGCCGCCCGTAATAAAGAGGGTTCGTCCTTCGAGGCTTGCCATGGCGATCTCCGAGAAAAAGTCGCGTTTCACTCGAGCTTGGCGGCTACGCCCTTGCCGTAGTCCTGGCAGGCCTTGATCCCTTCCCTCTGGTCGATCAGATGTTCCTTGAGATTGAACGAGCCCAGGTCGGTCACGTTCATCTTGAACACATACTCCAGTGTGTCGAAGATGATCCCCGGCGCGTCTCCGCTGTGCGTATAAGAGCCGAAGGCGCCTCCGACCTTGCCGGCGAGTTTCGCCTTCTCCACGAGAAACAGAAAAGTCTTCATCCCGCCGGTCATGTCGCGGTGGTACGTGGGACAGCCGAAAACATACCCGTCGTACCCTTGGAGATCTTTTTCGTTCTTAATGGCGCTGATCTTCTTGAGCTCGGCCTGGTGTCCGGCCATCCGGACCCCCTCCGCGATGTACTCGGCCATCTTTTCCGTGTTCCCGGTTCTGCTGTCGTACGCGATCAGGACTTTTTTCATGTTAGAAACCTCCGGCTCGGTACTTTGGGGTTGACGCGCGAAACCCAGGAAAGAGCTTCGCCTCCGCTTTTTTACTGAGAAGCCAGAAGAGCCCGGATGGTTTCAACTCAGGGGTAAACCGAGGAAGCCCTGGAGTCCGCGACGCTGATCCGGTACCGGACCCTACTCGGAAATCCTTCAGGGCACTGGAGCTCGACCGTGTGGAGGCCGGCTGTGCCCGAGGGCGTACAAAGGCTTGCCGGCTGATCCAGGGAGAGACCCTGATTCAGCAGCTCCCCTTGGGGGTTGCGGATCACGATCCGGGGGGACGCGCAAATTTTCTCGTCTGCGTCGAGGACCTCGCCCGGCACTTCGATATCCACAAGAACGAAGAAGGGCTCGTGGCCGCTCGAAGGGACCTGGGCCTCTGCCAGGATCCCGTCAGAGATCGTGCAGCTTTCGGCAGGCGGCCACCCGCAGCTTGCGCACGAGAGTCCATGGCAGGGCTCGAGATACGCGCAAGAGACCTCTTGGTCCTCGGTACTCCCGCATCCTGCGCCGGCCGTGATGACGGCGAGCACAATAGCTATCCGGACCGCCCGACGGACAGAATGCAACGATTCGCTCTGCAAAAGAGTCGCCCTTGACGCGGCACAGGGTTAAATCAGGAACCGTACCAAAAACCGTACGGATTCGAATAGCGCAGTGCGAGCCCCGAGTCAATGCGGCCGGGAGGGGTTGCCGGGACGCGTGCCTGGAGTATCCGCCGGCTGCTACCTGCCCCGGAGCCCCTTGAAAAGGCCGGCGAGCAGGTCTCTGAGCTTGTTCCGGGAAGCGTTTTCCTTGAGCTTGTACGTTTCGATCAGGCATTCGGCCACGGTCTGGGCCATCTCGTCCATCTGGTTCTGGTCCATGGCGATGTACTCGATGCCTGCGTGAAACTCGCCGCTTCTGGCCTGCTCGGCACACCAGACGACCCGGCCCACGGCCTTGATCGGGTGGCCGGGAAACTCGAGGACGAGTTCGAGAACCGTGCCCGGCGAGATTCTTCTAGCCGCCTTGATGCATACGCCGCCGCAACTGAAGTCCTTTGTCCACGTGCGGGAGGCGGTCTGCTCCAGGGCCAGGAAATCCGGGGTGGACAGGTTGGCCAGGATCCGGTAGTTGACCGGGATGGCCTCGCTGATCCGCGGGAACCTGCGGCGCTCCTTTCCGCTCCATTCTTCGGCCATTTGAGGAGTTCTCCTTTTCCTTCGAGGAAGCAGCCATCGGGACTCCTGCTCTGCAACTCGGGTGCCACGGCGGTCGCGAACAGGAGCCGGCTGGGTGCGACCGGGCGCGGCACGCACCCGCCTCCGCGGACGGGCTGCCAGAGGGCCTGAGGCTGGTTCTGGGTCTGTGCGGCACGGGTTCGCAAGCCGACAGGAGGCCGTTTCGGAGCCGTGCACTCGAGGGGCGGATCTTGAAACAGGATTGGAAAGCGGTTACAGTTTCGCAACGAAGGGGTGTCCGAAATCGATAAGGTGGGTCGGCCGAAGTCGACCAGGGCTGGAGCCCCTAAAAGACGCACTTGCATGAGGAACGTCATGGCCATACAGGTAAGGTGTGATTGCGGCGAGATTCTGCGGATTCCCAGGCCTGCCCCGGGGGAAGAATGGAAGTGTCCGTCCTGCGGCGCGACCATTCAGGGCCGGGACAATGGAGAAGAGCCTGCGGATGCGATGGAGATACCCATCGAAGGGTCTTCGATCGGACCAAGGCAAGAGGTTCAAGGGGGTCAGGCCGCCGGCTCGGCTTTGAGCGGACAGGGGGATTCTGGGAAGAAGGAAGAAGATCTTGAGGATGATCTCGAAGAACCAGAAGAGCCTGAGGAATATGAGGGGTCCAGAAACGGTATCCCCAAGGGCATGCTGTGGGGTGTTTTCCTGGTTCTTCTGGGTCTGCTGGGCATGATTTTTCTTCTTAAGCCCGGAACGCGGGAAGAGCCCCCGGGGCCCGGCGGCATCGAGGCTCCAAGAGTGGAAGCCCCTGCCCCTGTCGGGGAGGACGCTTCTGTTCGGATCGCCTTGGAATCCTCGCCCGGAAAGGAGGCAGCGGCTCCACAAGCCACGCCTTTGGCTGCTGCGGGCAGCGGCTCCAGCGCCGGAGGCGAGATCCAGACTGCGGTCACGCCGCAGGCGCCCCCCCAGGTTCCCGCAGCGGCGGCGCCTCCACAACCTGATGCGCCTCCTGCCGCTCCTTCCAAGGCCCTGGAGCCCGCTGCGGGAGCGCCCGGTTCTTCTGCTGTCCCGGCCGCTCCGACAGCTCCAGCCGTTCAGGCTGCGTCCGCGCCTGCGGCCGCAGCGCCGCAGCCGAAGGCACAACCCGCCAAGCCCGAAAAGCTTGCTTACAGCAAGCCGGCGGCCGCAAAGCCCGCCGGAGCCTATACCTTGAACGTGGGTTCCTTCAAGGCCCGCAAGAACGCAGAGGCCTTGAGGGAGGACCTCGAACAAAAGGGGATCCAAGCGACAGTGACGGAAGTGAGCCTTCCGGACAAGGGCACCTGGTACCGGGTTTCGGTGGGCCGTTTCTCCACTCCGGACGCGGCCCGCCGCCTCGGCCGGGAACTCGAGAAAAAGTGGCAGATCCAGTCCTTCGTCGCGCAGCTCGATTAGCTGGACAGTTAGGAGGTGTTCCCTTGGGTCAGGGCAGTTCATGAAGAGAAGAGCCAGCGCCATTCTTCTTCATATCACGTCGCTTCCCTCCTTTTCCGGCATCGGGGACCTCGGACCGGCGGCCAGGCGCTTCCTGAATTTCCTGGTATCAACCCGGCAAAGCTTCTGGCAGGTTCTGCCTTTGACGCCCACGGACCCGGCCTGCGGGAATTCGCCTTACAGCAGTCCGTCCGCCTTTGCCGGCAATCCCTTGCTCATCAGCCCCAAGGGCATGGTGGAGGACGGTCTGCTTTTGACCGGGGAGATCGTCCCCCAGCAGGTTTTCCCCATGGAACGGGTTGATTTCGGCGCCGTCATTCCTTTCAAACAGGCCCTTTTCCGCCGCGGTTACGAACGCTTTCTGGCCGAGAGCCGGCACCGCGAGCCCGGCTACGAGCGGTTTCTGGCCGAGCACGCAAGCTGGCTGGACGATTACGCGCTCTTCGCCGCGCTCAAGGAGCATTTCCACGGCCGCAGTTGGGGCGAGTGGCCTCCGGAAGTCCGCTACCGGGAGCCCCACGCACTGAAAGAGGCCCGTGACAAGCTTGCCGACCGGATCGGCCTGGAAAAGTTTCTCCAGTACGTTTTTTTCAAGCAGTGGGAAGCGCTCAAGAGGGAATGCAATCGCTGCGGCGTTCAGATGATCGGGGATCTGCCGTTCTACGTGAACTACGACAGCGCCGAGGTTTGGACCCACCCCGGCTTTTTCAAGCTCACGCCAGACCGGCGGCCCGCCGTGGTGGCCGGCGTGCCGCCGGACTACTTCAGCAGGACCGGCCAACTCTGGGGCAATCCGGTCTACAACTGGGACGCCTTGAAGCAAGCCGGTTACTCGTGGTGGCTCGATCGTGTCGAGCACAACCTGAAGCTTTTCGACCTCATCCGGATCGACCACTTCCGGGGATTTGTCCAGTACTGGGAAGTGCCCGAGGGCGAAAGGACCGCTGTGAACGGCCGCTGGGTCGACGGGCCGCGCGAAGATTTCTTCGACACGCTGCTCAGGCGGTTTCCGCTCCTGCCCATCATCGCCGAGGACCTGGGCTATATCACGGCCGACGTGCGCGAACTCATCCAGCGGTACGATCTGCCCGGGATGCGGGTGCTGGTTTTCGCCTTTGGACCTGACCTGCCCAAGGGTCTTTACGCGCCCCACAACCACGTCAAGAACTCCGTGGTTTACACGGGCACCCACGACAACAACACGGTTCGGGGCTGGTTTGATCACGAGGCTTCCCACGAGGACCGGGAGCGGTTCTTCCGCTACATCGGCAGGCGGGTTCGGGCAGAGGAAGTGCACTGGGAGTTCATCGGGCTCGCCATGCGGTCGGTCGCCAACCTCGTGATTCTTCCCATGCAGGACGTGCTCGGTCTGGGCCGCGAAGCCCAGATGAACCGCCCCTCCACGGTGGAAGGGAACTGGACCTGGCGTCTCGTCGAAGAACAGGTGACCGATTCCCTGGCCAGCCGTCTGCGGGACCTCACCGAGCTCTCTGGCCGCGCCTGAGGCACGCCGGGGCCCGAGCAGGCCGCAAAGGGCTATTCTATTGGCGGTCTGCCCCCTTGGCTCCGCGAGGGCATACGGCGCAACTGGCCCGCTTCACGATGAAATAGGCCACGGCCAGAGCCAGGATGAGCAATCCCAGCCCGAGCAAAGATACGCTTGGAGTCTGCTTGAGATCCAGGATCACCACCTTGCGCGCGATGGCGACCATCGCGACAAGGAGAACCACCTCGAGGTGCACGATGTTCTCGCGCTCGTAGCTCCTGATGGTTTCGATGAGTTCGAGACCGATCAGGACGAGCAAGAAGAATCCAAACAGATCGAGGAGTTCGTTGACGTCGAGCAGAAGGATGGGAGGCGTGATGATGTCGGTGATCAGGAGCCAGGCCAGATCGACCGTGGCCAGGAGAACCACGATCGAAAGCATGACGGACAGGGAGCGGACGATCCCGCCTTCAAACTTCTTGATCAGACCGGGCATGGCGTACTTCCTAACCGCGGCCGTGCCCTCGGCGCGAACGGCCGGTTCCGCAGGATGTGCGATTGTCAGGGTACCCTTGGTTCCTTGTCTTTGCAAGCTTGTCGCGGGCGTGTTGTGTTCGTGCCTTGGGGTCCCACGCCGACGCCTCATGAATTGGGCCGGCCCTCGCCTTGACAAATCCTCCAACCCGTTCGAAGATGAAGAAGACAGAGTCGGCGTTGCTCTCCGCAGCCCTCGCATGCCGGCAAGGTCCTTGTTCCAGTCCAGGGGCCCTTCTCTTTGGAAACGAAAAGCCCGCCTCACGATGCAGGAACGGACGCCCGGGTCGGAAGGGTGATCCCCTTTTGCCCGCGCGGGACCGGAACGCCGATCGCGGCCGGTCTTCCCAAGGTCTACACGCTTCGGGTGTACCTGACCCGCGGCCCTTACGGTCAAGAGTCCGTGGGGCAGGAGATCTACCGCACCCTTCAGATCCGGGGGGATCAAAGCCTGGAGGATTTGCACTACGCGATCTTTTGCAGCTTCGACCGGCTCGAGGAGCAGCGTTACGAGTACTCGTTCGGCAAGAACCCGTCGGTTCGAAGCGGCCCGCTGTATGCCGGCTGGCCGCCCCTGGAGGATCTGGGACGTTTGGGCCGGCAGAAGGTTCGGAGCGCCCGCCTTTGTTCCATCGATTCCCTCGGGCTCGGCGAGAGCCAGGTCTTCGGCTACTGGTTCGGTACGGTTGGGGAGTGGGTGCATCTCGTGCAGGTGCTGGCCATCGAGCCGGCCAAGCCCCACGAGGAGTATCCGCTTCTCTTGGAGAAGGTGGGGGTCGCGCCCGTGATCGATCCCTCGAGGAAAACCGAGGGGACGGAAGCAGAGGAAGGACAGAGCCTGGCGCAGGAAGTCCTCTGCCTTCTCGTGGGCGAGTTTCAGAGCCGCTGGCGCCGCGAAGCGGAGAACGTCCCTGTCGGCCCATCCACGCGGTTGGCCTCGGCGCTGGCCAGATTGCCGGCGCCCTGGCTGGAGGGAATCCGGCAGAGACTGCGGGCGAAGAAGCTCGCTACGCGCAAGGAGTCGGTGCAGGAGCTGGCCCGGCGGCTTTCGAACGATGCGCTCCTCAGGCAGATCTGGCAGGCCCTGCCGGTTCCTTCGCGGGAAATGCTCGCATGGATTCTCACGGAGCAGGGCGGATGGGTGACTGTCCAGAAGCTCTCGAGAAGATACGGCGTGGATCGGGACATCAGTTGGTGGTGGAACGACGGGCAGGAGCCTGTCACGCCGCTCGGCCTTCTCAGGCTCCACGGGCTCGTGTACGTCGGAAGGGCTGAGATCAGAGGAAGGCGTTGCAGGATCGCGGCCGTGCCGGCGGATTTGAGGACCAGGCTTCGACGCATCGTGGCCGAAGGGGAAAACGAAAGCGAGACGGGCGGACACAGGCCGGGCGGAGCCGCTGGGCCGGTGCAGGACAGTCAAGCAAAGACCAAACGCGGGGCATCGGCCGGCCGAGGAGCAGGCAGACCCGTACCGCCGGACCCGTGGCAGGGCATCGACACGCTTCCCTTGGGGTCTTTCCTTTCGGTTTGCCCGCTGCGGCCGGACACCGAGGGCCTCTACGCCCGCATGCTGGGCCGCATCCGGAGAAATCCAAAAGCCTTCCCCAAGATCCATCTGCAGCAATTCCTCGACCGCATGATTCGATGCGGGTCGCCGTGGACTCGGCTGGCCGCATACAAGCTCGGTTTCTCCCTCTACGGCAGGCGCTTCGCCGAGCCGGCCCGCCGGGACGAGGCCGGAATCGTGAGGAAATGGGTTCGAAACCTCCTGGACGACAGACAGGAAGATCTGTTCTGACCGTGCCCGGGTTGCCGGCCGACCTTGACAAGGACGCCGCCTTCTAGAATAATCGAACCCGTCGACAACGAAGCCGGAATTCCTCGAAACTTTCCATCGACGCGGTCCCCGGTAGCTCAACCGGCAGAGCGGGTGGCTGTTAACCACTAGGTTGGCGGTTCGAGTCCGTCCCGGGGAGCCAAAATTCAATCCGCTGATTTCAGCGGTTCTTGTTTAACGCAAGACCCCGTGGGGTGATCCCCTCGGGGTCTCGTCGTTTCAGGCGTGTCCACGCCGACTTACGCCCGCCCGCACATTTACCCTTATTCTCCATTTCGAAGCCCGCAGTCCGGGGACCGGGTGCAACCCTGGGGGTTGCGGGCGCTCACCGAAAATGTCCTTTCCGAATTCTCCCGTTCTCCGTTTTTCGAGTCGCCTTGTTTAACAGCCCGGTTGCATCCGGGCACCCGCTTCGACGTTTCGAACTCCCCTCCGGTAAATATCCGACGAAAGCCGGACCAGTGGGTCCGGCGAAAGCGGATTACCAGACAGCGGAAACGGCCGTGAGATCGGAGACCGTTGTGGGTGCGGCGGCATCGCCTTCGGGTGGTGTCGGACGGGCTCCAACGGTCTTCTCGACGTCAGGCCGATCCCGCCCCAGCGGCATCCACGGCGGCACCTTTACGCGGCCTCCCGCAAAAGGAGGACCGGATGCCGGACAACGAACACGTCCCCGCCTCACTTGAAGAGGTGATATCGGAAATCGCCACGATCCTGGCCAGAGGCTACATGCGCCACCGCAACGGCCGCCGACTTGCCCCCGAATCGGATACCGAGGCGGTGCATGTAGCGCAAGTCGAAGAATCTGAGGCGTTTACGGAGAAACGCCTTGATGTTTCGGGCCACCGAAGCCTTCATTCATTCACGAGTTAACGCCCTGGGATTGCGGTGCGGACGGACCGCCCGCCGGGGCGAAGTCCATGAACCAAGGAGGTTTCGGATGGAAGCAGCAACGTATCAAGAGGTCCAGGGGCTCTCCCGGATGACCGTCGGAGAACTCCGGGACAAGTACCTCGAGGTCTTCGGAGAAGAGACCCGCTCCTACCATAAGGAGTTTCTGCGCAAGCGAATCGCCTGGCGCATTCAGGCCCTGGCGGAGGGTGATCTTTCGGAGCGGGCCCGGCGCAGGGCCGAGGAACTGGCCAATGACGCCGACCTGAGAACGCGGGCTCCGCGTGATCCGGTCGCCTCGGGTTCCTCCGAGGTCAAAGCGAGAACGGCGACCGGTCGCATATCCCCGTCGCGCGACCCGAGGCTGCCTCTGCCCGGAACTCTGCTCGCCCGCGAGTTCCAAGGCCGCGACATTGTGGTCAAGGTTCTCGACAACGGCTTCGAGTTCGACGGCCGACGGTACAAGTCACTCTCCGCCATCGCCCAGGAGGTCACCGGGAGCAAGTGGAACGGGTTCCTCTTCTTCGGCATCGCCGATGCCGCGGCCAGAGGCGGGAGCCGCAAACCCGAGAGGAGGAACGAATGAGCAGAAACAATAACCGTGGCCGGGGAGAAGCCCGGGAGTCGGCATCAAGAGCCAACGGGACGATCCGTTGCGCCATCTACACCCGCAAGTCCACTGACGAGGGGCTGGAGCAGGAGTTCAACAGCCTCGACGCTCAGCGGGAATCCGCGGAGGCGTATATCGCGAGCCAACGGCACGAGGGCTGGGTGTGCATCCCCGACCGATTTGACGACGGCGGATTCACCGGCGGCAACATGGAACGGCCCGCCCTCAAGCGGCTCTTTGCCGTCATCGAGTCGGGCGACATCGACTGCGTGGTGGTCTACAAAGTCGACAGACTCAGCCGGTCCCTCCTGGACTTCGCCCGCATGATGGAAATCTTCGACAAGCACTCCGTCAGCTTCGTCTCGGTCACCCAGCAGTTCAACACGACCAGTTCCATGGGGCGGCTCACCCTAAACATCCTGCTTTCCTTCGCCCAGTTCGAGCGGGAGATCATCTCGGAGCGCACGCGGGACAAGATGTCCGCCGCGCGCCGCAAGGGCAAGTGGGTCGGCGGGATGCCGGTCCTTGGATATGACGTGGACCCGAAAGGCGGCAAGTTGATCGTTAATGAAAACGAAGCTGCGCAGGTCCGGGCGATGTATCAGATCTACCTGGAGCACAAGGCCATGATCCCTGTCGTCCAGGAGA
>Ga0101944_10000519_pt1 | contig 110101 bp, 64 predicted proteins | sample DewCreD2012metaG_FD_75245 | JGI IMG/M metagenome (GOLD analysis project Ga0101944, IMG submission 75245) | Hot spring sediment bacterial and archeal communities from British Columbia, Canada, to study Microbial Dark Matter (Phase II) - Dewar... ... | reverse complement strand
CTCCCGCCAACGCCTCGAACTCCAGCGCCAACGCCTCGCCGTCCAACAACCACCCCCCACCGACACCCCCGACCCTCAAGTTCCTACCGACCCCGAAGAACTCGACCGAATCATCCTCGACCAACTCGACCAAATCCTCGGCCTCAAACCCCGAACCCCCAAACCATCGCCCCTTTCCCCAACTTCCCCGACCCCGCCTCCACCTCCACCCCCCGAACCCCAAAACCCTCCCTAATTGATTTCCCAACACTCTTCCCACACCATCAATTTAATTATTCCTAACTTGATTGATGGAAGCACCCTCCAACGACATTAAGATTAGACTTGGTACCCCCACCCGGAATTGAACCAGGATCAACGGTTTAGGAAACCGCTGCTCTATCCATTTGAGCTATGGGGGCACGCGGGCCGTACAACTCGCGCTGTCCTCAAATCCCAAACCAGCGCCGATGTTCTGCTAAACGTTAAATGGTTCAGGCCTCTGCGACAAGCCTGGTCTTTGGAAGCCTCTGTTTGAACGGGTGGATTTTCATGGCGATTGGGTAAGGGTTATGTTTTATTAGTGATATGGAATCCACAAGCCTTTCCTGGTACGAACTGGCCGGCAAATTGGCTTCCGTGATTGTGGTGATCACACTCTTTGGGTGGCTGCTGTGGCGTGCGTTGCGGCAGAGTCCCGAACCGGCGCGATTGTTATCTCGCTGGATAATTACGGTGGTGGCGGTGATTGGTTTTTTACCAATTTTCAGTGTTTCCAAAGGCCATGGCCATCCGGTGGTGTTTGCGTTTTCCATAATATGCGGATTGTTGTGCGGTTTGGTACTGGCGTTGGTTTGGACACCGGTGATTGTGGACATGGTGGGGAATTGGTTTGGCCGCCTGTACACAGGCGGAATGGTGGAACCAGAACCCGAGCCGGTCTATTCATCCGCGCTTTCAAAGCGCTTAAACGGTCAGCCGCGGGAAGCCCTGCAATTGATTCAAGCCGAGCTGGCAAAGTTTCCCGGTGATTATGCAGGCAAAATGCTGATGGCGGAAATCCATGCCAAAGATTTGGCTGATTTGCAGGCGGCGGAGTCATGGGTGATGACAATCCTGCGGGAACCTCAACACCCGCCAGCGGCGCGAGCCTTTGCATTATTTTCATTGGCAGATTGGTATTTGTCTGTGGGCAAAAGCCCCGAGGAAGCACGCCGGATTTTTGAAATGGTGGAGCAGGTGTTGCCGGCGAGCGAGTATGCGTTGCAAGCGGCCCAACGTCTGGCTCATCTGCAAACACCGGAGATGTTGCTCCAGCGCGAGGCACCGCGCACCATCAAAGTACCGGAGGGACGACGGGATTTAGGATTACGCCCCATCAAGCCGGAGGAGATTATTAAATACAAATCCCCCGAGGAAGAGGCCGAAGAATTGGTGAGACAGTTGGAGCAGCATCCCTTGGATTTGGAGGCTCGCGAGCGGTTGGCCCAAGTGTATGCGACGGAATTGGGACGTGTGGATTTGGCCGTGGAGCAATTGGAGCAGTTGGTGAATTGCCCACAAGTGCCTCCCAAGCAGGTGGCCCATTGGCTGCAAATGATGGCTGACTTTCATCTTAGGCTCAATCATGACACTGCCGCCGCAGAAGCCGCATTGCGCAGGATTATTGATTTGTACCCGGGCACCGCTCTGGCCGCGCAGGCCGGAGAAAACATCATGAGGCTGCCCACCCAACCGGCACATCACGAGCCGGCCAACATCCGCCTGGGCCAATATGAACAGTATCTGGGTCTGAAAAAGCGCAAGCCTCAATAAGCCCGCCGTTCATCTTGTCGGACAATTGAGTACGTCTGATCAATTTTTTTCCCCCCTCGCACATTTTTTTCTGGCGCTCAAACAATCAAATCCATAGCTTGCGTGCCAACATTTGAAAAATGAACAGCGCACAAAAACTATTGTTAAGCGGCGATGAAGCAATAGCACTCGGGGCACTTCATTCTGGCGTCCAATTGGGAGCGGGCTATCCCGGCACTCCAAGCACGGAAATCCTGGAGTATTTCAGCCATATTGGGGGAAATGCCCAGTGGTCGCCGAATGAAAAAGTGGCCTTGGAAATCGCCATCGGCGCAGCGTTTGGCGGCGGACGTGCCCTGGCGACCATGAAGCATGTCGGCCTGAACGTGGCGGCCGACCCGCTGTTCACCGCGGCCTACACAGGGGTCAGCGGTGGCTTGGTAATCGTTTCCGCTGATGACCCGGGCATGGCATCCAGCCAAAATGAACAGGACAACCGCCATTTTGCCGTGGCTGCCGGTGTGCCGATGTTGGAGCCGAGCGACAGCCAGGAAGCCTACGATTTTACCCGGGTGGCCTATGAAATATCAGAACGCTGGCACACACCGGTCTTGCTGCGGGTCACCACCCGCGTGTGCCACAGCAAAACACCCGTCGTGCCCCGCCCGCCGGTCACACCGCCCAATCCCCACTTCAAGCGGGACATCAAGAGCATGGTCATGATTCCCGCCTATGCGCGCCCTGCGCATGTGCGCCTGCGGGCCAAGTTGAAGGAAATTGAGCAGTACCATGAAGAAAGCCCCCTGAACCTTGAAATCAGAGGCTCTTCCGACTTGGGCATCATCAGCTCCGGCATCGGTTACATGCACGCACGGGAAGCCGCCCCGGAGGCCTCCTTCCTGAAAATCTCCACCTCCTACCCATTGCCGCTCAAAAAGATTGCGGCCTTTGCAAAGACGGTGAAGCGGTGTGTGGTGGTTGAAGAAGGGGACCCCTACCTGGTGGATGCGATTCGTGCAGCGGGCATTCAAGTGGAGGGCAAGCCCGAGATGTACCGCTTTGGGGAGCTCAACGTGGCGCGCGTGCGCCGCATTGTGGCCGGCGACACCTCCCCGGAACCGGTCAAACCGCCCGGTAAACCACCGGCCTTGTGCGATGCCTGCCCCTACCGTCTGGTCTATCAAGTGTTTCGCAAGATGGACCTCATCGTAACGGGTGACATTGGCTGCTACACCTTGGGCGTGCTCTCACCGTTTGAAGCCATAGATACCTGTGTATGTATGGGAGCAGGCATCACCGTGGGATTGGGGTTGCGAAAAGTCCTGCCGCCCGAACAAGCCCGACGTGTGGTGAGCGTCATCGGCGACAGCACCTTTGTGCACAGCGGCATCACCGGTGTGGTGGACATGGCATACAACCGTCCCCCAACCGGCCATGTGGTGGTGATTTTGGACAACCATACCACAGCCATGACGGGCCGCCAGGAACACCCCGGAACCGGCCGCCTCCTCAATCACGAACCGGCCCGCAAACTTGTCATTGAAGACATCTGCCGTGCCGCCGGTGTGGACCGCGTCCATGTCGTCGAACCCCGCGCCGGTTCCGATGAATTTGAAACACTCTTGAAAGAATGCCTCGACAGCGGCGAAACCGCCGTCATCGTGGCGCGCCGTCCTTGCATCCTGTTGCTCAAGGACTTGAAAAAACTCGAACTGAAAAACCAACCCCAGACTGAAGCTCAAACTTCCTGTGAATGCTCCTGCAACATGTGACCAGATGGTCACCAATATCGTCATCGCCGGCCTCGGTGGCCAGGGTGTCCTCACTGCTTCCGACATCCTCGTGGACGCCATCTTTCAAACCGGCTTGATGGTCAAAAAAAGTGAAGTTCACGGCATGAGCCAGCGCGGCGGCTCCGTCTGCAGCGACGTGCGCTTTGGCACGACGGTCTTCAGCCCCATGGTGCCGCCCGGCGAGGCCGATTTCCTTCTGGTACTGGCCACGGACCAGGTGGAAGTCAACCGCCACCTGCTCAAGCCAGGCGGAGTCCTCATCACGCCCGAAAGCGTGGATGTCAATCAACTGCCGGACAAACGGGCGCTGAACGTGGCCTTGATCGGGCGCCTGAGCCGCCACCTGGACACCATTCCGCTTGAGGCGTGGCGGGAGGCGTTGCGCCGTAACTTCCCGCCGGCCCTTCATGCCTCCAATGAAAAGGCATTTGAATTAGGGCGCAATAGTTGATGCGCTTCCACCAAGCCTTCTCACACCGTAAAATAATCGGTTTTGACATGCGCCCTAAAAGTGCTAGGGTGTTCCAGCATATTGAACATCGGCCATAACAATTTACATTCCCACCGGGATCCTCAAATCCCATGAAAAAGAACCTCTGCTGCCTGATATTACCAGCCCTTTTTGCCCTTGGCATGGTATCCACAATTCACGGCGCCGACCTGGGCGACAAAGCCGCCAAATTGTCCATCGCCAAATGGGTCAAAGGCGAAGCCGTGGATGTCACGGATGGCAAAAACATCTACGTCGTCGAGTTTTGGGCCACATGGTGCCCGCCATGCCGAGCCAGCATTCCTCACTTGACCAAACTCCAAAAGAAATTCGCTGACAAAGGAGTTGTTTTTGTAGGCATCAGCGACGAGGACGAGGAAACCGTAACCCCATTTGTCAACAAGATGGGCAAGGACATGGATTACCGTGTGGCGATTGACCAAAATGACAAAACCAGCAAGGCTTACATGGCGGCCTATGGTATCAATGGAATCCCTCACGCTTTTGTCGTGGACAAAGCCGGTCGCATCGTCTGGCACGGCCATCCCATGGCGGATCTGGAGAAAACCTTGCAGGCCATTGTGGACGGTAAATATGACCTCGAAAAAACCAGAAAACGCCTGAAAGCCGAAGAGCTTTTCCAAAAATTTGTCCAAACCGTGGCCGAAGGCGGCGAAAAGGAAAAGATTGACGCCATGGGGGCGGAACTGGAGGCGCTGGACAAAGAATTGGGGGGCGTCATGCCCGATGGCAGCCGCTTCAACGCCGCCGAGGTAACTCGCATCATCCAATTCCAGATGCTTCTGGAAAAGTACGAGGAGGCCTTGGATGAAAACCCGGCCTCCGCCAAAAAAATGGAAGCCGAGCTGGTCAAGCTGGCTCCCAAGGATTGGTCTCTGGAGGACCACAAGGTGGACACTCAATTCCGCAAGGATTTTACTGATTACTACGCTGCGGTAGGGCGCCGTCCTGACAAGCTCAAGGCGGCCTCCTTGCGAACCAAGTTGACGGAAAGCACCACCAAAAACGCCATGCTCCTCAATGATTTTTCATGGGCCATTTTGACGGATAGGAACATCAAGGAGCGGGACATCCCTCTGGCACTCAATTTGGCGGAAAAGGCCGTAAAACACAGCGGCGGCACCAACGCAAGCGTGCTCGACACTTATGCGCGCGCTTTGTACGACTCGGGCAAGAAAGAGGAAGCCATCAAACAGCAGAAACTGGCCATCAAACATGCCAAATCAGACCAGGAGCGCGAGCTGTTCGAAGAAAACCTTAAAAACTTCGAAAAGTAAAACAGACCCAACAGGCCGCGAATGAAGGCGGCCTGGCGAGGTTTTATTTAACCGGCAATGGACCATCACCCCATTGCCGGTTCTGTTTTGGCACGTGCCTTGGTGCCATGTTGCAATCAAGTAATACAACTTCTCTTGCCCGGCCATAACGTTCTCCAGACTTGCAGACGCAGCACCGCATCGCTAACCTGCGGCCACACATGAACACCAAATTGCGACTGCAACTTTCGGGGATGATGTTTCTCCAGTATTTCATCTGGGGAAGCTGGTATGTGACGATGGGTCCTTACTTGAAGGACACGTTGCAATTCAGTGGGCAACAGATCGGTTTGGCTTTCAGCACCACTGCACTGGCCGCGATGATTTCGCCGTTTTTCGTCGGGATGGTGGCCGATCGGTTCTTTGCCACGGAGAAGGTGCTTGCCGCACTCCATCTCCTCGGAGGAGCCTGCCTTTTTGGGGCCTCCAAGGCCACCACGTTCGCATCCTTCTATCCGCTGCTCATGGCGCACACGTTGTGTTACATGCCCACCTTGGCATTGACCAATTCTCTCGCATTTCACCACCTGACAGACCCGGGCAAGCAATTTCCGGGCATCCGTGTGTTGGGGACCATCAGTTGGATTTCTGCGGGTTTTGCGGTAGGCATGCTTGGGGCCAAGGCCAACACCACGCCTTGGCCATTTGTCATCGGCGCAGGTGTTTCCATCTTAATGGGTTTATACAGCTTGACGCTTCCTCACACCCCGCCTGCCAAACTGGGCCAAAAGGTGACCGTGCGCGACATACTCGGATTGGATGCCTTGAGCTTGCTCAAGGAGCGTTCTTTTGCGGTGTTTGTCATTGGGGCATTTCTTTTCTGCATTCCGCTGACTTTTTACTTTGCCTTCGTGCCCGCCTACCTGGCTGACCTGGACATTTCCAACATCCCCCGCAAAATGACCATGGGGCAAATGTCCGAGATATTCTTCCTGCTGGTCATGCCGTTTTTCTTTGTGCGCTTGGGCGTGAAGTGGATGTTGGCGGTGGGAATGTTGGCCTGGGCCGCTCGCTATTTCCTGTTTGCCTTCGGTGATAACGCTGCCATCCCTGCCGGTGGGTTGCACGCTGACCAGCTCGTCGGCCTGCTGGGATTGGCCGGAATGTTGTACTTGGGAATTATTCTTCATGGGGTTTGTTATGATTTCTTTTTCGTGACCGCCTACATTTACGTGGACCAAAAGGCCAACGAATCCATCCGCGCCAAGGCCCAAGGATTCATTGCGTTGGTGACATTGGGCGCCGGCATGTTTGTGGGGTCTAATCTTTCGGGATGGGTTGTGGATCGCTTTTCATTTCCTGAAGTGCATCCGATTCGTCATAAAGCCGTGCCGGCGGCGAGTTGGGGACAGGGCGGCTATGCCCGGTGGGAAGAGCAAGGTAGGGCGTCCTTTGGACAAGTGGTTGCCATCGTCACCAATGGCACACCCGCTACTCTTTATGTCTCCCGCAGTGGCAAAACATTGAACGTTTCAGAGTCCAAGCCCACCGATGCTGAAGCTGTGGCGGTGGACATCGCTGCGATCACAAAAGGGGTGGAGAAACCGGCAGCCGTGCTGCAAGTGTTTGAACCCAAACCCAGTAAAGGTGCAAATGCGGAAAGTGCTCCGTCGGGCTATGCTCCGTCCTCACGATTTGTGGCACAACCACCTGCGGCCTTAAGCAGGCCCATGAGTTTGTGGAAGGAAATCTGGCTTTTGCCCGCCGTTGGCTCGCTGGTTATTCTTGGGCTGTTCCTGTTGCTGTTCAAAGAACAGCCAACGCCCGCCAAATCCTCAAAGTCCTCTTAAAGCGCGAGGATTTTAGTTAAATTGTGGACCTGCGGTGGAAATTATTTTCCGCCGGTGACTCTTTGGACTAATAAATCCTCGAAGGCACCTTGATTAATCCATTCGGTAGCCGCATTGACCACCTTCCCGTTTGGGTCAATGCGGGTGAAACCGTCATCGGTGATGTTAACGCCCAACCGCTCCATCTTGCACAGGTCTTGGGCGAAGGCGAGATACACCGCCACGCAATCAAACAAGGTGCTGCTGTGTGATTCCACGGCTTTGGCGTCGCCTTTGTTTCGGTCGGCTTCCCAGGCGCGATAATTCTCAATAATGGCTTTGGCAACCGGGTGTTGAGAGTTGCGAACCTTGGCGTAGCGCTCTCCGCGGAGAACTATCAGTCCACAAGTATCGAGGGGGGTAATGGTGATATCCCACGGCGCTGCAAAGACTGCCTGGCAGGCTTTTGGATCGGCGCGCACGTTCCACTCCGCATCCACTTTGTTTTTATTGCCACCGTATCCCACCCGCAGGCTGCCATGCATTCCGACAAAACGAGCTTTTTGGGCGATGCGCGGTTCCCGTTTGAGGGCCTCGGCAATGTTGGGCAGGGGACCGATGCAGAGAAGCGTCACCGGTTCGGGTGACTTCATGATCAAGTCAATCATGGCTTGCACGCCGTCGGAATAAACTTTGCCGGGGTACTGATGCAGATTGTAACCTTTGATCCATTCGGCCTGTGGGCCGCTGCCGTGGGCTTTGGTATCCACACCGATGCCAATGGGCACATCGGTTCTTCCGACGGCCTCCAGGAATTTTCCGACAATCAAGGGACGATAGTTGACCTTGCCATAATCGGTGACCACGAGCTTGAGGTCCAATTCAGGACTCATCAACAACATGCCCAATGCCCACGTGTCATCAATGTCATCCCCAATGTCCGTGTCGAGGATGACCGGGATACGCTTTTGGGCGGAATGCGCTTCAGGCGTGAAGCAAGAAAGGGTGCTCATCATGGCAAGAACACCAATGGCAGTCAGGAGGTTTTTCATAAGGTTGCAGGCATTAAATCTGGATTTTGAATTGTTCACCAGCCTTAAGTGACAGCGCGAAGGCGGCCATGAGTTCGGGTATGTATTGCAAGTCTTTTAAATGAATCACTTCCACTGGCGAGTGCATATAACGGTTGGGCAGGCTGATCAGTGCCGACGGAATGCCGCCGCGGGTCCAAAAAATCACATCGGTGTCCGTGCCGCTGGTGGCGGAAATGGCTTCATGTTGCAAGGGGATTTTGTGCTTTTTAGCCACTTCTTCCAATCTTTCCACCATTACTGCGTGATTGCAGCCGCCGTGCGTCAACGCAGGGCCGGCGCCCAACTTGATGTCACCATGCTGTTGTTTGCTTACGGTGGGGTAGTCGGTTGCATGGGTGACATCCACCACCAAGGCAGCATCGGGTTTAAGGGAATAGGCAATTTGCCGCGCCCCGAACAAGCCCACCTCCTCCATGATATTGGACACGGCGCAAATCTCGGCTTTTAACTGGCGCTTTTCCGTTGCAAGTAAGCGCAGGGTTTCCGCCACCGCCCAAGTGCCGATGCGGTTGTCAAAGGCCCGTGCCACGGCGATATCGCCCCGCAAAATGTCAAATTCATCCACCAAAGTGATGGGGTCGCCAATTCTTATCAAGGCCTCCGCTTCCTTCCGGTTTTTGACTCCAATATCAATGAACAAATCCTCGATTTTGGGTGGTTTTCTTTCACCGTCGTTTTTTGTGAGATGAGGGGCGACGTTGCCCACCACGCCTTTGACCGGACCTTGGCGGGTGTGGATGGTCACGCGTTGGGCTCGGGTGATGGCAGGATCCACACCCCCAACTTTGCGGACGTACACGAAGCCGTTGTCGTCAATGTAATTGACGGACATGGCGATTTCATCGGCGTGTGCAGCCAACATCAGACGCGGGCTCCCGCCTTTGTTCAAGACCGCCACGCAATTTCCGTAGGCGTCGCTGAAGGTTTCGTCTGCGTAGGACTTGACGTAATCCAACCACACCCGCTGTCCTCGTCGTTCTTGGCCGCTGGGACTGGGGGTGTTGACCAACTTTTGCAAAAAATCGAGTGATTCCTTTCGCATTTGTGATTGTACCTTTCTAACTGCTTATAACGGTTTAATTCTGCTTGAGCAGCTCTCAGCGAGGTTTTCTAAAAGCGCTTGAGAAAACAGAAAACGTTTATTGGCATTTCCGGTTTTCCGTCATCTTGGTACGCCCGCCGCGATTCGAACGCGGGACCCGCTGCTTAGAAGGCAGCTGCTCTGTCCAACTGAGCTACGGGCGCGCTGCAAGATGTCTTCACAATACTGGATTCCACCTTTCCGGGCAAGCGGCAGGTGGTTGGTCAAGGACTGCGGGGCATGAACACATGAAAGGGGAGGGGCGGCCGTGGAGGTACTTGTTCAACATGTCCATCCCCAAAGGCGATGTTAGCCAAGCCGTCGTGACGGCTCGTCAATGAATCATAAGGATTTCCCGGAGCCCATGAACCGTCATTGGGATGTTGTTCCTCGGCTACCAATATAATTCCGCACGGTCCCTCACGAAACAGGCGTTTCTGACTTAAATGCTCATTCATAGTGTAACTGAAGGAGTACGTGCGGAGTGTCGCATTGGAGTCCTGAGGGCAGCGCAGGGTGCGTGCGGAAAAGTCTGAATGGTAAGGGGCCAGAGGGCTTTCTAAGAAGATGCGGTTGGTTTGCCAATAGATCCAATCATTGGTGGCCATCCGGCTTAGGCCGGCTGAGCGGGGCAGGCGTTCATGGGATTGGGCAAACACCAGAAAGGATTGTGCCAATTCCTTGACATGCATGACACAGGCGGCCCGTCGGCTTTCTTTTTGCAATGTTTGCCTCTTCTGCAACCCCCAGAACAGCCAAACAACCGAAAGTCCGGCAATCGTGGTGATCGTCAGTAATTCTACGCGGCTGAAAGCGGAATGATATAACGGTTTTCTCATCGTTCCATTTTTTTATAGGGCTGAATGCTTTGGATGTGCCCATCGCCAAAGGCGACGTGGGCCTGTCCCTGATGACGTTCGGTCAAAGGCTCTTCGCCTAAAGCAGGTCCCCAGCAGCCGTCGTTGGGACGCTCCTGCTCGGCTAAGAGAATTTTGCCATGAGGCCCCATGTCAAATGGCATGGCACGTTCAACAAATCCATTCATGGTATAACTGGCCATATAGGAGCGATCCGACCATTGGGCATCCAGAGGACACCTCAACCGTTCCCACCGCCAGTCTGAACAAAATTGTGCAATGGCACTTTCCTTCAGCTCCCTGTCAAGCTGCCAGTGAATCCAATCTTCGGGTTTGGGCTGACGCAGGCGGGCAGCCGCAGGAAGGCGCCCGTACTGCGCGGCAAACATCAAGCATCCCTGCGTAATTTGTTTTAGGTTGTTCGCGCAAGTAGTGCGTCTGCTTTCGCGCCAACCCCTTTGAATGGCGGCCCCCGCCGTAATCAACAGCAGTGTCACTGCAGCGGTAACCAAAAGTAATTCCGTGACTGTAAAAGCCAACCGTCTCGGCGGTTTGGAATTAATGCATCCAGTGGTTGGATTCATGTTATTCTGTCAGTTATTAGTCCCTTTTTTCAAATGTCTGGCTACAGAGTGACAAAGATATGAGCTTAGCTTTTCCAAAGGAGATGACGATACTTAAAAACATGGCTCTAACCTCAGAAACAACTAATCAAGTTAATCCCGTCATGTCAAAGGATTTGCTCTATTATGTGGTTGGGGGCGGAGAAGCGCTTGGCAAGAGGTTTTTGCTCCTGCAAAATCCTGGGGGTGTCCGAGCGTTCGGAAACATTTGTCATTGAGGCCTCCCAGCCGGGGGGGCGACTGGATGTTTTTTTGACCAAACGCTATCCGGCGGTGTCCCGTGGGTCCCTGCAAAGGCTCATCGAAGAAGGACACATTCTGGTGAATGGACAGCGCGTCAAACCCTCTCACAGCCCTCGGGCGGGAGATGTTGTGTCGGTGTATTTTCCTGAGCCGCGGCCCTCGCACGTTTATCCCGAGGACATACCCTTGGAGATTTTGTTTGAAGATGAACATTTGGTGGTGGTGAACAAGGCGCCGGGCATGGTGGTACACCCTGGTCCCGGGAACGAGGAACACACACTGGTCAACGCGTTGTTGCATCATTGTGCCGGGCGTTTGAGTGGGATTGCCGGTGTGGCGCGTCCGGGTATTGTGCATCGTTTGGACAAGGAAACCAGCGGTTGCCTGGTCATCGCCAAAGATGACGCGGCGCACGTGGGGCTTTCTGCACAGTTTTCCGCACGTCAAGTATCCAAGATTTATCATGCGGTGGCCTGCGGGGTAATTCCTCGCGAGGCTGGGATGTTGCGGACGGCCATTGCCAGGCATCCGACACATCGGAAGCGGATGGCGGTTGTGGATGAGGATGTGGGACGCGAGGCGGTGACGGAGTACCGGGTTTTGGAGCGTCTGCGAGGAGCCACGTTGGTGGAGGCTCGCATACACACAGGACGCACGCATCAAATCCGTGTGCATTTCCAATACCTCGGGCATCCACTGGCGGGGGATACCACTTATGGAAAGAAGCAGACAAGCCGTTTGGCAGAGGCAACCGGATACACGCCTCCACGGGTGCTGCTACATGCTTGGGAGCTGGCGTTCAAACATCCGGTGACGGGTCAAGCCTTGACGTTTCATGCGCCGTGGCCTGCGGATTTCGCCGAGGCGGTTGCGGTGTTGGGCGGTTGTGAAAGAAGATAGAGTTGCAGTGGTTGTTTAGGGCAGCCAATTGTTATCTGATTTCGTTCAGGGCGTATCATCCACGGCTTTGAAGAAGGCATCGAGGTTGGCAAGAGGGGCTTTGGCGGGGATGTCGCATCCTGAAGAAATGACGAAATGCCGGATTCCTTTGGTGTCGTAAAGCAATTTGCGCGTCTTTTGTTCGACTTCCGCCGGACTCGCTTGAACAAAAACGCCGGTGGGATCCAGATTGCCGCATATCACGGTGTTGGCTGGTGCTTGTGCCAGAGCGGCCGGCAAGTCCATGGGAACGCCAAAATGAAAAGTTTGAATCCCTGTTTCCCAAAGCACCGGCAGGTGCATCAACTTCGCAGCGCAATTGTGATAAATCAGCGCGAAGTTGGGGGAAGGGAGGCTATCGGCTAGTTGGCGGATGTAGGCGCAGGAAAACTCTTTCATCATGCGCGGTGAAAGGAGGCCGGCAGCCGGTTCGGCCATGATGACTCCATCGGCCCCGCGTGCGTGAAAGGCCTTCAGGTATGCCCCGAGGAATTCCGTGGATTTACTGAGCAAAGTGTGGATTATTTCCGGCTCGGTTACCATCAATTCCATGGTTTCGCTCACACCCGCCAAACGGGCGGCAAGGGAGAATGGCCCGATACATCCTCCCAAAACCAACAGGTGAGGGTAGTGGCGCCTTAACCGGGCTAGTGTTTCCAAATAAACGGCAGTCCGTTTGTCTCCGGGCTTAGGGACTTTGAGCTCGCGTGCTTCAGGCAAGGTTGTCACCAGGCGGCCTGTGACGGATGGGATTTCATCTTCGGATTTGTGCAAACTGCAACCAAATGCCTCGGCTTCAGCGCTCAAGTCCATGGCGGACAAGACCCAGGGGGCGTGATACCGATGTTGCAGAGCGGCTTGGGCACGGAATTGGGCGTCAGGGTTTTGGGTTATTTCTTGCACTGAGGCGCCGGTTAAAGCAGCCCCAGGGTACACAGCGATGGGCATGGCCAAACGCCGAGGGGCGCTGAGGACGAGCTGGTTGAAAGACTGCATGTCCTACAGACTAAATAAGGGTTATTGGCGAGTCCAACAATTTGGAAGGCATTATGTTAGGATGAAACAATAGGGAGCAACATAATTCGCAAAATGGTGAAAATAATTCGCAAAATGGTGTTGCATTTTTTGGGTAACAGAATTACTTAATGATGTTAATATATCGTTTCCGCCAGACCTGTCGTCTTTAATTGGCTCATTTTGAGAGAGCCAAGGGCTGATAGGAGGGCTGGAGCATGCAACCAAAACCATAATCGTCCGAGTGATGCAAATGAAAACTGTCCGTGTTTTCAAGTGGGGGGCATTGGGGTTACTGTGGATCGGAGTGGCCTTGCTAAGTGTCAGCCCCGTGCAGGCTTACTACAACTACCTTGTGCACCAATACAATTTTGAGGAGACACCAGGAAGCACGCAGGCCAACGATATCTTGAGTGGTGCCAATGGCGATTTGTTTAACGGGGCAGCTTTTGACGGCACTGGTCATTTGCTTCTGAATGATGGGGCGGCGGTAACGACAGCGCATGTGGCTCTGCCGGCGGGGTTGTTGAGCGGATTTACCAATGTCACTGTGGAGGCGTGGGTATATTGGATGGGAGGTGGAAATTGGCAGCGCATTTTTGATTTTGGGACCAGCACCGGCACCGCAGGTCGGCATTACTTTCAACTTACTCCCAATGCAAATGGACAACGGTTGCGTTTCACCGTGAGCACCAACGGCAACGTGGCAGGGGCGGAGCGTATCATTGAGGCGCCGTTGATGTTGCCGATGAATCAATGGGCGCATGTGGCGGTGAGTTACAATTACGAGGCACGCCTGGCCACGTTGTACCTCAATGGTCAGCGGGTGGCTTACGGGGTAGCCGACATTCCCTTGAGCGCCATCGAGCATACCAATGTTTGGCTGGGACGGTCCCAATATTCCGCAGATGCATATTTTATGGGTCAGATGGAGGAATTCCGCATTCACGCTAAAGCGCTGAGCGCGCCTGAAGTGGCTGCCAGTTATGCAAATGGCCCGCTCTCTGACGATGTGGACCCCGGTACGCTGCAGGCGGTGCGGGTGCAGGCACCGGTGGTGTATGCATGGAGCTCGGGGCAGTTGCAGGTGTTTGCTGATTTTGCGTCGGTCAGCAACGTGAACATTACCGTGAATGAGGGGGTGGAATATGTCTCGAGTGATTCGACTGTGTTGACGGTTAACAGCAACGGAGTGGTGCAGGGATTAAGGGTTGGCTCCGCCACGGTCAGTGTCATTTATGGTACGCACACGGTTCCTGTTGTGATTCAAGTTTTGAATCCGGACCAGCCGACGTTGCGGCATCGTTACAGTTTTACGGAAACCGATGGTGTTGCTGTAGCGGACTCGGTTGGGAGCGCACATGGGATTGTGACGAATTATTTCAACAACAATGGCGGGGTCATTACCAATTTCTGGTGGGACTCCGGCAAGCTGGTGTTGGCACAGCAGGGGACGAATGCGGCGTATGTGGATTTGCCGAATGGTTTGATTTCCGGTTACAGTGCAGTGACATTGGAAATGTGGGTGGTGGCAAGCAACGCGCCGTCATGGGCGCGGGTGTTTGATTTTGGAATGAGCACCGGAGGCGAAGGAGCGGGCGGCACTGGCACCAACTATTTATTCCTCGCACCGCAAAATCCTATTCGTTTGGAGAGCAAGCAGGTGGATGGAAATCCCAATATGGTGGTAGTGGGTGATGTGGCCTTTCCGGCCAATCGGCTGGTACATGTCGTTTGCACGTACAATCCCAGCCAAGGGCAGGCTCGTTTGTATGTAGATGGACGGTTGGTAGGATGGGGAGTCCCTGCGATGCCATTAAGTGCGTTGGCGGATTTGAATGTTTGGTTGGGACGTTCCCAATACGCTGCAGACCCGGCGTTGCGTGGGGTTTTTGATGAATTCCGCATCTATGAGGGGACCCTTTCGCATGGGGATGTGGCTGCGAATTATGCAGCGGGTCCGGATGTGCTTGCCACCGGTGGTCAAGAGGTCTCACTGGCCCTTGATTTGAATGAGACTATGTATGATCAGCAGCAAGTACGGGCGTTGTTGAATTACGAGAATGCCACCAATGTTAATATTACCCGTGCGCCAGGCGTGGTTATCACCTCGGACAATCCTGCTGTTCTGCAAGTGGGTGCCAACGGTCTGCTGTTGGGGCAGCGTAACGGCACTGCCACGGTGACGTTGAGCTATCATAACTTCACTGTTTCGCGGACAGTTACGGTTCAAATGGGCGGGGCTCCGTTGGTGCATCGTTATGCCTTTAACGCAGTGAGTGGTAGTGTGGCGGAAGACTGCATTGGTGGTGCGAATGGCATCTTGCTTGGCGGGGCAAGCTTTACCGCCAATGGTGCGGTGACTTTGAATGGCAGTTCTGCTTATGTGGATTTGCCCAACGGGATTATTTCCCGCCTGACGGATGCCACTTTTGAAGCTTGGGTGGTTTGGAATGGCGGTAACAACTGGCAGCGGGTATTTGACTTCGGAAGCAACAACAATGGGGAGGACAAGTCGGGTACGGGGGTTAATTACATCTTCTTTTCTCCTCGTTCCGGTTTGACTGATAGTCCTTCAGTGTTTGGTGGGCGGTGGCTTGGAGTGCCGGTGGACATGGGTATTCGTGCGGTATCCTTGCCGACAGGAGTGCCGGTGCATATAGCATGCACTTTTGATTGGAGCCGGAAAGTGGCGCGGCTTTTCATTAATGGCCAATATGTGGGATTTGAGGTGCCTGCGCGCCCGCTCAGCAGCATTGACGACTTTAACAACTGGTTGGGGCGTTCCCAATTTGCTGACCCCTATTATAACGGTCAATTACTCGATTTTCGCATTTATAACACTGCGTTGCGAGCCCCTGAAATTGCCGTTAATGCAGCGGCTGGTCCGCAGGTGGGTGTGTTGCAAAATCCGGGAGCGTTGACGGCTTTGCGTTTGACCGTTTCAACCAATTCATATGTGGCGTGGCAGGTGGGGCAAGTGACAGCCAAGGCCGATTTTGAGAATGCATTGAATGTGGATGTAACAGTAGGCGATGGAGTGGTTTACACATCAAGCGACCCGAACGTGGCTGTGGTGAGCGATTTGGGACGGATTCAGACGCTTGCTCCCGGCACAGCCACCATTACCGCACAATACCCGGGCAGTGAAATAACGGCTTCGGTGGTGATTACCGTTCAACCTGCTCCTGCGCCTGTAGCGGCAGGAACGCTCTATGTAGATTTGCGGGCCACCAACGTTTCAGCCACGAGTGACACCTGGATAAACGAAGGGACACTGGGACACTTCGCCCGGCAGGGCACGGCCACAGTGGAAACTCCGGCAGGGACGGCGTTTCCTGGGGTGTATTTCAATGGGTCGCTGGCCTATGTCGGGCCGGCAGCGGGTGCGGACTTGGCGGGCAACAGTGACCGGTCCATTGAGGTGTGGGTGTTGAATCCGGCCATTGCCACAGAGGAAACTCTGGTTTCCATGGGGGCGCGTAGTTTGGCAGACCGGCAAAATGCTTCCTTCAATTATGGCAGCAGCACGGGCGCCAGCGGATATGGAGCCATTGGTTTTTGGGGTGGCGCGAACGACGTGGGCTGGCCGGATGCGGCTCGTGTGCCAGCGGCGGGGGTCTGGCATCATATTGTTTACACTTACAACGGTTCCCGTTTGGCCACGGTTTATGTGGACGGAAATTTCGTGACGTCCAAGACGATTGGAGGCGATTTGGCCACGGATCCAAATCGCACGGTGAACATTGGCGCTCAACGCTCTGGTAACTCAGTCAATCAAATTTACTTCAGTGGTTTTATCAATTCAGTACGGGTGCATGGTGGTTTGTTGACCGCTGAGCAGGTGCTTACCAATTATTTGGCCGGGCCGGTACGGCCGGCAGTCAATGTGGCCGCGCTCGCGGCGTTCAATATTCGCACCAACGCTGCTGACTTGCGTGGGCAGCTTTTGGGTATGCAAGCGCCCAGTGGTGTTTCGGTTTATTATGGCCGTACTGATGCCGGGACCGTTAAAGAGGCATGGGAAGGGGTGGCTGAGTTGGGAGTCATTCCTTGGGGTAATTTCATGGCACCGGTTACAGGGCTGGAGCCGGGCAGTCGCTATTACTTCCGTGTTTACGGAAGCAACACCGTGGGCGAGGCTTGGTCTTCGGCTGCCACGTTTGTGACTTACGGGCCGGCATGGGTGGAAAATGTGGGAGTCAAAGCGTTGACTCCGGCTTACGCCTATTTGACAGGGCGACTGGTGGCCACCAATGGGTTGGCAACGGAAGCTCGTCTTTATTGGGGGCCTGCTGATGGAGGCACAGACCCGGCGGGATGGTCTAATGTGGTGGGTTTGGGCGTGCAACCCGCAGGGGAAGTGGTGGCCAAGGTGAGTGGATTGCAGGCAGGCACCACTTATTACTTCCGGTGGTCGGCCATCAATGCGGGAGGGCAATCGTGGGCCCCCTCGAGCCTCAGCTTCACGCCGGAGGCATTTCAACCCTTGGGGTATGCTTACGTAATGCGACTGAATTTGGCGGGGTACAATCGGGGTACTGTGCTGACCAATTTCCCTGTTTTGATTCGGTTGAATGAAAACATACCTGGTTTCCAATACAGCCAATTCTTGTCTGGTTCATCTGATTTGCGGTTCACCGAAGCCAACGGTGGGGAATTGAGTTATGAGATTGAGAGCTGGAATCCAGCCGGAGATTCTTTTGTGTGGGTAAAAGTGCCTGAACTCACCATTGGGACTTATATTGAAATGTATTGGGGCAAGGCGGGCGTGAGCACGCCGGCTTATACCACCAATGGAGCGACATGGAGTGACGGATTTGCCGGTGTATGGCACATGACTAATGCAGTGGTGAAAGATTCCACACCCAATGGTTTCCATGCCAGTTATGTCAACAATCCTTTGAACGTCACCAATACGACAGGCATTGTGGGGCCGGCGCAGGAATATGCCGGCACCGCCAACAGTTACACAACTGTGGGTGTCATCAATTTCACCAATCTAACCTTGTCAGCATGGGTTTGGTGTGCGGATGCCACTCGAGATGGCATGTTCATGTGCAAGGATGGTCCGCCGGCTTTGAATTACGGTGATCTGTATTTCTGGCAACAGGCGGGCAATTTGCGCATGGAGGTGTATAACTGGGGTGGTGATGTCCAAATTCCGCTTGCTAATGTCGGGGGGCCTGGTCGGTGGGTGCATCTGGCGGCCACCATCAACGGCATTCGTCATGAATTTTACACCAATGGTGTCTTGGCCGGTGTGTGGTACAAGGCGGGTCCGGGTGTGAATAATAACCAGTTCCAATTGGCCGGCTCCATGAAGCAATCAGGGCGGCATCACAAGGGCAAGCTTGACGAGATGCGAGCTGAATGGGTGGCGCGGCCGGCAGATTGGGTTTGGGCCTGCTACCAAAACCAAGCCAATCCGGCTCAGTTTGTGCAAGCGGGCAATGTTATTGTGCGGCCTCTGCCTTTGACCTTTGCCTCGCCTGTAGTGCGGGATATTACGCCCACAACGGCCAGCGCCACGGTGCGAGTGCTGTCGGATGGTGGAAATGGTGTGACGCTTTGGGGGGTGACTTGGGGGACCACACCTGCGCCCACGGACAATTTCACATTTGAAATTGGACAAACTAATGCGCCGTTTGAAGCGGTGTTCACAATGCAGAACTTGCAGCCGGGCGCGCATTATTACGTGCGCGGATTCGCGAGTAACGCCGTGGAGGGGTTGCAGGCTTCGGTGGATGCCGAGTTTTACACCGAGCCTTTGCCGGCCACGGATGTGGTATTCAGCGGGGTGCTCAACCGTGCCATGACGGTGGGGTGGACGGCTGGCCTGGGGGCCACCCGGCACTTGGTGTTGGTTCGTGAGGGAGCACCAGTAACTGCTGTGCCGGCAGATGGTATCAGTTATGCGGCCAACACGGTGTTTGGCCGGGGTGCTGCCATGCCTGATGGTTCCTATGTCGTGTACGACGGGACTGGCTCGCAGGTGACGGTGACTGATTTGAACAAGAACACCACTTATTACGTGGCGGTGTTTGCCGCGATTGGCGAAGGGGCGGGTGTGAATTACCAACAGCTCACGCCTGCCGAGGGTTCACAGACAACCGCCAACCAGGCAATCTTGGAAGTGGGTGGTGAACTGTTGATTGATTTGAGTGTAAGCCGCGGGTTGCAAGGTAATGCCTCCGGTCAGGTGACCCGTTGGCAGAATTTTGGTACGGTAGGGGGCGCCTTCCAACTCGATGGGGCCATCAGCACCGCTCCTAGTTACGGTGTGGTCAGTGGTCAGCCGGCGATTAACTTCAACGGCTCACAGCATTTGAAGGCCTCGTTTGCTGCTCCTCAACAAATCACCGGTCGTGAAAACGGTGTGGGGCGCAGTTTTACAATTGAGTATTGGGTGTTCAATCCAGCGGTCAGCGCCGAGGAGTGGGTCTTCAGTTGGGCGCGACGTGGAGGGCCGGATGGCAGATATGCGGCTGTGGGCTATGGAAGCCATGGTTCATGGGGACTGGCAGCGCACTGGGGGGCCCCGGACTTGGCATTCGGCGAGGGCATCGGACCGACGGGTGAGTCGTCCATGCCCCCGGCTGGTCAGTGGCATCATATTGTGGTCACTTACGATGGCACTTGGCAGCGTGCGTATGTGGACGGCGTGCTGAACGCACAGGAGACTAAAAACCTTGATATTTATTCCGGTGACCCAGTCACTTTGGGTCAGCCTTATGAATCCAGCTACGCATATAGCGGATCTGGGATTTCATTCTCGGGCGCGTTGGCCGCGTTGCGGGTGCACAGCCAGGCGCTGACTGCGGGCCAGGTGCGCGACAATTACCAATTGGGAATCAGCATGGGTGCAGGCGTGCCGGTGGCGATTCTGGGGCAGCCTGAATCCGTGACGGCGGCTGAATTTTCCGCGGCCACGTTCAAGGTGTTTGCGGCGGGAGCAGAGCCGGTAACCTACCAATGGTATCGGAATGGTCAGCCGGTGGACGGCGCTACGTTGCCGGTGTATCAAATCCCCGTAACCCGTTTGACGGACAATGGCGCGGAGTTTGTTTGCGTGGCTCAAAATGAAATCAACGGCAATGTATACACGGCCACCAGTGCTGTGGTAATGCTGACGGTGAAGACATCGGCGGATAGTTTGGTCCATCGTTACAGTTTCACCACCGGCGCTGAAGATTCGGTGGGTGGCGCTCATGGCGAGCTGATGGGGCAGGCGGTCGTTGAGAATGGTGCAGTGGCTTTTAATGGAACGGTGGGCACTTACGTGAATCTGCCGGGTGGCTTGATGAGTAATTACGCTGCGATAACCTTTGAATTCTGGGCCAGTTTCGGGCCCAACGGCAATTGGAGCCGGGTCTTTGACTTCGGCGATCAGAATCCCAGCAGTTTGGGACGATACTACGTTATGTTTACTCCGCATAGTGGGGCAGGGGATACGCGCATGAGTTACGGTGATGCAGATCCCGGATACTTGCATGAGTTGTTGGTGACCCGCGGCGGGGTTTTGGATGGGCAGACCAATGTGCATGTGGCTTGTGTATATGACCCGCCCAATGGTGTGATGCGGATGCACATCAATGGTGAGTTGGTTGGTGCGAGGGCACTAGACTTCCCCTTGAGCAGCATCCGTAATGTCAAATCGTGGTTGGGCAAAGCTTTGTATGAAGGCGATGCGCCGCTAAACGGTTCAATTGACGAATTCCGGATCTATGACACAGCGTTGCCTTTGGAGCGCATCCGTCAGAATTACCAGCTCGGGCCTGATACGGTTGCACCAGCGGCTCCGATTGCGATTCTGAGTCAGCCGGCAAGCAGTACCAATTTGGTAGGCGAAGCGGTGGCGTTTGAGGTGTTGGCCACGGCGGTTTATCCTGTCGAATACCAGTGGTACTTTAACGGGACTCCGATAGAAGGGGCTACCCAAGCCGTTTATAACATTGCCTCAGTCAATCTTGCCAATGCGGGTGACTACATCGTTGTGTTGAGCAATACCACTGCAGTGGTGACCAGCGAGGTGGCTTCCTTGACTGTTGTCAGCCCTGTGACCGCCGCCGATGATGGACCGTACGTGGCGGTTAATTATCAACCGGCTGTGTTCACTTACAGCCAGTTGTTGACCAATGATGTCGGTGGCCCTCAAGCTGTGTTGACTGTAGTGGCCGTGGATGCCGTGAGCACGAATGGTGCAAGTATTACCACCAATGAAACAGGCATTGTTTATACGCCGGTGCCGGGTTACACGGGTGAGGATGTTTTCACCTACACGGTGAGTGACGGTCAGGGCGGGCAGGCCACTGCCAGTGTGCGTCTGTGGGTGGTGGGGGGTGAGATTCCGCCTTATCAACATGTCAATTTGGCGGTGGAGCCTGGGCAAATGCGTATTCGGTTTGGGGGAGAACCGGGGGTGCAATACGAAGTACAGCGAGCCGTCCAGATTCAAGGCCCGTGGGAGACCATCCACACCGTTATCTGCCCGTCGCACGGCTTGATTGAGTACCTTGACCTTGCGCCCCCAGTATCAGCCGGATTCTACAGGGTAATAAGCCGGCCCTGATGATTTGGAAAAGAATAGAGCTTGTGGCGAATAAAATATCCACGGCAAGTGCGGGAATGGTCGGCGTTTTTGCGCCGGCCATTCCTTCATTTTGTCTGGAGTAAAAAGAATGCTAACAATATGTTGAACATGAACACCCGTTTGACAAAGTTGGGGCTGCTGACTGTGTGCCTGTTTTGGGCTGCCAGCCATGTGACAGCCGGGTTAACGCACCGTTACACTTTCGAAACAGATGCCCGTGACACTGTGGGGGATGCCCACGGTCAGCTAGTCAACGGTGCCACGGTAACCGGTGGGGCATTGGTGTTGAGCGGGTCGAGTCAATACCTCAACCTGCCCAACGGATTGCTCAGCAATCACCACTCCATCACCATTGAGCTCTGGATCACCGACAATGGGAGTGGCAACTGGAGCCGTATTTACGACTTCGGCAGCAGTTCGGCGGGTGAGGACTTTCCCATTGGTACCTCAGGCACCACAGGAACACGCTACATGTTTTTAACGCCTCGCAGCGGCAGCGGGACGTTGCGGGGTGCGTACACAGTGACCGGCGGAGGCGCCGGCGAGCAAATTGTGGAGTGGAGCGGCACGGCATTGCCAGCGGGTGTCATGAAGCACGTCTTGTGGGTTTATGATGCGGCTTCCACCACGGCGCGAATTTATGTGGACGGTCAACAGGTAGGCATCAATGAATTGGTGACCATCAAGCCATCGGATTTGGAGCCGACGGTGAATAATTGGATTGGGCGTTCGCAGTTTTCCGCTGATGCCTTTTTGAATGCCCGAATTCATGAGTTTCGAATTTATGATGAAGCTTTGAGTCCGTATCAAATCTCGGTCAATTACAGCGTGGGTCCCGACCTGATCATGACCAATGCAGGCTCTCCCCAAGCCCTGCGTTTGAGTGGCCCAGCGCAACTGTATCTTGGTGGCTCGGGGCCGCTAGTTTTGCAGGCGGATTTCACCTCGGTAAGCAACGTCAACATCACTGCAGTTCCAGGTGTTGTATTTCAATCCAGCGATACCAATGTCATTAAGGTTTCATCCGCCGGGCTGGTAACTGCGGTGGATGGTGGTGAAGCGGAGATCAGCGCCACCTACCAGGGATTGACCTCCACGTGGAGAATAGCCGTGCAACCACCGCCGCAAACCTTGCGGCATCGTTACAGTTTCACCACCGATGCCAGTGATGCTGTCGGGGGAGCTCATGGTGCTTTCATGGGCGGGCCAACCATATCCAACGGTGCTGTTCGATTGAATGGTGTGAATCAATACGTGGATTTGCCCAACAATCTGGTGATGACATACACCAGTATTACCTTCGAGGCTTGGGCCACCGATTTTGGCAGCGGCGGATGGGCGCGACTTTGGGACTTGGGCAATAGTTCGGGAGGCGAGGGGAATCAAGGCGGGGGTACCAGTTATATGTTTTTGGCGTGGCCTTACGGTGGAGGTGGCGGCATTCGCGGCGCTTACAAAACCGCGACGGGTTCCGAACAGATTCTCAATATAACACCGCAGCCGCCCATCGGTGTGCGACAGCATATTGTGTGGACGCAGGATGCAGCTTCACGGACGGCACGGTTGTACGTCAATGGAGTCCTGCGTGGGGAGAATGCTTCTTTTACTTACACACCTGCGGCTATTGGGGCCACTTTCAACAATTGGTTGGGGCGTTCGCAGTATAATGACCCGTGGTTCAACGGCATGATAGATGAATTCCGCATTTATGATGTGGCTCTCACTGCGGCGGAGGTGCAGCAAAATTATTCATTGGGGCCGGATGTATCTCCACAAAGCGGACCGGTAAGCCTTACGATGGCTCCTGCAGATTTAACCGTGAATGAAGGGCAGACGGCGATTTTCCGTGTCGCCTATGTGGGCCAACGGCCCGTGAGTGTGCAATGGTATCGGGACGGAGTGGCAATTCCTGGTGCCACCAATCTCAGTGTGCGGGTGCCTTCTGTGCGCCCCCAAGACGATGGGGCGGTTTTCAATGTTGCGCTGACCAACGTGGTGTTGGGGACGACTTATGGGGTGATGAGCACGGGAGCCACCTTGCGTGTGGTTGCTGATGTTGTGCCACCTCAGGTGGTCCGCGCTTACAATATCGGAGACCATGAGGTGCGTCTTATTTTCTCCGAGCCGCTGGCGGTGGCCACAGCAACCAACACGGGTAATTACGTATTTACCAATGGATTGGCCGTGCAGCAGGCGCAGCTTGGGGCGGATGGTGTGACGGTGACCTTGTTCACCGAAAACATGATTTTTGGGGAGGTTTACACGCTGAGTTTGAGCGGATTGGAGGATCGTGCTTCTACGCCCAATCTGATCAGCCCGGATACCAAAGTGGTGCTGCTTGCCAGTTCGTATGCTCCTGTGGATGTTGGTGGTGCACAACCTGCTTCTTATCAAGTCGCGCAGCCACAGGGCTACCTGGTATCGGGTGCAGGGGCAGGGGCAGGAGGGACCTCAGATCAGTTCGGGTTCCAGTACAAACAAGTGTCCGGGGATTTTGATGTTCGTGTGCAAGTGGTGCGATTGGATGGAGGTGACCTTTGGGCACAGGCGGGGTTGATGGCCCGCGAGACATTGGATGCAGGCAGCGTGTTTGCGGCTGCATTGGCCACGCCAGGCGCTGTGGGACAATACTTCCTTTCACGTCAGATTGCAGGAGCGAAGGCTGTCGCAAGTGTTTCTGTGCCGCCCAATTATCCCTACGTTTGGTTGCGTTTGCAGCGAACAGGCAACGAGTTTTCCGGTTACACCAGTGTGGACGGGGAGCAATGGTATCGGCTTGGCTCTACCACGTTAAACGTCGGGACAAATATTTTTCTTGGGATGGCGGTGGCCAGCCACGTTGACGGGGCTTTGGCAACAGCGGAGTTTGCGAATTTGGGGGACAATCCAAGCACTCTCGTGGCTCCAGTTGCGGTGCCCGGTGAGCCCCTGGGACCTTCCTCGCGCCGGACGGGTTTGGTTATTTCGGAAATTATGTATCGGCCTGCGCCGCGTAATGACGGCAAAGTCTTGGAGTTTGTGGAGATATATAACAGCAATCCTTATTTCCATGATTTGAGCGGCTATCGGCTGTCCGGGGATATTAGTTACACATTCCCGAAAGGCACCGTTTTGGGCGGGGGTGCCTTTTTGGTGGTGGCCGCAAATCCATCGGATGTTCAGCAGGAGTACGGTCTTTCCCAAGTTTATGGTCCCTACACCAACACCCTTCGCACCAGCGGCACACTGAGGTTGAGGGATGAACAGAATGCCATTTTACTTGAGATTGAGTATCGCAATACGCATCCGTGGCCAATGGCTGCAGATGGCACGGGTCATTCCATCGTGTTGGCCCGGCCGAGTTACGGCGAAAATGATCCGAGGGCATGGGATATTAGTGACAAGATGGGTGGTTCGCCGGGACGCTTGGAGTCCTATCGTCCAAACCCGCTGCGTGACGTGCTTATCAACGAAATTCTTGCCAATGCCGGTGTGGGCGAGGACTACGTTGAGCTTTACAATCACAGCCGGCAAACCAAGGACTTGTCCAATTGCATTCTGACTGATACGCCGGGCGTGGACAAATTCCGCATTCCACAAGGCACTTTGTTGCTCCCTGGCGCCAAGGTGGCTTTCTATCAAAGCCAGCTAGGTTTTGGACTCAAGGCTGGGGGGGACACCGTGTACTTGAAGAATCCACAAGGGGATCGCGTAGTGGATGCCGTCCGGTTTGAGGCTCAGGCCGAAGGGGTGGCTTATGGGCGCTGGCCGGATGGAGCGGCCGAGTTTTATCTGTTGGCCATGCAAACGCCTGGCACGACGAATAGTGCGCCACGCCCCAGCCCGGTGGTTATCAATGAAATCATGTATCATCCCATCAGCGGAAATGACGATGACCAATACCTTGAACTGCATAATCCTGGTTCGTTGCCGGTGGATTTGACGGGTTGGCAATTTGTGGATGGGATTCAATTTACTTTTCCGTCCAACACCATAGTGCAAGCAGGGGGGTATCTTGTTGTGGCGAAAAATCGCACCAACCTGCTGGCCAAGTATCCTGGATTGGATGAGGCGCTGGTGGTGGGCAATTTTGACGGACGACTTGCCGGCAATGGCGAGCGTTTAGCTTTGGCGCAGCCTTGGGTCAATGTGACCACCAACAACCAAGGGCGATTGGAAACCAACGTTCTCATGGTGGTGGTTGAAGAATTGACCTACGCCGATGGTGGCCGGTGGGGGCAATGGTCTGACGGCGGCGGGAGCAGCTTGGAATTGCGGGACGCCCGAGCCAATCGGCGACTGGCGTTCAATTGGGCGGATAGTGATGAAACCCAGAAAGCGCCTTGGACCACAATTGCGATTGTGGACGGAATGTTGGACAACGGCTCCAGTTATAACAATGAGGCTATTGCATATTTCCAGGTGGGGCAATTGGGGGCGGGCGAGTGCTTGGTGGATAACTTCGAGGTTTTGCGGACCGGCAATGCCCAGAATCTGGCGCTGAATCCGGGGTTTGAAACAGGCATGGCCAATTGGGGGGTGTATGGTTGTTTCTCCCGTTCGGACCTTGCGACTGGTCAAGGTGTTGGGGGTGGCAATGCCCTGCGCTTGCGGACTCATAATCGTTTCTTCACGCTTGCCAATCATGCCGAGGGTGCCATGACAAGTGGGGCCTTGGCTGCCGGCAACACCGCGACTCTGCGATTCCAAGCGCGTTGGCTGCGGGGATGCCCGGACATCATCATGCGCCTCCGGGGCAATTGGCTTGAGGCGGCGGGCAGGATGAATGTGCCATCCAACTTGGGCACGCCGGGTGCGCCTAACAGTCGTGCTGTAACAAATGCTGCGCCGGCCATTTATGCGGTGACTCACCAGCCTGCTCTGCCGACTGCAGGGGAAGCGGTTCGAGTTGTGGCTCGATTGGATGATCCGGATGGAGTCAGCGGTGTGCTCCGTTATCGGTTGGATACGCAAAGCAGCTACACGGAGGTGCCTCTGCGCGATGATGGGCAGGATGGGGATGAAGTCGCTGGGGATGGGATTTATAGCGCCCTTATTCCGGCGCAAAACGCCGGTGTGACGGTGGCTTTTGTGGTGCTGGCGCAAGATACACTGGGGGCACAGGGCCGTTTTCCTGAACTTTTGGACGATAACAGTCCTGCCCGCGAATGTGTGGTGCGGTGGGGTGAGCCTCAACCTGCGAGCGCTTTTGGCACTTACCATTTGTGGCTGACCTCTTCCAATGTGACGCGCTGGGTCAGCTTGCCGGTGTTGAGCAACGAGGACATTGACGGCACCTTGGTGTACAACGGACGGGTCATTTACAATATGGGAGCCCGGTATGCCGGCAGTCCTTATCATCAAGCCTTTGATGGTCCGGCAGGGGTGCGGGCGTGCCATTATTCATGGCAAATGCCCAAGGATGACAAGTTGTTGGGGCATGCTTCATTCAATAAAATCCACTGGATCGGCAATGACATTCAAGACGACAACGCCAACGCGAACCTCAACGACTCCACATTGCAGCGCGAACAAGTGGCCAATCAATTGTTGCGCGACTTGGGCTTGCCGTGGGTTTATCGGCGGTATGTGGCGGTGTATGTGAATGGGGTACGACGTGGCCAGTTGATGGAGGATGCCCTGCGGCCTAGTGTCAGCGTGCCGGATTCTTATTTCCCTGATGACGAAGGGGGGTATCTCTACAAGATTCAGCCTTGGTTTGAGGGGGGAGCTCCGAGCGCTGGAAACAATGCCTCAACACCGTGGCAAAACAAGGAGTGGGCCTCCTTGCGTCCTTTCACGACCACCGGTGGTGCCTACAAACTGGCGCGATATCGGTGGAATTACCAGGTGCGCGAATCAGCAGACAACAACAACAATTACACCAATGTTTTCAACCTCATCACCGCAGCCAATGCTTACAACAGCCCCACTTATGTCAGCAACATGATGAAAGTGGCCAACATGGAAAATTGGCTGCGGTTGGTGGCGGCCAATCACGCGGCGGGCAACTGGGATTGCTTCGGGATTCAAAACCAGCAGAACGTGTACGGTTACGTCAGTCCTAATGTGCCGTGGACGTTGTTCATGTTTGATTTCAGCATTGTCTTGGGCAACCGCATTTCGTGGGGGCCGGCGCAAAATCTTGAATATGTGGTGCCCGGGAGCGGTTCATTTGCTGCTGATCCTGCTTGGCAGCGAATTTATTCCAATCCGACAAGCAACCCCAGCAATCCGGGTAATCCTACTTTCCGTCGCATGTATTGGCGGGCACTCAAGGAGCTGGCCCTGCGGGTCATGCAACCGCAGAATATTGAGCCGCTAATGGATGCCCGATATGCCGCGTTCCGCGCCAGCGGCCTCACGGCCTCGTCTCCGCAACCTATCAAGGATTGGATTGCTTCGGCACGCGATGGCATCGCAGCCCAAGCTGCGACATTTGACACCACACAATTTGGTCCGACGGCTTCCACGCTGAACTTCGGCACCAACTCCATCATTTTGAGCGGCAAAGCGCCTTTGGAGGTGGCGACGATTGAAGTAAACGGCATGGCCTATCCGGTGAGTTGGACAACGATGACCGATTGGAGTCTTGCTCTTGCATTGCCTCAAGGGACCAATGTTATTCGTTTGTCGGGACGCGATTACTTTGGGAATGCGGTTACTTCTGCTGTGCGAGAGGTTACGGTGTATGTGACGCAACCCACCGAATCGCCCGAAGGACGCGTGGTGTTCAGCGAAATCATGGCCAATCCGGCCGTGCCGGGTGCGGAGTATGTGGAGGTGTATAACACGTCCACAACCACCACGTTCGACTTGTCCGGCTGGCGCATCAATGGGTTATCCTACGTTTTTCCGGGCGGTTCGTTGTTGCCGCCGCGCGGTTATTTGGTGGTGGCCAAGGACCGGGCCGCTTACTTTGCGGCTTACGGTGCCAACGCGCCGTTGCATGATGTTTTCAGCGGCAACCTCCAAAGCGGGGGCGAAACTCTCACCTTGCTGCGACCTGATCCCGCCACAGGCACTGAGGTGGTTATCAATCGTGTGCGATACGAGAATGAGGCTCCGTGGGCACCTGCGACCAATGGTGTGGCATTGCAGGTGTTGGATGCACGACAGGATAACCGGCGGGTCAGCAACTGGGGCGTGCCGACTGCGGGTTGGCGGTATGTCAGTTATAGCGGCACAAACCTGATCAACACTGCCCAATTGCTTCTCTATCTCAACGGTTTGGGCGAGGTGTATCTGGATGACATCAAATTGGTGGAAGGTCTGGTCGCGGAGCAGGGGACCAACCTGGTGGTGAATGGTGACTTCGAGCTGCCCTTAACCAATGGTTGGACTTTGCCGCGAAGTAATCAAGTGGCCGAGTTGACCACCGATTACGTGCGGTCTGGCCAATACAGTCTGCGTTTGCGGGCCACCAATGCCTCAGTGGTCATCAACAATACTTCGCTCAAGCAGGCATTTAATCCTGGGTTGGTGCAGAGCCGGCCCTACACGTTGAGTTATTGGTATTTGCCGGTGCCCGGCAATCCCAACTTCACCACGCGCTTGCAGCCTGGCACTATGACCTATACGCACAGCGCCGGGCCGCCGCTTGGGGCCACACCTGGGGTGGCCAATAGCATTGCCACAACGCAACCGCCTTATCCAGAGGTTTGGCTTAATGAAATTCAGCCTGAGAATATAAACGGACCAACCGATGGTGCGGGGCGGCGCGAACCGTGGGTGGAATTGTTTAATGCCGGTACAAACGCCGTGAGCCTCAATGGTTGGAGTTTGTCGGCTTCTTACACCAATCTTTTAGAGTGGGCCTTCCCTGCGGATGCCGTTATCGAGCCGGGCGAATTCCTGGTGGTATGGCTTGACGGTGAGCCGGGACGCACCACAGGAAGAGAGTATCATGCTTCTTTCCGCCCTGTCCCCATGCAGGGAAGTATTGCGCTTTCCAGATTGGTTGGGGAGACGCCGCAAGTGGTGGATTATTTGAATTATCGTGATGTTACCGCCGGGGCTTCCTATGGCTCGGTGCCGGACGGGCAGCCTTTCTACCGGCAAGTAATGCAAATAGCCACGGCAGGTGCCACCAATACGGGCGCTGCGGCTCCCATCTCCGTGGTCATCAATGAGTGGATGGCTGGCAACCAGAATTTCCTGGCTGAGCCTCTCACTGGTTTGTACGACGATTGGTTTGAGCTCTACAATCCAAGCCCGTCTCCAGCCAATCTTGGTGGTTATTATTTGAGCGATCGCTTAAACAATCCGTTTATGTTCCGCATTCCGGACGGCTGGATTATCCCCCCCGGTGGCTATTTGTTGGTGTGGGCAGACAACAATACGGCGCTAAACAGCAATCACACTCATCTGCATGTCAATTTCAGGTTGAATGTGGATGGTGAGGCTATTGGCCTGTTCACGCCGGACGGTGCGCCTGTGGACACGGTGACGTTTGGACGGCAGACCAATGACGTAAGCGAGGGACGTTTCCCGGATGGCGCTGGCAACCGGTATTTCATGACTTCGCCTACACCTGGTGCCCCGAATCAATTGGGAACACCTTTGACGCCGCCGCAATTGGTGTCTCCGATGATCAATCCATCAACGCGGAGTCTCAGTTTCCAGGTGGATACAGTTGCCGGGCGTCAGTATTGGCTGGAATCAAAAGATTCCTTGGCCCCGACGAGTGTTTGGCAGGTTGTCACCAATTATCCGGGGACCGGCAATCCATTGACTATCACCGTGGGTACGACTAACGCGACTCAACGGTATTACAGGCTGGGTGTCAGTCAGTAATGTCAATTGGATGCGGTCAGGGATTTGACGTCATAGCACCACAGTATGTCATGGTCGCGCAGGTAAAGGCGACCATTGGCCACGACGGGGTAGGCCCATGATTTCTCCATGGGTTGACTGCGCGTGGGCCGATTGGGCGGATTGAAGCGGCCTTTTTCGCGATAACCATCGGGTGTGGTTTCCACCAGCGCCACGGTCCCATTTTCACCGTGCAGATATAAATGGCCGTCGGCATGAAGAAGGGAGGCTGCTCCGAGAGCGGGATTTTCCCATTTGACCTGCCCGGTGGTGAAGTCGAGGCACATCAGACCTTGGGCACTTGTGCCATAGAGATAATCGCCAACCAAAACCGAACCGCCGATGGCGGTGGGAAGCTTGGGGCCAAAATAGACTTCTTCGGCCTGAACGTTTCCGTTGGCCATGGTCAGTTTGACGGTACCGGCTCCGGTGCCGGCCCCTGCGCTGAAAACCCATGCACCGCGGGCTACTGGTGAAGGGATGTTTGCCTTGTATTTGCTGACGGTTTTATCGTATCGCCAAAGCAGGCGGCCCGACTTGGCGTCCACTCCCACCAAGCCTCCCGAAATCATTTGGACATATTGCTTGAGGCCGCCGGTTTCGACGATGATGGCCGAGGCGTAGGCGGCTTCATTGGCACCAGAGATGGCGCATTTCCAGAGGACATTTCCATTGCGTTTGTCCAAAGCAACCAAAGTGGCGTCCCCGCCGCCCGGGGTGCAGAGCAGTAAATCGCCGTCCACCAGCGGTGATTCTGCATAAGCCCAAGTGCCCGGTTTGCCGCCGAAATCTTCGCGAAGACTTTTTTGCCATCGGATTTTACCCGTGACGGTTTCAACACAAGCGAGGTCACCATCCGATCCCAAGGCAAATAGCACTTCGCCGTCCACGGTGGGTGTTGAGCGTGCGGCTGGAAAACGGGGCTGTTGGTTGGGATTTCCCACCTTGCCCAGACGGGTTCGCCAGAGGCGCCGACCGTCCGCCACGTCGTGGGCTTGCACGAATTCGTCTTCCAGTCCTTCATTGCTTAGTAAATAAAGGCGGTTGCCGGCGACAGCAGGGGCCGCGTAACCCTTGCCGGCATCCTTGACCTGCCAAAGCAGACGCGGCCCTTCCGCCGGCCATTGCTTGAGAAGGCCGGTTTCGGAGGAAACGCCATTGCGTTGAGGCCCGCGCCATTGGGGCCAGTCTGCAGCCATGCAAGTTAGGGTAAGGATTGACAGTGTCAGGGCGGCAAAGATGCCGATGGGGTTAGGGAACCGCGGAACTATTGGGGTAGATTTTGTTTTCATAGTGGTGATTGTCATGCTGATTTCGGCCTTACTTTATACCATAAAGGATGCCGGGACGAGTCTTTTACTTGCTGTAGTAGGCGTATGGTGGATCGGGCAGAAGGTCAGGTGCTTTGAAGGTTCCGGCTTGGCGGAATCATCTTGGATTTGAATAATGGTCTCATGGACGCCCAAATGGACAATCAACGAGAGGACTTGGAGCCCATCTTGATGAGGGATTTTCCACTGAGCGAGCGGCCGCGGGAACATTTGGCCCGACATGGAGCGGAGCGCTGCTCGAATGCGCAACTTTTGGCCATTCTTTTGCGTACCGGCACCAAGGGGCGCAATGTCATTCGTGTGGCCGAAGATTTGTTGGCCAGTTTTCAATCTTTGGAGGCGTTGAGCCGTGCCACAGTGGAGCAATTATGCAAGATTCAAGGTGTGGGGCGGGACAAGGCGGTTACTTTGTTGGCGGCTTTTCAACTCGCCGTGCGGATAGCGCGGGAGAAAGTGCATGAGCAACCATTGCTGGATTCACCGGACAAGGTGGCTGACTTGCTGCGCCAGGAAAATCTGCAATATCAGACCGAGCAATTTCAGGTGGTGTTGCTCAATACCCGGCGTCGTTTGATACGGGTGGAAAAAATATCCCAAGGCACTTTGGACAGTGTGATCGTGCATCCGCGGGATGTATTCCGGCTGGCCATTGCGGCGAATGCATCGGCCATCATCCTGGTGCACAATCACCCCAGCGGGGACCCGGAACCTTCGGAAGCAGATCTTCGCATCACGCGTGACATGATTCGAGCGGGTTACCTGTTACGAATCGAGGTGTTGGACCATGTCATCCTCGGGCGGCCCGGCCCGGGGCGCGAGAGGGACTATACTTCATTGCGGGCGATGGGTGTATGGGATTAAAAGTCTCTTTCAACGACTGAAGGACTTGGTGAAATCTTCTGCCGTTGTTTGTACCACTTTTTTCTCAAACCGCGATTCGGCGATCAATTGGTTTAATTTGGCTTCGTAAGCGGCGCCGTCCAAAGGCATCTCAATGGTTTGATTAATCAGTGAGGAATAAAGAATGGCATTGGCCAGCTCCACACTATGAATTCCCTCAGATGCGGGGGCAATGAGGGGGGTACCATCGAGGATGGCGTCTATAAAGTTTTGTGTGATTTCGTGGTGGGCGGCACCGGTGGAGGGAGCCGGAATCTCCACCTGCCAAATTTCCGGGCGCGCGAAACCGGCCTTGGATGTCTTGCTGAATTCAAGCATGGAGACTTCATTCCGCAGGAATTGAATGCGTCCGCCCTCCAAGACCAGACGACCTCGTTCACCGACAATTTCCAGACGATTGGTGCCGGGGGCTTCTCCGGTGGAGGTGATGAAAACGCCGGTGCCGCCGTTGGGGTATTCGAAATAGGCGGTCACGTTATCTTCGACTTCGATGTTGTGGTAACGGCCCAACTGACAAAAGCCGCGCACGCGGCAGGGAGGCCCGGCGAGCCAAATGAGCATGTCGAGGTTGTGAGGGCATTGATTGAGAAGGACTCCGCCGCCTTCGCCTTTCCAAGTGGCGCGCCAACCGCCGCTGGCGTAATAGGCTTCGGTGCGATACCAATCGGTAACAATCCAGTTGGTACGGACGATTTGGCCCAATTCGCCAGTGGTGATCAGGTGTTTGATTCGTTTGTAACGTGGATCGGTTCGTTGCTGAAACATGGCAGCGAAAACCAACCGCTTGTCGGTGTGGGCGGCCAGAAGACGCTCGCAATCAGCCTTATGGACGGAGATGGGTTTTTCGACAAGCACATGCAGGCCGTTATTCAGTGCATCAATGCCGATGCTTGTGTGAAGGTAATGGGGAGTGGCAATGATGACGGCATCCACGGTGCCTGAGCGGATGAGGGCTTCGCTGCTATCAAAAGTTTTGAGGTTTTGATAGGCGGCCAAGTTGGGAGCGTAGGAGTCGCTGACCGCGGTCAATTCTGCACGGTTGACCTGACCTTTGAGCAGGTAATCCGCATGAAAACGCCCCATGTTGCCCATGCCAATGATGCCCAGACGTACTTTTTTCATAAACTGCACTTTGGTGGACAAAACTATTTCAAGGGGCGCGGCGGAACGGCAAGCTTTTTTGCGGACGACTGGGCGCTTGCTTTGAACGCTGGTGCCCGCCACAATCGCACGCGCTACGGCAGATGCGGTTTCTGATGCTTAACTGGCGCGACCCCCTCAGCCCAAAGGCCGGCGGGGCCGAGCGTGTCTCCTTGGCCCACTTGCGTGAGCTCGTGCGCCGGGGCCACGAGGTTTGGTGGTTTTCATACACCTTTGAGGGAGGGGCACCGCAGGAAATGTACGATGGGATAACGGTGGTGCGATCCGGGCGGATGTTTCAAGCCGTTGCCGCAGCGCGGCGTTGGTATCGGCAACAACCGCGGTTTGACCTCGTGATTGACCAGCATCACGGCATTCCATGGTATGCGCCGTGGTGGTGTCGGACTCATTGCATTGCTTACATCCATGAAGTCCTGGGGCCAATTTGGAACTCCTTTTATCCGGAACCCACCGCAACCATTGGTCGTTGGCAGGAACGGGCCACCCACTGGCTTTACCGGAATGTTCCATTTTGGACGGTTTGTCAGGGCACGGCTGAGCAGCTCCGCCGCAGTGGGGTGAAGCAAGTTTTTGTTTTTTACAACGGGATTCATACCCAGGCGCTGCCACAATTGGACGCTAAACCACTGGTCACTCCTTTGCGGCTCATCGTGGTTTCGCGTCTGGCCCCAAACAAACGAATTGACCATGCCATCCAAACCCTTCCGATTCTGCGACAGGCAGGGTTGCCAGCGCAATTGACCATAGTCGGCGGCGGGGAAGACGAATCGCGTTTGCGGGCACTCGTCCAGACTTTGGGCGTAGGCCGTGAGGTGCATTTTACCGGTCCGCTGGCGGAGGCTGACAAAGACGCGATGCTACGGCAAGCCCATCTGATGTTGCATGCCTCGGTGCGCGAGGGATGGGGATTAAACGTCATCGAAGCCAACGCCATGGGTACGCCGGCGGTCGTTTATCCAGTGACCGGCTTGGCGGAGTCCACCATTCACCGCCAAACCGGATTGGTTGTGGAGAATGAGACGCCTGAGGCCTTGGCCAAGGGAGTTTTGTATTTTTGGAAACACCCGGAGGAATATGAACGTTGCCGGCTCGCCGCATGGGAACGCGCTAAAGCCATGCATTGGGACCGTATTTTGCCACGGACGTGCGATTGGCTGGAAAGCATGGCGCGCGGGGAAAGGGACATCAAACTGCCTGAAGTTGAGCGGTAGAAGCCCAGAAATCCCTTAATAGGAACAAGACTGACTTGGATTTGGGACATCGAGAATCTCTCAATTTCTTTAAGGTGGCCCTACTCTGAATAATAGAGACGATAGACAAGTCTAATCTATGGAATGAAAAACAGGCCGCCAACTCGCAGGGTGTGGCTGGCAAAAGCCGGGGAGATGCATTACCTTGGAGGAGCGGCCATAACCGGCAGTCTGACTGCCTGCAATTTATGAAAACACGATTTCACCGATGGCTCAAAGGCCTCGCAATTTTGTTGAGCATACCCATTTTAAGTGCCTGTTACGAGGAGCAAACCGCTGTACCCACAACGGCGGCAATGACCAGCACGGTTTCCAATGCTGCTGTGGCACCGGCTGCGCCGGTAGCCCCTGCTGCGCCGGTGGTTTCTAATGTTGCGAATAATGCCGTTGTTGTTGCCACCAATGCAGCAGCGACTAATGCTTTACCCGGAGGGGAGGTGGTGTTGAAGAAGACATTTGATCCTTCGACACTCAATCTTTCGCCGGGAGTGGCGGACATTGTCAAGATGGCACAATCGGGGGTTTCACCATCAGTCATGTTGGAATTCATCAACAAGGCCCCGCACGGTTTTGCCCTGACGGCAGATGAAATTGTGTATCTGACGGACTTGGGCATTCCGGAGGATGTCATCAAGGCGATGTTGAGGAAAGAAGGCCCGGTTGTGGCGGCTCAGCCTGAGCCTGCGCCTGCGGCCACTAATCCCCCCCCGCAAGCCGCAACTCCTCCGCCGCAGCAACCACCGGCGCAACCTGCTCCGGAACAACCGCAAACGCAACAGACGGCTCCCGCCACAACCGTTGTGCAGCAGCCGGTATATGTCACTCAGCCGCAAACTGTGGTGACGTACCAATATTTCTATGACTCGCTTGCGCCATACGGTACTTGGTATTACGTGAGCGACTACGGCTACTGCTGGCGGCCCACGGTGGCGGTGATAAATGTGGGATGGCGTCCTTATTGCCACGGAGGTCGGTGGATTTACAGCACTTATGGATGGTATTGGCAGTCGGATTATACATGGGGCTGGGCTCCGTTCCATTACGGCCGGTGGTATCTGCATGCGAGTTATGGATGGTTGTGGGTGCCGGATACTGTTTGGGGGCCTTCGTGGGTGACCTGGAGATATGCTGACGGGTATTGTGGTTGGGCACCGTTGCCTCCCGGTGCTCATTATGCTGTGGGGGTGGGCTTTACGTATCACGGTAGCAGGGTGAGCGTGGGATTTGGGTTTGGATTGGGACATGCCCACTACACCTTCGTCAGCGCCCGGCATTTCACTTCGCCGCATGTTCATCAATACATTGCCTCCTCTCAGCAAGCACAAACCATCTACAACAACACAACAATCATCAACAATTACATCAACGGGGACAACAATACGATCGTGAACCGTGGAATTGCGCGTGAGGAAATCATTCGGCACACCCGCGCTGATATTCCGACGTTGGCTGTCCGGGATTTGCCCTCAAATGAGACGGGCCTATTAAGGCCGGACCGTATTGCACGGGAAGGGGGACGGGAAGTGGTTTATCGGCAAACATTACCTCAAGTGAGCGAAACACCGGCCAAGGGAGAGGGTGGGGCTATCAAGGCACCGGCACCGGCTGTGGCGGTTTTGAGCCGTGAACAAAGGGCGGCCAATGTGGCGAATTTGGCTGGCGGCGTAAACAATACACTGCTGCCTTCAGAGGTAACTTCTGGAAAAATACGGACTGGCCCTCCAACCTCGGTAAGCCAACCTTTACCTGAATCACGAAGGCCAGACAGTGGGGAGGGAAGCGGCCAGATTCTGGTTTCGCCGAGAGGACGTGGTGCACGGCCCCCAAGCCCTGAAGCTGTTGCGCCGGAGAAAGTTGAAAGGCCAAATCCGAGTAATGTGGAAAGGACTCGTCCATCGGATGGCAATCGTTCTGCTTCGCCCGGAACTACATACACGCCTCCGCGTCGGGATTTGAGTCCAACGGTGCCTGCTGCGCCTGTGGCCCCTTCGGCGCCTTCTGCATCGCCCGCCAAGCCCAGCGTGCCGACATATACACCGCCTTCCCCAAGTTACACGCCGCCGTTGCGACGAGAGACACCCAGTACACCCGCTACCCCCTCTTCGCCAAGTTACAATCCGCCTGCCCGGCGCGAGGTGACAGCGCCTCCTGCTGCACCTTCAACGCCTTCCTACACACCGCCCGCCAGGAGGGAGGTTACGCCTGCGCCGACAACACCAAGTTACACGCCGCCCACAAGGCGGGACACACCGCCGGCAGCAACCACTCCATCCTACACGCCGCCCACGCGGTCCCAAACTCCCAGCGTGCCCAGCACTCCCTCATACACACCGCCATCCCGGCCACAAACCCCCAGCGTGCCGACTACTCCATCTTATACGCCTCCAACACGTAGTGAAAATCGGGTGGTGAGTCCGCAGAGCCCTCCTGCTACAACACCATCGGTTACTACGCCATCTCCCTCTTATACACCGCAGGCACGCGCTGAGACCAGAGCGCCAGCTCCGATTAATCCGCCTGATTATCAGCGTCCGGCCAATCCGCCGCCCACGGCAGCGTACAATCCGCCTTCGCGTCCCACTCCTGTGCCCGGACCAACTTACTCACCGCCTCCGCGGAGTGTTGTTCCTAGTGCCCCTTCTGCGCCGAGTTATACTCCACCTACCCGCGGCAGTGCCCCTGCGTACAGTCCTCCTTCCAACAGTGGCAACAGTGGGGAGCCGTCACGTCGCAGCCGATAAAATGGGGTGTGCATTGACACCCTGCTTTGCCAAGCCTAGTGTTGCTTAGGCATGTTTCAACTTGAGGCGCCTTACCAGCCGGCGGGGGATCAACCGACGGCCATTGAGCAGTTGTGCCGTTTTCTTGAGGCAGGGCATCGTCACCAGACTTTGCTTGGCGTCACTGGTTCCGGCAAAACATTTACTATTGCCAATGTCATTCAACGGGTGCAAAAGCCCACCTTGGTCATTTCCCATAATAAAACCCTGGCTGCCCAACTTTACGCAGAGTTCAAGGCCTTTTTTCCGAAGAACGCGGTGGAGTATTTCATCAGTTACTTTGATTACTACCAACCGGAGGCATACATCCCTCGGACTGATACTTATATTGAAAAGGACTCGAGCATCAATGAGGCCATCGAGCGGATGCGCTTGTCCACGATGAGTGCGCTCTTCACGCGCTCGGATGTCATTGTCGTGGCCAGTGTGTCGTGTATTTACGGAATTGGAAGCCGCGAGGATTACGAGGCGATGATTGTGCGGGTGCGGGTGGGGCAGGAAATGACACGCGAGCAATTGTTGGAGGGGTTGGTTAATTTGCAATACAACCGCAACGATATCGAGTTCACTCGGGGCCAATTTCGTGTGCGTGGGGATACGGTGGAGATATGTCCTGCCGGGACTGAAGACGCCCTGAGAGTCGAGTTTTTTGGGGATGTTGTTGAGCGTTTGACGCGGTTTGATCCATTGACAGGGCATCGGTTGGAAGAATTGGAAGCTGCAACCATTTTCCCGGCCAAGCAATTTGTCACCCCTGCTGAAAAACTGCGGCCTGCGCTGTTGGCCATTCGAGAGGAGCTTTCCGAGCGGATTGCGTGGTTTGAAAAACACAACAAATTGATCGAAGCGCAGCGGATCAAAATGCGGACGGAATATGATTTGGAGATGCTCGAAGAAATGGGTTTTTGTCCGGGCATCGAAAATTACTCCCGACATTTGGCGGGGCGGCCGCCGGGGTCTCGTCCGTGTACGCTTCTGGATTTTTTTCCAAGGGACTACCTGTTGGTAATTGATGAATCCCATGCCACCGTGCCCCAGATTGGCGGCATGTACGCCGGGGATCGATCGCGCAAGCAGGTGCTTGTGGATTATGGTTTTCGTCTGCCCAGCGCATTGGACAACAGACCATTGAATTTCGAGGAGTTTCAGTCCTTGCAGGGGCAGACCATCTACGTCAGTGCAACGCCGGGCGAGCGGGAGCTGGGGTGGAGTCAAGGGCGCGTGGCGGAACTTATTGTGCGGCCGACTGGACTGTTGGATCCCAAGGTGACCGTCAAACCTTTGCGCGGACAAATTGATGACCTTATTGAGGAGGCCCGCAAACGGGTGGAGCGGAAGGAGCGTGTGCTTGTCACCACCCTTACCAAACGCACGGCCGAGGAATTGACCGATTATTTGCGGGATATAGGGATCAACGTGCGATATCTCCACAGCGAGATTGACGCTTTGGAGCGGGTGGACATTCTTCGTGATTTACGGCGCGGAGAGTTTGATGTGTTGGTGGGCATCAATTTGTTGAGGGAGGGATTGGACCTGCCGGAAGTGTCGTTGGTTGCCATTTTGGATGCCGACAAGGAGGGTTATTTGCGCAGTGCCACGAGTTTGATTCAAACCGCCGGACGAGCCGCCCGCCATTTGAACGGTGAAGTCATTCTCTATGCGGATGTGATGACACAGAGTATTCAGAAGTTTTTGGAGACTTCGCGGTATCGCCGGCAAAAGCAGGAGGAATACAACCGCTTGCACAACATTACGCCGCGCAGTGTGAGCCGGGCGTTGGAATGCGGTCTGGCGGAGCGTGAGCATCAACAGGAGATGGCAGCCGCTGTTTTGCGCGAAACGGCAGGTGATTTGGATTTACAACAAACCTTGCAGGAATTGGAGGAAGAGATGTTGGAGGCGGCCAACCGACTTGAATTTGAAAAGGCGGCTTTGCTGCGTGATCAAATCCGTGAGCTGCAAAGGATGTCCGGACAGGGTGGGGGAGCGGTGGCCATGAAACCGGTGAATTATGGACGTGCTCCCCGGGGGAGCGGCAGGAGACGGGGCGCCACAAAAAAAGTGGTTTGAAAAAAGTTTTCACAGCATATTGTCCCACGAGATGCGGCAAATCGGAATCATAGCCAACGAAAGCCAGGCAAGAATATTTAGTCATTGTCTGGTGGCCAAAGGCATACCAAACGAGGTCGAGGCGGAGGGGCCCAACCGATTTGCGGTTTGGGTGCATGATGAGGACCACTTGGCGGAAGCGGCTGGTCTGTTGCAGCGTTTTCTCTCCAATCCAACGGCCTCTGAATGGAAGGAGGCCGCGCGCCATGCCGCACGCCTTTTGGAGGAGGAGCGTCGCAGCTTGGAGGAATACGCCGGAAGGGTCAAAAAGAGCGAGGAAATAATGCCCCGGCATCGGCCATTTGGGGCAGGGCTGATGACGCTCATTTTGATAGGCATTTGTGCCTATGTGGCCGTCATTTCCAAAGCTGGCAAGAACCTTGAGGTTTTGGCGCCCCTCATGATTGCGGACCCGGTGCATTGGGCGGGCAAGTTGACTGAAGTTCGACAAGGCGAGGTGTGGAGGTTGTTGACCCCCATCTTCATTCATCACGGGCCATTGCATTTGATTTTTAACATGTTGTGGTTGTTTCAACTTGGTTCACTCATTGAGGCGCGCAAGGGAAGTCTCTATTTCCTTCTGATGGTGGGGGTGATCGCCGTGGGTTCCAACCTGACCCAATACCTGATGGTCAATCCGCGGTTTGGCGGCATGTCCGGGGTGGTTTATGGATTGTTTGGTTATGCGTGGATGCGCGGAAAATACGATCCTTCCTCCAACATGGCTTTGGCGAGTGAGGTGGTATTGTTGATGATGTTGTGGTTTGGGGTCTGTTGGTTTGGATTGGTTGGTCCAATTGCCAACGCTGCACACACTGCAGGTTTGTTGATTGGCATGGCCTGGGGATTCCTTTCCGCCAAGTTGAATCGTCGTTAAGCGGTGGCGGTTGGTGGGTTATAGGCGTTCCAGTGGTTTTAAATAAAACCATGGTGGTCATGGTGTGAGAACTTCTGTTTTTATGCGGGTAATGAAGAAACTGTCGAAACCATACGCACTATTATCGGTGGGTGTGCTGATATGGGGCTTTGCCGCAAGCGGCTCTGAGTACCGGCGATTTACCACACGCGAGACAGTTGGTCCTGCGGGGGCCAACCGATATGTCACTCCCGCCAATCAAATCTTAACGCCTGCAGGTTTGCATGTATTGCTTCCGGGCACACGCCCCCAAGCATTGGCTTTGAGCCCGGATGGAAAGCTGTTGGTGGTGACCGGAAAGACCAACGCATTGCTTGTTCTAGACCCCCGAACCGGCGAGCACTTGCAAACCGTCCCGATGCCTTCGGAGAAAGCTATTGATCCGGTGCCGGACCCTGTGTCCACTCACATCCTGGCCCCGGATAAATCCGCGCAGGTGAGTTTTACCGGATTGGTCTTTTCCCCGGATGGAACGCGGTTGTATTTGGCGAATGTCAATGGGAGCATCAAGGTTTTCTCCGTTGATAAGGTGGGTAAAGTCTCTGCTTTGTTCACCATAGGACTCCCTGAGGTCAACGCCGTTGGACGCAAGGCGGAGATTCCGTCCGGCCTGGCTGTTTCTGCAGACGGTCGCCGTCTTTATGTGGTGTTAAATCTTTCCAATCAATTGGCCGAGTTGGACGCCTACACCGGCCAATGGCTGCGCTCGTGGCCGGTGGGAGTGGCTCCGTATGATGTGCGGCTGCAGGGCCATCGGGCGTTTGTGAGTAATTGGGGAGGGCGCGTGCCCGGGACCAATGATGTTACTGGTCCCGCAGGAAGGGGGTATGAAGTTCGGGTGGACAGCGTTCGATATGTGGCGAATGAAGGTTCGGTGACTGTAATTGATTTAGCCGCGAATCGCGTGGAGCGAGAGATCATTACCGGGCGTCACGCATCAGGTTTAGCACTTTCGCCGGATGGCCACTACCTCTGTGTAGCCAATGCCGCCGACGATACCATTAGTGTGATTGACATTCGGAGTGGGCGATTAGTCGAAAACTTTTCGGCGAGACAAAACCCGGCTGATTTGTTTGGAGCAGCCCCCAATGCGCTGACTTTTGGGAAAAACGGCCGGCTTTATGTGTGCAACGGGACGCAGAACGCTGTGGCGGTGTTCGATTTCAAACCCGGGCGGAGTACGTTGCTGGGCTATATTCCGGTGGGTTGGTACCCGGGGGCAATCGTTTATGACAATCGGCGGAATACTCTTTATGTTGCCAACATCAAAGGGATTGGTTCCGGTGCCATCTATCCCGCAGGGCAAAAGGAAAAATTCAATTCACATCAATACTTAGGTTCCTTGTCCATTATTCCCGCGCCGACTCAAGCCGCCTTGCAAAAAATGACCCGGACGGTCCTTCAGAACATGCGGTATCCATTGTTGCGCGAAGCAGCGCGTCCTCCGCGCCCAAACATGCCGCCGCGACCTGTGCCCGAGCGTGTCGGGGAGCCCAGCGTGTTCAAGCATGTAGTCTATATCATCAAGGAAAACCGCACTTACGACCAAGTTTTAGGGGATATGCCGGAAGGACGTGGCGATCCTGAGTTGTGCATATTTGGTGAAAAAATCACTCCGAATCATCACGCTTTGGCCAGGGAGTTTGTCCTGCTGGACAACACTTATTGTTCGGGCATTTTGAGCGCAGATGGGCATCAATGGACGGATACCGGCATTACCACCGATTATATGGAAAAATCCTTTGCGGGATTTCCGAGAAGCTACCCCGACGGAATGGAGGATGATGATATTGACGCTTTGGCCTATTCGCCGGCTGGTTTTATTTGGGATTTGGTGATGGGGCATGGCAAGACTTTCCGCTCCTACGGAGAGTTTGCCATAACGGAAAAATTTTGGATGGATAAACGGCGAGGACCCAAACCCACGTGGTTGGATGCATACCGGCAGTTTATGGGTTTGACCAACGGCATCCACATCAGCAGCCGGCCGGCCATTGAATCGTTACGCGGCCACATCGCCACCAACACCGTGGGATGGGATATGGACATTCCCGATGTGTTTCGGGCTGCTCAATTTATTCGGGAGCTCAAGGAGTTTGAGAGGATCGGAGAGTTTCCACATCTAGCCATGATTTGCCTGCCGAACGATCACACCAGCGGCACAAAGGCCAACAGCCCGACTCCAGCAGCCTACATGGCGGACAATGATTTGGCCTTGGGGCAAATTGTGGAGGCCATCAGTCACAGCCGTTTTTGGAAGGAAACATGCATTTTTGTAATTGAGGATGATCCCCAAAATGGATGGGACCATGTCAGCGGGTACCGCACTGTTTGCTTTGTCATCAGTCCTTACACCAAGCGGCGGGCTGTAGTCAGTACCCAGTACAATCATACCAGCATCCTGAGAACTATTGAATTAATATTGGGCTTGCCCCCCATGAACCAGCTCGATGCCACGGCCACGCCCATGTTTGATTGTTTTGCGGAAACGCCCGATTTTACCCCCTACACGGCGCGTCCCAATAACATTCCATTGGACGAGTTAAATCCACCTCCCAAGCGGGTGGAAAATGCATTGCAACGTCGTTATGCCCAAGCTTCGCTACATTTGCCTTTGGAGCAAGTGGACCGTTGTCCGGAGGATTTGTTGAATCGGATTTTATGGCATGCCATGAAAGGGCCGGACGCGCCTTATCCTGCGTGGGCAGTCCGTTTGGTTGATGAGAAGGATGATGACTGAAAAAACATTTGGCACTGATATGTGCCATAAGTGAGTTGGAATTACCCGCATGTTGTCCAATGGCAAACTTGCTAAAGGCTGCTGATTCATCCATCTTTTAGTCCATTGCGGAAATCCCGGTGAAGGAATTCGAGCCACATTACGACAAGCGTGCCCGTCACGAATCCATATGGGCCAAATGTGTAATTGGGTTTGTGTTTCTTGCAACTTTGGCCTTTACCGTGTGGCTTTGGAGTCGGCAGGTGTCCCCGCCTGTAAATATTCATGAACTACAAGGGGAATTAATCACAAATTTATCCACCAATGCCCCATCCACATCCAAAAAAGCCCGCTACAAACCCGGCTCGCTGCCGCAGCGACTGGTCCAGTTTCAATATCGTGTCGAGAATCAAGGTTTGAGCAACGCCTACAGTGCGGATTTGAAGTTGGACAACCTCCCGCCGGGCTTTGTCATCTACACAAATGATGTAAGTCTGCCCACTTCCTTGACTCCAGATGCGCGCGGCTATGTGAGTTTGGGGTGGGATTATCTTTCGGGTTTTCCTTTTTCGTTGGATGCCGATTTGGCAGACGGCCGGCGAAATCCGGTGTTGGCTGGGGAAAAAGTGCGCGCACAAATCCCTGAGTCCATCCGACGTTTGGATCGGAAATTGGTACGAATCAGGGGATTTTTGGTGCCGGTGCGGATGGATGAGGAGCTGACCGTTGAATTCTTAGTCATGCGTGATCAAACACTTTGTTGTTATGGGAAAGTGCCACGGGTTAACGAATGGGTGCATGTTCAGGTCAACGGTCGCGGCGTAAAACCGATCATGGATATACCGATAGTGGTTGAGGGGATTTTGCGTGTGGGGGATCGTTGGGAGAATGGCTATTTTGCGGGCATTTATTATCTACATGCCACTTCGGCCACCTTTGAGCGCAAGGAATAGTCTTAATGTCGGGTGTTCTTAAAATTCCGGTGGGGTATCATGTCGGCAATCTCAAATTGCATCAGCGGTGTTGCCTTGAAATGAAGTTCTGTTAAGCTCCAGTCGCATCAGGCGCGAGCATGTCAAGTGAGCCCCACGGCCATAGTTTGTCAGTCGCTCCCGAGACTGTGAGGTTGACGCGGTACGCATGGTTGTCCATTGCGGCGGCGGGAGTCACCATTGGATTAAAAACCAGTGCGTTTTTCATCACAGGGTCCATCGGATTGTTATCGGATGCCTTGGAATCGCTGGTGAACCTGGCAGGCGCCATCATGGCATTGATTGTGTTGGCCATTGCGGCGCGTCCCCCGGATGAAGACCACGCCTACGGTCATGGCAAGGCAGAGTATTTTTCCAGCGGTGCAGAGGGAACCATGATTGTTGTGGCTGCGGTGAGCATTGCGGCTGCGGCTTTGAACCGGTTGTTGTTCCCGCAACCGTTGCAAGATTTGGGGTTGGGGCTGGTTGTCAGCGTGGTGGCTGCTCTTGTAAATTTGGCGGTGGCGTTGGTGTTGGGCCGGGCCGGGCGTATTCATCGGTCTATTACGTTGGAGGCCAATGCAAGCCATTTGATGACCGATGTTTGGACTTCGGTGGCAGTGATTGTGGGAGTCGGCGCAGTAGGGCTGACGGGTTGGCAATGGTTGGACCCGGCGGTGGCCATGCTTATGGCTCTCAACATTTCACGGACCGGATGGTTGATTGTGCGCCGTTCCATCCTTGGATTGATGGACACGGCTCTCCCCGCCGAGGACCAAAAGGTAATTCAAGAAGTGTTGGAGCCTTACCGGCAACAGGGGCTTCAATTTCATGCCTTGCGCACACGACAATCAGGGGCGCGCCGTTTTGTGTCTATGCATGTGTTGGTACCGGGTTCATGGACGGTACAGCAGGGGCATGATTGCGTTGAAAAGTTGGAAGCTGAATTGCGAATGCGCCTGCAGGCGGCCACGATTTTTACTCACTTGGAACCCATAGAGGATCCATGCTCATGGGAGGACACTCGGCTGGAACGGGCGCAATCGGATTCATCGGGCTCCGAGAGTTCCAAGAAACCTGCCGATTGAGAACTGTCAGGCAGGGATTTTTATTCAAGCATATCTGCCAACACTGGGAAATCGCGGCGATAGCTGAGCAGGGTGTCGCGTTCCAAGGTTGCTTTGATAATTTCCTCGCCTTCACCAGCCGCGGCCAGAGTCTCACCCCGTGGGCCGATAATGAGGGAGCATCCGCCGTAGTGCAGCTTGGGAGATAGTCCGCACCGGTTGACGCCAACGACATAAGCTTGGTTTTCGATGGCACGAGCGCGCAAGAATGTCAGCCAGTGCTCGATGCGTTCGGTCGGCCAGTTGGCGATGATGACAAAAAGCTCTGCCCCTTCTTTCACTGCGCGCCGAAATAGTTCTGGGAATCGCAGATCATAGCAAATGAAGGGACTCCAGCGCCACGAATCAGCGGCCAGCAATACATTTTGGCGGCCACACTCGTAATGTTCCCCTTCGCCACCCGGGTTGAAGGCACGTTGTTTGGCGTAACGGGCTAGGAGACTTCCCTGTGGATTGAAGACCACTGCTTCATTGCGGCCTTTTGGGGGTGTGCCGGTTGAGACTTTTCCACCCACAAGGTAAACCTGAAATTCTTTGGCCAAATTCGCAAAGAATTGTTCGGTCATGCCCATCTCGGGTTCGGCAATCTGTTCGACTTGCATCGAGAAACCAGTGGCTGACATTTCCGGCAGGATGACCAAAGCACCCGGCTGGGGACCCGCTTGCTGCAACATCCGCCGTATTTTTTGATAATTGGCGGCTTTGTCTTCCCAAATGATGTCGTATTGCAGTCCGATGACGTGCATGGAGCGAACATAAAACCAAGCAGCAAAGGTACGCAAAGCCAAATCGCGCGGTGGGGATTATGGAATAGGTTCGAGAGGTGCCCGGCGGATATTATCCGCGTGACGATGCAGCGCAATCACGTTAAGGTTTGGCAAAGATGCAAGTGGACACTCAACGTATGGATGGGGTGCTGGAAAAGGTGTGTTTGGCACTCTTGTGTCTGATACTGGTTTTTTCCACGCTCGCATTTGGGGCGGTAAGACCCACGGAGTTTGCGGTGGTTACCGGAATGGTTTTGTTGGCATTGGCGGTTTGGCTGGTGCGTTTGTGGATTACCCCTGTTCCTCGATTGTTGTGGCCGCCGGTGTGTTGGTTTGTGTTGTTGTTTGTGGCTTACGCAGGCGTGCGTGCTCATGCCGCGCCGGTGCAATTTGAGGCGCGGGAGGAATTTTTACGAGTTGGAGTTTATGGGGCGTTGTTTTTATGGGTGCTGAACAACCTTTACCGGCAGGAGGCCAGTCGCTGGGTCACGCTGTGCCTGAGCCTGCTGGCGGCGGGAGTTTCTCTTTATGCCATAGTGCAATTTGTGACTGGCGACCCGATGGTATGGCATTTGTTCAAGCCACTTCAATATGCGCAGCGAGGCAGCGGAACTTTTGCCTATCCAAATCATCTGGCAGGTTTTTTGACTCTGCTGCTGCCTTTGGCCATTACGTTTACTTTGGCGGGAAGGTTAAATTATCCCACCCGAATCATCACAGGCTATGCGGCCTTGTTGATGGTGGGGGGAATTGCTGTAACGTTGTCCCGCGGGGGCTGGGTGGCGGCTTTTGCGACGTTGGTATTGTTGGCAGCCGTTTTGTTTGCCATGCGTGCGTACCGCCTGCCGGTATTGGTCATATTGGTGGTCATCTTCGCAGGAGGGTTGTGGTTTTACGGGCATGCACAGGAAAAAATCAAACGGCGTGTGGCGGCTGCGTTTGACCGTGGACATGACCGGGACCCGCGCTGGCGGTTGTGGGAGGCAGGATTTCAGTTGTGGCAGGACAGCCCATGGTGGGGCCACGGGCCGGCGCATTTCGACTTGGTCTATCCCAAGTACCGGCAACCGGTGAATCACACACAGCTTCGACCAAACTACGCCTTGAATGAATACGTGAATACTTTGGTGGATTATGGTGCGGTTGGAGTGGGCTTGTTAACCTTGGCTGTTGCGTTTGGTTTGGGGGGAGGTTGGCGGGCATGGAGGGCCCTGAGTCATTCCATTTCTCAGGAGGAACTACGCGGGGGTAAAAGGGCATTCATCATGGGGGTGGGGATTGGATGGATTGGGTTGTTGCTCGCTTGTGTGACGGATTTTCATTTTCACCTGCCTGCGATTGCTCTGACGGCGTTATCGCTGTTGGCATTGATGTGCGGGCATTTGCGGTTCGCCACGGAGCGATATTGGATAAGTCTCAGCCGTCCCGTGTTGGTGGTTTTCAGTTTGTGCATCGTATTGGCGGGGGGATTTCTTGGATCGCGGGCTTGGCGCAGCGCCGAGCATGCCTATTGGCAACGGCAAGCAGACCGTGCCGAAACAGGCCCGGTTCAATTGGGAGCTCTGCATCGGGCCTGGGAAAGCCAGCCGTTGAGCCACTGGGTGGCCCATCAAATTGGGGAATACCATCGGCGGAAGAGTTGGAAGCAGGAAGGGGACTACGCCAAAGAGGCGCGCACGGCCATGGAATGGTTTAGGCAGGCCATTGCTCTTAATCCGTTGGATTCCTACGCGCTCATACGGCTTGGGATGTGCCATGATTGGTTGGGGGAACACGACCTAGCGGAGCCTTATTTTCTTCGTGCTCTTGAACTGGACCCAAATAATTATTACACGCAAGCCTCGATGGGGTGGCATTATTTTCAGTGTCGTCAATACCGGCGCTCACGAGTTTGGTTTGCGGCATCCTTGCGTTTGAATTGGTGGGACAACCCTACCGCTTATGCCTATTACCGGGCGGCTGAACAGCGATGGCACGAGAAACCGTGAAGTGCCGCAGCCAAATTTTTCAACATCTTTAATTGAATTCCAACCCATGGCGGAACGTTTGCCCATTTATGAAATTGAAGGGGAAATCATCGCCCGCTTGCGTGACCATCACAGGTTGATTGTGCAAGCACCCACGGGTTCGGGCAAATCCACACAGGTGCCGCAAATGCTGCTGAAGCATGGTCTGGCGGGAGATGGTCAGGTTGTGGTATTGCAGCCTCGCCGATTGGCGGCACGCCTGTTGGCAACTCGTGTGGCACAAGAAATGGGGGGCCCATTGGGGCGGGAAGTGGGTTACAGCGTGCGGTTTGAGAACGTCAGCTCGTCAGCTACTCGAATTCGGTATGTCACCGAGGGGATATTGCTGCGGCAGATGGTGGAAAATCCGCGGCTCGAAGGTGTTTCTGTAATCCTATTCGATGAATTTCACGAGCGCCACCTTTATGGGGATATAACGTTGGCGCAAGCATTGGAATTGCAACAACGATTTCGGCCTGATTTGAAGTTGGTGGTGATGTCGGCCACGCTGGATACCCGCACGCTGACCGACTATTTGCAGCCGTGTGCGGCGGTGACCTCCGAAGGGCGTACTTATCCGGTGGACATAGAGTATTTGCCGGGCCGTAGCATTGGAGGTGCCGCTCCGTGGCAGATGGCGGCGGAGGCTCTGAGCCGGGCACTGCGTGAGGGCTGCGATGGCGATGTGCTTGTTTTCATGCCGGGAAGCTACGAGATTCAGCAAACACTGGAGGCTATTCGACAGCTCCCCGAAGCGCGTGGGATGGTGCTGTTACCATTGCATGGAGAGCTCCCTCCACAGGCTCAAGATGCAGCGGTTGCCCGCTACAATCAGCGCAAGGTTGTGGTGGCCACCAACGTGGCGGAGACCTCGCTTACCATTGACGGGATTCGATTGGTCATTGACAGCGGGTTGGCGCGCATTCCGCGGTATGACCCAAATCGAGGGATTAATACCTTGTTTGTCGAAAAAATCAGCCGCGCCTCGGCGGACCAACGGGCAGGCCGGGCAGGACGCACCGCTCCTGGGAAGTGCCTGCGACTGTGGGGAGCACAAGAACATTGGGAACGGCCAGCCCAAGAGACGCCCGAGATTAAGCGCCTGGACTTGTCTGAAGTCGTCCTGACCCTCAAGGCGGCTGGAGTCGTGGACTTGAAAAACTTTAAATGGTTGGAGCCTCCTTCGGGCGAGGCACTGGCTCATGCCGAAGAACTGTTGGAGGACTTGGGAGCCTTGGATCATGGAGGACATATAACGCCGTTGGGACGCAAGATGCTTGCGTTTCCTGTCCATCCACGGTACGCGCGCCTGCTCTTGGCCGCTGCAGAATACCGGTGTGTTCCGCAAGCCGCATTGATCGCAGCGCTGACCCAAGGCCGCGAGCTTTTAGTACGCCGACTGGACAGGGTATCTGGAAATGTCCGCGCTGATTTATTGGGGGACAAGGCGGAGTCGGATTTTTTCCTCTTGATGCGGGCATGGAATTACGCTGTCCGGAATGACTTTCGTCCTGATGCCTGTCAAAGGGTTGGAATCAATTCGCAGGCTGCGCGGCAGGTGGGACCGCTGCGTGAGCAATTCCACCGCATTGCTGAGCGGGAAGGGCTGCCAACCGAGGCGGGGGAAGTTTCAGATGAAGCCTTGTGCAAATGTGTGTTGGCAGCGTTTGCGGACAGGGTGGCCCGCCGTGTGGACATGGGGACATTGCGCTGTGAATTGGTGCACGGACGCAAAGGGGTGCTGGCTCGTGAAAGCGTGGTGCATCACAGCCGGCTCGTGGTAGTGGCGGAAGTGCGGGAGGTTGAAGGGGCGGATAAAACCGTGCAGACCCTTCTTTCCCTTGCCACTGCCATCAAGCCGGAATGGTTGCAAGAAATGTTTCCGGAGGACATTCGGCACCAGCAGCGAGTTTATTACGATGCCACTGACAGGCGGGTGTATGCCGAGACCTGCCAGATGTTTCGGGATTTGCCATTGGAATCGCGCAAGATGGAGCCTCCGCCCTTGGAAGAAGCCGCCGCTTTGTTGGCCGCAGAAGTTGCGGCGGGCCGGTTAATCCTGAAGAACTGGGACCACGAGGTGGAGCAATGGGTGGTTCGGCTTAATTTTTTGGTCGAAAACTGCCCGGAGCTGGGTTTGCCACCGCTGAGGGAAACGGATCGTCTGCACTTAATTGAACAAATTTGCCACGGTGCTTTTACCTACAAGGAAATCAAGGATCGTCCTGTAAAACCAGTTGTCCAGTCATGGTTGTCACCGGCCCAGCAGGACCTGCTCCAACGTCATGCTCCGGAACGAGTGGACTTAGGCAATGGGCGCCGCCCCAAAATTGTGTATGCTCAAGGAGCAGCGCCACACATTGCGGTGCGAATTCAAGAGTTGTTCGGGGTGGAGAAAACCCCTCGAATTGCGATGGGGCGCGTGCCTTTGACGGTGCATATTTTAGCACCCAACATGCGGCCGGTTCAAATCACGCAGGATTTGGCAGGCTTTTGGCGTGAACATTATCCCCGGATCAAGCAGGAGTTGCAGCGCAAATATCCCAAGCACGAATGGCGTTAGAGGTTAGCCGAAAATCCAGAATACCAAGGGCAGGACAAACACCAGGTAAATCACCGTGTTTGCGACAAACAAGGCCGAGGCTTCGTCGGGTTTCAGGCGAAACATATTGGCCACCGCCACGGAGGTGATGGCTGTGGGGACGAAGCCCTGCACCACATAAACTTTCCAGCGGAGCCCTTCCAGTGACCACGGCAAAATTTGCGTGGCCCAAGCAAGTGCAATGGCAGTCGCAGCGCCCAGACCAAATCGCACGACTGCCGTTCCGATGATCATCCGCCCCAGAGAGGCCATCCTTGAAATGCGCAAGCGCAAGCCAATGCCGAAAAAGGCCAAGGGTGTAATGGTGTACACAAGGATGTCCACAATGTGAAACCTGGCGATGAATTCAGGGCGTTTTATGCCCCACGAGGACAGGGCGATAGCAGCCAAAATCAAGGGCAACCCCAAGGACCTCCAGTCGAAAATGCTTTTGCGCAACAAGTCCGCCATTGAGCCTTGAGGGAAATCGTTCGCATAATGACGGGCCAATGGGTATAACACTAGAACGGCCATCGCCATGAAAAGAAGAATGTAGATGTTGGAAAGCCCCATAGCCTCCTCACCGTATAGTAAATACAAGACAAAGGCGCCGCCGGTAAAACCGTTGTTGCCCACGCCTGCAATCAAGGCAAACAATCCTTGTTCCGCCCGGTCACTTGCGAACCATCGGCCAATCGCCAGACTGAGCATTGTCATGACAAACATGTGCAACACGGCGCCGATGGGCAAAATGGCATCGGCGGGTTTCAGAGGGGTGCCCCAGACAGTCAAGAAGCCCACGCTGGAATACCCGAACACCGCAACCCACGTCATAATGCGTTCGCTGGCGGTTTCCGCCAGCCAGCCCCGCCGCCGGCAAAGATAACCGGCCACCGTGGACAACACGATGACACAAGCGGAAACGATGAACTTTTGAACCACCGTTGACATGCCCGCATTAAGAATAACGGCGGCTCAAGTTAAAAAATGACTTCCTCAGTGGCAAGCGCCAAACATAGAGGTTATACGACCGGAACGGAGAGTAAAATCCATGTGGTGGCGCGAGTTGAATGAAAAGAGTGGCAGGCTTCCGATGACGATCAAGAAGGTTCAATTTCCGGAAAGGGAATGGAGAGCACTGCAAAAAAGCCGGCGGCTTTGTCCAAGGTTTCGGTGTATTCCGCTTCGGGGATGGAATCGGCGACTATGCCGGCGCCTACGGGGAAAAAGACATTGCCGTGAGTAAGGAGGGCCGTGCGTATGGCGATGCTGAGCTGGCTCTCGCGGTTGAATCCCAAATACCCTATGCATCCTGTGTAAACTCCGCGGATGACCGGTTCGAGTTCGTCAATGATTTGCATGGCGCGTATTTTGGGTGCGCCGGTGATGCTGCCTCCCGGAAAGCAGGCGGCCAGGGCGGCGGCGTGTGTGATGCCGGGGCGCAGCACGCCGGTCACCGTGGACACTAAATGTTGAACATGTGCAAAACGCTCCAGACGCGCCAAATCAGGGACTTGCACGCTGCCAAATTCGCATACGCGGCCCAGGTCGTTGCGGAGCAGGTCGGTAATCATGATTAATTCGGCCATTTCCTTCGTGCTGGTTTGCAACTCGTAGGCTAGTTGTGCGTCGCGGTTGGGGTCTGGGCTGCGTGGCCGCGTGCCCTTGATGGGACGAGTGGTGATATGCTGCCCGCTGATGCGCAGGAATTGCTCCGGCGATGAGGAAGCCACCTGAAAATCACCTGCGTTGAGCCATGCAGAAAATGGGGCAGGGGAGGTGGCCTGCAAGTTTTGATAAAAGGCAAAGGTCGGTTGGGTCCATGGCGCTTGAATGCGGTGAGATAGGTTCACCTGATAAATGTGGCCGTGTTTGATGTACCACTGGGCTTGCTGGACGGCGCGTAGGAATTGATCGCGTGACAGTGTGGACTGAATTGAAGACGTTGGTGATGGGGGTCCAACGCAGAGAGAAGAGGCATTATGAAGCGTTGGAGTTTTTTCCAAAAGCTCCCGCCATGCATCCCGCTGACGGCGGGCTTCTGAGGCGTCTTGTGTGCCATCGAGGCGGAGGCCTGTTGCCACAATCCATGCCTGATGGGACGTTGGATCAGTTACGAGCAGGCTTGGGTAAAATCCCACCCAACATTCCGGCAGACCGAGGTCGTCTAGAACTTTTCGTGGCAGGCAAGGCTCGACAAAATGCTTCAGCTCGTAACCCCAAAAACCCATGGCAGCCCCCAAGGGGAAAGGGCAATCCGGCTGGTCGGACAGTTCAAAACGCTCCAACAACCCATTTAAGACGTGCCACGGATTGCCATAAACCACAGTGCTTTGGCGGGGACTGATGATTTCGCAGCGATTGCCGTAGCTGCGCAGCACAAGCATGGGTGTGGTGGCATAGAGGCAGTAGCGCGCCCCGCTGGGGCCGGCAAGGGTACTTTCCAAAAAGACGCAATCGGACTGATTTGCCCAAAAAGCTTTCAGGCTTTCGATTTCAGGAAAGCCGTCCAGTGCTTCAACGAGAACATTCACGCGGAGAGGCTTTGCACCAATTGCGGGTTGCCGGGCAATTCACGGAGCGCGATGCGGCCGACGGATTTATCGGAACTGATGACGGCCAGGCTGCAACGGTCAGGACGGAAAAACCGGGCAGCCACGGAACGAATTTCAGCGGCTGTTACGCGACTGAAGGCATCTTTGACTTCTGACGGAGTCATGAAGCCATCCCATCCCAAGCCTTGCTCGCCGAGATTCATCATCTGGCTTTCGGTGTTCTCCAGGCTTAAATCAATTTGCCCCAATACGTAATCACGGGCTCGGCGGAGTTCCGCGATGCGTAGCGGGCGCGAGGCGAGGTCGGCGAGCTCCTGCCAAATGACGTCCAAAGCAGGGCCGAGTTTTTCGGCGTCCAGTCCTCCGGCGATGACCAGGTCGCCGGTGTCGGCGAAGAAGCTTACCGAGCTTTGGATGGAGTAAGTCATGCCGGAGTCTTCGCGCAGTTTCTGAAAGAGGCGCGAACTCATGTTTTCGCCCAAGACCACGCTTAGCAAACGTAATGCCCACCGTGCCGGATCATGGCGCGAGCAGGTGCGCAATCCCAAGGCGAACTGGGTTTGTTCAGTTTTACGCCAATGCAGATGCACCACAGGCCCAACGGGACGGCCGGATGCCGGGCTGAAAGTGGGCGTGGCTCCTTGGGGAAATTTGCGTGCCAAGGCCTTGACGGCCCGCAAGGCTTGTCGGTGGGTGATGCGCCCGGCGGCGCAAATCAAGGTGTTGCCGGCCTGATAATGTTGGCGCAAAAACGAGGTCAGATGCCGGCGATTCATGGCATCGAGTGTTTCAAAGGTGCCTGTGATGGGACGCCCCAAGGGTTGGGCCGGCCATTGGAGAGCATTCAACAACTCAAGGACGTACTGTTGCGGCTCGTCGTAGTATTGGGCCACCTCTTCTTTAATCACTTCGCGTTCTTTGCGGATGTCCTCCGTGGCAAACCGGCTGTTCAGGTACATGTCGGTGAGGACATCGAGCAAATCTTCGAAACATTCATAGCGTGCTTTGGAGTAAAAGCAGGTGCTTTCTTCGCTTGTAAAGGCGTTGAGATAGCCGCCGATGCCCTCGACTGCCTGGGAAATCTCCAGCGGTGAACGCCGCCGAGTGCCTTTGAAGAGCATGTGTTCAATGAAATGGGAAGCCCCATTCAAGGGGGCCGGTTCATAGCGGGAGCCGGCACCGGCCCAGATGCCCACGCTGACGCTGGTCATGTGGGGCATTTCAGCGGTGGCGACACGCAAGCCGTTGGGCAGCCGCGAAATGCGATAAATCGGGAGATGAAATCCATTGTTCTGTTGCTCTGACATAGTCCGATTATTAAACAAAAGCTTTGCCGACGCGCTCCGGCACGCCGGTGCGACGGCGATAATCCAAAATGATTTCCACGGCATCCTCTTCCCGGTCCACCAATTTGACGAGATCGAGATCACCGGGGCTGATATATTTTCGGCTTTCCATGGACTTTTTCATCCAAGCCAGCAGCCCGCTCCAATATTCGGAGCCAAACATGACCATGGGAAACTCAGGAATCCTCTGGGTTTGAACCAAGGTCAGGACCTCGAAGAATTCATCGCAGGTTCCGAATCCCCCGGGCATGTAGATGAAGCCCATGCTGTATTTGACGAAGCAGACTTTGCGCGAAAAGAAGTAATGAAATTCAATGGGGACATTGATGTAGGGGTTGCTTTTCTGCTCGAAAGGCAGCTCGATGTTGAGTCCCACCGATTGCCCTTTACCTTTGGCGGCACCTTTGTTGGCTGCTTCCATGATGCCCGGGCCGCCACCGGTGATAACGGCAAAACCGTTTTCAGCCAGCCTGCGCGCGATTTTTTCAGCGGAACGGTAATAGGGATCGGATGGCTTGGTGCGTGCCGAGCCAAAGATGGTCACAGCGGGACCCACCTTCGACATCGTTTCGAAGGAGTCCACGAACTCGGCCATGATTCGGAAGATCCGCCAAGGGTCCTCTTTTACAAAACCGCTCGAAACCGGTTGCATGTCCACAACGTACGAGGAGAACGCTTAAAAAACAAGCTTGAGCAGAAGAAAGATTGGAAATTGTGTAAACTATTCTAAAAGAATAATTTACAAAATATTTTCAGATTTGAGATTTGATTGTCGGGAGGTGGATTAAAGGGGTTATTAAAGTTGTAAATTATTGCACTGCAATGATTTAATCTGTTTTTCCGTTACGATTGTTGCCATTTCGTTTCCATTCACGTTTGGCGGGGAGTTTATCATCCACTTTTGGGCAATAAGCTTCCCCGCCAAAGGCATCTTTTATCTCTTTTTCCAAACTTGGGCTTGGAGTTACGCTGAAATAATCATGGGTCTTGATGTAAACTACCGTTCCATCTTCATGAAGGATGGCCAGGTAAAGGGGACAACGCCCGCGGTGACGTTGGATGATATCCGAAAGGAGTTGGAGGTTTTCTTCGGAAAGCGCGCTTTTAGGAATCCCGATTTTGATTTGCAGGGTAAAACGCCGTGGGGCATCTGCCAAGGGCATGATTTCGGTCGGGAAAATCTTGGGAATGTCCTCGTCGTTGTTCACCTCTCCAATGACAAGGAGCGGGGCGTTTGGGGTGACCAGCTCTTGAAATTGATCGTAAGTTTCACCGGAAAGCAACATGCGAATGCTTCTTTCCAAGTCCTCGATTGTGGCCATGAGGTAGGGGCGATTGTTTTTTTTGGAGACGCCTTTTTGGACGCTCGTGACCAATCCTCCCATGCGGACCATGGTTCCGTTGGCCGCTTCCTTGGCCTTTTGTGAATCGTGGGTGCAATAACGGGCCAGGATGGTCTCGAATGGCTGAAGGGGGTGGCCGGTGAAATAAAAACCCAAGAGTTCTTTTTCGTATTTGAGGCGCTCGTGCAGGGGCCAGTCTTCGGACGGTGATGATTTGGAAGATGACGGAGGAGGGGGAGGGGTTTCTTGAAAAACGTCAAACAAGTGGTCCTGCCCTGCGGCCCGGTCGGCATGCATGCTTGTTGCGCGGGCGATAACGGCGTCAATTTGTTCAAACATGGCCTTGCGAGGTTGGCCAAAACAATCGCAGGCACCGGCCTTGATGAGGGCTTCAAGGACTTTGCGGTTCACGGTCCGGTTTTCCACTCGTGCTGTCAGATCGGCCAGGGAATTATAGGGGCCCCCGTCTTGGCGGGCCTTGATGATGGCGTTGACGGCAACTTCGCCGATGCCTTTGATAGCGGCGAGACCAAAGCGGATGGCTTTTCCGCCCCTGTCCGGGCTGAAGTGCATCTGGCTGTGATTGACGTCGGGGGGGAGTACTTCGATGTTAAATTCCCGTGCCTCTGCGATGAGAATGGCGACCTTGTCGGTGTCGCTCATGTCGTTGGTCATCATTGCGGCCAGGAATTCAACCGTATAGTTGGCTTTTAGATAGGCTGTCTGGTAAGCAACGATGGCGTAGGCTGCGGCGTGGGACTTGTTGAAGCCGTAACCGGCAAATTTATCAAGCAAATCAAAGATGGTGTTGGCCTTGTCGGGCGGAATTTGGTTTTTCTCCCAACATCCTTTGACGAAGACCTCTCGCTGGCTGGCCATTTCCTCTTTCTTCTTTTTGCCCATGGCGCGGCGCAAAATATCTGCTGCCCCCAAGGAATAGCCGGCCAGGACTTGGGTGGCCTGCATGACCTGCTCCTGATAAATCATGACCCCGTAGGTTTCCTTGGTGATTGGCTCCAAAAGGGGATGGTCATAAATGATTTCCCGCCGGCCATGACGGCGCTCAATAAAGTCCGGGATGAGGTCCATGGGGCCCGGGCGGTACAAGGCCACCAATGCCGTGATGTGCTCGATGGAGCTGATCTGAAATTTACGGCACAGTTCACGCATGCCGCTGGATTCAAGTTGGAACACGCCAACCGTATTGCCGCGATTTAGCAGGTCATAGGTCGCCTGGTCGTTGAGCGGCAAACGGTCAATTGGAATCTTGATGCCCCGGGTTTCCTCCACCATTTTGCATGTGTTTCTGATGACGGTGAGGGTTTTAAGACCCAGGAAATCCATCTTCAACAATCCCAAATCGCCCACCGGCCCCATGGCGTATTGGGTGACGATGGCGCCATTTTCATCCTCTTTCAGCGGCAGCAGGTTGATGAGCGGTTCGGGGCCGATGACCACACCCGCGGCGTGAACGGAGGCGTTGCGGGTGAGGTCTTCGAGCACAAAGGCAATGTTGAGAAGCTCCTGGGTTTTGGGGTTTTCCTGGTATTCCTTGTTAAAATCAGGGGAGACCTTGAGGGCTTTTTCCAAATCAATTTTTGGGTCGTTGGGAATCATCTTGGCCAGACGATCACATTCTCCATAAGTCCAGCCTAGCACGCGGCCCACATCGCGAATGACGGATTTGGCGCCAAGCGTGCCGAAGGTGATGATTTGTGCCACGCAATCCTTGCCGTATTTTTCGCGGACATAGTTGATGACGAGCTCACGGCGGTCATCGGCAAAATCAATGTCAATATCTGGCGGATTTACGCGCTCGGGATTGAGGAAGCGCTCGAACAGCAACCCGTATCGGATGGGGTCAACGTTGGAAATTTCCAGGAGGTAAGTGACCAGGGAACCGGCAGCCGAACCACGAGCCACACATGAAACGCCCTGGCTGCGGCCGTACTGCACAAAATCACCAACAATTAGAAAGTAACTCACGAACTGGGTCTGTTCGATGACGGTCAATTCCATTGCCAGGCGGTCCATGACCGTCCGAACGGCCTCTGCCACGACCGGATGCTGCAAGTTGGCCGCTGGGTCGTTCCATTGTCCTTCGATACCGGGCCAGGTTGGAAGGCGTGTCGGGTCTTCGATGGCCACTGGTTGAATGATGCCGTCTTCCAGGCGAGCATGGATGGAATAGCGGCGGTAAAGGCCTTGGATGATTTGTTGGCGCAGATAAGTTTCCCGGCTGATATTGTCCGGGGGCTGAAACACCGGGTAGTTGAGCTTGCCGAATTGAATTTTCAAGTCGCACCGCTTGGCTACGGACAAGGTATTGGTGACGGCTTCGGGGATTTCCGCGAACAGCGCCTTCATTTCCTCCGGGGAGCGTAGGTAGAACTGACCCGGTTGGTAGCGAAGGCGGCGGGTGTCTTCGCGGACGGTTTGCAGCCCGATGCACAAAAGGCAGTCGTGAGCTTCGGAGTGTTCTTTCTTGAGGTAATGAACGTCGTTGGTGGCCACCAAACCGAGGCCGAATTCACGAGACCATTGGATGAGATGCCGGTTGACGGTTTGTTGTTCCGGTAGGCCGTGGTTTTGGAGCTCCAGGAAATAATGGTCTGGGCCGAAGATTTGTTTGAACCAATCAATGACGGCGCGGGCTTTGTCCAACTCGCCTTTGCGGATAAGCACGGGGACTTCGCTGTTGAGGCAACCGGATAAGACAATCAATCCTTCCCGGTATTTTTCGAGCAGTTCTTTGTCAATGCGTGGTTTGTAATAATAACCCTCAAGGTGGGCCAGGGTCACCAATTTGATGAGGTTGTGGTAACCGGTGTTATTGGCTGCCAGAAGGACAAGATGATGATACGGGTCGCGGCCGCCGTTGCCACCCTTTCGTTCGGTGCGGTGGCCGGTGGCCACATAGACCTCACACCCGATGATGGGCTTCAGTCCTTTGGCGGAAACGGCTTTGTAAAAATCAATGGCTCCGTACATCACCCCGTGGTCGGTGATGGCAAGAGCCGGGAATCCCATTTCAGCGGCAAGGTCTGCGAGCTTGTCCACCCTGCAGGCGCCGTCCAAAAGGGAATACTCCGTATGCAGATGCAGATGCACGAAGTCGGCGTGCGACATGCCTTCCATGTTGGGGGTGGGGCGTGGATTGTCCAGTGTTAGTTGCTAAAATGTTTTTAGGAGTTTTCAACTGGATGTGAAATTGATATATAGGAAAAGCACACGCGCTTAAGACTAACGAAAGTTGCGGCCCGAGCTGCCAACGCGACAATTGAAAAGGCCTGCTTATGAAAAAAGTCATTCTGTTCATCGTGAGTGTTACCGGGGCGTTTGCCTTGGGATATTTCATCTCAGGCCAACGCTGGCATCGTCATTACGGCGCTGAAATTCAACGTTTGCAACAAGAGTGGGAACAACAAGCAGCAGTGCTTGAAAACAGCCGCCTTCAAACCCGGCAGGGCAAAGTCATTACCGAGAGGGGCAGTGCCGCCTCTCAAACAGTGCCGCAGGCGACGATGGCCACGCCGAAAGCCGGAGGTGCAGTTGCAGCCCCGGTCCAGGCTGGCCCCTCCAACCCGCGTGAGATTTTGGCCCGGATTGTGGAGCTTCAAAAAAATGGGGGGCCTAACAGCCAGCGTGCCGTTCAACGGTTGTTGAGTGATTTGGTTTTGGCGGGGCCCCAGTCATTGGCGGCAATCCAAGAATACTTGGCATCCGGAGAGGATTTAAAACTGGATACGCAGGCCAAGGGCAAAGGAGCACCGGGAGGGAAGGGGGGCTCTTTGCGGCAGGAGCTCCTGCAAGTTGTCATGGAAATTGGGGGTGAACAGGCCGAACAAGTCCTGGCGCAAACCATGAGTCAGGCGGCCAGCCCGCAAGAGATGTTGCGTCTGGCGCAGGCACTGGAAAAAATGGCGCCGGGCAAGTATCAACAGGCAGCGGTTACAGCGGCTCATACACAACTGGCGAATATCTCCCAGACGAAGGGGGACCCGGGTCCGTACTTGGAAATTTTGGGCATGTACGGTGACCGTTCTTACGTGGAGCAAGCCCAAGCTGCTCTTGTGCAGCCAGACGGTCGAATTAACAAAAATGCCTTGGACTATCTCCAAAACGTTCTTCATCAGGACGTGCTGCCAGTGGCGCAACAACTTTTTCAGGATGGACGACTCACCGACCCCAAGGCACGTGAAGAATTGGCGCGGCTGGCCACTGAATATGTGGGAATGGCCGACGCCGCCAATCAAATGTGGTATCAATCCGCTTTGAATCCGGAATTACCGGACAAAACGCGTGAGCGTCTCATTCGCGAGCTGGAGAAAAAAGGGTTTCAAGATCCCAAAAATCCAACGCCCCAAGATGTACAGTTGGCTCAAGTACGCTTGCAGATATTGGATGGCTTGCGTGCCCAGATGCAAGCTTCTCCGCAAGTGACGGTGGTGGACGAAACACGCTTGCGCCTGGCGGTCATTGTGGATCCAAACCTTCGCCAAAACCTTCCGGCCAATCCCAAGCCCAATAAAATCCCCCGCTAAGCCAATTTTGGACTAGCGAATGGCGGCGGGGGGGAATACGCACGCCCTCCATTGAGTCGCTTATCGGCGCTTATTTTTGTTGAGCCCCTCTGGTTTTTTAAATCCTTGGGCGGCATTTTTGAGGATGTAGCTGCGGCTGCAGTTGAATGAAGGAAAATCCCTGCTGGGGGTACGTTTGGAGACGAGAGGCAAACATCCTGATCTCTCGCAGGCGGAAGTGGAATCAAGGCTTAGGATTCTTCGGGAATGACCTCGCTCTTGCGATAGACCATGCCTTGGAAAACCGCCACGAGGTCACCCGCATCATCGCGGACCTCGACGGTATAGGAGGCGAGTTTGGGGTTGCGGGCGAGCTCGCGGGCTTCGGCCCAGAGGGTGCCGCTGGTGCCGGCTTTGAGGAATGAAATGCTGGCGTTGATGGCCACCGCGATATTGCCGTGTGAATTGCTGGCGGCAGCAAAGGTGAAATCGGCCAAGGTAAAGATGGCGCCGCCGTGGACGGTGTTATAACCGTTCAAATGGTAATTCTGCAAGGGCATGCGGCATTTGGCGTAACCAGGGGCCAACGAAATCAGCTCGATGTTGGAGCGTTCTGCAAAGCGGTCGTTTTTGAAGAAGCGGCGGATTTTTTCCATAGGGCGCAAGATGTTTTTGGGGCAGTTTTGCGCCGCTTCATCCGGCAGAGCAATTAAAAAGTGTGCGAAATAGACGTCCTTTTTTGACTTTTACCTCTGAGAACTTTTTAGGCCGTGTCCCCAAAATTGGTGATGCTTTTTTTCAAAAAAAACTTGTGGAGCAGACCTGAATTTGTTTATATGTGTGCAACAAATGACAGCCAAACAAGCTTCAGCCACAAGACGTTTGATGTGGCCGTCTGAAAGCCCGCCCTTTCAGGCAGGAGGCCGGAGGGCTGTTGTTTGGTAACCCTTAAAGCAGAGAGTGCCATCATGAAAACCAAGCCTGTCTTCACGTATCGTCAGTTGACCCAGTCATTCCACCAGTGGGTTGCCCGAATTGGTGTGATGGTGGCGTGCGTGTTAATGACCGTGTCGTTGTTGGCGTTTCCCAACATCACCAATGTGGTCGAAATCAACGGCGACAATGAAGCGACGGACACGGTGACGGCCAAATGGACCGGCGTGACCTTTACCAATGGCATATCCGGAGAATTTTTGAATCCATACACCGTGCCTTTGTTTAATAATGGTGTTTTTGCCCACGTTGACCGGACCCACACATGGAAATGGATTACCAACGGCTTGGGTCAGCCGGTGGCATTACCCTACTTGGCGGGTGCCGAATACATCATGATTGGCAACGATAACCGCGATAACAGCAACATGGTGATTACGGTTTCGTTGGCAGTGCCCTCCAAAGTTTACCTTTTGGTTGACAATCGGCTGGGCGAAGCCACCCCCAATGCCAACGACCCGCCCACTTTTGGCCCGAACAACATGCAATGGTTGGTGAACAACGGGTGGACAGCCGTAACGAACGGCTTGAATCGTGCCGGTCGCAGTGATTGGCCGGATGAGGTCGCCAATGACAACAATAATGACGGTTCGTTGAATGATTTCATGTCCGTTTATGTCAAGACAGTGCCGGCAGGAGACACGCAACTCTTTCAAGCCGACAACGGAAATCGCGCCGTTTATGGTGTGGTTATCGCACAAGCATTGCCGGCGCCAGTATTAACTGTGGCGCGCCGTGATAGTGCATTGCAATTGACATGGACACCTGTGGCGGGGGCCACCAGTTATAATGTTCAACGTGCAACCACGGCGGGCGGGCCGTACACCTTGATCACTAACACCACACAAACAGCGCTGTTGGATACAGGCTTGGCCAATGGCACCACTTTTTACTACATCATCAATGCTGCTTCCTCCTTGGGTGAGGGATTCTATTCCGCCGAAGCAAGCGGTACTCCGCTGCCGGCGGTGACGGATTTGACGGCGACCTATGCCAATGGTCAGATTGATTTGAGTTGGCCGGCGGTTACTGGCGCAACAAGCTATAATGTGTACCGCTCTGTGGTTTCCGGTGGACCATACGATTTGTTGGATGGTGCGGTGGCGGGCACGACCTTCACGGACACGACATTCACGAACGGTGCGACTTATTATTATATTGTGACTGCTGATTTGCCGGAAGGCGAGGGATCGGCTTCACCAGAACGGAGCGTATTGACTCCTCCCGCAATTGTGGTTCAACCGCAAAGCGTAAGCGTGCCCGACAGTGGCTCGTTCAATTTGAGCGTGGTGGCTGTGGGGCAGGGGACCTTGACTTATCAATGGCGAAAGAACGGCAGCAATATCAATGGTGCAAACTCCAGTTCCTTTGGTCTGAGCAATGTTACCACCAATGACAGTGGGGCTTACGATGTAGTTGTGGCCAATGCAGCAGGGAGTGTGACCAGCGCGGTTGCCACAGTTACTGTGCTCTTGACACCGGTGATTACGCAGCAGCCGCAGGCGGCTTACTTCTTTGCGGAAGGCAGTTTTGGTGGGTTCAGCATCCAGGCTCGCGGTCAAACCCCATTGACTTTCATCTGGCAAAAATTTGACGGGGCCGCTTGGGTGCCTGTCACTTCGGACGCTCCAGCATCTAATGCAATGGCGCGGCTATCATGGTCTGTGGCCGATGGTGGCCAATACCGGGCAGTAATTACGAACGACTTGGGGGCTGTGACCAGTGCCGTTGCGAATGTGACGGTCGTGCTGCCCGTGAACATAACAACTCAACCGCAGGGTGCAGTGGTAGGGGTCGGCGCAAGCCACACGTTCACCGTGGAGGCCAGTGGAAATCTTTTAACGTACCAATGGTACAAAGATGGGCAGCCTGTCTCTGGCGCAACGAGTGCCAGCTTGGCGCTGAATAACATTCAGATTACCAACGAGGGTAACTATCAAGTGGTGGTGGCAAACAATTTCTTCACAGCAACCAGTGCGGTGGCATTTTTGGATGTGAAGTTTGCGCCTGTTTTTACGACTCAACCTGCCAATCAGACGGTCACTATCGGTGGCAGCGCAACCTTCACCGTGGCGGTGAATGCCGACCCGCCGGCTTCGTTGCGATGGCAGTTGAACGGGATTGATATTCCAGGGGCCACATCAGATACCTTGGTTATCAATAATGCCGGAATGGCCGACGTGGGCCGATACACGGTAGTGGCCTCCAATGACCGCGGTACCGTCACCAGCTCGGTTGCCACATTGCGTGTGAATTATCCGGCACCGACTTTCTTGGATCAGTTCCCCAGTTTGAACGCTTTCACGAACAGCTACTTCACCAATGCCGGGAACTTCAACTGGGTTTCCAGCGGTGGTGTTGGCAATTCGTCTTGTTTGGACATTCCCAATAATGCCGATGGCTCGGCTACTCTGACCACCAGGAGTTTCAACTTCTCGCAGGTGGGCAAAGTGCTGGGCATCAGCATGATGGTCAAATTCAAAACCGCCGGCGGTTCGGGCAGTCCTCAGCGTATTCTGCAATTGGGCCTTGTTCAAGGGCCGCAGTCCCGCGCTAACGCCGATGCGGACAAGCAATGGATAACCTTGCGTTGGGACACTGTGGCTAACAACAGTCCTGAAACGGATTTCAGATTCCAGAACAAGTACAGCCCTGATGCAATTCTTGTGGATGGCGTGGCTTCACAACGCAACCGTCCGCTCAGTGGGCATTGGTATAAAGTGGTGGTGTGGTTTGAAAACGTGGACGGCAACAACATCCTTGTGACAGGGCATGTATGGCATTATGGTTCGGATGGTCTGACACCGGGGAGGATGGTGCATTTCCATCCTCCGATGTTGGTGGCCAATCCGGTGATTGCCAAGGATTCCAGCGTGTACGTTTCCTTCCGGGCCAATAACGATACCGGCACGGATAATTTGGATGATTTGGCCATATACGAGGACTATCGTCCGCTGCCTTTGATTAGCACCGCGCCGCTGAGCCAAACGGCTGCACCGGGTGCCATGGTGAATTTCCGCGTTGGATTGGAGGGCAGCATTCTTGCCAACACTTTAGTGCAATGGTATGCCAACGGCACGCCCATTCCGGGAGCCACTAATATCAATTATCGTACACCGCCTTTGACCACTGCGATGAACGGAACGCTGTATCACGCGGTGGCCTCAAGTCTTTATGGCTCGGTGACCAGCAGCGTGGCGCGGTTGACGGTGGAAGGCACGGATACAACCGGACCGACACTTGTCTCCGCTGGTTCGGCCAGCCGTTCAATGGTGACAGCGGTCTTTAGTGAGGCTTTGGACAAAACAACGGCTGAGAATCCGGCCAATTACACAGTCACCGGTGTGCCGGTAGGCAAGGCCACTTTGATGGATGATTGGAAGACAGTCCGTCTGGATTTGCTGGGCTTGCTGCCTTCGACAACGTTCTCAGTCACTGCGGCCAACATTGCGGATGCCAGTGGAAATGTTGGTGGTGGCACAGTCGCAACCACAGCATGGGATTGGAATTACCTGGGCACCAACGTTGGTTACCCGTTGGTTTATGGGACCATCGAAGCAGCACCGGCTCCGAATGCCGTAGATTTCTCCGCTGGCGGTTCGGATATCTGGGGCAACAGCGACCAAGGTTACCTCTTCCTTGCTCCGCGAACCGGCGATTTTGATATAGTGGTGAGGGTCGAGGAAATTGTTCGGGCGCAAGAGATGCTTTTGATGGAGCCTCAGAACTCTTCCGATCTGGCCAAGTTTGGCCTCATTGCGCGTGACGATCTTTATTCGGCGAGTCCTTGGGTAACGGTGCATCCTTTCCCGCCGGCAACCTCGCTTTTATGGCAGGGATTGAATCGCTTTGAATCAGGCCGCCGTGCGACGCCCGCAGAAGGGGCTGCTACAATTCATAGTGCTGCAACTCCAACCGTGAGTTTCCCCAATTGTTGGATTCGCTTGCGGCGCGCCGGTGATACGTTCACTCCTTATGCTAGCACAGACGGAACGAACTGGACTGTCCTAACTGGTTCTTACACCAAGACATCACCTGCAACCATGTGGGTGGGATTGATGGGCACGGTGCATTACAACGCCAACTGGTACATGGGCAAAGCGACCGGCCGGTTCCGTGATTTTGGAACCTTCAGCTATCCAGGGGCCACAGTCTCTATTACCACGGACTTGGCTTCTTCGGCCAACGTGAATGATGGCAGCACACTTGCCATGACGGTGGCGGCGACAGCGACGGTGGCACCGGCTTCGGAAATTCGCTATATCTGGCAACGTGCCGAGCCGGGGAGCTCGACGTTTGTGACCATTCCGGGTGTGCCTTCTCTTAGCGCCAGCTACACCACACCCGCCCTTCGGTACGGCGTGGATAATGGGGCGCGCTATCGTTGCATTGTCCAGGTGCCGGGTGCCCAGGCTATTTCCAGGGAGCTGACCGTGAATATGGCTGATACCATTGCACCGACCATCAGCTCGGTGGCCGTTGCACCGGGAGCGACCAACAGTCTGTTGGTGGTCTTCTCGGAAGGGATGAACATGGGAGCCTTGACCAATGCGGCCAACTACTTGGTATTGGACGGGGCTAATCAAGTGGTGCCCGTGCTTTCAGCCGAAGCCTTCGGCAATAACACGCGTGCAGTGCTTACCTTGGGGGCACCCACGACGGCGGGCGCGTCATACAGCGTGACATTCATCAACTTGACAGACGCCGCCGGCAATGCACTGGCAGAAGTGACACGGAATGTGACGGGCATTGACTATGTGGCCAATCCGGTGCTGTTCGAGATGTGGCGAAATATGCCCAACTACGGTGGACGGGTGCATGATTTGCTCAGTCACCCGCGGGTGCTTGCCGGTCAATCCGATGTAATCTATTACACCAATGCGCCCATCTTTAACTTCCCCAACTTCATTGATTCCACACTGAACGACTATGGCACAAGGGTTCGTGGGTATTTCGTGCCGCAGAGTTCGGGGTTGTATCGGTTCTTTATCAAATCCGATGACGGTTCCCGCTTGTTCATGAACACCAACGCTGTTGATAGTTGGGACCCTGCGGGCATGGTCTGGCTTGCATTCTCCAGTGGTAGTTCCGGGACAAATTACGGGACTGGCACTCGCTTCCAGTTAAACGGCATCAACATGGTGGCCGGGCAGAAGTATTACTTCGAATTCATTCAAGCTGAAGGAAGTGGCGGTGATGGTTTTGGTATTGCTTACACCATTAGTAGTGCAACCGCGCCCGCATCCTCGGCTTATATTACACCTGATCTGTTGCAAGCGCCGGTCGGACCGGTAAGCGTGCAAGCGATTACCCCTGCCATGCCATTGACCTATTACGGCAAGGTGGTGCTGAGTGCCAAAGGCATCCAAGGTGCCGGTCCATACATCATGCAGTGGTATCGCAATGGGGTGCCGATTCCGGGCGCATCCGGACGCGGTTACACGTTGGAAATCAATGCCACGCCTGAGGAAGCTGGCGTGGTGTACACCTATGTTGTGAGTAACATGTTCAGCCGTGCTGAGTTGAGCACGACGATTGCATTTGCCGAGGATCCGACGCCTCTGCAAATCGTACGGTTGCGCGCTGAACCCACCATGGATGGAGCGTTTATTGAGTTCAATCGCCCAATCAATCCTGCCTCAGTGTTGGCCGAAAATGCTGTGGTGGTGGGCGGTGGGCTGCCGTTATATGGAATACAATTTCGCTCAGATAACAAGGCCATCTTCCTGAAGACCGGTTTGCAGGGTGAGATGACCTCGTATCCATTGACTCTAAACAACATTCAGGCGTCTGGGGTGAATCCGCCCAGTTTGACTGTGTCAACCAACTTCACCTCGCCCTTCTTGGTACAGGGCTTCTTGAGGGTGGAGCAGTACTTTGAGCCGGGGCGGTTGGATTTTGTGTCGCCTGGCACCGCGAACAACGGTTTGTATATCAATCCGAAGTTTGCCGATAGACAACCCGACCTCGTCACAGCACGCGGGCTGTTCAACTTCGCGCCTGCAAATAATGAATATTACGGTGCGCGCATGTTGGGATGGTTTGTGCCGCCGGTTTCAGGCAGTTATGCCTTCTACGTGCGGAGTGATGATGGTGGTATCATGTTCTTGAATCCGACGGGAATGTCTCAGGATGGCAAGCAAGTTGTGTCGCGCGCTGAAGCAGCCAACATTGCTTACAACCTGACCATAAACGGCAACCCGCGATTCTCGGTGGTTTCACTGACTGGCGGTGAGCGTTATTACATAGAAGGAGTGTTCCAGGAAGGCACCAGTGGTGATTACATCACGGGCATTATCCGCGGCCCGAGTAATTACATCATACCGAATGACAATGATCTTGGGACCGCGGGTAGCTACTTCTTGATGCCAGTATTGCCGGAAAACCGGACGGATGTATTCATTCTTTCGGAACCTGGCACCGTCACCATTCAACGCGGTGGACAGGCCACATTGACTGCTGTGGCGGCTGCGGTGGACAATACCGCTCCCATCACCTACGTATGGCAGCGTGAAACTGCGTATGGTTCGGGAGTGTTTACCAATATTCCTTATGGATTCGGTTCACCCTACGTTACCGAGCGCTTGTTTGACCCGACCAACCGCTTCCGTGTCGTGGCCTACTCGCCTAGCGGTTACGCCAGCGCCATTGGCACCGTTGTAGTGACCGGCACGGATACAACTCCTCCGGCGATCATTGGGGCCAACGTGCCTTTGGGCACCCGGTCCTTAAAAGTCATGTTCAGCGAAACTGTCGCTGCCGGACCGGCAACCACCATCAGCAACTATAGAATCAACGATGGTTTGCAAGATCTCACCATAACGGGCGCCACCTTGTTGGAGGACGGCAAGACCGTACTCTTGACGGTGGCTCAAAGCTTCCTGCCGGGCGGTTCAGCCACAGTCTATGTCAACAATGTGACCGATACCGCCAATCCGCCGAACGCGATTGCGGCAGATACCTCTTACAAATTCTGGGCTCCGCAAGGTTATTTCGTGCGCAAGCAGTACAACTTCACGTCCGGCAATATGCCTGCTTCAATCGCTGCGCTGACAAATACAACGCCATGGATTAATGATACCCCGAATGTCGTTGAAAACATGCCTACGCCCGACAAGCCACAACTCAGTCCTACCTTGGATTATTACGCTACACGATTCCAAGGCTTCATCATTCCAGAACGTACAGGGTATTACACATTCTACCTTGCGTCGGACGACCACAGCGAGTTCTACCTGAGCACCGATGAAAATCCGGCCAACATGCAGCGCCTGTGCTATGAACAGGCGCATGCCAACGGAGTCCGTAATTGGACTGGTGCAGGCAGTGGCCGCACCATCAACCCTGCCACCGGATTGTACTTTAACATTGCCACCAATATCTTCCTCTATGCGGGCAAGGCTTATGCGTTTGAAGTTCGACATCGCGAAGGAACTGGTGGTGATTATGTCGGCCTGAACTGGGCTACCCCTGGCGAGGAGCAGCCGGCCAATGGTTCCCTGTCTCGGATTGGTCCTTCGGTCTTGTCAGGGCCAATTCCCGATGCATACGCCAGCGTGTCCGGTATGCCGACTGCGATTGTAACCAATGAATTGGCCACTGTGACCTTTGCGCCGGTAATTACCGGCAATCCAGGGTTGACTATCCAGTGGCGGACCAATGGCGTGCCGGTCGCTGGTGCAACCGGACGGACATACACTACGCCGGCCCTGACCTTCGCGGGTCATAATAACCTGACTGTGGATGTCGTGGTTTCCTGCCTCTACAACACGGTGACGAGCGGTCCGACGGTGATCACCGTGGTGCGAGACCTGCAGCCGCCTGCGTTGCTTGCGGCTCAAGGTGGCTTCCGTGGCACACGGGAATTCTGGCTGCGGTTCAATGAGCCGGTATCTGCTGCCAGTGCTGGCAATGCAGCGAACTACCTTGTAACCAATGACGCTGGAGCTCTCACAATTAGCAACGTGCGTTTGCTGGGCAATACCGATGTGTTGCTGACATTGAACCCGCCGCCAACCGAGGGTGCTGTTTATACGGTGGTGGCGGCCAACATTGCCGATCGTGCTTCCACTCCGAATGTGGCTGGAGATTTGGTGGCCACAGTCACGGCTTGGTCGTTCAGCACCAACTTTGTGTACTATGAACGGTACACTAACATTACTGGTTCGGCCATCACCGACCTGACCAACAATGCCAAGTATCAGGCTCTGCAGCCGGACATCACCGGCTACACGAACCAGGTGAACTTGGGGAACAACTTGACGGATGCCTTGTGGAATAATTATGGCGCAGTGATTCGCGGCTTCTTCACGCCGCAAGTCAGCGGGCCACACGTCATCTATGTGGCGCATGATGATGCCGTCATTTTACGCGCCAGCGTTGATGACAACCCGGCCAACGCGGTTGAAATCATTAATCAGGCATGCTGCCAAGGCACGTTTGCGGACGGCGCCCGTTCGTTCACGAACGACCTGGTGGCTGGTCAACGTTACTTCTTCGAGCTTCTGGGCAAGGAAGGTGGTGGCGGTGATTACTTCCGCCTTGCCATTCGTCCGTTTGTGGACATTTCGGACCCGAATTGGACGGACCCGACGAATCTGCCGCCGTTGATCGGATCGGGCATTGGTGCTTACGCGCCAGCCGCCTCGGTGTCCATCACACAGCAACCTGCTGATGTTTCAGTGTTGCCATATCGGTCGGCCACGCTCTCTGTTGTGGCCACAGCTGACCCGCCTGCAGCGGCTCAGTTCCTGGCCTATCAATGGCGGAGCAATGGCGTGGACATCGCCGGGGCCAATGGTCCGGTGTACACCACGCCGATGTTGGCGCCAGAGGTAGGTGCTGTGGCATACACGGTGGTGGTCATGGCTCCTGGAGCAGCTCCAGTCGTAAGTGCCACTGCCACTGTGACTATCGTGCCGGATACAGAACCGCCGGTGATTGATTGGGCGGCTACGTTGGATGGATATCAGTTGTACATCCGATTCAATGAACTGGTTGATAATACTACTTATGACCCGGCGGATACCACCTTGTACACCGTACAAGGCCAGCCATCCATCACGTTCTCCGGTGGGGTGTTAATGCCTGACGGAAGGACCGTCAGACTCAATGCCGATGTTCAATTGCCGAAGGAATTCGTTATAGAGTGTCAGTTGGCGTATGACCGAAGCTTGAACATGGGTTTGAACCTGACGGGCGTGGGAATCAACTATGGCTTCAGCTCTGCGGATATTGGGCTGGGGTTGGGACAGCTCACCGGGCCAAGCGTGGTGTCCTTGGCTGACTTGGGCGTCTTCAGTGTCAACTGCGATGGTGCCGACATTTGGGGCACGGCCGACGGTCAAAACTTGTTGTACCGCCCGGTGACTGGTGACTTCGATATATCAGTTCGTGTGCAGAGTCTGACTTTGGCGAATGCTTGGACCAAGGCAGGCATCATGGCGCGTGAAACGACCAACAACACCAGCTTCAATGTGTTCGTGTGTTCAACGCCTCGAGGTGGGCAAAACACCTTCAGTTATCAGTGGCGTGATAGTGCAGTGGCGCCCAACTCTCAGAGCACGGGTGATGCGGCGATTGGCTTGGTGCGTCCGCCCATTGCTGACTACCCGAACAACTGGGTACGGTTGGTGCGTCAAGGTAATGCCTTCTCGGCTTACTACAGCTATGACGGCGTGAACTGGAATCTGCACTACACCCGCGTGACGCCACTGGCACGCACGTTGTTGGTGGGTCTGGCCACCACATCGCATGACATGAATGTTCGTGCGACAGCGGTGTATGACAACCTCTACTTCCCGCCGCCGCCGAAGATTACGGTGGATCCGTCTCTGGAAAACATCCAGGTGAACTTGGGCGGAACCGTCACCTTGACGGGTGATGTCGTCAACCCGCCGAATAGCGGACCGTTGACCATCAAATGGTTGAAGAACGGTGCAGTCATCCCTGGAGCCAATAGTGCAACGCTGGAGTTGTCGAATGTGCAGGCAGCAGACAGCGGTGTGTATCAGTTGGTTGCCGGCAACCACGGTGGCGAGGCTGCCAGCCAGCCTTTGGCGGTGACCGTGGTCAACCAGCGGCCGCTGACCGGTGCGGACAATTTGACGACTCAGCCTAATACGGCGGTCTCTGTGCCGGTATCACAGTTGCTTGCCAACGATAATGATCCTGAAGGCGCCACGTTGAACTTTGAGCGGGTTTATCCTGCCATGCCACACGTCCTGTGGTACGACTTCAACGATGGTCTGCTGCCTGTGGACACCATGGTCTATGGCAATGCCCGCATTGACGTTGTAGGCGGTGCCAACAATAGTGGTACATTAAAGTTGACTGACTCGGTGACCAGCCAGAGCGGTACCTTCCTGGTCAACGACGCCACCATCAGCGGCATGGCCGTTGCGGAGTTTACTGTGCGTGCCAAGCTCTTCATTGGCCAGGGTTCGGCCAATGCAGCGGACGGCATGAGCATTAACTTCGCCGCCGATTTGCCTGATGGCACCGCTGGTGCTGCGGAAGATGGAGTGGGTAGCGGCTTCAGCGTCAATATTGACAACTATAACAGTGGGAACAATGAAGCTCCGGCCATTGAAGTGAAGGTTGGTAATTGGATGCTGCGCTACCCGATTGGTAAGATTAACATGACCGATTACCAGGACCTCTACATCCACATGGATGCCGATGGCACGGTGGATGTGGCCTTGGGTGGTGTCACCTACTTCAATAATATTCAAACTCCTTATCAACCCATTGCGGGCGGACGATTCGGATTCTACGCCCGCACGGGTGGTGAGCGTGAAACGCACTGGATTGATGACCTGTACATCATGGCCCTGCCACGCGTGACCGCCCAAGGTGGTACTGTGACGGTGGCCAACGGTCAGGTGACTTACACGCCGACGCCATCTCTATGTGGTGCCGATACGTTCTACTACTCGGTGAACGACGGCCAAACCGGAGGCCAGACGTTCCAACAGGTGACTGTCATCGTTACCGAAACCACACCTGAGCCGCCGGTATTTGTCACTGGCCTGCAAAACCAGATGATTGGTGCCGGAACCAACCATCTGTTGGTCCTGCCTGATTTGCGTTCGCAAGTCCAGGTGACCGACAATGGTTGCTACGTGGTGTTGGAGCAGATTCCGGCTGCGGGTACAGAGTTGCCGTTGGGCAACCATGTAATCAAGATCATTGCCACCGATGGCATAGGTCTGACAGCCACCAATGAAGCCACCATCACGGTGCATCCGACAGTGCCGCCGATCATAACAACCCAGCCGACCAACACGGTGGCGATGGTGGGTTCGACAGTGACCTTTACTGTGGAGGCCATTGGCGGTGACCCGGCCATGTACCAGTGGAAGAAGGACGGCGTTGACATTGAGGGCGCCACCGGTGCGACCTTGACACTCACCAACGTCCAGCTTGCCGCTCAGGGCAATTACACGGTGGAAGTGTACAACAGTGCTGGAAGCACGTTGAGCCAGGAGGCCACCCTGACGGTCATTGCGGCCCAGCCGCCGTCCATTGCGGCACCCGCCTTTGTGGAGGGAGCCTTCTCCTTCACCGTGGAATCCGTGGCTGGCATGTGGTACTGGATCGAATATAAGAACAACCTGAATGATCCGACGTGGCAGAGGTTGGCACCGGTGCAAGGCACTGGTGGAGTGCTGACCTTGTCGGATCCAGCGCCCACCGCAGCAAATCGCTTCTACCGGGTGGCGGGCAGCCCAACCCGTCCAGAATAAGCCGGAGAATTGGCCCTCGCCTGTAGAGGCGATGGAATAAAATTCAAGGCCGGGGAGAAATCCCCGGCCTTTTTAATTTCATTAGTGCCAAAACAAAGTTCTGGCTGCTCAAGGTGATTTTAGAAACTTAAGAGCACCTGCCAAATGAACATATTGCCAAAGCTGTCGGTCATTTCCCAGATGCGCTTGACCAAGTCCACGTCACCGGTAATTTCCGGCAACTCCTTGACTTTATCCTCCCATGGGAAGCAGACGCCTGGGCGGCGCCGGGTGACGGGCCAGCCGTCCAAGCCTTGAAGGTTGTGTTGAGAGGGATCGTTGCGGTGCGGCTCCGGCAACGAGGGCACATAGCTTGGGCCGGAGTATTGACCAAATTCGCGGAATGCCTCGGTGAAGGCTCGCATGTTTTCAATGCTCGTGTCATTTTGCATGATGGCACTGGCATCGGCAATGTAACCGCCGTCGCGCGCCACTTCTTGGGCTACCTTACGGCAGTATTCCCGGACCTCAGCAGGCTTGCCATAGCTCAGCAAAACATTGGGAATGCCGCCACTGAGGCAGAACTTGTGACCAAGTTTTCGATGTACTTCAAAAATGTCGGCGCGGTCCACGTGATAGACGATGCTGCGTTCAGGCAGAGTGACGAAATCATCGAGATGTGCATTCCAATTGCCTTCGGCATAAAAGAGTGTTTGGTATCCGTTTTTCCAGAACTCCTCAATGATTGGTTTTAAGGTTGGCCAGTAATGCGATTTAAATTGGGCGGGGGTGACAAATGGGACGCATCCCCTGTGCATCCAAAATCCAATTGGCAACTTTTTCTCCGGGTCTGCAGTGGTCAAGCCTACGTGGCAGAGGTGTGGTGCCAGGGCTTCGCAAGCTTTCAACACCTTGTCCGGCTGCTCATGCATGTCCATCGTCAGCCCCACATAGCCGCGCAACTTGTCCGCGATGATGTCAAAGGGAGCCTTGAAGATGCCGGCGATGGCTGAGGGGGTGCCACATTCAGAGCGCATGAGGGCAATTTGACGGCCAAAACTGTGGAAATAATGCAGCATGGCCATGCCACCTTTGACATAAGCGAGATTGTTGCGGTATGTGCAGGGGTCGCCAATCCGACAAGCCTCGGCGCAAACGCGTGGAAACCAGACATTGTAAAGAAATCCTGTTGGGTCCTCAATCAGCGCGTCGTATTCATCAGCACGCATGAAAGCCTGGTCTTCCGGCGGTTCAATATAATTAAAGCCCGTGTCTGCAGGCATACCGATCCCCGGCACGCCGTAATATCGCAAACCCATCGCCTGCGTCAGACCGGTCCATACGTACACCATGTTGGGGACGATGGCATCCCAGTCGAAATCACGGGCACATTTGCGGGCAGCTTCGAATGCCTTCTCAAAGTCATGGGTGACCTCCTGGCAAGTGTAACCGGCATATTTTGCCGTAAACTCCGCCACGAAGGGGCGGATGGGAATCATGTCAGGTTTTTCATGGCACATGGCCGCGACATAACGGCGCAGCCGCTCCTGATATAATTTTTCTGTATCCATATTGGGCGTGCTTTATCAAAAAACTAATTTGAAGACCGAGTCGAGGCGAGAAAAAATGCATTTGTTTTGCGGCGTCGTCATCATTTGTAAAAAGTGGGAGATATGACATAATTGGTAAGCTTCTTTTGGTAAGGCAATATGGAAATAACACGCACAGCATTTGGGACTTGGAATGGCGGGCGTTTCATGAATTTTGGCGTCGCTGTTGACGAAGAACGCTATATCAAATTGGTGCGACAAGCCTTCGAACAAGGAATTCGCACTTTTATTACAGCGGACGTTTATGGTGTCGGGGCTGCCGACAGCCTCCTTGGTCGGGCTTTGCACGGGCTGCCGAGGACTGAATACAGCTTGGTTGCTGCCATTGGCCACGATTTTTACAAGGGCCGGCGTGAAGGTTCCAAAGGGTACCCGCGTTTTACTGATGCCCGTTTGCGTTCACCAAATGAGTACGCGGACTATTTGCGAATGGCCACCGAGAAATGTTTGGAGCGCACCGGGGTGGACAGCTTCGATTGTGTCTTGCTTCATAATCCCGACTACGTGGGCTACACGTCGGAGAAAGTCTGGAAGGGAATGGAGCGGTTGATGGACGCCGGCCTGACTTCCAGCGTGGGTGTGGCTCCAGGGCCGGCCAACGGATTTACCCTGGACTTGTTGCTCAATTTCCAGCGATTTGAAGGACTTGTAAAATGGGCCATGATCATTCTGAATCCGCTTGAGCCTTGGCCTGGAAAACTTTGTTTGCCGGCGGCCCAAAAACATGGTGTGCATATCATTACCCGGGTGGTGGATTGCGGCGGCTTGTTTCACGATGATGTCAAACCAGGCCATGCTTTTCCGCCGCAAGATCACCGTGTTTTCAGACCTGCGGGTTGGGTGGAAGAAGGCAATCGCAAGCTGGAGGCCATGCGTCCTTTCGCCGCCCGACATGGCTTGAGCCTCCTGCAGTTGGCTTGTGTTTGGAATTTGAGTCAATTGCCTGTGTCTTGTGTAGTTCCGACCTTGATCGAGGAATTGGACGCTGCAAAACCAATTGAGCAGAAGGTCAAGGAATTGGCCGGGACGCCGAACCTGTCACTGTCCGAGGAAGAAATCGCCGCCATAGAGGAGATCGGGCAAAATCGAGGCTGCATGCACCTCAAAGGTGGCAATCCTGAGCATCACGGTGAATTCTTGCCCGATAGGTGGAGCCTGACCGGTGAGTTAAAGGGGGTGGCGCAGCGGTGGGGGATACGGCCTGAGCAAGATTTGGTTTGCACCATGGTGGCTAGCAGTGCCGCATGAAAGCGGCTGTGGCCGTTTGATGGGCAAGTTATTTTCCGGTAAGTGATGCCTTTTCGAAAGAGGGCTAAAGTTTCTTTGCGTTAGATAAAATAACAATAATAATAAATAATACTAAACATTAATTACCACGCAATAATCATTCCTTGTTTTAAGTTGATTGTTTCAATCTTGTTACAATAAAGTTACCAATATGTTATCGTTGCAACGCCTATTGGGTCACGATAAGCAATTTTTTGACCTGCTGGATGCGAGCGCTCAGGAATCGCATGCGAGTGTACTGGCCCTGAAACAGCTTTTACAGCATCCCGACAAGGCGGGTTTGGAGGCATTTTCCGCCCTGCGTCGCAAAGACAAAAGAATCACCAATGAAATTCATGAACTTTTGTGCCGGACGTTCGTAACGGCCTTGGAGCGGGAGGACATTCAGGATTTGTCCACCGCCCTTTACAAGATACCAAAGATTATCGAGAAGTTTGCCGAGCGCCTGATGTGTGCGCATGAGCGGTTGAAAGGGGTGGATTTTTCACGGCACATTGCCTTGTTGGAGGAAGCCACCACCACGGTGATTGCCATGCTCAAGGAATTGCGTGCCATGCGGCTGAAGGAAATGGTGCAGTTGAGCGGGCGGTTGCGAGAAATCGAGGCGGAGGGCGACCGTTTTCTAAATGAATTGAACGCGGAACTTTATTCGGGAAAAGTCGATCCTCTCAATGCAATCATCCTAAAAGACTTGTACGAGCTGCTTGAGAAAGCGCTGGATCGAAGCCGGTCTGCCGGCAATGTGATGGCGCGCATCGCTTTGAAACATTCCTGATGATTTAAATGTTGGAGAGTTTCTGATGTTGTTGGTTCTTTCTGTATTGTTGGTGGCGTTGATATTTGAGTATATCAACGGCTTTCACGACACGGCCAATGCCATCGCCACGTCGGTGGCCACCAAGGTGATGACGCCTGCCCAGGCCATTCTCTTGTCAGCATCCATGAATTTGGTGGGCGCTTTGATGGGCACGGCAGTGGCAAAGACGATTGGCCAGGGCTTGGTGGACACCAGTTACATCAATTCCATGGCCATTTTGTGCGGGTTGGGAGGTGCCATTGCGTGGAATCTGTTTACGTGGTGGATTGGTCTGCCCAGCAGCAGCAGTCATGCGTTGATTGGTGGCCTTTGCGGAGCGGCTCTGGCATCCGCGCACAATAATTGGAAGGCCATTAAATGGATTGAAGTCAAAAGCACGGTGATGACCAAACTTGTGGCTGCTCCGCAAAACGTGCTTGATTCGATTGCCACCATGAATCTGCCGGTGGGTACGAATACCGTGCCTTTGGGGACAAATTTGGTCAAAGTCATCATTCCTTCTTCCGACACGGCTCCCGTGATGATTGAGACATCCCGAACCGTGCTCAGTTACAGCGGGCTGTGGCCCAAAGTTATCAAGCCGATGTTTATGGCACCGACCATGGGAATTATTTGTGGGTTTTTATTGATGGGTTTGTTGCTGTTGCTGCTGCGCAAGGTGCATCCCCGCATCGTCAACCAAGTGTTTGGCAAGTCTCAGCTTTTCAGCGCCGCATGGATGAGTTACGAGCACGGGCGCAATGACGCGCAGAAGACCATGGGAATCATTGCGCTCACGCTTTACACCGCCACACAGTCTCGTGTTTTTGCTGATTTGCCGGATTGGCTGAGTTTTTTAAGGACCGAAAAATTTGAAGTGGCCACGTGGGTGAAGGTCATTTGCGCCATAACCATTGCTGCAGGGACGGCAGCCGGTGGTTGGAAAATAATCAAGACGATGGGCAAGAATGTGGTGAAGATGCAGCCCATTCATGGTTTTGCAGCGCAGACCACGGCGGCAGCAGTTATAGGCGTTGCCACGCATTACGGCATCCCGCTGTCCACGACCCATGTTATTTCAGGCTCGATTATGGGGGTGGGCGCCACCAAGAGATTAAATGCGGTGAAATGGAGTGTGGCCGAACGAATGTTATGGGCGTGGGTTATGACCATCCCGGTGACAGCGGGGTTGGCCTATGCTTTGATGCGGATGACTCAGTGGGGTGGATAAGGCCCCTTGAGCACGGCGTTCACCCATTCTCGCAAGGCAGGTAGGACTTCACTCTCAAACCAGGGGCGGGCGGCCAGCCAGTGTCGGTTTCTGGGGCTTGGATGAGGCAAGGGGAAATAATCCGGCAGAAAGTCCCGCCATCGCCGCACTGTTTCCGAAAGGGTAGGAAGACGCTTAGGTCCCAAATAATAGGCTTGGGCGTAGGCCCCAACCAAAAGGGTCAACCTGATTTTCGGTAGTTCAGCCCTGAGCGGGGGATGCCAGCGTGGCGCGCATTCGGGGCGTGGTGGCAAGTCGCCGGACGGGCCTTTTCCCGGATAACATAGGCCGGTCGGTATGATTGCAATTTGCCGGGCATCATAAAAAGTTTCGCGTGACATTTGAAGCCACTCACGCAGGCGGTCGCCGGATGGGTCGTTCCATGGGATGCCGGTGTTGTGGACCTTCAAGCCGGGGGCCTGCCCAACGATTAACAAGCGGGCGGTGTGGGAGACATGCAGTATGGGCTTGGGGGGCAGGGGGAGATGCTTCGCGCACAATTGACAGGCGCGCACCTCACTCAGCAGGCGCTCCAAGGAGTTACTGGCCACGGTAGACGCAACGGGCTGTACAGGTTTCGGCCACAACCACTTCGATTAACGATGGGAGGCGGGGCTTGAGGCGCTTCCAAATCCAAAGCGCGATGTTCTCGCTGGTCGGATTTTCCAGACCGGGAATTTCGTTGAGATAGCGATGGTCCAATTTTTCCCACAAAGGTTTGAAGGCTGCAGAGATGTCTGCGTAATCAATGAGCCAGCCAAGTTTTGGGTCACATTCGCCAGCCACGACGATTTCCACCTGAAAACTGTGACCGTGGAGGCGGTGGCACTTGTGGTTTTTGGGCAGCAACGGCAGACGATGGGCCGCTTCGAATTGAAAAATTTTTCGGAGTTCAACCTGCATAAAATCAAAGTTCCAATTGTGTCCAACTGACAAGGTCACCCAACGCGGGACGACCATCATGTCGCCAACTTAGTGGAGGGTTCTGCATTTGACCCAACATGCAAACACGGTTTGCGCCCCAAACCGCAAGGCGTTGGGCCAATTCGGGTAATTTGTGTGAACCGGCGGCAAGTCCCACTGTGGAAATTTTGGTTCGGATATCATCGGCGCTCTGAAGGGCCTCATCCATGTGTTCTACGGCCTTGACGTAGATGAACCGATGGAGACAGGAAAGTTGGAAACGGGGATCTGCCTCATACACCACGGTCCATGCAGTGTTTCCTTCGCTTTGCCAAAGCCGGGTATCCGGTGATGTTGAAGCGCGCATGGCGTAAAAAGCCCGCCGCGTAGCTATGGCGGCAGCAACTTCTACAGGGACGTTTCCCCGTGGCAAACGGGCTTCGGTTCGGGCTAAATCTGCCGCCAACATTTCCGCCCACTGCTCGGGTGAGACACGTCCACCGCGCTCCACATAAAAAACATGGGGGGACAGACAACCTAATTGATCCCAAGCTGCAACGTCTTGGGCTGCCTTGGCAGACCATTGTTGGGCCGTAGGGGGAGTCATTTCTTCGCGGCAAAGAAAACCGAAGCTGACCCGATGACCGTAAGCCAGAAAACGTACTTTCGGCGGGATGCGCATCCGTATTTCATGGATGGTTTCATCGCTCCCCGTGACGGTAACGCAATCCACCTCCTCAAAAAGCATTTGTTCAAATTCCACGGACCCCCCCGGCCAGCAGGCAATTTCCAAACAAGCACCCAATTTGGGGTCAAGCTCGTACAACGAATGCGCAAAGAGACGGGGAATAAAGGCCCCTCCTGAGGCGCATTTAATAAACTGACTGGAGCGCACAAGAAGCCCCAGTACCATGCTCATAAGGGTGGGGATGGGCAGGTTGCCGGCGGTAATGTGAAAAAATAATTCCGGGCCGATGGCAAGGGATTGGATGCCGTGGCGACGTTCGGTGTCGGAGGCAGAGAGATGGTCCAGACGCTCCAAGTGGCCCAAATCTTGTTCAATAATAGTACGAAGGTTGGCTTCGTTAAGTTGCTTGAAGAAGGCGTCCAAGCCCTGTTCCAAGACAGGTGAAGAAAAACCAGTGGCGGCTGGGCCCTGCTCCAAAACCGCCTGACGAAAAGGGTATTGTTTATCAAGCCATGCGGCTCCCAGTTCCGCCAAGGTGCGAATGATGCTAGCTGTATCCCTTTGGGCAAGGTAGGTCTGCCGGTTTCTGCGCAAAGTCTGGCAGGCTTCCCGCACAAGGTCGGTTGTAAGCGTGGCCTCGGGCGGCAAATCCACCAAAAAATAGTTTGGCAAGTTCATTCCTTCACCATGAGGGAGCATCCCCGCGGCTCGGCGCTCGAAGCGCGTCCCAGCAGTTCAAAACCATTTTCATCGCCGATGGCCAAGTCCGCAGTTTGAACGGCCATCACGGACCATATATTGGCCAAATCGTAAATACACAATAACCCGGGCTCACCGGGCTGGCAATCCATGCCGGTTTCGGGTGAAATAATGCGGGTTTTTACCCAGGGTGGAAAAACAAACCGGGTGGGCTCAGCCGGTGGAGTGCCTGCAATCCGGTCATACGCTTGGGAGGAAAGCTCGCACATACCGTATTCCCGAACAACATGGTTGCGGGGAATACCCAAATGTTTGGACAGGGCCTGATGCAGTTCATCCACTGGAATTGAACGGGAGCGTCCTTTGTATCCGCCGGTCTCCATCAAGCGCGAGCCAGAGGGCAGGGGAACAACTTTGTTCAACCGGATTAATTCATCAAGGAGATGAACAAAATTGAATGCAGTACCCAATAAGATAACGGGAGTTCCTTGTTGGACGGTTTTCTCAAGAAGGCTTACCGCCACGCCTGTATCCAACATCCAATCATTGTTCTTGTTGGTATAGCCCAAAAAACGGGAGTTTGGAGCCCCCCATTGTTCGATTACGGCATTCAACATGAAGACTAGCGAGGAATGGGGCGCCTCAGTTGGGAGAGGGGTTAGGCTAAACATGAGCCATTCCGGCTTTGGAGATGAATCTTCTTTATTTAACAAGTGACGCGCAAACCATGCTTTCAAGGCATGGCGATAGACGCGCAGTGATTCCTCATGATGCCAATGGCAACTGCGCTTCTGGCCGGTGGTGCCGCTGGAATGGAATACACAGGTTCGTGCCTTGGGGGGAATGGCAGTTATATCGTAATGTTTGAAGGCATTCACCGGCAGGGGCGGTATCTGTCGCCAATGCGTCCATGGGTGTCGAGCTGTCTGCTTCCAATACGCATCCAATACGGGGTTGGTGCGGCGTTGGGCGTCAGCCAATTCTAGGGCAAGCGTGTTAAAATTTTCGGACGAAAAGGTATCGCCGGAAGTCGTATGGTCAATGACTTCCACAACTTTGTGGGCGAGACTCTGCAATTCGTCCATGTTCACGGCGCAACGATGGATGAAGTGGTTGGCCTGCTGCAAGGGGGAAATCATGGGAATAATTGCCTGTCATGGGGTACTGTAAAAGCCGGCCACTAGGATTCGCTTTTTGGGGGGGGGAAATACGAAGGTCGCGAAGGTCAAGGGAAGTAAATGTTAAATTTTTGTTAAAATATCTTGCATTATTGAAATGTGTGATTTATGGGTTTTTGCGTGCCCAAAGAACGCAAAGGTATGTCCGGACCTTCGCGCCCTCAGGATGGGAATGAGCCAGCTTCCCGCCCGGCCCATTCACCAGCCTCCATTTCGCGCAGACGGTTATGGTTTTGGCGGTTTGTTTTAGCCGTAGGTGTTCCTGTTGTCCTATTCGTGGTCTTGGAGTTGGTTTTGCGTTTGTTCGGCGTAGGTTTTCCAGACCGTTTTTGGTTGGCCGGCGATGAGCCGGGGACGGTAAAAACCAACTACGAATATGCCCGACACTACAGCTCTCGCAAAAATCCTCCACGGCCATTTTTTGCGCAAATGACAGTAAAAAAGCCCGCGGACACTGTAAGGGTGTTCGTTTTGGGTGAGTCCGCTGCCTTTGGAACGCCTGATCCTGCCTTTGGTCCGGCGCGTTTGATGCAACTCATGCTCGAGGACCGTTTTCCCGGAAAACGCATCGAGGTCATCAATGCCGCGATGATGGGGATTGATTCGTTTGTGTTGCTCAAAATTGCACGCGAATGCGCCCAATATGAACCGGATTTGTTTGTAATTTATACAGGGAACAATGAACTCATCGGCTTGCATACGCCGGCCGATGAGGAGCCTGTTTTTTTGGCTAATCGTTCGCTTGCGCTGCTGGTGGATTGGGTCAAAGCCACTCGTCTTGGACAACTTACGCGACGATGGCTTGCAGCTTTGCATCCTATGCCTGTCCAGGATATGGGATATTTGCGACGCCAGCGGCGGACTTCTAATGACCCGAGGGTTTTGCAGGTGCTGGACAATTTCAAAGTCAATTTGCTGGAGATTCTGTACTTGGGAGATTTTCCTAAAATAATGGCCACGGTGGCGGTGAATGTGCGCGATTTTCCTCCGCTGGGTTCCTTGCATCGGAGCGGTTTGAGTGATGATGAATTAAAGTTATGGAATGAAGCCTTTGGTCAGGGAATGGCCGAGGAACAAGCCCGACGGTATGCCAATGCCATAGTGCATTACCAGACTGCCGCTGCCTTGGATGGTTTTTATGCCGAGTTGCATTATCGTCTTGGTCGGTGTTTCCAGTACTTGGACAACAAGGAAAAAGCGCGAGAGCATCTCATGCGAGCATGGGAATTGGATACCCTTCCGTTCCGAGCTGATCCGCGGATTAATCAAATCGTACGCGATTTGGCAGCTGCAAATGCCGATAAAAAAGTGGTCTTATGTGATGCCGAAGCCGCTTTTGCGCGACATCCGTCCTCAGTAATGCAATTGCCGGGAAAGGAGCTGTTTTATGAGCACGTTCATACCACGTTTACCGGTACTTACCTGCTGGCCCGGCATTTGAATGAATCGGTGGAAAAAGTGCTGAGCAACAATTTGGGGGTACCGAAAACGGGACAGGTTTTATCACAGGACGAATGTGCGCGGCGACTGGCTTATACACTTTTGGACGAGTACAATATTGCTCAAGCCATGAGTCGCTTATGCGCCAATCCGCCCTTTTTGGATCAGGCTGACCATGTGCGGCGACTTGCAGAGATGGAGCAGAACGTTACGCGCTTGCGGCAGTCGCTGACACAACCAGCCGTGGAGGAAGTTTTGAATACCTATTACGAGGCTATTCGGCGTCGGCCTGAAGATTGGGCCCTGCGATTTAATTTGGGCAATGCCTATCTCCAACTTGGCAAACCTACTGAGGCCGCAAGCACCTTTGCCTGGTTGATTAAAACCTATCCCACACAGTACGCATTCCAGGTGGTTTATGGGAAAACTTTGATGACGCTGGGGCGACCAGATGAGGCAAAAAACCATCTTGCATACGCCCGAAAACTTGCCCCTTACGACGAAGAACTGCGCAAAATGCAGTTTCAATAGCAAACTTTCCATGGACATTCTTTGTTAAGAATTCGTGCTTGGAGGTCCGAAAACACCAGAGCCCTTTCCGACGTTAACCTTCACGGAAATTTCGCTTGCGGAGCCGGAGCTTGCCTTGGAAACTTGCCCTGCTTTGCAAGATGGCAGGAATGCAACACCCCGCGGGCGCCTCATTGGCGGCGTATTGCGATGTGGACGGTACCTTGACTGACACCACAATCGTTGCCCCATTGGTTTATGTCAAACGACACGCACTCAAACCACCGTGGCGGTGGCTTTGGCTTGCTTCTTTATTGGCCCACGCGCCGTGGTGGCTGATTTTGGATGCGTTGGATCGAGCCGCTTCCAATCGCGCCATTTACCGGCATTATCGGGGGGTACCGGTGGATTTAATGCGTTCTGTGGCCCCTGATTTCGGGCGTCGTTACCTTCACGGGCGAATTTTTCCTCAGGCCCGGCAACGGCTCGAAGCCTTGCGCAGCCAGGGCGTGCGCATTGTATTGGTGACGGGTGGTTTGGATGTTTTTCTGGAGTCCCTGATTGCGGAGTGGGAAGCGGATGTGTTGGCGCCGCATTTGGAGCAAGCCAATGGCAAATACACGGGGCGAGTATTGCCGGAGCCGTTCACCGGGGAAGTCAAGGCCCGGCTTCTGCGAGAACACGCTGCAAGGCATGGCCTCGATTTGAAGTCATGTTATGCCTTTGGTGATGCTTACGGTGACCTTCCCATGTTGGAATGTGTGGGGCATCCGGTGGCGGTTAATCCGGATCGGCGCCTGAGGCAAATTGCCTTGGAACGAGGTTGGCAGGTGGAAAAGTGGCGGTAAGATATTCCCGACATGCCACGTGCAGTTCAATTCATACGTTCAGTGCCGCGTTGGTTGCTCGTTCGCAACCTGGCGGGACGTTGGCCCGAGGTGGCCACAGGAGGATTATCTTGCCTTCAATATGCCGATGTTGCGCCACCGCCATTGCCGGGACGCGATTGGGTGCGTATTCAAAGCCGATTGAGCGGCATTTGTGGCTCCGATTTATCCACCATAGCCTGCAAGGGCAGTCCTTATTTCTCTCCCTTTGTTTCGACACCCTTTGTTTTGGGGCACGAAGTCGTGGGGGAAATAGTTGAGACCGGGCCGGAGGCACCGGGGCATCTGAAACAGGGAATGCGCGTCGTAGTGGAGCCAGCCTTGGGTTGTGAAGTGCGAGGTATTCGGCCTCTTTGCCGGCCTTGTGCAGCAGGGCAATATGCCAATTGCGAGAACATCTTAAAAGGTTGCCTTAAAGGTGGTTTTCAAACCGGTTATTGCGCCAGTACGGGCGGGGGGTGGAGTCATGCCACCCTTGTGGCGCATCCATCTCAAGTGCACAGCGTGCCGGAAGGTTTAACAGACGAGGAAGCCGTTTTGGCGGAACCCTTGGCTTGCTCGCTTCATGCCGCACTCAAGGCGCCAAGGGAAAAAGAGAAAACACTTCTTGTCATTGGTTGCGGCACCATCGGCTTGCTGCTCATTGCTGCTTATCGAATGACAGGGGGACAAGGGCGAATTCTGGCCGTGGCACGCTTCAAGCATCAAGCCGAGATGGCACGCCAATTAGGAGCTGATGAGTGCACAGGCATACTTCCCCCGAAGGCATTATACCAATGGGTGTTGGAGCGCACGGGCAGCTTGGAAACAGGAGGGGGTATTTATCAGCCGGAGTTGGGCAAGCCTGTGGTTTTGGGCGGAGCTGATGCTGTTTTGGATTGTGTGGGCATAGGGCCGACCATGGATGATTCCTTGCGGTTGACCAAACCGGGCGGGCTGGTTTTGTTGGTGGGCATGCCAGGCATTCCAAAGGGGATTGATTGGACAAGTGCATGGTACAAGGAGCTGCGGGTTCATGGTTCTTATGCCTATGGATGGGAGAAGTTGCCAGAGGGGCGTCGGGTCAAGACCATCCAACTGGCATTGGAGTTACTTGCGGCTGCTCCCGGCCGGTTACGCGCATTAGTAAGTCGAAAATTTCCCTTATCGGAGTACCGTGCAGCGATTGCGCACGCTTTTCATACAGAACAGCCCGGTAATTTTAAGACGGTGTTTGATCTTCAATTATGATTGCTCAGGATGCTGAAGGATTGGTGAGGTTGTACGAGGCGGGGGACCCGCCGCTGTTTTTAATGCGGGGGGAAAGTTTTATTTATGCCAAGGTGCCTCCCGGGACACGGGTGCTCTATCCGCGTCCTCCTTTGCCAGGCTTCGCCAACTTACGGGCCGAGGCGGAGCGAGCTTTGGATAATCCGGTGGGGATGGATCCATTGCGGGCATACCTCAAGCCGGGGATGAAGGTGACCATCGCCTTCGATGACATTTCGTTGTCATTGCCCAAAATGCGTGCACCGGATTGCCGCCAAGTGGTGATTGAGCTGCTGCTTGAGCGGCTGGCGGCTGCAGGCGTGGATGACATCCACTTGGTGGTGGCCGTGTGCCTGCATCGGCACATGCATGATTGGGAAATCAAGGAAATGCTGGGGCGGCGAATCTTCAATGCGCATTGGCCCAAAGGCACCTTGTACAATTATGACGCTGAAGACCCCGAAGGCAACATCGTGCTGGGACACACTGAGCACGGGGAAATCGTAGAAATTCAAAAGCGTGCCGCCACTTCGGATTTGTTGATCTATGTGAACCTCAACTTGGTAGCGCTTAATGGGGGGCATAAATCCGTGGGAGTGGGACTCGCCACTTATCGCTGCATCCGCCCCAACCACAACTGCGACACTCAGATGCACTCCCGCAGTTTCAACGACCCACCGCGCAGCCGCATGCATCAAGTCATTGACCGCATCGGCCGGTACGTTGAAAAGCATGTCAAAGTCTTCCACATAGAAATGACGGTAAATACCGACACCTTTCCAGGGTATCTCGGGTACATGCAGACGCAGGAGACCACGTGGTCATGGTTTGATAAAGTTTCGGCGCGGGTGACCCAAAGTTTCTTGCAATGCACGCCACTGGCTTTGAACCGTCAAATCTTTTTTGCCAACAAGGCCCCGTATGGCGTTACAAGCGTTCAAGCGGGAGAAGCCGAGGCTGTGCACAAGCTAACCTTGCAGCATCTATACAAACAGCAACTGATTCAGGTGGAGGGGCAGTGCGATATTTTAATTGTCCCTATTCCTTACGTCATGCCCTATAGTGTGCACTCGGTCATGAATCCCATTCTGGTCTATGCGATGGGGTTGGGATATATGTTCAATTTTTACAAGGGCAAACCACTGGTCAAAGAAGGCGGTTCCATTATTTTTCTGCATCCGCTCGAAAACAAGTTTGATCCTGTTCACCATCCCAGTTACAGCGACTTGTTTGACAAGTTGCAAATCACGCGTGATCCCCATGAGGTGGACCGGCGATGGGCAGATGCGCTGGCCAAAGACGAAAGGTATATTCGTTTATACCGGTTCCACAATGGCTACCACGGATTCCATCCGGTTTCGATGTGGAACTGGGGTGCCCATGGAATGAAACATTGCGGCCAGGTCATCATCGTGAATCCTCGAAGTCCAGAGGCCGCCCAACGCATGGGCTGGGAGACGGCTCCCACTCTTGATGATGCAATAGCCCAAGCCCGGAGCAAACAGGGTGCTTCTGCTTCCATCACTGTGATTCATTCTCCGCCCATCGCGATGTGGGAAGTCACCTGAGGGATTGAAACGATTTCCGGAAGCCTATATTCCCTCGCCGCCGATAAATCCTTGGGAGAACACCTCACGCCCGGTGACTGGTGCTCCGCGTGCCACATCGGCCAACGTTGAACGGTCCATAAGCAACGTTACATAATTTCGGGCATCGAGAAACACGCGTCGAAAACGGCAAACTGCTTCTTGAGAACAGGCTTTGTAACCGGAGACGGAGACACATTCAATCGGCGCGATGATGCCATCAAAGTAGCGGACAATTTCGCCCATAGTGATTTTTTCCGGAGGGCGGGCCAGTTGATAACCGCCGCGTGCTCCGGGGATGCTGGTCACCCAACCTTTGGCCTTCAAGTCCAGCATGATGTGCTCCAGAAAGCGTTTGGGCACCGCGTTGCGCTCCGCAAGTTCACGAATTGAAACGGGACCTTTCCCATAGGCGTCCACCAATGTAAACAACGCGCGCAGGGCGTAATCCGTCTTTTTGGAAATTTTCATGTTGATAGCTCCGTAGCTTTCGCGGGCGCCTTTTAAGGGGCTGGCAGTATTTGCACGGCATCGGCATGTACGTAGCCGTTTGCGCCTGCTGAACGAATTTCCACAGCCCATACCTTGCCGGTGGTGAACCGGAAAATTCCCAGACTGACAAATGTTGGGGGCAGGGGAGGAGACGCTTGTTGGTTGACCTCAATTTGTTTCTCCCCATCGGCGCAGAACACAGTGACCGGCGTGTTGCGTGCGCGGTTTTCATGGGGTTGATGGGCCAGACGAACCTCGTACTGTCCATCTTTTGGAACTTGGAATTCAAACCGAGCAGAGGCCTTGGAGGTGGGTGTGGCGTACCGATAGCCGCGGCCAATGAACCCCTTTAAATTACCTTTTTCCCCCCAAGTCCCCGTGAATTTGGCTTGGGTATCGTCAATGACAATGCCTGGCAATGATTTTGGATCCACTCCCTCTGCCGACGCAATTGTCGGTATGGGTGGGGGATTGGGTGGAATCTGCAAGGGGGCGTGTACGGTCTCCCGTCGTGTGCCACCCGGTAGATGACAAAGTGTTTTCAGTTCAGTTAGATACCTGTCATATACATCACGGGGCGTGCAATCATGTCGGAGACAAATGGAGGCTGCTTTGCCGATGACTTCTCCCATCATGCCGCCGGTCTTCATGACGCGGACTGTTCCCAAAGCTTCATGCGTTACGCTGACATTTCGACCAGCCATGAACAGGTTTTCCAGATTCCGCGAATAAAAACAGCGATAGGGCACGGGGTAACCGTGTTCGCGATCCACCGACTGGTCAAAAACGGCCCGTGAAATGAAGGGGTCTTGAGGATATTTTTTTGCATATTCTTCACGGGGATAGTGGAGATCAATATCCCATGTTGTGGGTACGCAACCGTCGGGAAAGGGGCGTTTTTCAACAATATCATCCCGGGTGAGGATGACATCGCCCAATAATTGCACGGATTCCCGCGTGCCTCCGATATAAGCCACCCACTCCAATTCTGCATTTGCATGGGCATCACGGCCCTCTTTGTTTTTCATCGCGTTGAACGCGCCGAACACTGCACGAAGATTCCAGTCGCGCATATATTCCAAATCTCGTAAAGGGTGACGATTGAAACCAGTTTCCCAAAACCATTCGCCGCGACCGTTGCGAGGGTAGGGGAAGTCACCCATGCTCAAATCCAACGCCCACGGGACTTCCGGAAAGGGTGTCGCATTGTTGTTGGTGCGCCAGCGCCACATGTTACTCATTCCCAGATGGTCCGTCTCCCGCAGGGTGTGGTCCGCTCCGGCCATCCGTCCTACAGTGCCGTGACCGGTGCAGTCGGCGAAGAGTCGTCCCGTAAAACGTTTCAATTCACCGCTGCGAACGTCCAAAGCAACAACGGCACGGATTTGTTTTCCGGCTTTTTCTACGCTCAAGACGTGGGTGTTTAGAAACAGGTGAATGTTCTTTTCAGCATGCACCACTGCTTCTTTTCGGTCATCTGCAAATTCCTCCGCAGTGCCGGGAGAAGATTTGGCTTGATCCATGAACTCCTCAACAATTTCTCCCAGGCGCGGAAAAAGGCCGCGGCGGGTTTTACCCTGAGCCCAAACCCTGATTTCGCTGCTGCCGTTACCTCCAAGTACCGGGCGATTTTGAATTAAAGCCACCTTGCAACCCATGCGCGCGGCGGAGATTGCGGCGGCTGTGCCGGCGTATCCACCGCCGACGACCACTAGATCAAATTCACCAACGTCCCGTGGCTTCTCCTGCAGTCCAGCCAATGAGCGGCGCCAAGCTGCAGCAGGATTGGAATCCTCGGGTGGTCTCCATTCCGGGTCGTTGGAAAAAATAATGGCGTCACAGCGTCCGTTGAAACCGGTCAGATCGTGTAGGGCAAGTTTGATTTCGCCTTGAGGTAAGCTGATTGTACCTCCCGCTTGCCAATGCCAGTCTGCACCCTCAGTCCCAAAGACGACCTGAAGGGGTTGGCCATTTATCAAGAGTTGGAATTTTCCCGGCGTTCCGGGGGCGTTCCATCGAGCAACCCAATCTTTGGTGCGCACCCAAACGTGATAGGTGCCCTTTTGCGGTATGGACACTTTGGTTTCAGCATCTTTTACGGGTTTGCCGAGTCCATGGGCCATGAGGTAGGGAGAACCCATGATTTCAATGAACTGAGTGTCCACAACCCATCCCCCAAGGGACTTAAAACTTTCGGCTTCTACCAAGACGGTTGCGGCCGGCAGTGGAATCATGCCGGTAATTAATACCGGCAAGATGTATTTCCAAATGCGGTGCATGAGACAACGATAACCCACTGGCTGGCTTCAGCCAAGCCCGCACAACGGGAGTTGGACAGCCGGTCGGGCTCCTTTACTCCGTGTATTGAACTTCTTCTTCGGGGACAACGGGGAAGGGGGATTTCAGAGGTCCGGCACCGATGGCTTGAATGGAGGCGCAGTATTTGGCGGCGCCTCGTTGCATGATGTTGAAGTGGCGCACCAGGTCGCCAAACCAATTCGGAAAACGGTCTGTAAATTTCAACTCCAAGATAACCCAAGGACGAAAACTGTAATGAGGGTTTTCCATCTCGGTGCTGATGATGCCCGTGAGATTGGGTTGAGCGCGCACTTCACGGTCCATGGTTACACGCACGGTGCCCGGTTCATTGGCGTAGGCTTCGCGCAAATAAGCAATGTGTACCTTGGGTTTGGCCTGAATCATCTGCATCAAGCGCGAGAAATTTTGCAGCGCCACCAAGGCCTTGGGCGTGTAGGAGACCAGGTGGTCCGGCTCGGGCAGATAACCCTGCAACAGGAGGGGCATGGCACTGCCTTTGACGCCTCCGCGCTGCTTCATGATGCAATTATTAACGCGTCGTTTGATTTCAAAATACACGGGCACACTGGGGTCGGTGCTGTAAAAACGTATGCGCAGCTTGAAGCGGTTGCGGTTGCCGTTGATGGTGTCCCAGTAGGTCCGTAGTGTGTCGGAGTCAAGATAAAGGCTATGAACATCATAAGAGAGGTGTGGTTTGGCCACACCATACTCGTCCAAGTCCAGATGACTGGAGACAAAGTCCCGAACCTGTAATGCGGTTTCTTCGCTGATAAGGTACTTCAGCTCGAACCGCTGCGCCTGCATCCGATCTATCGCCATAAGCCTGAATCACCGGAAAGCCGCCCGGTGTTTCCATTGTACTTGCCCAGCTTCTTTAAGACATTATACCAAATTTTTCGAAGCGGAGCTCCAAAACTTTTTCTGTATCAGGAAAACACCTGCCTGCCCAGTTTTTTTATGGTGGGCGCAACGTGCGAAAAGTGGCTTGGGCCAGAAGCGGATCAGCCCAAGGCTTAAAAACTAACTCAGGACGGCCTGTTTATCTCAGGTTTTCAGGATTCAGCCCCTGCAGGTCTTTTGGCACAAATAACCCATCTTTACGGATTAGTTCACCATCAAACCATATTTCACCGCCGCCCCATTCCGGCCGTTGGATGAGCACCATGTCCCAGTGGACTGCTGAACGATTGCCGTTGTCGGCCACTTCGTAGGCTTGTCCGGGGGTAAAATGCAGTGAACCAGCTATTTTTTCGTCAAAGAGGATGTCGCACATGGGATTCAGGATGTAGGGATTGAATCCCAGGGCAAATTCTCCGATGTATCGGGCCCCGGCGTCAGTATCCAAAATCTCATTCAAGCGTTTTGTGTCACTGCCGGTGGCATTCACGATTCTGCCTTGTTTGAATTCAAGCCGGATGTTTTCAAAGCGCTTGCCTGCGTAGAGAGTGGGGGTATTGAATTGAATGACACCGTTGACGCTATTTTTGACGGGGCATGAGAACACCTCACCATCGGGAATGTTCAGACGGCCCTCGCAACCCTTGGCGCCAATGCCTTTGATGCTAAAAGTTAAATCGGTGCCCGGACTTTTGAGGTGGACACGGTCGGCTTGCTTCATGCGGCGCACCAAAGGCTGCATGGCCTTGGCCATGCGGGCGTAATCCATGGTGCAGACTTTAAAATAAAAATCTTCAAATGCCTCGGTGCTCATATTAGCTGCCTGTGCCATGGAAGGCGTTGGCCAGCGTAAGACCACCCAACGAGTATGATTGATGCGGTGATCAAGGGCGGGCCGGAGGATGCGCGTGTACATGGCCATGCGCTCGGAGGGTACGTCTGAGTTTTCATTGGCATTATGAGCCCCGCGAACGGCAATGTAGGCATCCATTTTCTTGATTCGGAATAACTCCAAATCCCGGATTAGGCCGGCGTGGATGGAATTGGTCTCACGGATTAATTCCCGCACCAGACGGCTATGGCGCACTTCCACTACTGGGATGGCTCCGACGGCTCGGATAGAGCGAATTAACTCAACCGCAAATTCGTCCGGCACATCGTACAAATCCACCAAGACTTTGTCGCCGCGCTTCAAGCGTGTGGAGTAATTTACCAATACTTTGGCCAGTTCGGTAAAACGTGGGTCTGTCATAAACGGAGGCGAAGTTTAATGCATAAATAGCTGGTGTCGAGATAAATACGCCATTTCAGTCACCTACAGGAACAATTGTGATGCATTAGCCTGTGATGCTGCAAAGCAATCACGAATGGTCTGTGTACGGATTGTTAAGTCACCGAAAGGACACATTCAACAGCATGTCATAGCTTGGGTCAGGCTGACTGAATTCGGAGGCAGTATCTTCAGCGGTCCCTCGCCGCTAAAGCACTTAGGATGGATTACAACGGAGGGACTTCCCTTCTCACCGGTCAGCATTCATGCCGAATACGGTTTTTTTTGGTGGCATTGCGGTGCTCGCTGCAATGCGCGTGCCTGTGGCTGTCGCCAGTTTGTAGTCAGTGTGAGACTGCCGCTGATTTTGAGTCTGTCGGCTGAAATCAATAACAAAGCTTAAGGCTGGAACAAACGATAGAACTTCGCCGGCAGCGTGGCCGGGACGGTGACGGGATTGGCCCAGCCGCTGGTTGAATTAATCCAAGTGCCTGTGGTTAAGCTGAGGCGTTCCTGTAAAATCCAGTTGGTGCCGGTATTGGGTGACCACGAAATCGTGGCGAAACCGGGACTGGCTGGGACGATTATCAGCGTGGGCGCACCGGGCGTTTGGACGGCTTGGGGCAAGGCCCAGAAGCCACCGGTAAGGGAGAACCGGCCGCCAGTCAGCGGTCCACCAGCGTCCGGCTGCCCGAGGGTGCCGCTGACTCGGAACACGCCGCCGGTACTGGTGCCGCCTCCTCCTGCTACCGTGTGCCACGGGCTGGCGAATTGGGCCAAGACTGGCACCAGTGGTAAGAGTAGGAAGGCGGTGAGTAGTGCGTGGATTGGCAATCCACCATACAGCACCCTGCGAACCAACGCTACGGGTGTTAATGACATGGATGGCTTCATTGAGTGCCTCCTTGGAGTTTCTTGGCCAAGAGTTGTTCAAGTTTTTCAAGACGAGCTTTAAGTGAGGCGTTTTCGGCTTCCAAGGCTTGGAGTCGGTTTTCCATTTTTTGTCGTCCGTTTTCGATTTTGGTATTAAGTCCTTGGATGGCGGCAAGGGCCACACCGTCGGCGTCCACCGTAGCGATGCCGGTGTCGTTTTCGCCGAGTCCAAAGGCGGCTTTAAAATCCTGCGCAGTGGGGCCGATATGCCGGATGCTTGGGTCTTGGGATTTGTAATTCCAAGTAGTCAGCGGCATCGCGGCGACCTTTTCCAGCACCGCCAGTGGGTTCACCGGCTCGAAATTTTCCTTGGCATGACGATCACTGGAGCCGGTGAACGTTGTGGCAGTGACATTTCCGTTCTGGTCCACAGTCATCAACGCAGTTGCTGATCCATCAGTGCTGTATTTGGCCACCTGGAAAAAACGATTGGGAATATCGTTGGAGGGAATGCCGATCGTCAGCCGTGACGGTTCCATGAACAGTCCCCATCTTCCGTGGCGTTGCTTTTCGCTTGGGGCGGTAGCACCAAAAAGGTCCCAACCGCGTGTGATTAGGGGTGAATTAGCTGCATTGAGGGCGATGCCAGGGGAGCTTTCGATGCGCACACCACCGGCAGCACGGATGTTGAACTGGTTGGGAGCTGTGGAGGCGAAATCTGCTGACGTTGAGTCAGCCCAGACGAACGCACCAGTGTGATTGGCTTTGGCGCGATTACCGGCGGCAAAGGCGAAGTTGGTGGCGGCGTTTAAGATACCGCCCGGGATCGTTGCGTAGGCAGCATTGGGATATATGGTGTTGTAGCCGCCGCCGCCGATTGTTGCAGAACCAGAGTTGGTTTGAATTATATTGGCGTATCCTCCACTAATCGTTGTATGGTCAGAATAATTCTCAATCGTGTGGCCAAAGCCTCCACCTATCACCGAACTGTGAGAGTTTGTCTGGATTGTGTTACGACCACCTCCACTTATCGTACCGAAGTCGGCGTTTACGAAATTCGCAATGTTGAGACCAAACCAGTTAGCTGCGCCCCCACCGCTGATGGTGGCACCATAGACCGCAGCCCCAACAGTGTTGACCGGCGAACCGGCGACAACGTTGACGAGATTGGAGCGATCGTCATAGTTGGTGGTGGGTTCGATCCGCAAGGCACGAATGTTGTTGACGAACAGTTCGAAGGGCTGGTTGTCGGTGGTGCCGAGGAAGTTTACACCTGGGGTGGTGCCGGCGTTGCCTTCCAAGAGCCAGACCTGATTGGCGCGAACTACGTTGGTCGGCAAGCTTGCGTCGGGGAGGATACCGCTGGTCAACTGGCTGGCACTGAGGTTGGTCAGTCCCGCGCCGCTACCTCTGAAGGCATAGGCCTCGACCGTGCCGTTGAACGTGGGATTGGCAGGCAGTGAAGAGTTTGCAAGCACTCCTGAGACGTTACCCGCCAGGATGGCATAGGGGGTGGCCGTGAGCCGTTGCCGGGGTGTTAATGTTGTGAATTCGGCACCGCCATTGGTGCGCACTCCAATCTCCAGCCAGCCCGGCGGGCCCGTGAACACGCCTGCGCCGAAGTCCAGCGTGATGGTGAACAAGCCGTTGCTGACGGCAGTGGCAGTGTTGGTTAATGGCCCTGCAATAAGCGAGCCGCCGGCGACGCCGTCATAAAGGGCGAAGCGCAAGTCGTAATTGCCATTGGCGGGATTGCCTGCGTCATCCAGCCGACCTTGGTAGGTGAAGGCGGTCCCTTGGGCTAGCAGGCTTGCGGGTGGCAGCAACATGGCCGTCCACAGGACGGCCCCGATGAGCATCTTGATGGAGGGTTTCATGTGCGTTTGGTTTTGGATGGTTTGGGTTGTCTGGAGTTGTGTGTGGTTAGAATGAGTGACGGCCTCAGCGTTTGACGATGTGGTAAAACTTTGAGGACAATGTGGCCGAAATGGAGACAGGATTGTTCGCTCTGAATCCTAAGGGCAGACTTTTGGGGCGCGTCCCCGGCTGCCTCAGGCCGTGCCACACCTCGAGGTTTGTTATGGCTGAGAACCTGACTGCCAAGGGGACGACAGGCATTATGAGCATCAGCAAAACATTGAACTCAATGCCATTGGTGCTTGAATTGCCATTGGCAGCGCTGACCGTCTTGCACAATGCCCCCTGCCCGCCATCGGGTGCAGTGATCCCAAATAGAAGAGTGGAGCGCTTGGAGAAATGCCAAAAGCCCCTCACCACCTTCAACAACACAAGCAAAGCACTATTTCTCATACTTGCGAGCGCATACAGGATTAGTTAAGGGAATGTAAAGAATTAATATACCTTTTTTGATTGTTTGGCAAGTTGATTGAATAGCCTTAATTAAGGTCCAATGTTATTACGTTGGTTTGTCCTTTGGGTATCCAAAAACTACCAAACTAACGGGGCATGATGGAGCCGCCGTGAGATGATTAGGGGGGCAGAGGGATTCGAGGAAATAAGTTATTTGGTGTCCGCGGGATACCTATTCCGATTTTCCGCTCTCGGGACGGGTTTTACAGGACATTGAGGACATGACTCTGACTCATCAAAAGGGCTGGCTGAAATGTCTCATCAACGGCTACTCGGCAGGTACCGTCAACTTGGACAGACTCGGGACATAGCCGTGCTGCTTGCCTTCGAGCAAGTCCGTGCAGCAATGCCTTCATATCATGTCCTAGTGGCCGAAGCGGCAGTGCATGGCTCATGAGTGGATTGGCTGCATGCTTAACTGGGAAGGAATCAGGGAGTCCACGCGCGAAATGGGGTGGTGAAATCAGTTTCCCTTAGATTTACTTTGCCGGTGTTGGTGGTGACTAGAGGTGGTGCGCTTGCCGGCGGTTGACGAAGTGAAACTTGATCCAAAATAGCTTCCCCCACACCCTCCAATAAAATGGCCGGACGTGTGTCCGGCTTTTCCCAACGTAACCGTAAATTGTCGAGCTCCAGCTTTTGAATGTTGCGTGCATAAAGTCCCCACGCTGGGAGCGGGCGTACATCCACTCCCGGAGCACGCACAGGGGGCATGGGTGTTACGGCTTGTCCGCCGCCGGTATATTCAATGGTGGCATCCCGAATGACCACGTTGGTGATGGAGGATTCGGCCCAACTTTCTGCGGAAAATGCTGCGCGGTAAACGCCCGTGGCGCTTAGGCGTTGAATTCGGATGGTGCCGGCGGTATTGCCGGGTTTCATGGAAATGTGAACAGGCGCAGCGACGTGGTGCATGGTGATGTCGGATAGCAGCACATCGTCGGTCAATCCTCGGGTGGCATCCCATGCTCCAGGCTGCAGATTGATACCGGCCAGTGCGTTGTAGCGGTTGGAGGTACGGTGAGGCTCGAGCCCCGGTCCATAAAGGAGGCATTGCTGAATCGTCAGCCGCTGGACGGGACCAATGATGCGCACCGGATTGCAAGAGCTGTTGAGCACGCAATTTTGTATGAGCGTGTTTTCCCAATAACGCCCGGCAATGGAGTCATCACCGGTGTACATTTGACAGTCCAAGATGCGGACATGCCGGCACCACCGCTCAGGTGCTCCACGGAAATGGACGCCATCCCATCCGCCACGAATCTTAACCCGGCGAATTTCGACTTCATCGCTGACCTGGAAAAAGATGGCGTAGTTGGCGGAATCCACAATTTCCAAATCCCGAATGGTGAAGTTGCGGCAATCCACAAACACGATGGTGTGCGGTCCGCGCATACGCTCCTCGCCGGTAGGGTCAAAGACGCGATTTCCATCTATGATGCCTGGTCCCGCAAGTGTCACATTGGTGACGCTTTGGCCGACAAGAAGTCCTCGATGCCATTTACCCCACTTGGCTTCGGGCATATAGGCCGGTGGGACAGGGGCTGCGTAAAGGTCAAGATTGGTCGTGCCAATCAGCCGGGCGCCGTTTTCCCAAACCAACGTCAAATTGTTCCGCAAATTCAACGTGCCGGAGAGATAACGTCCGGGCGGAAACAATACCGTCCCTCCACCATCGGAGGCTGCGGCATCCATTGCCTTTTGAATGGCCGGTGTGTCCACCGTCTGGCCATCTCCACGGGCGCCGAAGTCGCGCACGTTGTAAGTGCCGGCAAAGGTGGTGATGCATAGAATCATGCAACCGGACAACAAGGCGGAAATCCAACGGGTTTTCATGCCAAGACAATGACAAACCATGCCTTTAATGGCAATTCCGTAGCGGGCCAGGAGCTGTTTGGATTTTCGGGGCAGTTGACGCGAAAATAGAATCTGTTGGTTTGATGGGCTGATTGACAAGTTGTAGCGATTAGATAGAGTGGCAACCTGTATGAAACAATCAATCATTGCAATTGTTGTCCTGGTGGCCGCCTTGTTCGCCATCGTGGGATGCGGTGGCAAAGCCAAAGTGGACACCACCAAATTGGAGTCCTCCTTTAGTTCGGCTGAAGCTGTCGTGAAGGCGGAAATTGACAAGGCTGTTCAGGCCATCAAAGCCGAGGACTTGGCCGCAGCTTTGACCCAGTTGCAGAAGACTTACGCCCGAGCCAAGCTGACAGAAGACCAAAAGCAGGCCATCAAGGAAATGGTGGAGACTCTGCAGAAAGCCATCGCCGAGGGGGCCACCAAATCGGTTGAGAAAGCGGCTTCAGAAGCCACTAAAGCAGTCAATGAACTGCCGAAGAAATAAGCAATCCCGGCAGCGTCTTTTATATAGGAGTTTACAGAAGAAGGATTTCCGTTTGACGCTAAGGCGTTAAAGGGTAGGATTACAAGCACTCTTGTCGGAGTCAAACGATGGCGCAAGCGAGGTCAAAGGGCCTCCCTTGGCTGCGTTGACCAGTGCACGGAGTGCAAAACGAAAAACCTAAACCAAACAGCGCCGGTTGGTGAACCGCCGGCCCAACAGAAGAAAGAAACATGGCCATCATTGATTTTGGTGGAACGAAGGAAAAAGTGGTGACGCGGAAGGAATTTCCGATCGCCAAGGCACGGAAAGTTCTCAAGAACGAAACCATTGCCATCATCGGTTATGGTGTTCAAGGGCCGGCGCAGGGGCTCAACCTGCGTGACAATGGCTTCAACGTCATTGTGGGGCAGGCCAAGCAGTTCAAAAAGGATTGGGACCGAGCCGTAAAGGACGGATGGGTGCCCGGCAAGACCCTTTTTGATATTGAAGAAGCGGTGCAACGCGGGACCATTATTCAAATGCTGGTTTCTGATGCTGCACAGCGGGCCATCTGGCCGACAGTGAAAAAACACTTGAAGGATGGCGACGCCCTTTATTTCAGCCATGGATTCAGTATTGCTTACAAGAAGCAAACTGGAGTGATTCCGCCGCCGAATGTGGACGTCATCATGGTGGCTCCCAAGGGTTCAGGGACATCGGTGCGCCGCAATTTCCTTTCTGGTGCCGGAATTAATTCCAGCTACGCCGTGGAGCAGGATTACACAGGCCGCGCAGAGGAGCGCTGTCTGGCCGTCGGCATTGGGATTGGTTCGGGATACCTGTTCCCCACGACGTTTGAGCACGAAGTCTTCAGTGATTTGACTGGCGAGCGTGGCGTCCTCATGGGCGCGCTGGCGGGCATCATGGAAGCTCAATATGACGTGTTGCGTGCCAACGGACACACACCGAGCGAGGCCTTCAATGAAACGGTTGAGGAACTGACGCAAAGCCTCATCCGCTTGGTGGATGAAAACGGCATGGATTGGATGTACGCCAATTGCTCGGCCACCGCGCAGCGTGGGGCCTTGGATTGGAAGCCTAAATTCAAGAAAGCCGTCATGCCCGTTTTCAAAGAATTGTACAAGCGGGTGAAGAATGGCCAGGAATGTGCCCGGGTGCTCAAGGCTTGTGGCGCGCCGAACTATCAGGAGCAGCTTCAGAAGGAATTGAACGAAATCCGCGACTCCGAAATGTGGCGCGCCGGCGCGGCGGTCCGCGCTCTGCGTCCCAAGGAGCCGGCCAAGGCCATCACCAAAGGGACCAAGGGTGTGGCAGGCCGGGCCTCAAATTAAATACGATTCAAACGACTCTTTACAAACCGGGAAGGGAAGGCTCTTCCCGGTTTTTTATTTTCAAGTGGCCTCAGTGGCGAGGTGAACGGGTTGCTCTTTATACCATTTGGCAATGAAGACATAAACCACGGCGGTCAGGGCCATGATGGCGGTGAAAAATAGATAATAATCTGTGCCCGCCAGTTTTGTTGAGCCATCGGGATTTTGAATGAAATAATTGATGAATGCAGTAAACGCATTTCCGAAAGAAATGGAGAGTAGATAGAACGACATGACGAGCGACTTCAGGGTAACCGGGGCCTGTGTGTATGAAAACTCAAGGCATGTAATGGAAACCATAACTTCCGCAAGGCTGATGATGACAAAGGCCAGAAACTGCCAGTATATGTGCGGCTGATGTCCGGCTGTAATCTGGGATTCCACCCATGCCGTGAGCAGGAACGAGGGAACAGTCAGGAAAAAGCCAAGACCAATTTTACGCAACGGTGTCAATTTCCAAACTCGGTCAATCAAGGGGTATAGGACATAAGAACAAAAAGGAATGAGGATGAGAATAAGCAAAGGATTGATGGCTTGCACCTGCGACGAAAGTATTTCCTTGCCGAAAATGTGACGATTCATCTTTTCAGCCTGCAAGACCCACGCCGAGCTGGTTTGATCCCACAAGGCCCAAAACATGGCCACACACAGGTAGATGGGGGTTAGACGCCCAATAATTTTCAGATTGTTCAGACTGAACAAGTCCTTGACAAACCGGACTCCAGCGGGAGGAACCCGCACAAATTGATTGCGCCCCATCCAAAAAATCAGGGTGGCCAAAAACATGAAAATACCCGGAACGCCAAAGGCCCAGGCAGGTCCTGCGTGTTTCAACAGCCACGGCGTTAGAAGAGTGGAGAAAAATGAGCCGAAATTAATGGAAAAGTAGAACCATCCGAAAACTTTGGGCAACAGATGTTGGTTGGCACGGCCGAACTGGTCTCCCACGTTGGCGGAAACGCAGGGTTTGATGCCACCCGAACCAATGGCGATGAGGGTGAGCCCGATAGCCAGCCCCACACGCGTGTCGTCCACCGCTAGAGCCAGATGTCCGAAACAATACACGATGGAAAGGTAAAAAATGGTGCGATACTTGCCGAGGAGGGCATCGGAAATGATGGCCCCGGCAAGAGGCAGAAAATAAACCGCCGAGACAAAGGTGTGAAACCAGGCGCGAGCTTCAGCCTCTGCCATGGGAGCCAGCTCGCCTTGCGCATTCATCAAGTACTGGGTCATGAACACCACGAGGATGGTGCGCATGCCGTAAAAGCTGAAGCGTTCGGCAGCTTCGTTGCCGATGATGTACGGAATACCGGGGGGCATTCCTGTGGTTTCAACGGGTTTGGTCGGATACGAAGGGGAGGCCATGGAAAATGTGGTACGTATCAGGGCAAGTGGGGACGAAATTGCAGGGTGTTCACCAAAAACGCCCAGCGGTCTGCGGCTTCTTCAATCATCTTGGTTGTTGGTTTGCCTGCGCCATGACCGGCGCGTGTTTCAATGCGAATCAACACGGGCGCTGGGCCAGCCTGGCATTCTTGAAGCCGGGCGGCAAATTTGAAACTGTGAGCCGGCACTACTCGATCATCGTGGTCGGCTGTGGTTACCAAAGTGGCTGGATATCGGGTTCCCGGCCGTAATTGGTGCAACGGTGAATAGGCCAGCAGCCACCGAAAATCCTCCGGCTGGTCAGGATTTCCATACTCTGCCGTCCACGCCCAACCGATGGTGAATTTGTGAAAACGCAGCATATCCATGACCCCCACCGCCGGCAGAGCGGCGCCAAAGAGTTCCGGTCGTTGCGTCATGCATGCTCCGACAAGTAATCCGCCGTTGCTGCCGCCGCCAATGGCCAGCTTGTCCGGCCGTGTGTACCGGTTATTAATCAACCACTCGGCGGCGAATATGAAATCATCGAACACGTTTTGTTTTCGGTTTTTCATGCCTGCCTGATGCCACTCTTCACCGTATTCACCACCACCCCGGAGATTGGGAATGGCCAGAATTCCCCCCATTTCCATCCACACCAAACTGGCCACGGAAAAGGACGGTGTGAGGCTGATGTTGAATCCGCCGTATCCATATAAATAGACGGGTCGCTGCCCGTCTCGACGCAACCCCTTGCGATGCGTAATAAACATCGGTACCCGGGTGCCATCCTTGCTGCGGAAAAAGATTTGGCGCGTGACGTAATCATCAGGATTGAATTTCACTCTGGGGGCGCGCCAGACCGTTGTTTTCAAGGTATCCATGTCCAAACGGTAAATCGTCCCGGGGGTGGTGTAACTTGTGAAGAGGAAGAAAGTTTCACGATCCGTTCGCTTGCCACCAAAACCGGATACAGTCCCCAAGCCCGGCAATTTAAGTTCACGGTCGAGTTTACCATTCAGCCGGTGAATACGCACCGCAGAGTGGGCATCTCGCAAGTAATGGGCGACAAAGCGTTCTCCCACCAATGAGACCCCGCGGAGGGTGTCTTTGGTTTGGGGAATGATTTCGCGCCAGTTGGCCCGTTCCGGCTGCCGGATGTCCACGGCAATCACCCGGCCTCGCGGGGCCTGCCAATCTGTGCGAAACCAAAAAACGGGACCATCGTTGCCGATGAAGGAGTAATCGGCATCAAATTCATTCAGCAGTTCCACAACCTTGCCGTCGGGCTGTTGGAGGTCGAGGTAGAAGACTCCATTTTTGGTGTCTGTGCCACGACTGACCGTCAAAATCAGATAGCGTCCATCTTCGGTCACGCTGCTGTAAAATCCCCAGTTTGGCTGGTCAGGGCGGTGGTAAATGAGGCGGTCTTCACTTTGAGGAGTATGCAGGCGGTGGTAATACACTTTCGGGAAACGATTCACTGCTTGGTATTGAGCACCAGATTTAGGTTCATCATAACGACTGTAGAAAAACCCTCGATGGTCATGAGTCCATGCGGCGCCGGAAAATTTGATCCAGCGAAGTTCGTCTGTCAGGTCTTCGCCTGTGCGGACATTACGTACTTTCCATGTCTGCCAATCAGAACCAGCCCCTGACAATCCGTAGGCCAACCAATGACCGTCCTCGCTGATGGCCAAGCCTGCCAGCGCGACGGTGCCATCGTTGGAAAGGCGATTGGGATCAAGCAAGACCCGCGGCGGGGCTTCCAGCGTGGCAGACGTGTAAAGCACGGATTGGTTTTGGAGTCCGTCGTTCTTTGTAAAAAAATAAGCATCTCCTTGTTTGCCGGGGATGCCATAGCGCTCATAATTCCAGAGTTCTGTAAGACGCCGGCGAATGGCAGCACGCTCGGGGATGCTCTCCAAAAACGCAAAAGTCACTTTGTTTTGTGCCTCCACCCAGGCTTTGGTCTCCGGCGAATCAGCATCCTCCAACCAACGATAAGGGTCCTCAATGCGTTGGCCGTGGTAGTCATCCCATTGATTGGTTTTGAGAGTGGTGGGGTAAGACAAGGTGGTGGCAGGGGCTGCTAGAAGAGGCAAACTCAGGCAGCTCAACACACAACAAATCGCGGCATCCCATGCCAAAGTCATGGCGTTATGCGTCATAAGTTTGCAGCTTTATCCATGGTTTAAGCCGGCATGGCCAGTCAAAAGAAAAAGCGCTGGCACATTCGGCAAGGGCAGGGGAGCTGCCGTCAGTTTGTTTGCCTAACCAGAGGATCCCCTACGGTCCACGTCGTTCCAGTTCGAACGGAGCAAATAATCCATAACCCACCGTAAAATATTGTTCACCCGGCGGTGGCCCCTGTTTGGGGCCGCGCTGGAACATTCCCGGCCACGCGCTGCCAAGCGTTGCTCCATTATGATGTGGTCCAAGGGTGTTTTTAAGCGTCCCCACCACGGTGACTTCGATGGTATTTCGGCCCGGCTTGAGGTGGCGGGTAACATCACAGTCATAGGGTGGGGTGAAGACATGGCCGGCGGCTTTTCCGTTGACCTTGACCCGCGCCACACTGCCCAACCAATCCGGAAGGCGAACTTTGTAATGTCCTTCAATCTTTGGAAGCTCAAACGTTTGTCGGTAGGCCACACCACCGGCATAAAAAGGATGTCCTTGTTCGTTCCATCCCGCTTTGGCCCCTTGCAATCCAGAGCCGTCCACCAGATACCGTGCCAGGCGTTGGTGCGCGGGCAATTCGCTCGAAGCAGCAGCTACACGCACATTTTTAATGGGCTGACCGGCTGAATCTAAAAACTGCACCTCGGCCAAGCCTACAAATCCATTATCGGCCGCATCGTCACCGCAGGGATAGGAAACTCCATGATGGTTGGAGAGGATTTCGATTTTGACGTAGCGCAAGGGTTGCGAGTTGAACCGAACAGCCACAGGTCGGGCAGGGCCTTGGGACTTTGGAAGAACATACCGGCCAAGGTCAACTGTGGTTTCCTTGGACGATGAAACTCCCCCCCACAAGCGAATTTCCCGAGCACCGCGCCCGCTCAGGTCCTTGACGTGTCCTTCGCAATAATTCCAGATTTTAATTTGCCCCACAGTTTTGGGGCTGCCCAAGTCAAACACTACAAAGGGCTGGCGATCATTAACGTTTGGAGAAAATTTTACACCTCCGCTGAGCCACATCGTTGTGTCAGGATTGATGCTGTGCACCGCTTCAGTACTGACCGTTTTTATGACCAAGGGGGCATCCGGCGCGATGTCGAAGCCTTGGGATGCCGGACGCAGAGTGAAACGACCGAGCACGTACGCCGGCTCGATTTCATGTTCAATTCGGAAGGGTTTGGCCACGCAAGTGACCACATTCTCCCCAACGCGAGCTGCAGTGCGCAGGTCAATTTTACCAAATGCCTTGTCCAGCCACCATTTGCCTCGGGCGGCGCTTACCGGCTTGCCATTGCATGTGATGCTGTACAAGTCAGGGCGCTCGATGACAATGGCAAGGTCTTGCGGGACCGACTCGAGGATGCGAAACCGGTAGGTGACCGTAAAACCCGAGTCTGCCGGGAACGTTTTACGAATCAGCTCATCCTTGAATTGTACGGCACTGTCCCAGGGATTGCGCGGCAATCCATTCTTTTGGAAGGCAAATTGGTTGGCGGCATAAAAATAAATATTGGAGCGTGTTTCGCCGCCAGCCGATACATCCACGAAGTCGAGAGTCAAAACGTTGGGTTCGAGCCGCTCGATTTCCAAGGGACCTACTGATAAGATGTGCTGCACCGTTTCATGCTTTCGCGCTGCTGCAGCTATTGGACGTGGACTCAGGAAGAACAGTACGCTGCCGACAGGAGGCAGAGAATAGCGGATGCGAATGCCATTGCCTTCCCGATCGCAGGGATAAGCTTCGGCTTCGCCCGTGAAAAGATTCCACATTTCCACTCCCTGTGATGAGTCGCTTTGAATGACGCCCTCGGTTGAATTGTCGGCACTGGTATTGACCAGCAAAAGCAATTCGCCATCGGCCAATTGACGGCGGTGATGAAAGAGAATGCCGTTGTCCTGCGGTGCGCGGTGAATGTTGAATCCGTTTTGCGCCATGGAATCACGCAGGGCTTCAATCAACTCGGCATCGGCAACCTTGGTGACCTTGGGACCTTGGAGCGCCTGTCGGGCTGACTCAGAAGCCTGCCCGTCCACATGTGTCGGTAAATCGCCCAAGTAATATATCGTGCCGCCTTGAGAGGCGAATTGGCCCAGCAAGCTTGCCGTTGTGCGATTGAGGTTGGCTGTGAATCTCGGCAACACCACACGGTCATAGCGAGCCTGTCCCACTACAAGTCGTCCCTGCTCCACTTTGCCGTGGTTTTTAAGAACATCTTCGCAGCCCAAATCGTACTCCACCTGAGCGCGTTCAAGGGCCATCAACAAGCCGAAAAAGTCATTTCCCAATTCTCCCAACTTTGTTGTGCCTTGCCACATCCATGCAGTGGTGGTGGGTTCGAGAACCAGAATGCGATTGATTTGGCGGCCTTGTGACATGGCGCAGGATAGGCGCGTCATGTAGGTTGCATGCACATGGTAATCCGGCCACCAAGGTTCATGATAACTGAAAGATTGTGGATGATCCCGTTTGCGGGCGCCGCGAATGGTGATGTAGGAAAGATGCTCATCCATGGTATTGACCCCGAGAACCTGCAGCCAGTCTGCAATGCGCTTCATGTCTTCAAATCGCAAATCCCAGCCGCCTGCTCCATACAACTCAACCAGCGTTCGAGAGCGTCCCAATTGATTGGCCACGCTGGAAATTTCTCTGCACGATCGAACGTTTCCGAACTGGGCGTGAGTGTTCTCGGCGTATTGGTTCATTAAGATGTCAATGCCAGGGCGTTGTTGCCATGCGGCCATGGCCATGTTGTCGGGGACCAGCCGGGTGTTGGGCCATTCGTGTTCCCAATAGTGTCCTGTAAATTCGAGCCCGTATTTTTCGCAATATTCGTAATAAGGCTTGGCCCAGCGCTCCACGAACAAATCGAGCAAGGTCTGATAATAATTATGGCGCACGCGCTGCCAGTCTCCCACCTGCCTTTGCAAGGAAGCTATATTGGCAAGCAAGCTGTATCCCCAGCGTTTTTGGAATTGCTTGGGCAAATCCTCCGTCCATGGCAGACCACCAGCGGGTGTGATTTGGGGTTCGTCGGTGAAGCTGCCCGGAATCCGTTTGCCGAATTCCCGGCCCAGTTCCCGACGGTAAGCCTCCAAGGTGACCTCCAAAAACTTTTCAGTCACCCCCGGAAACAACAAGTCCACGTAACAACGATCCCCATGCCAGGGCGAGTTGCCTGCCCTTTGCATGTAAGCAGTCAGGTATTTGCCGGGGGGCAAAGTTTCACCTCGCAAGGCACGGCTGCTTACATCCACAGCCTGTTCCCCCTCGATTTGAAAAACAGCCAAAGTGTTGTCCGTCCATTTAGGGGGAGTTTTTTCCTCTTTGAAGAACAATCCCCGCCCTCTGGATTCGGGCATCAGTTCCGGCACCCAACCGCCGGCAAAACCGCTGGGATAGGAATTTTCGTCGTAAATCCAAACATTCATGTCCAAACGTTTGGCTTCCTGCACCGCCACTTTCCACAGACGGAACCAATCTTCGGACAGGTAAGGGGTCATCAGCCCAGGACGTGGGTGGACAAATACCTGGCGCACATTTTGGCCCGCCAAATCACGGAGGGTTTCGCGTATCTGGCTTTCTGTGAGCATGTCATTCCATACCCACAACGGCGCGCTTGCATACTCTCGAGGCGGCTGGGCGAAGAGTTTTTTAACCGTTGATGAAGAGGGCAGGGCGGTTTGCGGCGCCGCTTGGACTCCGAGGCTTGTCAGGATCAGCAATAAAAAAACAAGCCGATGGGCAAATGGATGTCTCATAAGAGACAGTCTAAGAGAATGTGGGGGGTGTTTCGATAAAAAATTAATATTAGAATTGCAAAATAACTGAATTGGACTACCTTAAGCACGACCCAAAATGAAGTCGAAACAACCTTTTCCGTGGGTTGCGCTTTTTTGGTCAGGGGTGTGCTGGGCAATCGTTATGATTGCCATCGCCTGTAATGAATCATGGAAAAAAACCGACCGCGTCACTGTATTACAAGAACGTGTCAGCCCCGATGGCCGGTTTGTGGCGACCGCTTTTGAATGTGAAGGAGGTGGCGCCGCGGGGTATTGTTATGCCAATGTGAATGTACGCAAGAGTGGTGTTCCCTTAAACCAAAGGCAGTTTTTACTAGGAGATAAATTGTGGAGCGGATTCGGAAATTTTGATTTGAAGTGGTTGGACAACCAACATTTACAGGTGACCTACCAAGGTCCCAAAGACCCGAAATGGCTTAAGCAGAACGGGACCCGCAAAGAGGAATGTTGCGGGGTAAAAATCACCTACGTTGAACGATGAGCCTTTGACAGGTTCAAGGGGGCATTTCGCCATCAGTTCAGTTTGACTGGCATCTTGTCGGCTCCTTGTTTCAATTGCCAAACCGCCTTCGATTTCAATTAAACTCACCGGGGCAACATCATTGGGCTTGCAGCGGCGGATGGATTTATCAGACTTGAGGCATGGCCTTGTTTGATTCAGCAATGGCGTGCTGTTTGGTCGAAGTGGAGCGATGCTCAAGTACTTGTGTATGAAGCGTTCCTTGCGATATTTATGACGGTTTGGGATTTCGGTGTGTCAAAGATTTGTAAAAAACAGATAGAGTGGGTTCTCGCTCGTGTTTGGAAGGCGTGGGCTTGGGTTGCTGCCATTGCTTCTGTGGCCATAATACAGGAACAGGCGTTGTTGGCTGCCAAAGCTCCTATCAAGACAGCCCCTTTGGGGAGCGCGGTTTTGTTCAGCCCCCCGGGGGGCATCTTAACCAACGAAACGAAAGTTACGTTTCTATATCCAGAAGGAGGCGAGGTGCATTTTACAACGGATGGCGGTGCGCCTACCACCAATGCTGCGGTGTACACCGGCGCCCTGTCCCTGAATCGGAGCACTTATATTCGAGCTCGTGTATTCACCAATGGGCAACCAGCGGGGCCCGTCTGTGGGGCGGCTTATATTTTTCTCAGTTCTGATGCAGCCGCATTTGACTCCAATCTGCCCTTGGTATTCCTCAGTACTTTTGGAGGGCCGATTGTGGACGATGTGAAACATCCGGCCTGGATAATGCTCTGGCAGACCAATCAAGGTAGGGCCTGCATGTTAAATACTCCTCAATGGCAGGGACGAGTGGGCGTGGAATACCGTGGCTCAAGTTCTCGACGCGCCCCCAAGGCCTCATTGGGAATTGAATGTTTGGACGAGACGACCGGGGAGGATTTCAAGGCATCGCTTTTGGATTTACCAGCGGAGTCCGATTGGGTGCTCTATGGCCCTTATAGCGATAAAACTTTAATGCGGGATGTCTTAGCCTATGATTTGTGGGAGGATATGGGGTATTATTCAGTTCGAAGGCGGTTTGTTGAATTGTTTGCCAACCTGCACCAGCGGCCTGTTAGCTTGCGGGATTATCAAGGGGTTTACGTTTTGCTTGAAAAAATCAAGCAGGGCAAACAACGGGTCAATATCGCGAAGCTCACGCCTTCCGACAATCAGCCTCCGGCGATTACCGGCGGCTACATCTTGAAGCGGGATCGTCTGGACGACAATGACAACGGTTTTAACACATCTTGGGGTATCAGCCTTGGCATTGAATATCCCAAGGGTGACAAATTAACCCCTGCTCAAAAGCAGTACATCCGGCAGTGGATGAATCAATTCGAGGCCTCGCTGAACGGTCCGCAGTGGACGCATCCAGAGAAGGGCTACCGTCAATACTTGGATGTGGCTACGGCCATTGATTACTTCTGGATTGTGGAGATGTCCAAAACGATTGACGGTTACACGCTCAGTGTATTCATGCACAAAGACCGTGAAGGGAAGCTCTGCCTTTCGCCAATTTGGGATCGAAACCTGAGCTTTGGAAACGTTAATTACCAAGACGGCGACAATCCCCACGGGTGGTATTGGTCGGCGGTGGGAGGGCGTGATTTATGGTATGGACGGCTTTTTCGTGATCCCGATTTTGACCAGGCGGCCACCGATCGTTATGCCGAACTTCGGAGACAGCTTTTTGCAACCTCGAACCTTTTGTCCCGTGTTACCTCTTATGCCCAGCTTTTAGAGGATGCCCAACAGCGTGAGTTTAAACGTTGGCCGCGCTTAGGCCAACATGTTTGGCCCAATTCAGACGAAGATTCTCGTAGCCGCACCTATAAGGAGACCGTGGCGTATATGACCAATTGGATTGTGCGACGCATGGCATGGCTGGACCAACAGTATTTGCCCGCTCCTCGTTTTAATCCGAGACCCGTAGTTGTGCCGGCCGGCACGAGGGTGATTTTGGAAGGTACCAACGCTCCGAATCAAAAGATTTATTACACCCTGAACGGTGACGACCCGCGACAATCAGGCGGAAACCCTAGTCCGTCGGCTCGCGTTTATGAAGGCCCAGTTTTGTTGGAAGGGGACAAGGTTAAAATCGTAGCCCGCATTCGCCAGGCCAAAGGCTCGTGGGGGCCCCCAGCGTCGGCAGTTTACGTGGTGGAATCCAAGGGGCCATAAGGTAAATCGTGGGTGCGTAACAGGCGAACGAGTATTGCTTTTATTCTTGCGAGCCCATGCTTCGTGGACGAAATTGAGTCTGTGGCGTCGCAACACACGACGAGTTGACTCATGGATAAATGTTACCGAAGGCTGGGGACCGTTGGGTCTTGGTTGACTCACGATTCAGGTTACCGAGGAGAGTGAAGAAGTTTTTGAGTTTGCGTTCAATCTCTTTCTTCAAAGTGAAGGGGTCCAGGCGCGCATGTTCGGCCTGCAACCTGGCCTTGGTGGCTTCCGGAATGTCCGGGCTGGACAGCAGCCGTTGGTAGGGGGTCAGGGGAGGGTTTTCATAGGTCTTGATGGTCTTGCCACCCTCTTTGCGGCGTTGGGCCAGCTTGAAGGTGGGACAGAAGTGGTTGTGGTATTGTCCCCAGAGGCGATAAAGGTCGTTGAGGGGATCGACCAATTCGGGATGCCCAAAGCGCTCGTAGCCCACCAACTGCCGCACGTGTGTCCAGTTCTTCTGCTCGCAGTGGGCGTTGTCGTTCT